>Ga0070699_100005598_pt1 | contig 11021 bp, 7 predicted proteins | sample KBSK1503metaG_FD_65473 | JGI IMG/M metagenome (GOLD analysis project Ga0070699, IMG submission 65473) | Corn, switchgrass and miscanthus rhizosphere microbial communities from Kellogg Biological Station, Michigan, USA - KBS K1-50-3 metaG | ecosystem: Host-associated > Plants > Roots >...
GAATCCGCCGTCGCAACCTGAAGAGCCGTGGTCCGAAAGTTACTTCTACAAAGCGGTTGCTCTCGAACACGTGGGTCGTTCAGCTGATGCTCGCAAGCTCTACGAACGTCTGGCGGCGCTGAACGACGAGCAGAAAATGCTCGAGACGGAACCGTGGCCGCCGTCGGGCGCGATGCGTTTTGTACTCGCAGGCTCGGCTTTGAAAGCGCTGGGCCGGAACGCGGAAGCCCGCGTGGCGCTCGAACGAGCACTCAAGTTGGATCCGCAAAACGAATTGGCGCTCGCTCAACTGGCCGAATTGAAGCGCAGCACAAACCCGACTGTCGGCGCTCGCCGGTAACAGGATGGTCAACACGATCCAACTCTTGCGCGACATGATCGCCATTCCCAGCGTCAATCCCATGACGACAGACACCGGCGCGCCAGTCGAGCGGGCCATGGCAAATTTTATCGAGACCATGCTCACGCGCGCTGGTATCGATTGCGAACGCCAGCGTGTTGCCGAAGGCCGCGACAACGTGATCGGAATTGTGCCTGCGAACAGCAGCGGGCGAACCGCCGGAGTGATGCTGAATTCACACATGGACACCGTGCCAATCGACAACATGTCGATCAACCCTTTCGACCCGATCATCAAAGACGATTGTGTTTTCGGGCGCGGCTCGTGCGATGCCAAAGCATCCCTCGCGGCGATGCTGACGGCGGTAATCAACTATGCGCAACAGAGTTATCGACCGGCGACCGTGGTCTTTGCCGCGATGGCTGACGAAGAGTTCTCGTTTTCAGGTTCATGGAAACTAATTGAGAAGCAGTGGCCCGTTTCGGCGTGTGTGATTGGAGAACCCACGCGGCTGCGGAGAGTGATTGCGCACAAAGGATTGGTTCGCTGGCGCATCAGTGTGGAAGGCTTGAGCGCTCACGGCGCTACGCCGGAGCTTGGTCGAAATGCCGTGTATGACGCGGCGCGCGTCGTACTTGCACTCCAGGAATTTGCGCGACACTTAGACGCCACGGAACCGCATCATCTGTTGGGCCAACCGACTCTCAACGTCGGCCGCATCGCCGGTGGTCAATCAGTAAATATTGTTCCCGATCGCTGTGTGCTGGAGGCTGAGATGAGGTTGCTGCCAGGCACAGACGGCAAGCGTTTGCTCGAAGAATGCCTCGAGTTTGTGCGCGACCGCGTTGGTCCGGAAGTTCAACTAACTTTCGCCGAGCCATACCTGTTGGATCCGGCGCTGGAGACGCCCGCCGGCGCTTTGATTGTTACGTCGTTAGGCGATGCGCGACAGCAGGAACTCGGAGCGGCAGGGGATCTCGAAGGCGCGAACTACGGTACTGACGGCAGCAAGCTGGCGCGCGCGGGTATTCAAACGGTCATCTGTGGACCAGGCGATATCGCGCAGGCACACACTGACAGTGAATTCGTGGAGATCGAGCAAGTGGAGCTCGCCGCTCGCGTTTACGGACGCCTGTTATCGAACTGGTCGCTGTTCGAACAATGAGAAAACGATTCATTCCAATTCTGGCGCTGCTGTTGGTCTGCGCGAACTCCCTGAACGCACAGCAACAAAACCCTGTGGACGCGCGTCTGCGTCAACTCGTCGAGGCGAATGTGATCGCAGTTCATGCCTTTCAGGTGCTACTTGCAAAGGCGTCCGGCAAAGGCGACAAGTCATGTTTTTCGCCGGGTAAGCTCACGGACGCAGAGCTCAGCGCACTCTCCGATCACCAGGCAAGTTTACTCAAGTCGGATCTGGCGGCGATCAACTCCTGGGTTCGCGGCGCTCGGTCCACCTTCGATCCGAAAAAAGATCTCGAGCCGATTCTAAAGTCGGGGATTACCGTGCCCCAGAAGACGCCGGTAAATGTATTCACGAACTACCTGCGTCAGAACACGACGGCCAGTGAAGTAAAGATTCGGGCGGTGGCCAGTCTTTATCAAACGGTGCTCGAGGTCGAGCGCGATGGCGATCGACTGCAGGAGGAATACGCTTTCTATATTGGTCTCGGGCTGCCGGTGTATGTCGGTCAGTTCAACCTGCTTGGCACGGATTCTGATTTACTCGTGGCCGGGCGCAAGCTGGAAGGCCAGTCGTGTGAAGCTCCGGTTGGCACAAGCGCTGCCGAGTGGCAGATCGCCGCTAGGAAGATCTGGAACTGGGGCGAGAAGAATCTGCACATTCGCGACGAACGCGTGGTTGCTGCAGAGCTGTTAAAAGAACCGGACATCGAGTGGCTCGAGCCGCGATTCCGCTCACTGCCCGCGCAAAAGATTGCCGTGGTGGGCCATTCCTTCACGATGGGACTCCACTGGTCTTCGCCGTCCAGTTTCGTGCCGATCGTGATTGACGTCTTTCGCCGCGAAAACCCGAAGGTGGAATTCAAACAGTTTGCCGCCGGCGGTTTGACCGCCTCGCGTGCGCAGAAGCGTTTTTATCAGGACGTGCTGGCGTGGAAGCCTGACAAAGTGCTGCTCGTGGTTATGACGCGTACCGACGACGACTATGAAGCGCTGAAACAGATGGGCCAGGGTTTTCGTGCTGCCGGTATTAAGACCTACATGTTCGACGAAGTACACGATCCGGCGGCGGTGGCGCCAGGAACTGTCGCGCGCGCACGCAAAGCGGCTGATGATTCGGGAATTGAAGTGATCGAAGTGGGAGCGCTGCTCGCGCAAGCGCCTGAGCGAGCGCAGTTCATTTGTCTCGACGGTATTCACATGACTGAGCCTTACCACCGGCTGATGGCGAAGGAATGGCTCAAATATCTCGCCGGTGAAAGAGGTAATAAGCTATTCGTGGTCCAGCAATAGGGTGGTGCTTTATGCGAGGAAGATATCTCGCGCAAAGACGCAAAGCGCTGCCGCATTGCTACGGGTTTTCTTTGTGCCTTTGCGCCTTTGCGTGAGAAATATTCTATGGAGATCCGTGCGCAAAAACTATTGATCGTTGTGTGCTGTGTGGTGGTTCTGGGCCAGGTTGAACTGTCGGCGGCTTCAGCGCAGAGCAGCTCGATCGCTCGACCACGGATGTTGATTGGCGAGCGCGATCCGCTCACTGGTTACAAGGTGCTGCGTGCTCGTTATGACGCCGGAGCCCGCCCGCCGGACGACATTGATGGCTGGGCACTGACCTACCTGATCACCGGTGATGAAACTTACGCCCGGCGCGCGGTACAAAGGATCAGAGAATCTCACCCGCCGGAACAGGTTGGCTCGCGCACTTATCCCGAATACGTCAAATGGTCGCTGGCGTTTGACTGGCTCTACAAATACCCGGGCTTCGACAATGAGCTGAAGGATCGCGTCGCTGCTGAGCTGTTACGCGCGGCCGAAAAGATGCTGGAAGATCAGTCGTTGAAAACCGTTGAGCTGGCGATGTATCACAACTACACGGTCCGTTACCTGACCCTCGCACTCTTTGCCTTAACTGCTATTGAAGGCCACCCATCGGTGGAAACACGCGCCGCGCCCTTGCGCAAACACAGTCGGGCCGTACTCGATCACATTCTCGATCTCACTAACTTTATTACGCCCGATGGTGGCTATCATGAATCGATGGACTACCAGCGGATCACTTATGCGCCGCTGGCGATGATGGCTGAGTTGTTACGGACCGCCGCGAACAGCGATCCGGCGCTCCGTTACACCGTCTTTCACCACTACACTGACACATATCTCTACAAGGTTCTGCCGGATGGGACCACGGCGCGTGACGATGATAACGAGTTTCCGTATCTACAGTGGGAAGACAATATCTGTTTTGGTTACGCCGTAAATCGTTTTAAAGATCCATACGCCGCGTGGATGTTGCGGCAGAGCGGCTGGCCTGCTCAGGACAAATGGCGGGTTCCGATCACGAAGTTCTTGTGGGACGACCCGGACGTAAAACCGCGCAATCCCGCCGATAGTACGGAAGCTGAGATCCCGCGCACACACTTTTTCCGCGGCGTGGGCCACCTGATCATGCGCGATGGTTTTGGTCCTGATTCAACGTGGATTGAATTTAACTCCGGTCCTTACTTAGGCAAACACGATCACCTGGACCAGAACCATTTTGTGATCTATCACAAAGGATATCTGGCCACTGAAAGCGGCGCCGATTACACGGACACCGAGAGTCCTCATTATCTGAACTACTACCGGCGCACGATTGCGCACAACTCGATGCTCGTCTACCAACCGGGCGAAAAGTTTTTCTGGGCCGAGAATCTTTGGCCGGCGGCGAATGATGGCGGTCAACGCATGGACTCGTCGCGCTACTGGAACACCGTGCGCAGCCGCGGCGACTTCGATCGCACTCGTGATTTATGGGCCACCGGGCAAATGGAAGTCACTGACGACAAGCCCGGCTCGTACGTTTATGCGCGCGGCAATGCGACCCACGCCTATCAACCGTCAAAGCTGGAGCGGTTCACTCGTGAGCTCGCTTATACACCCGGAAACAATGTGCTCGTCGTGTTTGACCGTGTGCGCACAAAGGATCCTGATTTCAAGAAGGTGTGGTTGCTTCACGGCGTCTCCAAACCGGTTTTGCCTTCAACCTGGCGCGGGAAGGACGTGGAGCACGGCGGCACCTCATACGCGAATGCGTCGACTTTCACTTATGAAGACGGTAACGGACGTTTGCGCGTTCATACCCTGTTACCGCGTGAAAAAGATCTCATCACGCGAGGTGGACCAGGCTGGGAATTCTGGACTCCCGGCGACGAGTTTGGAGGCGTCTGGGGCTCGGGCAAAAACTGGCCGCTCGATCCGCCCGCTGGTGGTCCATTACCGGCTGATCCGTATTTGCGCAAGATGTGGAAGACGTTCTGGGGCGATGACTTTGAAAAGCTCCTGCCTTCAAATACTCGCGCCGTTGTTCCCGCTGCCTGGCGCGTTGAAGTTTCTCCGGCGAGGCCGGCCAAAGAAGACTTCTTTCTAAATGTTCTCGAGATTGGCGACACGGGAGATACCCGGGCGCCGAAAGTCGAGTTGGTGGACGGCTCAAACCTTGTCGGTGCGCTCGTCGAGGGCGGCACCGTGGTTTTGTTTGCGACCACCGATGGCACTGTGACTGATGGCGAGGTAACAGTCCCGAATGTCGCGACCGAGAAGCTGCTAATCAGCGGCTTAAAGCCGCACGCTACGTACGAGCTGCAAATGACTGGCGGGCGCGCAAATTGGCGTGGCGGACTTTTCAACGGGATTCTCGCCGGAACGTTCATCGCGCGGGCGAATGACTCCGGCGTTTTGTATGTGGAATTCAAGGGACAGAAAGACGGCAGGTTGCGTTTACGCATGCTTGCCAACCAGTAGTTAAATGCGTATGAAAACTTTTATTGCCGTTTCATGCTTGATTATCTGTTGTCTGCTTGTGGTAGCGCAATTGCCGCGTCAGGGTGGTCCATCTCGCCGTTCTCTCCGTGAGGTGAATCCGATTGCGCATGCGCCTGCTGCGTCGACGATTGCGATCGTTGGCGCGACCTTGATCGACGGGCGGGGTGGTCCCGCTATTCCGGACTCAGTGGTTATCGTGCGCGGCGATCGCATTGCCGCTGCCGGTAAGCGGACGTCGGTAACAATTCCGCGCGGAGCGGAAGTGGTTGACGCAAACGGGTTGACGTTGTTGCCGGGACTCATCGACTCACATTTCCACATTGACGGTGACGATCCTTTACCCGCCCTTTATCTTTCGCATGGCGTGACGTCGATCCGCGATCCGGGTCAGTGGATTGAGGCGTACGACGCGGCGCGAAAAGCTCCGGCGCCAGTGCCGCGTTTGTTTCTCTGTGGACCACACCTCGACTCGCCGCCGCCTGCTTACCCGACAGACTCTTATATCGTGCGTGATGCCGACGAAACACGACTAGCGGTAAATCGTTTTGTCGATGACGGCGCTTCGGCAATCAAAGTTTACTTCCGTTTGCCGCTCGCGCTTATCAAGGTTGCCATCGATACGGCGCACGCGCGCGGAGTGCCCGTCATGGGCCATCTCGAGATTGTCGATGCTCGCGACGCAATCAATGCGGGTATCGATGGCATCGAGCACGCAACTTCATTTGGCACCGCGCTGCTTCCTTTGCGAGATGCCGAGAAGTATCGCCAGGCAGTTTTGGCCGACAACAATGCGCGTCGTGAAGGGCGTTATCAGGTTTGGAACAGCATCGACCTGACTACGCCGCAGGCACGCGCGCTCATCAAGTTGATTGTCGATCGCGGTGTGTTTGTTTCGCCGACGCTGGCGGTGTTTGAGCGTCAAACTGGTGACAAAGACACAACCGCAGTCCACGTACACGCATTCAAACAGATGGAAGCGTTTGTCGGACTCGTGAAGCGAGCCGGCGCTAAGGTGGTGGTAGGCTCGCACTCGGATGTGCCGCATGCGAAACGAGGTTGGGCCTATCAACGCGAACTCGAACTACTGGTCGCGTCGGGTTTGACTCCGATGGAAGCGATTGTTGCGGGTACGAGCGAGAACGCCCGTTACTTTCACATCGACGATCGTCTCGGTAGCGTCGAAGCCGGCAAGCTGGCAGATCTGATCCTGGTCCAGGGCGATCCTTTGCAGGACATCGGTAACATGCGCCGGATTCAACGCGTGATGCTGAACGGAATCTGGCAAAAGGCCGAAGCGGAAGGCAAGTGAGTGCGAAGCAGATTTTTCACGCAAAGGCGCAAAGCCGCCAGGCGCTGCCGCGTTGCTCGGAATCTTCTTTATGCCTTTGCGCCTTTGCGTGAGAAATCTTCGCTGGTAATTCTGATCGTAGTTGCTCTCCTCTTCCTGACTCCGGAAACATCCGCGAAGACTATCTACGTTCACCTGGTTGACGGCAACGACCGCACTGCCGATGGTTCATACAACAGACCGTTCAAGTCGTGGCGAGTCGCGCTCCGTCATGTGACCAGTGGCGATACGATCATCGCCAAGAACGGCGACTATCGAAAAGCGGGGCGCGAAGGGAAGTGGGGCGGGCTTGATTTCACGCTCACTCTTGCCGACCAGTTGGAGCCGGGAGACCCGCATCCAAATGCTGCCGGTCGGCCGGACACCACCGGCATCTATCGCTACGATCCGCAAAATCCACTGACTATCCGGGCCGAATCGAAACACGGAGTCATTCTCGATCACATTCGTTTTCATCTCGCGCGCGGAATCGTGATCGACGGGTTCGACATCATTCCCAACCCTTACTACCGCGACGCCTCCGGAAAGAAGTTGAATTCCCGGCGCAATGGCATTCACGGCGACAGCATTTATGAACCCGAGGATCAGTACAACCGCGTAAAGACAAACGATCCGCCCGGTGCTTATACGGCCGCGTGGTACGATCGCGCCCTATGGACCAGCTACATCACCATTCGCAATTGCAGGATCCACTATGAGTGCCCGCCTGACGGGTGCGTCGCTGCTTATGATCCTTTGCAGGATGACGATCGCCTCTACCTGATCAAGTTTAACCAGGCCCATCACATCACCATCGAAGACAACGAGCTCTTCGACGGCAAGAACTACCAGCGAAAACCGGCCATCGATCTGCCATGTGCTGACGATGTCATAGTGCGACGCAACCTGATTCGGAACTGTCATCGCGGTGTTGTCTCGAAAGGTGGCGGGCGTCGCGTGCTCATCGAAGCGAACGTCTTTGTCGATAACTCAGGCGCCGCATTTTCCGGTGGTTCAACCGATCCGAATTTGTTCATCGACGGTCGCTACGGCGATTCGTGTTCATTTGTACAATTCGAGTCGTACGACCTGGTCGCGCGGAACAATCTGGTTATCTCAACGCGTCCGGGTGAACGCCCCGTCGAGCCGATTGCGATCTGGGCGGCGCAGAACGCGTCAATCGAGAACAACACGTTCGTCGGCATCGGCGAACGCGGAGTTTTGTTGATTCGACCGGGCAACGAAGTTGATAGTCCGCCAAAAGGTTGTCGTCGCTCGCTGCGTCTGGTGCAAACGGAAAACCTGCGCCTGCGAAACAATATCTTCGTGCTCTCCGGCGTGGTCGACGAGACGATGCTTTACCAGCTCAGTGGCGAGCGCACCAAAGTGATCGCATTCGATCATCGCGACAACACCTTTTTTAACGGCGGGCATGAAATACCGGTGGGCGGGTTAGCCGACCCGAATCAGGAGCCGGGCTTCAGCAAAGCTGATCCAAAACTGCGCGGTGGTACCGGTAGTGATTATGTTACCTGGATGGCCACGGCCCAATCACAAATGAAGGGACGAGGAGTTTCGCCGTCACGCGATAATGAGCGCTGAAAATTCAAACGACAAGATGAGCGGAGAACAGTCGCACCTGTTGCGTCGTTTCGGCTTGCTCGAAGCCACCGCGCTCAACATGACGAACATGATCGGGATTGGTCCGTTCATCACGATCCCGTTGCTCCTCTCGGCCCTCGGTGGACCACAGGCAATGCTTGGCTGGCTCATCGCGTTGGTAATCACGATCTCAGACGGCATGATCTGGAGTGAGCTCGGTGCTGCGATGCCGGGTTCCGGTGGTTCGTACCTCTACTTGCGTGAAGGGTTTGGCCGCCAAACTTTCGGACGCCTGATGGGCTTCCTGTTTATCTGGCAGTTCATCCTCAGCGGGCCGCTGGAGATCGCCTCGGGCTACATCGGTTTCACGCAGTATCTCGGCTATATCTGGAAGGACATGAGCAGAACGAACTCGCTCGCCGTGATTGTCGCGCTTGGAGTTTTGAATATCACTCTCCTTTACCGCCGGATCACTTTCATCGGCAAGCTGACGATTAGTTTGTGGATCGGGACCATCCTCACGACGCTCGCCGTGATTGTGACGGGCGCACTAAACTTTCAATCGCATCTGGCGTTTGACTTCCCGCCGGGCGCCTTCAATTTTTCACTTGGATTCTTTCTTGGGCTCGGAGCTGCGACGCGCATCGGGATCTTCGACTACCTGGGTTATTACGATATTTGTTACATCGGCGACGAAGTTAGAAATCCTGGCCGCACGATTCCGCGCTCCGTGATTATCAGCGTGATCGCGGTTGCGCTGATTTACATCGCGATCAATTTCTCAGTGATTGGCGTCGTACCGTGGCGAGAATTTGTTCCGGCAGCGGAACATCCACAGTCGAATTTCGTGGTCTCGATTTTTATGGAACGGATCTACGGTAAAGGCCTCGCCACGATCTTTACGGCGATGGTGTTGTGGACCGCGTTCGGCTCGGTATTCGCGTTGTTACTCGGTTATTCGCGCGTGCCGTACGCAGCGGCACTGGATGGCTACTTTTTCAAGATTTTCAATCGTCTGCATCCGAAGAAAAATTTTCCGTACATTTCCCTGGTGGTGCTGGGTGTGATCGCAATTGTCTGTAGTTTCTTTTCACTCGGGATGGTGATTGATGCGTTGATAACCACGCGCATCCTGATTCAGTTCATAGGCCAGATCGCGGCGGTCTCGTTGCTTAGAAAAACGCAGCCGGAATTGAAGCGACCATATCGAATCTGGTTGTACCCGGTGCCCAATATCCTTGCGTTAATCGGCTGGGTCTTTGTGTTTGCGACTACGGATTGGACCATCATCGCGTTTGGCCTGGGAACGCTGGTTCTCGGAGTACTGTGCTTTTTCCTTTGGTCTCGGCAGACGGGACAGTGGCCGTTTGCCAAGAAAACTGTCTCTGCGATCTCTGCGGTTCTCTGTGTCCTCTGCGTTTGACATGCGTCTCGCGCTCATTTAGCGCAGAGGACACAGAGAACCGCAGAGGTCCGCATTAAGCGACACATGTCCCAAATAACTCAGGACCAAATCGATCAATTCAACCGCGACGGCTTTCTTATGCAGGAGCAGCTCTTCGACGCGGAAGAGATGGATCTGCTGATCGAGATCGCGAGGAACGATCAAAGATTGGAGCAGGAAGCATTGGAGCGCCGCGATGCAAATGCCGGAACCAGCAAGTTATGGTTGACGGACGTTTTGGAAGATGACATTTATAGCGCGTTCGTGCGTTGCCGCCGGATCGTCGAACCTCTCGAGCAGCTTCTGGGCGGCGAGGTATATCATTATCACCACAAGATGATGCTGAAGGAGCCGTTTGTAGGTGGTTCGTGGGAATGGCACCAGGACTATGGTTACTGGTACTCGAACAGTTGTCTGTTTCCTGACATGGCGAGTTGCCTCATCGCCGTCGATCGAGCGACGAAAGCAAATGGTTGTCTGCAGGTTATCAAAGGTTCGCATCTGATGGGCCGGATCGATCACAACAAGACGGGCGATCAGACTGGCGCCGACCTCGACCGGGTTAACCTCGCGCTGAAGCATCTGGAACTTGTGTACTGTGAAATGGAGCCGGGCACCGCCTTGTTTTTTCATTCCAATCTGCTGCATCGTTCGGATGCCAATCGCAGTCCGAACCCGCGCTGGTCCCTGATTTGTTGCTACAACGCCGCGCGCAACCCGTGTGTCGGAAGACCAAACCATCCGGAATACAGCTATCTCGAGAAGTGGCCCGATGAGCGAATCAAGGAGATCGGAAGACTGCAACTCGCGCGCTGACAAAGGACCTGAACCGATGAGTGATCAGAATTCGAAAGTATCCAGACGAGAGTTACTGAAGGCCGCGGGCATCGCGGGTGTCGGGCTGACTACGTCGCACCTGATTGACGCTGCGGAGGCGACACAAAGAAACGTCGCGAAGCACGCGACCATGATTGGGGTGAAGTTTGAGCCGCGCGATGTGGTCCGCCTCGGAATTATCGGCGTTGGCTTGCGCGGTACGGAAGTCCTGAGAGAGTTTCTGGCGGTCGACAAAGTCGTCGTGAATGCTGTTTGCGATGTAGTGAAGGACAAATGTCTGCGGGCGGCGCAGTTGATCGAAAAGGCCGGCCAGAAGGCCCCGGGCATCTACGCGGACGGCGAGCGCGACTTTGAGCGTTTGGCAGCGCGAGATGATCTCGATTTTATCTACATTGCAACGCCATGGGAGTGGCATGTACCGCAGGTCCTCGCGGCCCTCAAAAACGGAAAGCATGTTGGTACAGAAGTTCCGGCGGCGTACACGCTCG
>Ga0070699_100005599_pt1 | contig 11019 bp, 13 predicted proteins | sample KBSK1503metaG_FD_65473 | JGI IMG/M metagenome (GOLD analysis project Ga0070699, IMG submission 65473) | Corn, switchgrass and miscanthus rhizosphere microbial communities from Kellogg Biological Station, Michigan, USA - KBS K1-50-3 metaG | ecosystem: Host-associated > Plants > Roots >...
AGCTTCAGGCTCTGCACGATGTTCACGATCGTGCCTACCTGGTAGATCTCGTTGGGCTTGGGCTCGTCCACGCTCGCGTCGTGCTGCGTGGCCAGGAAGATCTTCTTGTCCGCTGCCAGCGCTTCTTCCAGCGCGCGCACGCTCGATTCCCGGCCCACCACGAACGGGGTCATCATGTAGGGAAAGATGACCACATCCCGGATGGGCATCATGGGCAGCTTCCTGGTCTCGAACTTTTCCTTGGCTGTGGTCACTATTTCTCCAAACTCCGCTCCTTATTAATTGTACCGCCGCCGTACTCTATCCCGCCTTCTCCATCATAGCAAGGGTAACATTGCGCTTCTCCACCATCTCTCGCGTTACCTCGAATTCCTTGACCTTTTTCTGGCTCGGGAGGTGGAACATGAGGTCGAGCATCAGTTCTTCCAGGATCATGCGCAAGCCCCGCGCCCCCACTTTCCGGGCCATGGCCTGCCGTGCGATCGCCCGCAGGGCCTCGTCGCTGAACTTCAGCCGCACATTCTCGAATTCGAACAGCCGCTGGTATTGCTTGATAATCGCGTTCTTCGGACGGGTCAGGATTTCAATCAGCGCAAACTCGTCCAGATCCTCCAGCACGCCGACTACGGGCAAGCGGCCCACAAACTCGGGAATCAACCCGAATTTGATCAGGTCCTCGGGTTGCACATCGCTGAGTAGTTCGAAACTTCGCTTCCGGTTGGTTGCCGCCTCCTCCGTTTCGGCCTCTTCGCCCACCTTGAATCCGAGCGACTTCTTGCCCACACGCCGCCCAACAATCTTCTCCAACCCCACGAATGCGCCGCCGCAGATGAACAAAATGTTGGTGGTGTCAACCGGCGTAAACTCCTGGTGCGGATGTTTCCGCCCGCCTTGTGGTGGCACATTCGCGATGGTTCCTTCCAGGATCTTCAGAAGCGCCTGCTGCACGCCTTCGCCGGAAACATCACGCGTGATCGAGGGATTCTCATCTTTCCGGCCGATCTTGTCCACTTCATCGATATAAATGATGCCGGTCTGGGCGCGGCCCACGTCGCCGTCGGCCGCTTGCAGCAGCTTGAGGATGATGTTCTCGACATCCTCGCCGACGTACCCCGCTTCGGTTAGCGTGGTCGCATCCACGATGGCGAACGGCACGTCCAGCATGCGGGCCAGCGTCTGCGCCAACAGCGTCTTGCCCGTGCCCGTGGGCCCGATCAGCATGATGTTCGACTTGGTCAGCTCGACCCCGTCGCCGCGCTGGCGGTTCATGTAGATCCGCTTGTAGTGGTTGTAAACCGCCACCGCCAGCTTCTTCTTGGTCTGCTCCTGGCCGATCACATACTCCTCCAGGAAGGTCTTGACCTCTTGCGGCTTGGGCAGCTGGTTCGGTGTGGTGGTAGGAGGCGTCGCGGCGCGGTCATCTTCCAGGATGGAATTGCAGACCGCCACGCACTCGTCGCAAATGTAAGCTCTGGGATAATCGCTGGGGGACGAGATCAGCTTGGCCACTGCGTCCTGCGATTTGTGGCAGAACGAGCAACGCAACATTTCCTCGGTGCCGGTCCTGTTTTTCACTCGGCTTTGACTCCTTATTTCCCGCGCTCTCCCCTGGCTCCTGGCGTCTTTTGCCCGGTCGGCAGCGGGAGATTGTTTCGCGCCGAGACCAGAAAACTGATCGGCGGAAAGACCGATAATACCGCTATCTGGTCTTATAGATGATATCGTCTATGATTCCGTATTCCTTCGCCTGCTGCGCGTTCATAATAAAGTCGCGCTCCACGTCCTTTTCCACCTTTTCCAGCTTCTGGCCGCTGTGCTTGGCCAGTAACTGGTTTGTAATCTCGCGCATACGCAGGATTTCCCGCGCATGGATGTCAATATCGGTAGCCTGGCCCGAGAGCCCGCCCATGGAGGGCTGATGGATTAGAATTCTCGAATTTGGCAGCGCCAGTCGCTTCTTGTCCTCTCCCGCCGCCAGCAGCAGCGCAGCCATACTGGCCGCCTGGCCAATGCAGATGGTCGTAACATCGTTCTTTACATACTGCATGGTGTCGTAAATCGCCATGCCCGCCGTGATTGATCCTCCCGGCGAATTGATGTAGAGCTGGATGTCCTTCTCCGGATCTTCCTGCGCCAGGAACAACATCTGGGCAATTACCAGATTAGCGATGTTATCGTCAATCGGTGTGCCGATGAAAATGATGTTGTCCCGCAGCAGCCGGGAATAAATGTCATACGCCCGCTCACCCCGCCCGGTCTGTTCGATGACCATGGGCACCAGCATCATTTGTGGTTCTTTCACATTCACCTGCCACACTCCTGCCCCAGAGAACCTGGCCTATGGGGAGGGTCGAAGTGGTCCGCCCTAAGCGGACTGGTGATACAGAAAATCGAGGGTCTTTTCGTTGCGGATTCTATTTCGAATTCTATCGAGCGCCCCATCACGTGTCAAACGAGCACGGATTGCTTCCGGAGTCTGTTTCGACTGTTTGGCCAGGGCCTCGACTTCCTGATCGATCTCCGCGTCGCTGACCTCGATATTTTCCTCCTCGGCAATTTTGTCCAGCAAAAGCGAAGCCTTTACCTCTTGCAACGCTTGTTCCCGCTGTCCGGCCCGGAGCCGGTTAAAATCCATCTTCTTGATGTCCTCAGGCTTCATGCCCTGCGCCGCCAGCGCGCGCAAGCCGCGCTCCAGCCGGATATCAATCTGCCGTTCCACCAGCGCCTCGGGCACTTCGAATTCGTTGCGCTTTACCAGTTCAGCAACCAGCTTGTCCTTGGCCTCGCGCTCGGCGGCATGCTTGCGCTCTGCCTCCATGCCTTCCCGAATGCGCTTCCGCACTTCGTCCAGGCCGGTAAACTCTCCCAGCTCTTTCGCAAACTGGTCATTCAATTCCGGCAAACTTTTCTGCTTGATGGATTGCACTTTGACCGTGTACGTAAACGTCTTCCCAGCCAGTCGCTTGTCGGATGAGTCCTCAGGATAAGTCACATCGAAGCTGCGCTCGTCGCCGGCCGCGGCGCGGCGCAAGTTCTCGGTGAACTCGGGCATGGTGTTCTTGCCCGCGATCTCCACCAAGATGTCATCCATGTGTACGGGATTGCCTTCGCCATCTTTCGGCTTGCCATTGAGCGAGACTTGGGCAAAATCGCCGTCGGTCAGCGGCCGGCCTTCCACCGAGGTGAACATGGCGTGCTGCTCACGGAGATCGTTCAGGGACTGCTCGACTTCCTCGTCCGTAACGGAAATCGTGGGCTTATCCGCCCGGAGCTGCTTGTAGCCTTCGGCCCTGATTTCAGGCATGACTTCGAAGCTCGCCTTAAAGCGCAGCGGTTCGCCCTCGCGCAGGTGCAGATCAGTCACTCGCGGCTGGGAGACAGGGATCAACCCCAGCTTGTCAGCCTGCTTGCGAAAGTAGCGCGGCACCAGCGCATCCACCACATCGTTTTTGATATCTCCCGCGAAACGTTGCCGGATGATAGAGGCGGGCACGTGTCCCCGGCGGAAGCCCGGCAGGCGCGCCACTTTCTGATATTTCTGAATCAGGCTCTCGGTCTCGCGGGCCACTTCCTCGGCAGGAATCTCGACCTGAATTTCCCGCTTGGTGTTGCTGCTGGTTTCGGTAGGACTCACATATTTGAGTGTAAAGACAGAGGGAGAGCAGCGTCAAACCCGCGCGGGATTACTCTCGTACCGAGGTAGGCAACGTCAGCCCCGGTAGCGTGCCTCATCCCGCCGGCAGCAAGTTGGATATCCAAAGTGGTATCTTTTGATCCTTCCCTCCGGTCTCCGAAGCACTCTTCTTCCCTCGGCATACTCGATTCGAACTTGAGCAGTTGGAGGTTGCCATGCCGCAATCCAGTGGAATCGCCAGACGGGCTTTGTCCGTCTCTCTTTTCGGGATTTTTCTGATCACCGCGTTCGCGGACGACAAATACGTCAAGAGTGAGGAGCCGGTCTTCCCGGCCGTGTAGGCCGACCATGCCTTGGTCTACATTGCCAGGACGGAATTCAAGCATCTGATTCCGCTTCAAACCTTCAAGGTCTTTGTGGATGGCATGCCGGCAGGTTGGCTGCCGCAGCGTTCGTACCTGGCAGTGCAAGTGGAGCCGGGGCGCAGATTGGTGTGGGGGCCGCAGGAGAACGACCCGCAGCGCTTCGACTTCAAGGCAGGCCAGACGTACCGGCTGCTCCTGGTCGAGAGGTATGACCCTGGGAACAACAGTGTTGTTAGGAACACCTCTTGGGTCTCGGCTGATCCTGTAGATGTCAAGGGTCTGGTGGCGGACAGGAAGTTGTCCTATGTGACATCCACTGAGGAGGCAATGGCCAAACTCCGGGAGGAGGGCGCCAAGGAATTCCAGAAACATAGCAAGCAAGCACCGGATCGCGGCATCGCTGCCCACAACTTTCGAAACCGTATGGTATCGGCCCGGAAAGCGAGGCTTTTCTTTCAAAGCCTACGAGGCGAGCGGAACCCTAACAGTCGGTAGGAGCTGATCGAATTCAAGAGCACCAAGAAGACGCTGGCCATACCGGTCAAAGACATTCAATCGGTTTCGTACGACAAGGTCACCAGTGCGGCCAATTTCGCGGACCCGAATTTGTGGGGTGTCGTTAGGTTCGGGGCAACGGGGGAAGTCGCTGCTTTCCGGGATGGACACAGCTTGGGTTCTGGTGGCGACAGCGAGAAGATCTACTTGACGATCCGATCCGCAGTGCAAATGCCACAGACTTCTTCCTCAGTACCGCCGCCGCAGGCATCCCCAGCATCGCAGCCGCCGTCATTACCGCCACAGGTTTCTTCCCCACAACCACAGCCCAAGACTGCCCAACCCTTACCTGAAGGGTTTTTTCTCTACGACGGCATGAAGGATCAATTCACGATTGTCATCCCGGAAGGATGGATGGCATACGATCAAGGCCGAGTCTTGAAAGGGGCGCCTGGGCGGTTTGGCATGGTCTTCTTTCTCGCGTCCAAGGACTTCACATCGGAAACTGGGGTGGGGCCATTCATGCCGGTCGGGGTCATGAGAAAAGTTGACAGCGGCGAGTTTTCTTCGTTCTTCCTCCAAAGGCAGGCCGCGGACAAGGGGATGTCTTGCACTGGGTTTTCCGAGAAACTGGTGGATCTCATCGGGAAAGATCCGGACTTCAAGAAGAACGCACTGGAACCCGCGCATGCGGAACCGGCTGCTGTTGGCGGTTGTAAGGGAGTCAGGGTTCGCGCCAAAAGTCAGCCACAGGGTGGATCTTCCTGGGTGGCGGACGCCTACATGGCATCGGACGGGGAGACACTCTACATCTTCAGCCTCCGCAACCAGGCCGACTACTACGACAAGAACGCGGAGGTATTTCAGAAGGCTGTTTCCACCGCAAAGCTTTCGGCGGCGAAATAGGGCACCACTGGTGATATAACGGTTCCAACCTTGACAGCCCGAGGTCGGATGCCCGACGCCTGTCCTCCCTGGCTCACCCAACTGAACCGCGAAGTCGTCGCCTGCACGCGCTGCCCGCGGCTCGTAGCCTATCGCCAGCAGGTCGCTCGCGAGAAGCGCCGCGCTTACCGCGATTGGTACTACTGGGGAAAACCCGTCCCCGGTTTCGGTGATCCCAATGCCCGCGTTCTCGTTCTCGGTCTGGCTCCGGGCGCCCATGGCTCGAATCGCACCGGACGCCCTTTCACCGGAGATGCCTCCGGCAAGTTCATGTATCCCATTCTTTACGAAACCGGATTCTCCAATCAGCCCAAAGCGACCGACCGCAACGACGGGCTCAAATTAAGAGACCTGTACATCACCGCCGCCGTGCGCTGCGCTCCTCCGAGCAATAAGCCTCTGCCGCAAGAGCTGGCCAACTGTGCTCCTTATCTCGATCGCGAAATGGATGGTCTCAAGGGCCTGAAGGTGGTCGTTGCCCTGGGCAGGATTGGCTTCGATGCTTATCTGAACTACCTCAAGCGCCGCGGCCAGCTTCCGAGCAAGAAGCCGTACGTTTTCCGGCATGGCGCCAAGTACAACATGCCTGACGGGAAGACCTTATTGGCGTCATATCATCCCTCGAACCAGAACACCCAGACCGGCAAACTTACTCGCCAAATGTTCAAGCGAATCTTTAAAGAAGCGGCGCAATTGGCCGATAGGTAAGGAGAGGCGGCTGCTGCCAGCGCCGGATCGTTTCACCCACCCCATGCACGGGGTCACAAATAATCAGGGTCACGAACCGGGGCGGCGCCGCCTCTGATACTTGTCTTTGAGCCGAAAACAAAATTCAATTTGAGGCACAGCGGGAGGTCCGCCGTGCCCTGCAACAGCGCTTGGTTCCGCTTCGCCTTCGCGGTCCTCTTGCTTTGTGCTGCCGCCCCGGCGCAAGAGAATGCCTCCGCGTCCGCTTCCAGCCAACCCGGAATCCAGGACAACAGCTTCCTCGTCGAAGAGGCTTACAACCAGAACTTCGGTGTGGTGCAGCACATCTCCAGCTTCACTCGTTTCTGGAACAGCAAGAACTGGGCGTACACCTTCACCCAGGAGTGGCCGGTCCCCGGTGACGCGCGTCACCAGCTCAGCTACACCCTGGCTTTTCTGCATGCCGGGGCATTCCCCGGCTCCGGAGTTGGCATCGGTGACGTCGCTCTCAATTACCGCTATCAGTTGGTAGGAGACTCAAACGCTTGGGTCGCTTTCGCGCCCCGTTTCAGCCTGTTCTTCCCCACGGGCGATTCCACCAGCGGTCGCGGCTCTGGAGGTTTCGGCTTTCAGACCAGTCTTCCGCTCAGCGTCGTCTTGAGCCGCAAATTGGTTAGCCACTGGAATGCTGGCGCCACGTTCGTTCCTCACGCCCAGGACGAGTTTGGCGACCGCGCTTCTGCTGCGGGCTACAACCTGGGCCAGAGCTTCATCTGGCTCGCACACACTCGCTTCAACTTGATGTTGGAGACTGTATTTGCCAGCGCGCAGTCCGTGGTAGCACGCGACAAGACGGTGTCGTCAAATTCGCTCTACATGAGCCCCGGCATTCGCTGGTCCTACAACTTCAAAAACGGCCTGCAGATCGTTCCCGGCATCGGTGTGCCCATCGGCGTGGGTCCCAGCGCCGGCGACAAGGGCATCTTCCTCTACCTCAGTTTCGAGCATCCCTTCCGCAAGCTGCCGAAAAAGTGAAACTCGGCCGAAGGCTCAGAATCCCACAAACACGGGCTCAGGCTCGAGATGAATACCCCAGATATCTTCTACGCGCTGCTCGATGTGCTCTTTCAACGCCAGAATCTCGGCCGCCGTTGCCTCGCCGCGGTTCACGATAGCGAGCGCGTGTTTGCGGGAGATACCGACTCGTCCACTGCTATACCCCTTGCTGAATCCTGAATGTTCAACCAGCCAGGCGGCTGAAACCTTCCTCTGGGCTTCAAGTGCGGGATAGCGGGGAATCTGCAGCCCATTGGCCGCCGCCCGTTTCGTGAGCTCAGCGTACTGTTCGGGCGCAACCACCGGATTTTTGAAGAAAGAGCCAGCGCTGCAGCAGTCCTCGTCACCGGGTGTGATCAGCATCGCCTTGCTCGCCCTTATCCGGCGCACGGCTTCCCGCGTTTCAGGCAAAGTTGGAGCCTCGCTCCAGCCGGCAAAATGTTTCTTGAGGTCGGCATACTGAATACGGGGCTCACCCCCTGGAACGAGTGTGTAGGTCACTCTGAGGATGATGTACCGTCCCCGCTCGGTAGTGTTGAAGATGCTGGTGCGATACTTAAACCCGCATGCCTCGCCGCAGAGTTCGTGCACCTGCCCATCTTTAAGGTCCCATGCCAGGACAGACTCGATGGACTCCGCCACTTCCTGCCCATAGGCGCCCACGTTCTGCACCGGAGTGCCGCCTACACTGCCCGGAATGCCGCTCAAACACTCCACTCCGGCGCAGTTGCGTGTCACGGCGCGAGCTACAAATTTGTCCCACTCCTCGCCCGCTCCTACTTCGAACAGCGATCTGCCATTTTCGTTGCGTTCTTCGATATCGGGAATGGCGACCCTCAAGACCAGGCCGGGCCATCCCGCGTCGGAGATGACCAGGTTGCTCCCGCCACCCAGCACGAACAATGGAAGACTTTGCGAGCGAGCAAACGCGACGGCTTCGCCCACGTCCGCGATGGTCTTTGCCTCTACTAAATAGCGTGCCGGCCCGCCCACCTTGAAAGTCGTCAGCGGCGCCAGCGGCACGTTTTCCTGCAGGACCATGGTGGTTGTCACAAATATATACGACACCGAAAGGCGCTGCTGTAACTGAATCACACACTCTGTGAGCGCAGTAAGTGAAATGCGAGAATCTGCCTCTGTGATCTTCGTGTCCTCAGTCGTAAGAGAAAGCAAGCCCGAGGGGAACCACAGGGGACACCGAGATCACAGAGGATCGCGACGCTCGTATTACAATGACCGCAGGAGATGAAATGTATCCAGAGATTATGGTGATCCCGATGCGCGAAGAGCTGACTCGCCTCGGCATTCAGGAACTGCGCACGGCAGCGGAGGTTGATCGCGCCATCGCCCATCAGCCCGGCATCACAATGTTGGTCATCAATTCCGTTTGCGGATGCGCCGCCGGCCGCATGCGTCCCGCGGTCCGCATTGCCCTCCAGCACTCCAACCGTCCTGAGAAGATCTTCACGGTTTTCGCCGGACAGGACAAAGAGGCCACGGAACGCGCTCGCGCCTATTTCACCGGGTACCCGCCCTCGTCACCTTCAATCGCGCTCCTGCGCGACGGCGGGCTGGTCCACATGATGCAGCGCAGCGACATCGAAAATCGCGAAGCGGCGGATGTCGCGGCCGAACTGAAAAGTGTTTTCGACAAGCTTTGTGGCAAGTCGGCAGCACAGTCCTTGCAGCAATTTCCGCACCGCCCGCCCCCCGTGGTGTAATCAGAATTCCGTGCTATTAGGCGGGAGCGGTCGGGAAACGTTATTCAGACCCACTCTCGCCAGGTGGTAGAACTCTGCAAGATTGCTAATGACTACGCGCGGCGCTGACGGATTGCCTTAAAGGTCATCTCTTTCGCCGGGCTCCGGGCGCTTCGCTTCCAGTCGAAGAACAACCCGGCGTAGGTCTGAGTGATGTAGTCACTCGGGTGGATCCCAAGACGGCGCGCGGTTTGATCAATCCACCGCGCCGGGCCCTCAATCTCGCCAAAGTTCCCGATAGGAGTTTCGTCTACAACAATATGTCCCTGGCTGTTGCTCCACTCCGCACGGAATTTCTCGTAGCGAAACGTCGGCCTGTAACCCAGAGCAAGGAGAATGGCTTCTGTCGCCGCGCCATCGGCTACTTTGGTTTCGATTTCCACACGACTCTTGTGACGACCCATCTTGTCCTTAGCTTTGTGGGTCAGCAGCCACTCGGATCCATACTTGCGCAGGCGAAGCAGGTCACCGTGTTTTCGCAGCGGCTGGCCAGGAAGATCGTAGAGGGTATTCATCTCATGCATGCGTCGTGTGATGAGACGGAATCCTGCCTCCCGCAGCTTGCGCCTGAGCGCCCGAAGGTCACGGATGCGAAACTTGATTTCGACTTCTTTCCGCGCTGGCATTGCAGGCAGTGTAACCTCACCAGGGTTCGGGTCTCCGGTAGGTGAATCGTGATCTGAATGGACTGTCATCTCAGACCTGGCTAACGGCTAACGACCAACGGCTAAGGACGAACGCCTAACTGAACGTCGGCAGCTTTACCAGGTCATCTTTCGGTACCGGCTCCAGCGCCTCCCCCGCTTTCCGCCAAGCCGCCAGCCCGCCCACGATCACGAACGCGTTGAACCCTTTTTCCCGCAGCAGATGCGCCACCCGGGCGCTAGTCCCTTCGCGTGCTCAAGTGCAGTACAGGTAGATGTCCTTGTTCTTGGGCAGAGTCTTGAGTTCATCAGACAGATTGTTGGGTTCGAGGCGGATCGACCCTTTGATGCGCTCGGTTCCGGCATCGTAGTAGCCATGACTGCGGACGTCCACAATCAGGATTCTTCCATTCTGTTCCGAAGCCAGCTTTTGAGCCAGTTCCTGGACTTGGACGCGCGGCACCACGCGATACACGACGTACTTGCGGAACAGCCACACCCGATAGACAACGTAAGCGAGTAACGCGATCAGGAGTACTGCCGTCAGCGCATGACGCGCCGTCAGGAATCCCCGCATGATGGTTTTGAGAAAATCGCGGAACAGAAATCCCAGCGCCAGGTAGGCTGCCACGTAAAGTGTCGCCCCGGCCAGGTCCAGCCGCAGAAACTGAAGGAACCGCATCTTCATGCTTCCCGCCAGCGGCGGAGCCATCGTATTCACGCCGGGAATGAACTTGGCAATCACCAGAGTGATCTTGCCGCGCTTGTAGAACGATTCGGCCGAGCGCAGAATGCAGGTTTCGGGGTTAACTGACACCCGGCACAGAAAGCCGAGGAGGCCCCAGCCCATGTAGCGTCCCAACACATAGAGCAGCGAGTCGCCCAGCAGCATAGCCACGGTCCCGAGCAGCAGCAGCATGGGCGCACTCAGGATTCCAGCGGCCGCCGCTGCACCTCCGGTGACCAGTGCCAGCGCCGCCGGCATGGGCAGTCCGATGGACTCGGCCAGGACAACCGCCGAGACTAGCGCATAGCCGTGACGGGCAATCAGTGCGAGAAAGTCGTTCATCGTCTGTGAAAGGGTGGGTCAAAACAGTATAAACAAAACGAGGGCGGCATCCGCCGCCCTCACCAGTTGGACCGAGGCAAGCCTACTTCGCCATTTTGTCTTCGCTCTTATCCTTGAGCATCTTCACGCTCATCACATGGATGGCGTTCTTGTCCGCGTACACGTGGGCGCTGACCTCGACGTGATGGCCTTCATGGCCCTTCAGCGCCTCGGGATTCATCACGTCCCAGGACTTTGCATCCTTGTCCGCGACGAAGGTGAGCTTGTCGCCGTCGGCCTTTACCGTCCCCTTAACGCTCTTCAGGGGCGCGTCCGCCGACTTGTCCGTCTTTGCTGGCTCTTGCGACCCGTACTGCGCAAAGGC
>Ga0070699_100005603_pt1 | contig 11014 bp, 10 predicted proteins | sample KBSK1503metaG_FD_65473 | JGI IMG/M metagenome (GOLD analysis project Ga0070699, IMG submission 65473) | Corn, switchgrass and miscanthus rhizosphere microbial communities from Kellogg Biological Station, Michigan, USA - KBS K1-50-3 metaG | ecosystem: Host-associated > Plants > Roots >...
CACCAAGCGGCCAGCACGCACACCAAGGCCCCGCCGGAGTACCTCCGGCGGGGCCTTCTTCCACCCTCACGTCCTCAGTACGAATGACTCTCTCGTCGTCATGATCAGCGTCCGTGCACACCGGGGCTGGCGGCTGAGCAGTTTGCGAGGTCTAATGCTGATATAACCTGGTACGGCAGCCGCCATTCGGGTTGTGACCTGCGGCGGGGCGCCGGCATCCGGTTCGCTGGTGTGGCATGGCGCACGTGCGCCCGCCTATGTACCTTGACAGTTACGTAACAAGTCTGGTACATCCACGTCATGGAATCTGTGCTGCGGGCACTGGCGGACGAGAGCCGGCGCACGATGCTGGAGACCTTGACCGGCGGTCCGGCAACCGCGGGTGAGCTGGCGGCGCTGCGGCCGATTGCCCGGCCGGGGGTATCGCGGCACCTGCGGGTGCTGCGGGAGGCGGGGCTTGTCGAGGTCCGCCAGCAGGCGCAACGGCGGGTCTGCAGTCTTCGCCTTGAGCCTCTCGCCGAGGTCGGTGAATGGCTGGGCCGGTACCGGGCCTTGTGGCAGCAGCGGCTGGATGCCCTGCACACCGAGGTGGCCCGGGGCAAACGCGAACGAAGGAGCACCAGATGACCAGTGACGCGGATGCCGGCCAGCGGATCCTGGGCAGCCTGCGATCAGCAGACGGCAAGGGCGTCGTGCGCATGCAGGACCGCTTCGACACCGGTATCGCCGACCTGTGGTCGGCGCTCACCGATCCCTCGCGCCTGGCCCGCTGGTATTTGTGAAGACAACAGAATCGAAGGCGGCTGCTGCAGCCAGGTCAGGCGCCGCGCTGGGGCGCCGGAAGCGCGCTGAGCTGCTGCTGCGGCCCTGCTTCGCGCGGACCGAGCCGTGGCTGCAGGCGGGCAAGTACGCCGCCGCGGTGATGAGCGACCTGCGAAGACGGAACGGGTGGACGATCGCCGAGCGTTCGGGTGACCGCACCCCGGACCGGACGCAGCGGCTGCTGAACCGGGCAGTCTGGGACACCTGGGCGGCGATGGGGGTGTTGCGCCGGCTCGCCGTGGCCGGGCTGGATAAGGCCGCGCGCAAGACCGGCCGGCGGCGCGGCCTGACGGTGGGCGCGGTCGACGAAACCGGGCAGGTCAAGGCCGGCACCCGCACCGCGGGAGTGAAGAGGCAGTACCTGGGCTGCGTGGGCAAGGTGGCCAACGGCATCAACACCGTGCACCTGACCTATGCGCGGGAAGGCACCGGGCACGCGCTGATCGGCGCCCGGCAATGGATCCCGGCCGGGCACATCGGTGATCTTGTGACGTCGGCGGCCATGGGCGTACGCGCAAGCCGCTCGGCGTCCCAGGCGCGGCTGTAGCCGGCCGAAACGTGCACGTTCTCCTTGCCAGGCGCTTCTCAGCAATGCTTAGGTCTGCACAAGGCGTGGTTGCCGCTGCGCCCATCTCGCCATTGCAGTCTGGGGGTACGCCCATGAGCGTGAGGTCAACTCGAGTCAAGGCAGTCCTGGGATCTGTCGGGCTGCTCCTCGCAACGGCATCGGCGGCCACCGCCGCGTCGGCGTCGGCGGCCACACAAGGTGTCGACTCGACCTACATCGTGTTGTACCGCGACGGCGCGTCATCCGCCGACGCGGCGGCCACCGTGAGCAACGCCGGCGGCACGCTGGCCGCCAACTACTCGCAGATCGGCGTGGTGGTTGCGCGGTCGAGCGACCCGAACTTCGCTGCGGCGGTGCAGCAGAACGGCAACGTCGCGGGTGCGGCCCGCACCGATGGGTTTGCGACGCAGGTCAGCGACGTGATCGACAACAGCGGTCCCGTCGACGCGCCGATCCCTGCGCCGGGTAGCGATAACCTGTCGGGCCTGCAGTGGGACATGAACCAGATCAGCGCGCCGCAGGCGCACGCCATCACGGGCGGTAACCCGGGCGTCGTCGTCGGCGACATCGATACCGGTCTGGACTTCACGCACCCCGACCTTGCACCGAACGTCGACTTCGCGGACAGCGTGTCCTGTATCGGTGGCGTGCCGGACACCAGCCCGGCTGCGTGGATGGACGACAACGGGCACGGCACCCACACGGCGGGCACGATCGCGGCCGCCAAGAACGGCATCGGTATCGTCGGCGTCGCGCCCAACGTCAAGTTGGCCGGCATCAAGGCCGGCACCGCCGACGGGTTCTTCTTCCCCGAGGCCGTGGTGTGCGCGTTCATGTGGGCCGGCACGCACCACATCAACATCACGAACAACAGTTACTTCGCCGACCCGTTCCTCTTCAACTGCCGCAACGACCCGGGCCAGCGGGCGATCTGGGATGCGGAGCGGCGGGCTATCCGGTTCGCCCAGTCCCAGGGCACGCTGGTGGTCTCGGCTGAGGGCAACCAGGCTGACGACCTGTCGCACCCGACGGTGGACGCCACTAGCCCAGACAACACGACGCCGGTGACGCGGGACATCACCAATGCCTGCGCGGTGGTTCCGGTCGAGGTGCCCGGGGTTGTCGGCGTGACTGCGACCGGCAGCTTGCGGGCGAAGTCGTTCTATTCCTCCTACGGTGTCTCGACGGCCGACGTGGCGGCCCCCGGCGGCGATTCGATCCTGCAGCGAACCACCGCGGCTCCGAACGGCCGGGTGTTGTCGACGTGGCCGGCGAGCCTGATCAGCAAGTGTGTGCGCAAGGTGTTCGACGGCACCGCCACGTACTGCTACCTGCAGGGAACGTCGATGGCCTCCCCGCACGCCGCCGGAGTCGCGGCGCTGCTGGAGAGCGTCACCGGCAAGACGGGCGGCTCACTGGCTGCAGCGCTGCAACAGGCGACCAACCCGATTCCATGCCCGAGCGACACCTCGGCGTACGCCTTCTTCCCCGCCCGCGATGGCGGCGCCCCGCAGGTCTGCCAGGGCGGAGTGGGCCACAACAGCTGGTACGGCTCAGGTGAACTCGACGCGCTGAAAGCCGTCGGGTAACCGCATACCGTGGTCCGGCCGGCCCGCCGCCATGTGCGGGCCGGCCGGGCCATAGATGTCCACGTGATCCCGGCCTGTCAAGCAGCGTGTCATGTGAGCGCGGCCAAGGTCGAGGCACCGCCGCCATCCAGGCGGTCAGACTCCCGGGCAAGCAGCTGGTGCCATGGAGCTGCAGCAACCTTAGATGCGCCTAGCTCCTGACTATCGCGGTAACGATCGCCCGGGGCACAGCGCAGCGAACTGGGCGTTTCCGCAGGAACGACGCCCTGACCCCGCCGAGTGCGATCAGGTGTTCATCGCCAAGGCGTCTGGCAAGCTGGCCCGCCGCCCTGGTCGCCGCTGCGACACCGCGGATCCGGCATCGGGAGATACCCTTGACCTTCCCCTGGACTGGAAGGTGGAGGATGGGGTATGGAGATCACCCGGGACGGGGTTCGCCGGCTCGTCGAGGCCGGCGCGCAACTCGTCGAGGTCTTGCCCCGGGACGAGTTCGATGACGAGCACCTGCCGGGCGCCATCAGCTTGCCGCTCAAGTCACTCACCGCCGAGACATCAGCCGTACTCGACAGGTCCCGGCCGGTAATCGTCTACTGCTGGGACGGCCTTTGAGACATGAGCCCGCGAGCCGCGTGCCGGCTCACGCAACTCGGGTTCACGCCCGTCTACGACTACACCCTCGGCAAGGTCGACTGGATCGCTGCCGGTCTCCCCACCGACAGGGCAGGGCAGCCCAGCCGCAGGGTCCTCGACGCCGTCCGGCGTGACGTGCCCACCTGCGCTCCCGACGCCCCCGCCGGGCTGGCGCTGCAGCAAGCACGCTCCCAAGGATGGGACCGCTGTGTGGTCATCGCCGGGCAGCGCACCGTGGTCGGGATGCTGCGAGCTGACCGGATCCGTGTCGGCGAGCAAGCCCCGGCTGCCGAGGTGATGCAGCCCGGCCCGACCACAGTGCGAGCCCACGAGGACCTCGACGCCACCCGCCAGCGCATGAACGTGCACCACGTCGCTCACCTGCTGGTCACCACCCCAGACGGCGAACTCCTCGGCGTCGTGGACGCTGCAGGCACCTGACGTCAGCTGTTGGCATCAAAGGAACCTGTAGGGTTCCAATACGTCGTCGTAGTCTCTGACCTGCAGCGTTATGGCTGGGCCGGTAGTTGTCATGCGGCCCGGTGGTACTCGTGTGTCAGCCGTGTGGTGCGGAGACGCTCCCCCAGGGAGCCTGGTGTGGGAAAGGATCGCGGGGTTAGGTTCAGCGCATGCGCTTCGGGATCATCGACCATAACGACGACACGGGGCGGCCGCATGTCCGGCAGGTCGCCGAGCGGCTGGAGCTGATCGAGGCTTACGACCAGCTGGGCTTTTACGCCTACCACCTGACCGAGCACCACGGGACGCCGCTGGCCGTCACGCCGTCGCCGCACCTGATGCTGGCGGCGGCCGCGCAGCGAACCTCGCGGCTGCGGCTCGGGACGCTCATCACGATCTTGTCGCTGTACCACCCGATGCGAATCATCGAGGAGGCGGTGACGCTGGACCAGTTGTCCAACGGGCGGCTCGAACTAGGCGTGGGCCGAGGCGTCTCGCCCGCCGAACTGGCGTTCCACGGCGTGTCGGGCGACGAGGAGGCACAGGGCCGGTTCGACGAGGCTCTCGCGATACTGCGGCAGGGGCTGACGTCGGACAGCGTGACGTTCGACGGGAAGTACTACAAGCTGCTTGACGTGCCGGTCACCTCGCGCCCGGTGCAGCGGCCGCACCCGCCGCTGTGGTACGGCACGCGGACGCCGGCGAAGGCGCAATGGTGCGCGCGGCTCGGCATGCCGATGATGGCGCTGGTCCCGTCGCAGGCCGTCCGGACGCTGACCGACGCCTACAAGGCCGAGTGGGCGTCGCTCGGGCGCTCCCTGGATGACCTGCCGCAGCTGGGCATCTCCGGCGACCGCTCAGTGGCAGAGCCCTGCCTTCACGGGTCTGGGTGGTTGGCTGGATGCCAGGTGCATACCAGCAGGGGGCATGACGCGCGTGGCTAGCTCTGATCGTTCGGGTGATGCCGCCAGGTGGCGGGTGTTCATTTCTCATACGTCTGAGCTGCGAGCATTCCCGGCAGTCGGGAAATCCTATGTGGACGAGGTGGAGCGGGCGGTCTCGGCTGCCGGGCACGTGATTGTGGATATGGCCGACTTTGCCGCTACGGATCAGCCTCCCGCGCAGGTGTGCGCCGAGCGGGTGCGCGGGTGCGATGTGTATGTCGGCGTGCTGGGCACCCGGTATGGCGCCCCGGTGCGGGACAAAGCAGAGGTTTCGTATACGGAGCTGGAATTCGACACCGCTACCGCCGCCGAGTTGCCGCGGCTGGTGTTTTTGCTGGACACTGGCGCCGCCGATGTGGGGATCCCGCTGGATCAGCTGATCGACCACCAGTTCGGGATCCGCCAGGAGGCGTTCCGCCGCCGGGTCCAAGACAGCGGGCTGACCACACAGTCGTTTCGGAACCCAGCCGAGCTGGGCAGGCTTGCGGAGCGCTCGCTGCAGGAGCTGGCTGGGACGCGCCGCGGCGCCGGTCCGCTGTCGCCGGGCAGTGTGCTGCGGGTTTGGAACATCCCGGCCCGCAATCCCGGGTTCACTGGCCGGGATGGGCTGCTGGCGGCGGTGCGGGAAGGGCTGCAGGCAGGGGGCAAGGCGGTAGCGCAGGCGCTGGAGGGCATGGGCGGGGTGGGGAAGACGCAGCTGGCGATTGAGTATGCGCACCGGTTCGCCGCGGACTATGACCTGGCCTGGTGGGTCAACTCCGAGCAGGGAGGGCTGATCGGCGATCAGTTCGCCGCGCTCGGAATGGCGCTGGGATGCATCCAGCCCGGGGCAGGCACCGAGGTGGTGCGGGCGGCGGTGTTGGCCGAGCTGAGGGGGCGGGACCGGTGGCTGCTGGTATTCGACAACGGCGAGAACCCTGCCGACGTACGGCCATGGCTGCCGGGTGGAGGTGGTCATGTGCTGATCACTTCGCGCGAGCGTAATTGGGCCGAACTCGCTGTGCCGGTAGAGGTGGATGTGCTGGCCCGCCCCGAATCGGTGGCGATCTTGCAGGACCGGGTGACCGGGCTCAGCGGCGCCGACGCGAACGGGCTCGCGGATCAGCTTGGTGACCTGCCGCTGGCCGTTGCGCAGGCGGCCGGATTCATAGCCGAGACGGGCATGGCGGCTGCCCAGTATCTTCAGCTGCTGGGAACACAGCCCGGGCAGCTGCTGGATCAGACTGCGGCAGGGTCTTCCTATCCATGGTCGCTGGCCGCCGCGACCCAGCTGATCGCTGCCCGGCTCGACGCCGAGGACCTGGCCGCCGCCCAGCTAGCCAGCCTGTGCGCGTTCTTGGCCCCCGAGCCCATCCCTGAGGACCTGCTCACCAGCGCTGTTGGCTACCTGCCGGGCGAACTGGCGGCCCGGTCGGCTGATCCGCTGGGCTGGCGGCAGACCCTGGCCCACCTAGCACGGCAGTCGCTGGCCCGGATCGACCAACGCGGGCTGGTGATGCACCAGCTCACCCAGGCGATCCTGCGCGACAGGCTCAGCCCCAGCCAGGCCACCGTCACCCGCGAGCGCGCCGAGGGGATCCTGGCCGTCGGCAACCCCGGCGACCCGGGCAACCCGGTCACCTGGCCGCGCTGGGCGCAGCTGATGCCGCACCTGCTGGCCGCCGACCCGGCCGCCACCACCAACCCAGATTTGCGCGAGATGGCCTTGGACGCGTGCTGGTACCTGCTGTCCCGCGGCGATACGCGCACCGCCCATGACCTGGCCAGCCACTTGTACCAGCAGTGGCGTGAGCGGCTCGGCGGCGAGCACCAGAACACGCTGGGGATCGCGGCCTCTCTCGTTCGGGCGCTGGTGGAAATGCGCCGCTACGCTGAAGCCCGGGACCTGAACCGAGACACCCTGGACTGGCGCCGCCGGGTGCTGGGCGACGATCACCCCGACACCCTGGTCTCCGCCAGCAACCTCAGCAACATCCTGTCCGCGTTGGGTGAGGTGCAGGCGTCCCGGGACCTGAACCACGACATCCTGGCCCGCAAGCGCCGGGCGCTGGGCGAGGATCACCCCGACACCCTGACCATCGCCAGCAACCTCGCCAACAACCTGCACGCGCTGGGTGAGGTGCAGGCGTCCCGGGACCTGAACCAGGACACCCTGGACCGCCGCCGCCGGGTGCTGGGCGACGATCACCCCGACACCCTGGCCTCCGCCGGCAACCTGGCCATCGTCCTGCACGCGCAGGGTGAGGTGCAGGCCGCCCGGGACCTGTTCCAGGACACCCTGGACCGGCGACGCCGGGTGCTGGGCGACGATCACCCCGACACCCTGGCCATCGGCGAAGTCTTGCGCCTGCTGGGGGAGGCCGATATTGGCCCCAGGGACCGTCGATGGCTGTCCAGGGCGTTTCGCCGACGCCCGTAGTGCTGGCTGGTGATTGCTGGCCGTGTCCGTCGTTCTCGTAGACGCGATATCCCTGACCAGTGGGCGCCGTCTAGGCTCGGCGAAGCCGATCGCGTGCGACGCCCACAGGACGGCCTAGACGCGGTGGCCGGGACCGGGACACTGGAGCATGAGGAAGGCGGCTTCGTGCCGCGCCATCGTCTGCGTAGCCACATGAGCCAGCCTGGTCAGTGGGGTCAGCGGGTTTGGCCCGGCGTGCGCCGGGCGGGCGTCCCCAACGCTGAGCCCGGCGCTGACGCCGGCCAGCGGCCGCCGCAGGCGCCGCAGTTAATCTTCTATACGGGCAGATTCGGCAACGCAAGTACTTACGCCGTCTACACCGGCGACCATCTACGCCGCCTGCGCTCCCGCCACCGCGGTAAACGTCGTGGGCCGCTCAGCGCATAAAGTCATCGTTCTGCGCGAGCCCCTGGCTGCCGCCCCCTATGAGTGCTTCCTTTCTGTAGCGGCCGATGCCCCGGGCTCCCGAATGCCGCTAGGCCAAGGTCTGGCAGGCGTGGCGTTGCCGATAGGTGGATTGTGAGACGTAATCGAACGTCCAATGTCGAGCTAGCTTAGCCATGGTATGTAACTCATGCCCAGGTGACGGACCACAGTCCGCCGCTCCGCCAGTACTCACCCTCGTCCTTGAGATACCGCCGGAGCGCGGCATCGTGGCAGCCGGGGGGCACTGCAGGCAGTCCCCCACGGGCTAGCTCGGCTGGCTCAGTATGTGCAGCAGTTCGTTGGCTTGCTGCCTGGTTGAGACCAGGACGTCGAACTGGTCTTCCGTGAGCGGGGGGCTTGATGACTTCGGGTATTGACCATGCCTCGCCCGCGAGGATGACGGCGAGCTGATGGCCCTACCGCCCGTCTGAGGATGGCCTAGAGCGCGGCCGGGTCACCCGCCGGCACGGCGATAGCCAGCGTCCAGGGCCCCGGGGTGGCGCCCGGGATCAGCGAGATCGCGGCGCCGGTGATCGTCATCGGGCCGCCGAGCCGGTGGTAGCACAGGGCTGGCTCCGCCCTCGGCACAGACCGGCGACCGAGCTGGGCGATCTGCTTCCTCATCTGAGCGGAGTGATCGTGGACAAGATCGAGTGCGCACCGTCGGCTGTGGTTTTCCGGCACTCTGCTGGCCAGCCGGAGCGGCGTGCCCGGGGTGCGGCATTTGGTCGTCGCGGGTGCATGGCAGCTACGTCCGAGTTTCGCGCCAGAGCCCATGCTCGTGGCAGAAAACCCCTCAGGGCGGTCCGATGATCGTGGCAGGCGACAGTTGCAGCGTTGACCGTCGGTGGTCGGGGCGGCCATCAGGTGAGACGGCGTCGCGTGGACAGGTGGTGGCTATTGCGGGCCAGCAGTCTGGCCGACGCTGGTGGTCAGTGGTGGCGCGTCGAGGCCGCAGTGCAGGTATTCGTCTGGCGCGCTAACCCCGGCTGGGCGGGGCACCCGCGGGGGGTTGGTGATCGTGAGTGCGGCGAGCAGCCCGCCCGCGGCGCAGGTCGCGCCCGAGATGAGCGCCGCGGTGCGGAAGCCGGCGGCGAGCGCGTGCGGGTGCAGGTAGGACGTGCCGGTGATGCCCGCCAGCGCCGGCAGCACGGCGACGGCCAGCAGGCCGCCGAAGCGGGCCACGTCGTTGTTGACCGCCGATGCGATGCCCGAGTGCTGCGCGGGCGCCGAGCTCATCGCGGTCGCGGTGAGCGGCGCGACCGTGACCGCGAGCCCGAGCCCGAAAACGACGACCGCTGGGAGCACGTACAGCACGTAGCTGGTCCCGGAGGTGGCGAGCGTGAGCATGGCCAGGCCCGCGCCGACCACGACCGGGCCGGCGCTCATCTGCAGGCGAGGCCCGATCCGGGTCGCGAGCTGCCCCGAGCGGGCCGACAGCGCCAGCATGATGACAGTCAGCGGCAGTAGCGCGAGCCCGGAGCCCAGCGGCGAATAACCCGACACGACCTGGAGCACCACCGGCAGCAGGAAGGTCGCCCCGACCAGCGCCGCGTACACGATGAACGTGACGGCGTTGGTCGCCGCGAACTGCCGCTCGGCGAAGATCGACAGCGGCAGCATCGGCGCGGCCGCACGGCGCTCACGAACCAGGAACGCCGCCAGTCCCGCCAGGCCTGCCAGCGCCACCGTGAGCACGGCGGGTGACGACCAGCCGAGCGCCGGGGCCTCGATGAACGCGAAGGTGATGCCGGTAAGGAACACCACTGCGGCCAGCGCGCCCGGGTAGTCGAGCTTGCCGGCGGCGCCCAGGTCACGCGACTCGGGCACGTGCCGCACGCCCAGAGCGACCACCGCCGCCGCGATCGGAATGTTGATGAAAAAGATCCACCGCCAGGACGCGGCCGAGATCAGGTAGCCGCCGATCAGCGGCCCCGCGGCGATGGCAACACCGCTCAGGCCCGACCAGGCCCCGATCGCCCGGGCGCGGTCGGCAGGCACGAACGACGCTTCCAAGATCGCCAGGCTCCCCGGGGTGAGCAGCGCCGCGCCGGCGCCCTGCAACACCCGGGTGACAATCAGGACCACCGCGCCCGGCGCAACCCCGCACGCCGCCGAGGCCAGCGCGAACCACACCACGCCGATCAGGTACACCTTCCGCCGCCAAACCGGTCGCCGAGCGACCCGCCGATCAGCAAGAACGCGGCAAGCGTCAGCGTGTAGCCATTCATCACCCACTGCAACGCAGCAATACCGGTGTGAAAATCACGCCCGATGGTCGGCAGCGCGATGTTAACGACCGTGGCGTCCAGCGCCGCGATCCCCGAGCCGAGCACGGTGATCACCAGCACCCACCGCCCCGGTGCCGAGGAGTAGGAAAGGGCAGGAGCATCCGCTGTGGTGGTCATGTCGCGCCAACGTCAGGTCGTTGAGGGCAAATCGTACGCCTGCGCTGCGCGGCAGATCGCCGCCTTCCCGTGCTCCGAACTCGCTGTTGCCGCGATCGCCGACTGGAGCAGCTCGGTGCTACACGGCCGACTACGGTGATCCCGCTGATCTCGCTCGACCGGCGATCAACTTGCTACCCCAACCCGCACGTGCCCGGCGGTGAAGGCCACGCATGGTCGACCAGGCGAGCATCACTGGCAGGGGCCACCTCCAGGGCCCTGAGCGCTTTCAGCCCCGGGAGTCGTTGCTGAAGGTTCCCGGGGACGCGTGGATCGCCGATGTATCAGGGCTGGCTTGGCTTCCTCTGTAACAGGAGTTTTATCGCTTAAAGGGGCCTGCCATGAGCCGAACCTCGATGGCACGCGAGGTCATCGTCATTGCGTGGGCCGCGCAGGGGCGTCTCCGGCTGGTCCTTTGCCGCTTTGGTCTTGTGTGGCGGCGGTCCGGGTCGGGGTGCGGCTACATTAATGCGCTATGGCCAGGTTCTTCAATTTGCCGAGATCACGGCCGGTCCTGGCCGCCATTGCCGCAGCAGGCCTGGTGACCGGCAGCTTTCGGCTGGGTGGCTTGCTCGGCACGGCCGCGCAGGTCACCGCGTACGCTACGGCGGTCCTCGCCTTCGGCGTTATAGGCCTGGCTGCCGGGGCGGTCGGGATGTATGCGGAGCAGC
>Ga0070699_100005604_pt1 | contig 11013 bp, 8 predicted proteins | sample KBSK1503metaG_FD_65473 | JGI IMG/M metagenome (GOLD analysis project Ga0070699, IMG submission 65473) | Corn, switchgrass and miscanthus rhizosphere microbial communities from Kellogg Biological Station, Michigan, USA - KBS K1-50-3 metaG | ecosystem: Host-associated > Plants > Roots >...
GGGCACCCACGCGCCCATCTGCGCGAGGATGGTGATCAGCCCGACCTGGCGAAGGTAGACCGACTTTCCCGCCATGTTCGGTCCCGTCAGAATGACGACCCGCGTGTCGGCATCGAGCGCGACGTCGTTGGGCGTGACCGGATCGCCGGCGCGTGCCTCCAGCACGGGGTGGCGGCCCTCGACGATCTCGAGCACGTCGCCCGCATCCACCTCGGGCCGCACGTGGCCACGGGCGTGCGCGACGTCCGCGAGCGCCGCCACGACGTCGAACAGGGCGAGCGCCCGCGCGGTGGCGAGCAGCGGCGCCGCGCGCGCAGCGACGCGCCCGCGCACGTCCTCGAACAGCTCCTGCTCGAGTCGCCGCCGGCGCTCCTCCGCGCCGAGCACCTTGGCCTCGTAGTCCTTGAGTTCCGGCGTCACATAGCGCTCGGTGCCCGTGAGCGTCTGGCGCCGCACGTAGTCGTCGGGAACCCGCGCGGCCTGGGCATGGCTGACCTCGATGCCGTAGCCGAAGACCCGGTTGAAGCGCACGCGCAGGCTCGAGAGTCCCGTGCGGGCGCGCTCGCGTTCCTCGAGGCCGGCGATCCATCGGCGCGCCTCGGCGGCGTCGCTCACGATGGCGTGCAGCGCCTCGTTCCACGTTTCGCGGATCACGCCGCCGTCGCTCAGCGTCAGCGGTGGCTCGTCCACCAGCGCGGACTCGAGCAGCGCGCGCACATCCTCGAGATCCGCCAGCGCGGCGCGCGCCTGTGCGATCAGCGGCGCGGCGAGGCCGGCGGACGCGTCACGAACCGCGGCGATCGGCCCCAGACACCCGCGGAGGCCGACCAGGTCCCGCGCGTGGGCGACGCCCAGCGTGGCGCGGCTGGTGAGCCGCTCGAGATCGCCGATCCCGCGCAGCAGCGCGCGAAGGCCGGAACGCGTCTGCGGTGCTCCGACGAGGGCGCCGATCCCATCCTGGCGCTCACGAATGAGCAGCGGGTCACGCAACGGCTGCAGCAGCCACTGGCGCAGCAGCCGCGCGCCCATCGGCGTCACCGTGGTGTCGAGCGCGCCGATGAGCGAGTGTCGGACGCTGCCGTCGGCGGCCCGCAGCAGCTCCAGCGTCTCGACCGCGGTCTCGTCGAGCGTGAGACAGTCCGCGGCGGTGAGGCGGCCGAGGCGAGCCACGTGACCCAGACGCTCGCCCTGCGTGGCCCGCACGTACGTGAGCGCGGCGGCTGCGGCGGCGAGACCGAGCGTGAGGTCGCCCACCCCGAAGGCGTCGAGCGACGTCACGCCGAAGTGCGACGCGAGCTCCGCCGCCGCCCGGCGAGGCGCGAAGGCCGAGGGATCGCCGAAGGTGAGCGCGGCGCCGGTAGCCTGCAGGCGCGTGAGCAGCGGACCGCCGCCGCGCAGCGTCTCCGCGACGAGAATTTCCGTTGGCCGGCGCAGCAGCGCCGCCGCGAGCACACCGCCATCGGGATCGGCGTCTTCGCCGGCGACGAACTCGCCGGTGGAAACATCGAGCAGCGCGACGCCCGTACCACTCCCCTGAGTTGCGATGGCCAGCAGATAGTTGTTGGCGCCGCCGGAAAGATAGGCCGTGTCGGTCAGCGTGCCCGGCGTGATCACGCGAACGACGTCGCGCTTGAGCAGCTTGCGTCCCTTGCCCGGCGCTTCGAGCTGCTCGCAGATGGCGATCTTCTGGCCCGCCTGCACCAGGCGGGCGATGTAGCCGTCGGCCGAATGGTGCGGGATGCCCGCCATGGCCGAGCCTTGTCGGGACGTCAACGTGATGGACAGCAGCCGAGCCCCCAGCTCGGCGTCCTCCAGGAACAGCTCGTAGAAGTCGCCCAGACGGAACAACAGCAGGTGGTCGGGATAGCGGTGCTTGAGCTCCCTGTACTGCTGCATCATCGGCGTCTCGGCGCCGGTGGAACCTCCACTCACGCGACGCGACTCCGCAATCGGTCCCACGTCGTCGTGAGATCCTCGGGCAGCACCCGCGTGTCGCCCAGCACCGTCACGAAGTTGTGGTCGCCGCTCCAGCGCGGAACCACGTGCAGGTGCAGATGGTCGTCGATCCCCGCTCCCGCAACGCGACCCTGATTGAGCCCCACGTTGAACCCCTCGGCGCGGTACTCCGTTCGCAGCGCTGTCACCGCGCGCTGCACCAGCGTCATCGCGTCGGTCAGCTCCTCGGCGCGGGCGTCGCCGAGGGCGGCGACGTGGCGATTGGTGACGGCCATGAGGTGCCCGGGCGCGTATGGATAGGCGTTGAGGATCAGGAAGGCGTGGACACCGCGGAGCAGGACGAGCGAGGCGCGATCGTCGGAGCCGTCACGAGCGGTGCAGAACACGCAGCCGGCGTCGGGGCGCGCGCCCCCGATCCAGGCCATCCGCCACGGAGCCCAGAGGCGCTTCAACGCGCCGGGCGAGCCCTCACGCGTTGACGAGCTCTCGGAGGCGCTTGCCGACCTTGAAGAAGGGAACGCGCTTCTGGGGAACGTCGACGGCACTACCAGTCTTCGGATTGCGACCCTTGCGTGAATTCCGGTGGCGAATCCGGAAGCTGCCAAACCCCCGCAACTCCACCTTGTCACCCTTGGCGAGCGCGTCGGTGATGTTGTCGAAGATCGTGTTGACGATGGTCTCGGTCTCTTTCTTCGTTAAATTCGAGAGCTTCGAGACTTCGTCGATGAGGTCGGCTTTCGTCATCGTGGTGGCTCCCCTCGCTGGGAAACCTAGCACGAGCGTTTAAAGAATGTCAACGTCGTTAGGGAGTTAGCCGTCAGTCCATCAGGTACAGGGGGGTCTTGAAGATCGGCAGGGCCGGCCGGAGCAGGCTGGCGGGCGCCGGCAGGCCGAGCTCGTTGCGCACGAGATCGATGATGGAAAAGCGCCGGCGCGGCCGCTCGACCGCAGGCGGCGTCGGCAGGTTTGCGAGCTTTGCGGCCGCGTTGATGGCCTCCTCGAGTCCCCCGAGCGCGTCCACCATCTTGAGCGACAGCGCCTGCGTGCCGGAAAACACGCGCCCGTCGGCGAATTGTACGACCTGCTCGCGCGGCAGCTTGCGGCCCTTGGCCACGGCGTCGATGAACTGGCCGTGCACGTCGTCCAGCAGCGTCTGCAGCACGCGCCGCTCCTCGGCCGTCATCGGCCGCGAGATGTTGCCGATGTCCTTGAAGGCGCCCGCCTTCACGACGACGTACTCGACGCCGATCTTCTTCATCAGCGAGTCGAGGTTGGCCATCTGCATGATCACGCCGATGGACCCCGTCAGCGAGCCGGGATTGGCGTAGATCTGATCGGCGGCGACGGCAATGTAGTAGCCGCCCGAGGCCGCGACGGCACCCAGAGACGCGACCACAGGCTTGCCCGCCTCTCGGACGTGCCGGATCGCGTCGTACACCTCCTGCGTGGGACCGACCACCCCGCCGGGGCTGTTAATTCGCACCACGACAGCCTTGATGCTGGGGTTGTCGCGGTGCTGGCGCAGCTCGCGGACGAGATCGTCGGTCTCTGCGATGAGTCCTTCGAGCTCGACGACGGCGACCCTCGGTCCGAAGAGCGAGCCGCCGTCGCCGCCGCCGCGTCCCCACGTGCGGGCAGAAATTACGAAAAGTCCTAGCACCCCGACGAAGACGAGCAGGGTAGCCGTGATCACCGTCAGGCGACGGCTCACCTATTCCTCGTCGTCGTAGTCGTACTCGCGACTCTTGCCGCGCTTGCCGCGCCGTGCACCGCCACCGCTCCGGTCGGGCTCCGCCTCCGGCGGAGCCACGGCGTGAGCCAGCTCCTTGAGACTCAGACCGATGCGGCGCTCGTGAGGATCGACACGAATCACGAGCAGCGTCAGCTCGTCGCCGACGTTGACGACCTCGCCCGGCGTGGCTATCGGGCGATGGGCCATCTGCGAGATGTGCAGCAGACCGTCCACCCCCGGCTCCAGCTCGACGAACGCGCCGAAGTCGGTCAGGCGAACCACCTTGCCGGTGACCCGCGAGCCCATCGGATACCGCTGCGCGACCGTCGACCAGGGATCGGGCTGGATCTGCTTGAGTCCGAGCGAGATTCGCTTGTTATCGCGATCGATGTTCAGGATCTGCGTCTCGATGTCCTGCCCTTTCTTCAGCACCTCCGACGGGTGACCGACGTTGCGCGTCCAGGACATGTCGGAGATGTGCAGCAGGCCGTCCACGCCCGGCTCCAGCTCGATGAACGCGCCAAAGTCGGTGAGGTTGCGCACCTTGCCCGTCACGCGGGTGCCCGGCTTGTAGCGCTCCTCGATCGTCGTCCACGGATCGGGCTCGACCTGCTTCATGCCGAGGGAGATCCGCTTGGCTGCACGGTTGACGTCCAGCACGATCACCTCGACCTCGTCCCCCACGTTGACGAGCTTGCTCGGGTGCCGCACGCGACGCGTCCACGACATCTCCGAGACGTGCACGAGCCCCTCGACGCCGGGCTCGAGCTCGACGAAGGCGCCATAGTTGGTGAGGCTCACCACCCGCCCCTGGGTCTTGGTGCCCGGTGCGAAGCGTGTCTCGACGGTCTCCCAGGGGTCGTTGGACTTCTGCTTGTAGCCCAGCGAGACGCGGCCACTCTCGCGGTCGAAGTGCAGAACAACGACTTCAACCTGATCACCCACCTGAAAGATTTCAGACGGATGGCCGACCCGGCCCCAGCTCATGTCCGTGACGTGCAGCAGGCCGTCGATGCCGCCGAGGTCGATGAAGGCTCCATAATCAGTGATGTTCTTCACGGTCCCGGTCAGCACCATGCCCTCGTTGAGCACCTCGAGCGTGTGCTTCTTCTTTTCCTCGCGCTCTTCCTCGAGCACCGAGCGGCGGGACAGTACGACGTTGCCGCGGCGACGGTTGAGCTTGATGACCTTGGCGCGGATCTGCTGGCCGACCATCGCCGCCAGATTCTTGACCGGGCGCAGATCAACTTGCGAGCCCGGCAGGAACGCCTTCACGCCGACGTCGACGGCCAGGCCGCCCTTGACGACCTCCACCACGCGCCCTTCGACGGGCTGCGCTTTTTCGTAGGCCTGGGTGATCGCGTCCCAGACCTTGATCTTGTCGGCCTTGTCCTTGGACAGGACGATGAGCCCTTCGGAGTCCTCTTTGGCCTCGAGGTAGACCTCGATCTCCTCGCCGACCTTGGGCAGCGTCCCGTGCCGGTGGAACTCCTCGATCGGGATCGCACCCTCGCTCTTGTAGCCGACGTCGACGAGCACTTCGCTCGTGCCCACGTGGACCACACGGCCGCGCACGACCTCGCCTTCCTCGAACTCGCTGGTCGTGCCGCCTTCCTTGAACCAATCCTCCATGCGCTCCTCGGGTTCTGCGCCCTCCGTGCGCGAACCACCGAGGTACCGCCGTTCATCCTTCGCCATGCCGCCAGGTCCTCCCCTCAGGTATTTTGCAGCCGCGCGATGGCCGCCATCAGTTCTCGGCTTACCGCGTCGTAATACTCCTTTTTACCGGCGCCCGCTACGCGGTCGAACCGCAGGGGTGGCCCAAATGTCACCACCACCTTAGCAGGCCGAGGAAGCGAGCGCCCGCGCGGCCAGGCGCGACCGCTCCCGCGCACGTACACGGGCACCACCCGCGCGCCGCTGAGCACCGCGAGCAGCGCCGCGCCGGGCTTGGGCTCGCGCAGCATGCCCTCGGCGCCGCGCGTCCCCTCGGGAAACACCAGGACCGCCCCGTTGCCCTGGAGCACCCGCAGCGCCACGCGCAGCGCGCCGGCGTCGGCGCCCTCGCGCCGCACCGGCCGCGCGTTGAGCCCGTGGATGAGGCGACCGAAGAGCGGCACCTCGAACAGCTCGGCCTTCGCCAGGAAGGTCAACGGGCGAGGCGCCACGCCGCCGACGAGCGGCGGGTCGAGCACGCTCGAATGGTTACTCACGAGCAACACCGGGCCTGTCATCGGCACGTGGTGGGTGCCGCGGGCTTCGAGACCGAACATGGCGCGCATGATGGCTGCCGCGATCGCCTTGCACACGGAATAGAGCCGGCTGCGCGGCGCGCTCGCATCCCGGGTGCTGATGATGGCGACCATCTGGTCCACGACCTCGTCGATCGAGAGATCGCTCGTGTCGATCTCGTGCGCGTCGGGTGCCTTGAGCAGCGGCGCGAGCACGCGCGTGGTGTCCTGGCGATCGCGCACCTTCACCTCGTCCCGGACCGTATCGAGGTCGGCGCTCACGCCCTGCGCCGCCAGCTCGGCGTGGCGGCGACGCGCGCGATTCTCGAGGTTCGCGGTCAGGAAAAACTTCACGTCGGCGTCGGGGCATACGACCGTCCCCGTGTCGCGACCCTCGAGCACCACGCCGCCGGGCTCCGCCGCGCGCCGCTGCAGCGGCGTCACCTTGTCGCGCACCTCGCGCCGCATCGACAGCGTCGAGGTGGCGTCGGCGACGGCCTGGCTGCGGATCTCGCCGGTCACGTCTTCGCCATTGAGCCTGACGTGACCGTGATCGATAGTGACGTCGAGCGGTGCCAGGTGCCGCGCGAGCGCCGCGGTGTCGTCGAGCGAGATTCCCGCGCGCAAGACGCTCAGCGCCAGCGCGCGATACATGGCGCCGGTCGGAATGAGCTCGTAGCCCAGCCGCTCGGCCAGCCGCCGCGCCACCGTCGTCTTGCCCGCCCCGGCGGGGCCGTCGATGGTGATCACGAGACCACGCGGACCCATCAGCGCTCCACCGTGATCGCGTCGCCGCCGGCGAGCGCATTGAGCGTGTCGACGAACGTCGGGAACGACGTCTGCACGCAGGCGGTGTCCTCGACCACCGTCTCCCCGTCGGCGACGAGCGCCGCGACGGCGAGCGCCATCGCCATGCGATGGTCGCCGCCGGAGGCCACGCGCGCGCCGCGGAAACGCTGGCCGCCGGAAATGACCATGCCGTCGGCGCGCTCCTCGATGTGCACGCCCATCTTCGCCAGCTCGCGCCCGAGCATTGCGATTCGATCCGATTCCTTGACGCGCAGCTCGGCCGCGTCGCGGATCTCGGTGCTGCCCTGCGCGGTCGCGGCGAGCACGGCGAGCGCGGGAACCTCGTCGATCAGGCGCGGGATCAAGGCACCGGCCACGGTCGTCGCCGCGAGGGGCGCGGCGGTGACCGTGAGCGCAGCCATCGGCTCGCCCGAAGCGTCGGATCCGGCGTACGCCGCCGTCGTGATCGGAGCGCGCATCGCCGCCAGCACGTCGAGGAGTCCCGTGCGCGTGGGATTCACGCCAACGCGCCGCACGGTCACGCGTGCACCCGGGACGATGAGCCCGGCCGCGAGCAGAAACGCGGCGGAGGAGATGTCGCCGGGGACCTGGATCGTGGTGCCGCGCAACGGTCCGGGATGCAGGATCACCGTCCGCGCGTCCGGACGCTCGAGCCGCGCACCGAACGCGCGCAGCATCACCTCGGAGTGATCGCGCGAGGGCGCCGGCTCGCGCACCGTCACCGGCCCATCGGCGCGCAGCCCGGCGAGCAGGATCGCCGACTTCACCTGCGCCGACGCGACGGGCGTGTCGTAGGCGATCGCGCGCGGCCGTTCCGCGCCACGGACCGCCAGCGGCAGCCGACCGCCGTCGGAGCGGCCGACGATCGTCGCGCCCATCCGCCTGAGTGGGTCGGCGACGCGCTTCATCGGGCGCCCGCGCAGCGACTCGTCGCCCGTCATCAGCGTCCAGAACGGCTGGCCGGCGACGAAGCCGATGAGCAGCCGCGCCGTCGTGCCCGAGTTGCCGCAGTCCACGACGTCCGTCGGCTCGACCAGACCGCCGAGCCCCGCGCCCGCGATCCGGTAGTGGCCGGGCCCTTTCTTCGTGACCTCGACGCCCATCATCTGAATCGCCGTGATCGTGCGCAGGCAATCCTCGCCCTCGAGGTAGCCCTGCACCTCGGTCGGCCCTTCGGCCAGCGCGCCGAGCAAGGCCGCGCGATGAGAGATCGACTTGTCGCCCGGCACCTCGCACTCGCCGGCCAGCGAACGCACGGGACGCACGCGGAAGTTCACGCCAGCTCCTCCCGCGCCGTCTTGAGCCGCGACAGCAGCGCCTCGATGCCGGCCGCATCGCCGCTTGCGAGCAGCCGCTCGAGGTCGTCGAGGGCGGCGCGGAAGGCGACGAGGCTCGCGCGCACCGCGTCGGTGTTGGCCAGCAGGACGTCACGCCACATCGGGGGATCGGAGGCGGCGATGCGCGTCGTGTCGCGGAAGCCGCGGCCCGCGAACGCGAGCGCGCCTGGCTCGAATCGGGCGACGGCGTCGACGAGCGCCCACGCCGCCACGTGCGGCAGATGGCTGATCGCGGCCACCGTGCGATCGTGCGTCTCGGGATCGAGCGCGCTGACGCGCGCGCCGAGCGCCTCCCACAGCGCGGTCACGCCCTTGATCGCGCGCGGCTCGGTGGCGTCGGTCGGCGTCACGATGACGGTGGCGCCCCGGAACAGGTCGGCACGCGCCACCTGCCAGCCGCTCTTCTCGGAGCCCGCCATGGGATGGCTCCCGAGGAAGCCGAGCGGGCGGCCGGCGGCCAGGCGCTCGGCGACGGCGACGATGCCACGCTTGGTGGAGCCCACGTCGGTGACGAGAGCGCCGGCGGGCACGCACCGCCAGATCGTTTCCAGCAGCTTCTCGTTGGCGAACACGGTCGCCGCGAGCACCACACAGTCGGCGCCGTCCATGCCGGCCTCGACGTCGGTGGCGATGCGATCGATCATGCCCGCACGCAGCGGGCCCTCGAGGCGCTGGCGGTCCCGGCCCACGCCGACGATCTCGCGCGCCACCCCTCCCGCGCGCGCGGCCAGGGCGACCGAGCCGCCCAGGAGCCCGACGCCGACGACGGCCAGCCGGCCGATCACGCGGGCGGCCGTCCCAGCACCGTCTTGAGCGCCTTCACGAGCCGGCGGTTCTCTTCGGGCGTGCCCACGGTGACGCGTAGCGCGGATTCCATGCCGAAGGGCGTCATCGGTCGCACGATCACGCCCTCCTTCAGCAGCCGTTGATAGATGTCGGAGGCGCTGCGGCCCACGTCGACCAGGATGAAGTTGGCGCGCGAGGGCACGTAGCGGATCCCGAGCGCCGTGAACTCGTCGTAGAGGAACTGCCGGCCCGCGTCGATCATCCGCACGCACTCCTGCACGTGGGCGTCGTCCTCCAGGGCGGCCAGCGCGGCGGCCTGGGCGAGCGAATTGACGTTGAAGGGCTGGCGGATGCGGTTCATCAGCGCGATCGCGTCCGCGTCGGCGATGCCGTAGCCTACGCGCAGCCCGGCCAGGCTCGCCGCCTTCGAGAACGTGCGGAGCGCGATGACCTTGCGCCCCTGGCGAACGTACTCGAGCGTGTTCGGAAAGTCGGGCCCCATGGCGAACTCCATGTAGGCCTCGTCGAAGATGACGATGGTCCGCTCGGGCATGCGGGCCATGAACGCCTCGACCTCGTCGGCGGTGACGATGGTGGCGGTGGGGTTGTTGGGATTGGCCACGAACACCATCTTTGTCATCGGGGTGATTGCGCGCGCCATCGCCTCGAGGTCGAGCCGGTGGTCCTTGAGCATCACCATCACGCGGATGCCACCAGCGGCCTGCACGATCATCGGATAGACGACGAACGACGGGTGCGGGACGATCGCCTCGTCGCCGGGCTTGAGAAACGTGCGCACGGCCAGCTCGATGAGCTCGTTGCTGCCATTGCCGAGCACGATCTGGTCCTGTGTGAAGCCCTGCTTCTTCGCCACGGCCTGCCGCAGGTAGAAGCCGCTGCCGTCCGGGTAACGGTTCAAATGCGCGAGCTGGGCGATGATCGCCTGCTGCACGCGCTCGGACGGCGGACACGGGTTTTCGTTGGAGGCCAGCTTGATGGCGTCGTGCACGCCGTATTCGCGCTCCAGCTCCTCGATCGGCTTGCCCGGCTCATAGGGGGCGATGCCCAGGATGTGCGTGTTGGCCAGTGACTCCCACTGCGTGTGCATGCCTTCTCCTTATGCGGCGGGGTACGAGCCGAGGACTCTCAGGTGCAGCGTCCGCTCGCCGATCTCCCGCAGCGCGGCCGCCACGGCCGGCGTCTCGCGATGACCCTCGAAGTCCACGAACATCACGTATTCCCAGGCCCGGATCTTCGCCGGGCGCGATTCGATCTTGGTCAGGTTGAGGCCCGCGCGGACGAACGGCTCGAGGATGCGATAAAGCGAGCCCGGCTCGTTCTTCATCGCGAACAGGATCGACGTCTTGTCGCGGCCGGTGGGTCGTGCCTTCGGCTGGTTGCGCGCGACCGACTCGATCACGAGGAAGCGCGTGGCGTTGTGCCGGTTGTCCTCGATCCGCGCGCGCAAGATCGGCACACCGTAGAGCGTGCCCGCCAGCTCTGCGGCGATGGCCGCCACCGTCGGGTCGCCCGCCGCCACCTCCACGGCCGCCGCGGTGGAGGACGTCTCCTCCGTCGCGACCTCCGGCAGGTTCGCGGCCAGCCAGCCGCGGCACTGGGCGAGCCCCTGAGGATGCGAGAGCACGCGCTTGATCTCGCCGAGATCGCTCGCACGCGACAGCAGCTGCTGGGCGATCTCGAGATAGATCTCCCCGCAGATCGTCGCCTCGGAATCGATCAGACGGTCGAGGGTGACGTTGACGGCGCCCTCGGTGCTGTTCTCGACGGGCACGACCCCATAGGCGGCACGGCCGCGCTCGACCTCATCGAAGATGTCGACGATGGTCCGGGCGGGCTGGAAGTCGGCGGCGGCGCCGAAGCGGCCCAGCGCCGCCTGGTGGGTGAACGTCGCCTTCGGGCCGAGATAGGCGACGGTGACAGGGCCCTCCAGCGCGCGACACGCCGAGACGATTTCACGCCAGACCGCGGCGACGTTGTCTGCGGTGAGCGGTCCGCGGTTGCCCGCGGACAGAAGCCTCACGATCTCAGCTTCCCGCTCCGGGACATACGACGGCGTCCCCTGCCGTCGTTTGAGGTTGCCGATCTGAAGGGCGGCCTCGGCGCGTTGGTTGAGGAGGTTGAGGATTTGGTTGTCTAGGTC
>Ga0070699_100005605_pt1 | contig 11010 bp, 6 predicted proteins | sample KBSK1503metaG_FD_65473 | JGI IMG/M metagenome (GOLD analysis project Ga0070699, IMG submission 65473) | Corn, switchgrass and miscanthus rhizosphere microbial communities from Kellogg Biological Station, Michigan, USA - KBS K1-50-3 metaG | ecosystem: Host-associated > Plants > Roots >...
CGTTGATAGTTGGCCCGCGTGCGATAGACATAGCGATCGAGGAGACGCCGCGTGATGTCGCGCGTGGGAGGGGCGAGAAGCATGACAAGAGCGATTGTGATCAGGACCAGTGTCAATTCGATGCCAGCTAGATGACCAAGTAAGCGTGATCCGAAGAGCTCGAGTAATACGATGGCGGGAATTAGCGACGCGAAAGTCGCAAGTGCCAATGTCAGGCCGTTATGCAGAACTAAGCGCAGATCCGTAATTCTGCGCCGGATTAATGCGTGGCCGATGATTGCTACAAACGACAACGCGAAGTATGGACCGATAGCACCATACGCGGACCGTCCTGTGATCCAGGGAAGGATGAGATTCGTCACGATTGCCGCAATTCCGGGGACGATCATTCCAGCTGCGACGAACTGAAGCTCGGCACGTGAGCGGCCGCGGGCGACCCGCCATTTCAGAACGAACAGCGCGATAGCCGTGGTCCAGGTGGCTACGATGAACAAAGCGAAAATCGGATACAGAGGACCAGGCTTCCTCGAAATTACCATTCCGGAAATGGATGGGGCGGAGACAACTAGGTTCGTCATGAGCGAGAGGAGGCTGAATACAATTCCCATGACGACCCAAACAACCAGCAAAATGCGCAAGAGATATCGCACGCGACCGCCATCCAATGGAGCATACGCGTGCATGAAGGTGAGGAACGTTGTCGGAATCAAACTGCCGGCGGCAAAACTGATCGGCATCCAGAATTCGGGGTGGAGTCCGGCATGCACAGCAGTCACTGCAGTAGCCCAAAGCGCAGCTACGAGCGTGTATGTCGTGAACCGGCGATTCAGCAGACGATTGGGCGAAGCCTTCCATACAAGAATCGCGAACGCCACGAGCAGAATCGGAACTGCGAATGAAGCCGTGTAGAGCATGGCGGCTTACCTGACTTGACGACGCGGCTCAGTGTCGACCGCGAACGGCTCAGAAGTGTCGTCCGAGCGATCCACGACGGAAAACTCAACCCTGGCTACCGTGCCCGCATGCGGGGCCCGCGTGATCAGCATGAGACGAGCACGATGAAAATCGGCGATCTCTCGGCAAATCGATAATCCGAGCCCTGTGCCTAACGCCTTCGTCGTGAAAAAAGGCTGAAAAATCTTACCTCTGATCGTCGGGTCGATGCCAATCCCCTCATCGATGAAATCGACGACGACCACTTGACTGCGGTCTTTCGCATAGCAGCGAATCATGAGCGCTCCACCATTGGGCATTGATTCGATACCGTTCTTTAGAAGATTGACGAAGAGTTGGATTAGCTGACTCGGATCGCCGCTAATTTTGGGGACGTCCTCCGCCGATTCGAGCGCGACGCGCACATGAGTTTCTTCGGCCGCTGGCGCATGAATACTGACGATATCTGCGAGAAGCGGAGGCAGTGCGACGATGCTGAGCTGGCCATCCTCACTTGGGGCCATTAGTCGCAGGCGATCGGCAAGGCGAACAATGCGTCCGACCTCATGCGGTAAGAGCCTTACAGCAGTCTCCCGATACTCTGGATCATCGAAGCGGTCCGGGAGCATAGATACGAAGTTCGAAATTGCTGTAAGAGGGCTACGAATTTCATGGGCGATGCCGGCATAGAAGCGCGCCATCATAGCAAGATGTTCGATTCGGCGCTGATTGCGCTCGAGCGCCTTCACCGTCGACAAATCCGTAGCAACGGCAAGCGCGCCGGTAATCTGTCCTCTATCGTCATGCAAGAGGGCTGTTGAGAGGACCACTGGCACAGGCCCACCAGTATCTTGGTCCACGGTCAGTTCTATCTCGCGCGGCTGCCATGAACGTGTAATCGCCATTGCGAGAGCCCAGCCTATTTCTGATGGCAACCGATTAAGCGACTCTCCTAACGCTCTGCGGTCAAGCGCGAAGAGGCTTTGCGCGGCTGGATTAAAGCTCGTGATTCGCCCTGTAACATCGACTGCCACGACACCCGATTGAAGCGACTCGAGAAGACGACCAGAATATTCGAGCATCTGAATGCTCTGTCTGTAGAGGAGAGAGTTCTCCAGGGCGACAGACGCCAGATCGGCGACTGATTCGATGAACTCAAGATCACCCTTAAAATAGGCATCACCACTTCTTCGCGCGCCAAGCAGAACGACTCCTAACAGGGCCGATCGTCGTGCAAGCACGACGACGACCTCGATGCCAGCGCCTCGCAACGACTCATAAGCGGCTGCTTGAGGCCCTCTTTCCGCGTCCGGGCGGACGACAATGACAGCGGGATTCGGTCCGTCGACCATCGTCATCCCAACGCTAAAAAGATTGGCGAACCCCTCAGTGTCGCTGAACAGCTCTTCTAAAGGACCCTCTTCAAGAGGCCGAGCGGCCATAGAAAAGGCCTCCGGCACGAAAGCTTCATGCAGGATGTCTCGCAGCTCTCTCCCGAGTTCACTCGGCTGCATGAGATGACTAAGGCGATGTGTGGCAGCTCGTAGTGCTGAAGAGTGTTCGATGCGGCCACGATACAAATATGGATCGACCCAGCGGTTAATCAGCCGTTGCGCCGGTGTCGAAAGAATCGTTAGCACGACGATCCCCAGAATCAGGACAAAGGGCGGAAGCTGCAGGCCTTGGTGCCAGTCTGGAACGAATGTATGCAGAAAGAGAATGACGCAGCCAGTGAGTGCCGCAACGATCAGCGCTTGGGCGAGTCCCCGATGAACAACCAGTCGCAGATCCATTAGCCGGTGGCGAATAATGGCGTGTCCGACAAGCGCGACTAGAAGGAGACCAAAGTAAGGCCCAATCCAGCTATGCGTAGAGCGACCTGTTAGCAGCGGTAGGAAGAGGTTCGTTGCGATTCCCCCGGCGCCAGAAGCGATGATCGCAGCACCGAGGTGCTGAAGCTGCGCTCTAGCCAAACCACGCGAAGCGCTCCACTTGCGGAAGAGCAACATAACAGCGATCACCCAGACAGTCATGAAATACAAAAAGAAGAGAGGATAAAGGGAGCCGGATTGACGCTGTAAGCCTTGTGGCGTGATTGTGTTGTCGCGAACGACGAATGGCGTTGTAAATGAAATTACAGCGAGGCAGACGCCGATGTAGCGCAAGGCCACACGGAGTTTTCGAGGCGGCCAGTCGCTTCTTGTGGGATAGACGTGAGTAAGTTCGAGGAAGGCGAGTGGAATTAGGCCGGCGCTAGCAAAAGTAAATCGACCCCACGCGTTCAAATTCGAGCCGCCCTGCAAGCCCGCGACACCCAGAACCCAACATGCGACGAAAACTGTGAAGGCGGTGAACGACTGGTTGATTCGGCTTTGCGGTCTTGCCCGCCAGACGAATAAAGCGAGCGCAATGAGAATCGCAAAGAGAACGAGAAGAAAACCTTGTGCCACGCTTCTAGTCAGGTGCGCTCAGAACCATCGCGACATGCGAGCCGCCCAAGCTATGCGCATGGATCAAAACATTACGAACACGCGCTCGCCGGGAGCGATTCGGAACATAGTCCAGATCGCACTGTGGGTCGGGGACTCGGTAGTTAGCGGTTGGAGGTATTGTCTGACTGCGTAGGCTTAAACACGCAGCGACGATCTGCATGGCACTACTTGCGGCGAGAGCCTGCCCACACATCGACTTCAAGGAGGACACCGGTACATTCCAAGCATGACGGCCAAAAGCGCGCTTGATGCCAGCGGTCTCGGCGACGTCGTAATCAGGCATTGAATTTCCATGCGCGCAGATGAAGTCAATATCTCTAGGTTCAAGACCGGCTCGATGAATTGCAAGTGTGAGGGCTCGTCCAACTGTCTCGCCGGTCTCGTCCACCTTCCTTAGATGTGCACCTTCGCTCGCACTCGCGAAACCGCGGATTCGAGCATGGATTGGAACTCTGCGCGCGCGTGCTGCTTCCTCGTCTTCGACAATGAGAGCCGCGGCGCCTTCGGCAAGAACTAACCCCGCGCGAAGTCGATCAAATGGGCGACTTGCCTCCTCTGGAGGGCCGAGCCATCGCGAAAGAACGCCGACGGATTTGAAAACAGAAAGAATAAATTCGGAGAGGGGCGCCTCAGTCGCTCCCGCCATAACCACGTCCGCTTCGCCAGCGGTGACCTGGTTAGCCCCCCACGCTACAGCGTCAAGACCTGCAGCGCACGCAGTGGAGAACGTCGTCGTCTGACCTCTGGCCCCAGCATCAATCGCAACATGACTCGTGGCCGCGTGGGCAGAGTACTCATTTGACGCCCAAGGAGATATTGTGTCGCCCTTCAAAAAGGATACGAAGTTCGACTGGGCGACATCAATCTGTCCACTAAGCGATGTGCCGACCGCGACCTTAATTCGCTCGGGGGGAATGTCCGCACGATCCAATTGACTATCATCGCGCGCCATCTTTGCGGCTGCGACGGCGAACTGACTGAAACGTCCTGCCATCTTGCCGGCAGCGCCCGGCATCCAATCACGGTAGTTGAAATCTCGTACCTCCCCGACGATTTGACATTCACGCGGCAACTTTGCCGCGTCGAAGAGGGTTGGGCTACTGATACCAGATCGTCCTGCTACCGCTGCCTCCCAGAAGCGTTCAATTCCCACTCCAATGGGAGACACGATGCCGAGGCCTGTTATGACCGCCTGTCGCTTCATTGGCTGTCCCACCCACCCGGTAGAAATTCATCCGAGAAATGCCCTCGATACGTTAGCAGGGGTTCATGTCGACTACCAAGTTCCCTGCGCGAGGCTGTTAGAATAGAGCAGTAGGATTCAACATGTCTACGCCTCTGATGAGCCGTCGACTTTTTTTGACACTCCCCGCCGCTCTTCTCAGCATTCCGCTAACCCGCCTGGCCGCGGAAGAGTCAGTGCGCTTAGGGCAGTATGTCGCCGACGTTGGCATCCTCTATGATGTGTTGACCTTCCACCTTAAGGGCACAATTGAGGAGCGGATCGATCGCGCCGCCGCGAAGTACCATGTCGCAATCACTGGAGACGGGGCATCGATCGCCAATAGGATCGAATCTTGGGGCACATTACGGGATGGGCGCTGGATTCCGCTCCGCAGCATTTCATGGTTCAAGGTTCGTGATCGGTTATCGCAGACAGAAATCGATTACGACTATGCGCGGCGTAGCATCTCATTTCGCGCACGGGCCGAAACATTTTTCCTGCGACGATTGCGAGTCGTCGACGATGTCGTGGCTATCCCCGAACACATCCACGTGGACGACGTTGTCAGCGCGACGCTAAATTACGCCGATGCGCTGTGGCCTTCGCGTGACGGTGTTCTGCGAACGTTCGTCGTTCGCCGTCGTCGCGCCCCTGATGAAGGTCCAGACGACGTCGCTCTTGGGTATCGTGCTGAGTTGGCTCCGCTTGAAGCGACTGTCACGCGCGAAGCGCAGGATGGTAAGTCGAGTGCGCTTTTCGACCTCAGTCCGTTTTCATCATGGATCCGACCCTCAAGACCCGCGCAGATCGTCTTCGGCCCGAATCGGCGCCCCGAGTTGATAACGACGTCGATGATTCTTGGGTCTTCAGTTACGATCCGCTTCGGCGCAAGCTGATGCGAGTTAGCTAATGTACGATATCGTTACCCTCGGCGAAGTGCTCTTGCGCCTCGCCATTCCATCACCAGCGAGATTTGAGACTGCAAGTGTTCTCGACGTTCAGATTGGCGGCGCAGAAGCAAATGTGGCGGCAGCATGTGCGCGGCTCGGTCTGCGAACTGCCTGGATTTCGGCGCTGCCGGACAATCCTTGGGGGGAGCGCGTGCGTCGCGAACTCACCGGTCATGGTGTCGATTGCACCCATGTGCGCATTTTCCCGCGTACGCGCCTAGGCGTTTATTTTCTCGAGTATGGAATCGCGCCACGACCGGTACAGGTCCTCTATGATCGTCGCGAGTCGGCATTTTGCCAGCTCACGCCCGACGGCGTCGATTGGGAACCGATTCGGCGAGCTCGGCTCGTGCACGTCAGCGGAATCACGCCTGCGCTTGGTCGAAATGCGCGCGCATTAGCCGAGCGTCTGGTCGATGAGGCGGCGACAATTTCATTCGACGTCAACTACCGCGCGACGCTATGGACACCAGAAGACGCGCGGAATTTCGCCGAGTGCGTCTTGCCTCGAGCTCGTTATGTCTTTCTCGGGCGCGCTGAGGCTGAAACCGTCTTCCGCCTCGAAGGCCCGGCGGAGATGATTCTAAAGTCGCTTGCGCGTCGGGCTCCCAAAGCGGTCATTGCTCTGCTACAAGGTTCTGATGGCTCGACGATTTTAGATGGTGACCGAATCTGGCGGCCGACGATCGAGCACCGAGTGCAGATGATCGACCCCATCGGCGCGGGCGATGCATACGTCGCCGGATACCTTTGGGCCGCGCTGCGTGGACAGTCTGCGCAGGACTCCGCGAACATTGCCGCTACGGTTGCCGCCCTGAAGTGTTCGATGTGGGGGGATGTGGCTCGGCTTACCCCACGCGACGTCGAAGACGCCCTCGCCGGCGGTCCCGACGTCCGTCGCTGATGCTATAGTCGGGGCGCATGGCGGGTGGGATCCTCGATGGCCTCAACAGCGTCCAGCGTGAGGCCGTCACCCACGACACCGGGCCGCTGCTCATCGTGGCGGGGGCGGGCACCGGCAAAACCACCGTCATCACGCGGCGCATCGCCTACCTGATCGACCAGGGCCGGGCCCGGCCCGAGCAGATTCTTGCCCTCACGTTCACCGACAAGGCGGCGGCGGAGATGGAGGCCCGGGTCGACGAGCTGGTGCCGTACGGCTACGCCGACGTCGAGATCGCCACCTTCCACGCGTTCGGCGACGCGCTGCTGCGCGGGCACTCGCTGGAGATCGGGCTGCAGAACGACTTCCGCGTGTTGAGCCGCGCCGAGCAGGTCATTTTCTTGCGCGACCGCCTCTTCGACCTCCCGCTGGCGCGCTATCGGCCGCTCGGTGATCCGACCCGGTATCTGCAGTCGCTGATCACGTTGGTCAGCCGCTGCAAGGACGAGGACATCTCGCCGGACGACTACCTCGCCTGCGCGGCCCGACTGGGCGCCGACGCCGCGGACGAGGAGCAGCTCGATCGTGCGCAGGCGCAGGCCGAGCTGGCCGCGACGTATGCGAAGTACCAGGCGCTGATGGTCGGCAACGACAAGATCGACTTCGGGGATCAGATCGTGCTGGCGCTTCGACTGTTGCGCGCGCGCCCGCACGTATTGAACGCGTATCAGCGGCGGTTCACGTACGTGCTCGTGGACGAGTTTCAGGACACGAATTACGCGCAGTTCGAGCTGGTGAAGCTGCTGGCGGCACGCCACGGCAACGTGGCCGTCACCGGGGACGACGACCAGGCGATCTACCGTTTCCGCGGGGCGGCGATCTCCAACGTCCTCAGCTTCCTGCGGCACTATCCGGATGCGCGGCAGGTCGTGGTCACGGAAAACTTCCGCTCGCACCAGGCGATCCTCGACGCGGCGTACCGGCTGATCCAGCACAACAATCCCGATCGGCTCGAGGTGCGGAGCGGCATCGTCAAGCAGCTCACGGCCGTCCGCGAGGCCCCCGGGCCGGAGCCGCGTCACTGGCACTACGAGACGGCCAGCCAGGAGGCGGACAGCGTCGCGCAAACGATCCGCGAACGGGTGGAGCAGGGCGAGTGGTCGTACAACGACGTCGCCATCCTCGTGCGCTCCAACGACGACGGCGATCCGTTCCTTCGCGCGCTCAACCTGCGCGGCGTGCCGTGGACCTTCTCGGGCAACGCGGGACTCTACGGCCGGCCCGAGGTGCGCTTGCTGCTCGCGTTTCTCCGGGCCGTCGCGCACCCCGATGACTCGGTGAGCGTGCACTACCTGGCCTCATCGGATCTCTACCAGATGCCGATCGTCGATCTCACGCGCTGCGCGACGCATGCCGACCGCAAGCACCGCTGGCTGTTCGACGTGCTGAAGGACGCCGAGCAGATCCCCGAGCTGGCCGGCGAGCTTTCCGAAGAGGCGCGGGGCGCCATTCGCCACCTCGTGAGCGATCTCGTGCGCTACATGGAGCTGGGGCGCGAGATGCCGACGGGCGAGCTGCTCTATCAGTTCCTCGTCGACTCCGGCTGGCTCGCGCGAATGTCCAAGGCGGTCACGGCGCGCGACGAGGCCGAGGTGCAGAACATCTCCAAGTTCTTCCGGCGCATCCAGGACGCCTCCAAGGCGCTGAAGTACGACAACGTCCGCGAGTTCGTGAAACACCTCGAGGCGCTCATCGACGCCGGCGAGGACCCGGCGGTGGCCGAGGCCGATGTGGAGACGCCGGCGGTGCGGGTGCTCACCGTACACAAGGCCAAGGGCCTCGAATTTCCCGTCGTCTTCCTCGTGCATCTCGTGCAGGGGAAGTTTCCGACCCACAAGCGCCGGGACGCGCTCGAGCTGCCCGGCGAGCTGCTCCGTGATCTGGCGCCGACGGGCGACTTCCACACCCAGGAGGAGCGGCGGCTGTTCTACGTCGGTCTCACGCGCGCGCGGCGCGAGCTGTTTGTCACGAGCGCGCGCGACTACGGCGGCACACGTGAGCGCAAGGTCAGTCAATTCGTGCTCGAGGCGCTCGATCTTCCGAAGGACGCCTCCCGGCCGTTCAAGGGCAAGGCCGTCGAGGAGATCGACCGCTGGGCACCCGTCGCCGTTCCCGACGGCGCGCCGATGCCGCCGATTCCCGACGACGAGGAGATCACGATCAGCCACAAGCAGGTCGACGACTACCAGACCTGCCCGCTGAAATACCGCTACGTGCACCAGCTACGGGTGCCGATCCTCCGCCACCACACCGTCGTGTACGGCGCCACCATCCACGAGGTCGTCGAGTTCTATCTCAAGCGCCGCGTGGAAGGCAATTACACCTCGCTCGAGGATCTCCTCGCCGAGTACGACGCGAAGTGGATCAACCAGGGCTTCCTCACCTGGGAGCATCAGGAGGCGCGCCGAGCGGCGGGACGCGAAGCGCTCACGCGCTTCTGGCATCAGGAAGAGAGCGCCGGCATCAAGCCGACGTTCATCGAGAAAGACTTCGCATTCAGCGTCGGCGCCACGCGCGTGCGCGGCCGCTTCGACCGCGTGGACGAGGACCTGCTCGGCGCCACCATCATCGATTACAAGACGAGCGAGGTCACGAAGCAGAAAGACGCGGACCGGCGCGTGGCCGGCAGTCTGCAGCTCAAGATGTACGCGCTCGCCTGGCGCGAGAGCAGCGGCCGGCTGCCCCAGCGCGTGGAGCTGCGCTTCATCGAGTCCCACGTCGTCGGCCGCCACGTGCCGACCGACGCCGACGTCGACGAGGCGCTGGCCGCGGTAGAGGTGGCCGCCGCCGGCATTCGCGCGCGGCGCTTCGAGGCCACGCCCTCGCGCAACGCCTGTCGCTGGTGCGCCTACCGTCAGATCTGTCCCTTCACCGCGACGCGCGAATAGCCGGGCGCGACCGACTCAGACGCTCGGCACCCACGGCCAATACTTCGCGACGGCGCCGGCATCCACGCGCAGGTCGAACGCGGTGATCATCTCGGAGTCGTCCGAGGCCAGGAATACCGCGGCGCGCGCGTAGTGGCGCGGGCTCGGCAGCTTCTGCATCGGCACCATTCGCGCGAAGTCCAGCGGCCCGGCGAGCCGCTCGGGCTGCGGCCGTCCCCACGCGACGGCGCGCTCGACGCCTTCCTCCGGATCGGTCGCCGTCGGCGTGAGGCTGTTCACGCGGATGCCGTAGCGCGCCAGGTCCATGGCCGCCGCGCGGGTGAAGTTGAGCAGGCCGCTCTTGCTGGTGGTGTAGGCAATGTTGCCGGCCTGGCCCTGGTGGCCGGCCGTCGAGACGATGACGATGATGCTGCCGCGGGTGCCGCGATCGACCATGCAGCGCGCGACGTGCTGCGTGCACAGGAACGTCCCGGTCAGGTTCACCGCGATCTGCCGATTCCAGCGCTCCAGCGGCATCTCGAGCACCCCCATACCGCCGAGGATGCCGGCATTGTTGACGAGCACGTCGATGCGCCCGTAGCTGTCGCGCACACGCGCCACCATCGTCTGCACCTGCGCTTCGTCGGTGACGTCGCACGTGAGGCCGACCGCCTGGCCCCCGCGCTGTGTGATCCAGTCGGCGCACTGCGTGGCGTTGTCGGCCGCCACGTCCACGCAGACGACGGCGGCGCCCTCCTCGGCCAAGCCCAGCGCGATGCCGCCGCCGATGTTCGGACTGGTGCCGGTGACGATCGCGATCTTGCCCGCGAGCTTCACGTGACGCTCACGCGCGTGTCCGCGCGCCCGCCTTCCCCCGCTGTTCTTCCTGCAGATAGCGGACGGAGACCCGGTTGAGCGGCACCGCGTCCGGCGCGAGGCCGTCGGGGTTGCGGTATTCGAACGGCGCGTCGCGGCCACCGTAGTGCTTGGTGACCACGAGACGGCGCCACTGGATGACCTCGGCGTCGGTCGACGACAACTTCTCCGGCGAGTCGTAGCGCTGGTTGAGCATGACGCGTTCGTCCTGACGCGAGAAGTTGTACTCGATGATCCAGCGATGCAGGAGAAAATACAGCGCGCGCTGCCAGAGGCGCGCCCGCGCGCTCGCCGGCCGCAGATAGTGGTAATACCACACGCGCGTCACGTGTGCTTCGACCGGCACGCACATGCGCGTGTACAGGTCGTAGGCGAATTCCGCGCGGAACATGCCGGGCAGATGGTGGCCTCCGCACCAGCGCGCCGAGCGCGGCGGCGGGATGTGGCGTCGCGCGCGCTCGACGAATGGCCGGAACAGCCACGTCCAGTAGCGGCGGCGGTTGCTCTTCGGCCACCGCCAGCCGTTGGGGTACAGGTCCTGCGTCGGGCTGCGGCGGACGTAGTTGCTCTCGGCGACATCGCCGCCGAAGCCGTTCCCGACGAAGATCGGATGCTCGCCCTGCGCGCCGCGGGCGATGAAGCCGGCGCGCGCGACGACCAGCGCGTTGCGGTGCACGTAGTTCACGTGCGAATCCATCGAGTTCTCGAGCGCGACCTCCCAGTT
>Ga0070699_100005606_pt1 | contig 11009 bp, 6 predicted proteins | sample KBSK1503metaG_FD_65473 | JGI IMG/M metagenome (GOLD analysis project Ga0070699, IMG submission 65473) | Corn, switchgrass and miscanthus rhizosphere microbial communities from Kellogg Biological Station, Michigan, USA - KBS K1-50-3 metaG | ecosystem: Host-associated > Plants > Roots >...
CTGGAGAATTTTCTCGCGGGTACCTATAACAACGCCGGCTTCACCCAGACGTTTGGCGTGGCCCGCGTCACGCAGCGCAACCCGAACGTCGGAGTCTACGCGCAGGACGAGTGGATGGTGGCGCCGGGCCTCACCGTCAACGCCGGCGTTCGGTACGACCTGCAGTTTCTCGAGACAATCGAGACCGACACGACCAACCTCTCGCCGCGGCTCGGCATCGCCTGGACGCCTTCGGCATCCAGGCGGACGGTCGTCCGGGGCAGCGTCGGCCTCTTCTACGATCGCGTTCCGCTGCGCGCGGTCGCCAACGCGCTGCTGTCGGCGGGGAACACGACGGACCTGAATCAGCTCCGCCAGATCAACGTCAGCCTGTCGCCTGCCCAGGTGTCGGCGCCGGTGTTCCCGAACACCCTCGGCGCGGCCGTGCCGTCCGTCACGCTCGTGAACCTCACGACGATGGACCGGCGCCTTCAGAACGCGTATTCGCGGCAGGCGAGCGTCGAAGTCGAACGGCAGCTGGGCGAGCGCACGCTGTTCAGCGTGGGGTACCAGTACGTCCGCGGTCTGCACCTCATCATGTCGATCAATCAGAACGTGCCGTCGTGCGTCGCCGCTGGCACGAACAACGGCTGCCGGCCGATTGCCGACTACGCGAACAACAGCCAGTACTCCTCGCGCGGCGACTCGGATTATCACGGGCTCCAGATGTCGTTCGTCCAGCGGCCGGCCGCGTGGGGCAACTATCGCGTCTCGTACACGCTGTCGAGGTCGATGAACGACGTCGGCGAGAATTTTTTCAGCGGGCCCATCGACCCGTTCGATCTCTCGAAGGACAGGGGCCGATCGGACGACGACCAGCGGCATCGCCTCGTCGTCACGGGCGCGCTGCGGAGCTCGACGCAGCCGGCGAGCACCGCATGGGAGTGGCTTTCGCACAACCTGCAGCTGTCCGGCATGCTGCAGTCCTATTCCGCGCTGCCGTTCAACATCACGTCCGGCGTGACCACGGTCCAGGGCACCGCGGGCCGCCCGATTCTCGACGGCGCGTTCATTCGACGCAACGCGGGCATCGGCAGCGATTTCTTCACGCTGAACCTGAGAGCGGGCCGGACGTTCCGCATCAACCAGCGCGCGGGTGTCGAGGCGCTCGTCGAGCTGTTCAACGTGACGAACCGGCGCAACGACCTGACGCGCAACACGAACTTCGGGGCGGGGACGTATCCATCACGTCCGTCTCCGACGTTCGGACAGGTGACCGCGGTCGGCGATCCAAGGACCGCGCAGCTCGCGCTTCGGCTGACGTTCTGAGACTCCGAACGGCGGTTACACTTCCAGCATGGCCGGTCCGCTGGCGATGGCTCTCGCGGTCATGGCGGCCCAGTTCGCGCAGGCCGGCACCGGCGAACTGCGCATTCGCGTCACCGACCAGGGCGGCTCACCGCTGCAGAGCGTCATTGAAATCGTCAGCGGCGCCAACGATTATCGCGAGACGTTCAGCACCGACGAACGTGGCACGGTCGACGTCAAGCGCCTGCCGTTCGGCGTGTACAGTCTGGCGGTCCGGCGCGACGGGTTCGCGACGTTCTCGGGCAGGCTCGAGATCCGCTCGGTCGTCCCGATCGAGTATCCGGTGGCGCTCGACATCGCCCCAATCCGTGCCGACATCACCGTTGGCGCGGCGGACACGCTGATCGATCCGCAGCAGACGGCGGCGGTTCAGCGCATCGACGTCGACACCGTTCAACGTCGAACGGCGCTTCCGGGCCGCGCGCTGCCGGAACTGGTGAACACGCAGCCCGGGTGGCTGCTCGAGGCCAACGGCGTGCTGCATCCGCGCGGGTCCGAGTATCAGACGCAGTACGTCATCGACGGGCTGCCGCTCACCGACAACCGCTCGCCCGCGTTCGCGGCCGAAGTCGAAGCCGGGGACGTGCGCGGCGTGAAGGCGATGACCGGCGGCTACCCGGCCGAGTACGGCCGGAAGCTCGGCGGTGTGATCGAGGTCGACACCCTTGGAACCGCGCGGCGCGGCTTCCATGGGAGCGCAGCGGCCTCCGTCGGCAGTTTCGGGACCTTCGATGGCACGGCGGCCGGCGAGTTCGCATGGCCGCGAGCCGTGCTCGGCGCGAGCATCGGCGCCGCGGACACCGATCGCTACCTGGATCCGCCCGTCGAGGAGAACTTCACCAACCATGCGACCACCTCGCATGGGACCATCCGCTTTGAACGGGATTTTTCCGATGCCGATCGACTCGGCGTCATCGTGCGCCGGGGCCAGGCGAACTTCCTCGTCCCCAACGAACGGCGGCAGGCCGAAGCGGGACAGCGGCAGGACCGCACGAGCCGCGAGACGATGGGGCAGTTTTCCTATCAGCGCACGTTCTCGACCCCGGTCGTGGCCGATGTCCGCGGGATGGCGCGACAACTCTCCGCCCGCCTGTGGTCGAACGAGGCGTCGACGCCGATTGCGGCCTCTCAGGACCGCGGGTTCACGGAGGTCTACCTCAAGGCGACAATCGCCGGACATGCGGGCGCGCACGAGTGGAAGGCGGGCGGCGACGTGAGCGATGCCGCCGTGCGCGAGCGCTTCGCATATCGCATCACCGATCCCGGCGAGTTCGACGACAGCGTCCCACCGGCGTTCAGCTTCGCCGACGCGCGTGACGACGTGGAGAGCGCGCTGTTCGTGCAGGACCGCGTGCGCGCCGGCCGCTGGACCGTCGATGCGGGGCTGCGCTGGGACCAGTATCGGTTTGTCGTCGATCAGCATGCCGTGAGCCCGCGCGTCGGTGTCGCGTGGGCGTGGCCGAAGATGAACCTCGTGCTCCGCGGCTCCTACGATCGCGCGTTTCAAACACCCGCGTTCGAGAACCTCCTCCTGGCGAGCTCGCCGGCGGTCGAAACGCTGGGCGCGGACGTGGTGCACCTGGCCGTGCGCCCCTCGCTGGGGCATTTCTACGACGGCGGCGTGTCGAAGGTGCTGTTCGGCACGGGCCGCCTGGATGCGAGCTACTTCGTCCGCAGGATGACGAACTTCGCGGACGATGACCTGCTCCTCAACACGGGCGTCAGCTTTCCGATCGCGTTCGACCGCGCCACGATTCGGGGCGCGGAGACCAAGTTCGAGGTGCCGCGCTGGCGCGGGGTCTCTGCCTCGGCCAGCTACGGGTGGATGCGCGGCGTCGGCACACTGCCCATCACCGGCGGGCTGTTCCTCGGCGAGGACACGACGGCGTTGTCGTCAACCGATTCGTTCCCCGTCTCGCAGGACCAGCGTCACACCGTTCGCGGCCAGGTCACCTATCAAACTGCCCCGGCACTCTGGGTGGGCGGCTCCGTCGCCTATGGCAGCGGCCTTCCGTTCGAATTCGAAGGCGACCGTGATGACGCGGTCGCGCAGTACGGCACGCGCATCACCGACCGGGTGAACTTCGAGACCGGTCGCGTCCGTCCGTTGTTCTCGCTCGATCTTTCCGGCGGCGTGGTCGTCCGCCGCGCCGAGCGAGGCGCGGTTCAGCTGCAGGCCGGCATCGCGAACGTGACGAACCGCCTGAGCGTGATCAATTTTGCCGGTCTGTTCTCCGGCACCGCGCTCGCGCCGCCCCGCAGCGTCACCGTGCGCGTGAACGTTGCCTATTGAGGCGTCGGTCAGAACCGCACGCTGTACACAGCGGCAAAATTGCGTCCCATCTCCGGCGCGAGGTCCTTCAGGTAGTTCAGGTGATTGCGATAGAGCGTGTTGGTCGCGTTGTCGAGCCGCAGCGTGATCGTATTGGCCGTCCTCGCCGACCCGAACGTGTACGACGCGAAGATCTTCGCGAGGTTGTAGCCGTCGGTCGGCGTCTCGCCGATCGTCGTGCCGGCGAACCCCAGCGCGTAGACGCGATCCTGTCTGGCCGTGAACGTGGAGTCGATGCCCGCTTCGAACGCATTCTTCCGAAGGTGAAGACCCGCGAGGCCGCGGAGCGGCGGAACGCGAGGCATCGGAAGGTCGAGGCCGGTCAGATCGCCGCGCACGTAATCGAGGCCCCCCTCGAGCCAGACGACGGGACCGACACGCAGGTCGAGGTGCGACTCCATTCCGGCCATCCGCGCGTCGGCCTGATCGAATTCGGTCACGGCGAGATCCTCCTCCACGCTGCCGGTGAAACGGCGGAAGATGAAGTTGTTGATCCTGTTGGCAAAGAAGGTGATTTCGCCGGAGGCGAGGGCATTCCGCCACCGCAGCGAGGCATCGACGCCGAGGGCGTGCTCCGATTCGAGGTCCGGGTTTCCGTTCTCGACCGCGTTGTTGCCCGGGTGCGGTCCATGGAAGTAGAGCTCCTCGAGCGCCGGGTTCCGGGACGCGCGCGCCACGCTGAAGGCGAGCGACGTGGCCGCGGTCGGCGTCACGACGAGGCCGAACGAGCCGGAGAAGTTGGTGAAATTCGTGTCCGGCTCAAGGGTCCCCGGCCTGAACGTCGCGCGGTCGACGCGTCCGCCCGCCTGCAGCTGCAGGCGTGAAGACGCGCTCACCTCCTCGTAGAGATAGGCCGCGAAGCCCTTCTGGTCGACGAGCGGGGACAGCACTTCTTCGCCGGCCGCCTCGAACTCGCGCGTGAGGATTGAACCGCCGATGGCGCCGTGCACCTTCCGCGCGCCGCCGTGATGCGCGAGCAGCTCGACCTCGGACGAGTCGTTCCTGAAGGACGTGGCCACCTCCTCGCCGTTCAGCTCGTCGTGGCGGTAGCGCCGGACACCGAGGGAACCGCGGAACGAATCGAAGAAGCCGTCCATCCCGCGCCGTTCGCCGCGGACGGTGACGTTCTGCCGCCGCGGGTTCAGATTCGTCTCGCCCGCTTCGACGAGCGGGATGCCGTAGTGCGTCTTGTCGTAGCCGAAGCTCGCGCCGACGAATCCGTTGTTCGTCGTGTAGGCCGCGCCAACCTGCGCCATGCCGGCGCGGCTGAATGAATTCGGAATCGTGCCGTCCGGAGACTTGAAGTCGTTCTGCCGCCGGCCGGCTGCCGCAAGGTTGACGGCGAACCGCCCGTTGCCGACCGTGACGTTGCCGGCGCTGCCGCCGCCCGGCGCGCCCGATGCGGCGTCGAAGGTGAGCAGGCCGGTCGCTTTCGTCACCGGAGCCGTTGGAATCTCGTTGGTGACGACGTTGACCAGCCCGCCGATCGCGTTCGCGCCATAGAGGAGCGTCGCGGGTCCGCGCACGACCTCGATGCGCTCGGCCGACGCAGGGTTCACGTTGACGCCGTGATCGCCCGACTGGCTCGAGAGGTCGCCCATGCGCAGGCCGTTCTCCGCGATGAGCACGCGGTCGCCGTCCATGCCGCGGATGACGGGACGCGCGGGCCCCGGGCCGAAGCTGCGCAGCGCGACCCCGGCCTGGTTCTCCAGCGTCGCGCCGAGCGTGGGCTGCAGCTCTTTGGTCAGCTCCTGTCCGCCGAGCGCCGCGGTGGACTGGAACGAGACGAACGAGTCCTTCGCGTCGGGGCTCACCGAGGTCACCTCGGTGAAATGCAGCTCGGGATTGAGCTGGACATCCGACGTCAATGTCGCGGCGTTGACGTCGACGCTGGTTCGCGAGGGCAGGAACCCATCGATGCGCACGACGATGTCGTATCTGCCGGGCGTTACTTCGGAGAACGAATACCGGCCATCGGGCCCGCTTCGTGTCTGCCGCATCACGGCTGACGACTGAAGGGTGACGGCGGCGTTGGGAACGGGATCGCCCGACAGCGCGTTGGTGAGCGTGCCTGCGATCGTCGCTGTCTGGGCTGTCGCGGTGGACGCCGCCAGCGCGAACAGCAGCAGGAAAATCGGCGTCAGCGTTGCCTTCATGAGAACTCCTCGAGCCGGCACCGTACCAGAGGGCCCGGGGGCTGACGATGGGAACAGCACGAGCGGTCGCGTTATCGGCGTGAACGTCGGCTGGGACACAATGAGCGGTCGTGCCCGGCCGGCGCCGGGAGGAGCCACTCATTGGTGAAAAACGACCATTCGCCGGGTAGCGATTTGGATACCTGGAGCACATGCGTACCGTATCGCCCGTGAATCTCGGCGAGCTGCTGAACCTCGTCGGCCTGGGCACCGGCGTGGCGCTGTACGCGATGCTGCTCGCGATGGTGATCCGTGCGCGCCGCCACGCCGATGCGGCCGCGCTCGATCCCCTCCTGCTTCTCACCTCGGTGCTCGGCCTGCTCTGGAACCTCTGCGCGCTTCCCGGCTACGTCCTGCCGAAATTCGGCATCGCGGGCCCCTTTCCGGCGATCTCCGCGGCGGGGTTCGGCGCGCTCGGATTGCTGCCAGCCGTCGTCGTTCACTCGGTGCTGCGCGGCGGCAACAAGCGGATCGCCGGGTTTGCCAGACGGTCCATCGCCGGCACCGCGTACGTGGTGAGCGCGTTTGCGGCCGCACTGCACCTGGCCGCGGCCGCGCGCGGCGGCGTCGTGCCGTCCGCCGATGGCATGCGGCTGCTCACCTACGCGTTCGTCGCACTCGTCATCCCGCTCGCGGCGGCGACGAGAGGGCAGCCCGGTTCGAGACGGGCGCTCTGGGTGACCGCGCTCGCGGTGTTCGCGGTCTCGGCCCTGCATCTCAGCCAGTTGCACAGCGGCAGCCCCTCGTGGCCGGTGGAACTGGTCGGTCATCATGCGTCGCTGCCCCTGGCGCTCGCGATCCTCTACCAGGACTATCCGTTTGCGCTCGCAGACCTGTTCCTCAAGCGGGCGCTGGCGCTGCTGGCGGTGGTGTCGATCGCCTTCGTCGCGGTCGCCACGTTTGCTGACAGCTCCACCGCGTTCGCGCAGTTCATCGAGCGCGATCCGCGCCAGTTCGGGCTCCTCATCACGCTCTGGGTCGCAACGGCTCTGCTCTACCCGTGGATGCGCGCCGCGACCGCCTGGTTCGTCGACACGATCCTCCTGCGGCGGCCGAACTACCGCGCGTTGCGCGCGTCGGTGAACGGCGCGGTGCAGACGCTGGACGAGGTGCCCGCGGTGCTGTCGGTCGTGGCGGACTTCGTCGGGCCGTCGTTGAACGCTCCGCGCGTGACGTGGGAGGAACTGGACGAGAGCCGCGTGTACGAGCCATCGGGCCGGCTGGTCGCGAAAGCGAGAGACGGCGTCGCGATCGTGACCGTGCCCACCGCCGAGACGCCGCGCTACGCGCTCGCGATTTCGCCGCTGACGGGCGGCCGCCGGCTGCTCTCGGACGACGTGGCGATGCTCGAATCGATCGCGACGATGGCCGCGCGGCGCATCGACGCGATCCGGGTGACGCAGGAGCGCCACGAACGCGAGATCCGGGAACGCGAGATGGGGCGGCTCGCGACCGAGGCGGAGCTGCGAGCGTTGCGCGCGCAAATCAATCCGCACTTTCTCTTCAACGCGCTCACGACCATCGGCTACCTGATTCAGACGGCGCCGCCGCGGGCGCTGCAGACGCTGCTCCGTCTGACGTCGCTGCTGCGCGGCGTGCTCCGATCCGAAGGCGAGTTCACGACGCTGGGACGCGAGCTCGAGGTGATCGAAGCGTACCTCGACATCGAACGCGCCCGGTTCGAGCAGCGGCTGCGCGTCACCATCGACGTGGCGCCCAGGCTGCGGCACGTCCGCCTGCCGCCGCTCGTCCTGCAGCCCATCGTCGAGAACGCCGTCAAACACGGCGTCGCGCCGCGGGCGGCGGGCGGAGACATCCGCGTCGCGGCGGCCGTCCGCGACGGGTACCTGTCGATTCACGTCCACGACTCGGGTGCCGGCGCGACGGCCGACGCGCTGCGCCGGGGTCGCGAACAGGGCGTCGGCCTGCGGAACGTCGAACGGCGACTGCAGGGCCAGTACGGCTCGGCGGCGTCGCTGACGATCGACAGCGCGCCTGGAGCAGGAACGGTCGTCGAGGTGCGCATTCCCGTCACGGCGACGTCGCGCGGCGCATCCACCGGCCGGGTCGCCGTGTGAGCGCGCGTCTCCGCGTCGTGGTCGCGGACGACGAGCGGCCGGCGCGATCGTTCCTCGTCGCCCTGCTGCGATCCTTCGAAGACGTCGTCGTGGTCGGCGAGGCGGCGTCGGGCAGGGAAGCGGTCGCGATGATCGAGAAGGAGAAGCCAGACCTCGCGTTTCTCGACTGGCAGATGCCGGAGCTCGATGGCATGGGCGTGGTCCGGCAGCTTCGCAAGCAGTCGGTTCCGCTCATCGCGTTCGTGACCGCCTACGACGAATACGCCGTGCGCGCCTTCGAGGTCAACGCGGTCGACTACCTGCTGAAGCCCGTGGACAAGTCGCGGCTGCGCGACACGCTGAATCGCGCGCAGGATCGGATGGAGCAGGCGGAGCTCGTCGTGGAGCACGCCTCGTCCGTGGCTCCGTTTCTCGAACGCATCCCGGTGCGCCACCGAGAGGAAGTCGTCATCGTTCCCGTGCAGCAGATCGCGTCGATCGTCGCCGACGGCGAGCTGCTCAACATCACGACGACGCGCAACGAGCGGCACACGATCACCTACCGGCTGAAGGATCTCGAACGGATGCTCGATCCGGGCAGATTCATCCGCCTCGGCCGCGGCACGCTCGCCAACGTCGATCAGATCGGCAAGGTGGCGGTGATGCCGGGCGGCACGCATGTCGCGATGCTTGCGAACGGCCAGAAGCTGCCGGTCAGCCGCATCCAGTCGCGTGTCCTGCGCGAGCGCCTGCTCAAGCTGTAGAGGTCAGCCGTTCATTGTCGGGGTCGAGCCGCCCGGTGCATCCGGTAGGCGATTCGTTGAAAACCACGGGTGACAGGAGGCTGACTCTCATAGCGTGGGCACCGCCATGGCCCGCGCCGACGGCCCTCATACACGCAATCAGATGCCTGCGAGTGTCTACCGCGGGTCGAAACGACGACTCGAACGGCTGTCGCCCTTCGATGAGCTGCCGTCGGATTTCTGGCTGTTCCTCGGAATTGCACTGCTGATGCTGGCGCTCTGCGCCGCGCTGATCATCCGCGAGCTCTGACCCGCCGGATGGGCGGTTCCCGCTCCCACGAGGCGCATTCCTGACGCCAACTTCAGGAACTCTTCAGATGCGCCGTGTGTCCGCTTCGCGTACTACTTGAACGTTTTCCCGGCGATTTCGTCTCGTAACTCGATCCACTTTCGCGTCAGCGCGCGCGTGCGGTCCGCGGCGCGACAACCTTCTCGAGGTGATGTGTATGGTCACAAGTCGACTGGCGCTGTTCCTGGGCGCCGCGCTGCTCACCGCCACCGTTGCGTCCGCACAGACGACGGTGTCGGGACGGGTCGCCAACGCCCAGGGCGGCATCATCGCGAACGCTGAAGCGACGGTGCGCGCGTTGCCGCCGCCCGGCACGCCGCCGATGCCGAACATGCCCAATATGCCCCAGCCGTTCGAGCGCACGGCGACAGCGGGCGCCGACGGCATGTTTACGCTCAGCGGGATTCCAGCCGGCGATTACGTGCTGTTTGTCGATGCAGCCGGCTTCGAACGTTCCTCCCAGACGATCACCGTTGGCAACCAGACTCAGAACCTGACGATCACGCTGACACCGCTCATCCTTCCGGGGGCGGAAGAGCCGGCCGGGGCCGCTGGATCGATCACCGATACGGCGGTGCTGCTCGAGCGCATCAAGCAGCTCGAACAGCGCATCACCGATATCGAATCCGAAGCCGTGCTCTCCGAACCTGAAACGCGCGTCAAGCGCATCGAAGTCTACGTCGATCAGAACGGCGTGCAGACCGACGAGCCGGCGCCCGGCGCGAAGCGAGAGGTGACCTACCAGCGCGAACGCGTGTATCGCCGGCAGACGATCAACGAGAAGATCGAGCAGGCGCTCGCCGACGCGGATGCGCAGGCCGTCAAGATCGGCATCGATGCGACGACGGTGACGCAGGGCGCCGGCCGGACGACGGGCGCCGCGGACCGTCCGAACAAGAAGGCGTACGCGCTCGCGTCGGCCGACCTCTTCTTCGCCGCGAAGCTGGCGCAGTACACCTCGTTCTTCGCGGATGTCGTGGCGCTGAGCGGCGCGCCGCCGGACCGCGAGATTCCGTCGCTGACGCTGCTCAACGGCTACACGGCGCGCCTCGTCAACCAGAACGAGTTGAACCTGCGCGAAGCGTGGCTGCGGACCGAGTTCTTCGGGCAGCGTCTCGGCATCACCGCGGGACGACTCGACCTGACCAACTACTTCGATCGCAACGCGTTTTCCAATGACGAGACCACACAGTTCATCAGCGACGCGCTGGTGAACAACCAGATGCTCGGTCTCGCCGTCAACGGCACCGGCGTGGTCGCGGACTACGATCCCAAGAACGCGTTCAACTTCAAGATCGGCTTCCAGCAGAGCAATCCGGACGCGACGAGCCTCTCGGATTCGATCTACTCGCTGGCGGAAGTCGGCTACACGATGACGCCGTTCTCGCTGCCCGAGGGGCATTACCGCGTGTGGTACCGCGCCAACAACGGCGCCGTCGACACGAAACACGCCACAGGTCTCAGCGTCGATCAGAAGCTGACCCCGGTCGTCGGCGTGTTCGCCCGCTATGGTCAGCAGCAGATTCCCGGCGACTGGGATCGCTACTGGAGCACCGGGCTGTCGTTCTCAACGGGGATGGTGTTCAACCCGCTCGATACCTGGGGCATCGGCTATGCTCGGATGGACCTCGCCGCGGGCGACACGGAGCACCTGACCGAGGGCTATTACAATTTCCGGTTGACCGAGCGCCTGCGGCTGTCGTTCTCGCTGCAGCACGTGCTCGATCGGCAGAGCGACAAGTTCGGCTACCTGCTGCCCGGCATCCGGCTGCAGGCGGCGTTCTAAGCGTCGGAGTCAGGAGAAACAACATGCATAACGCCAAGCGCTTTCTCATCCTTCTCATCGTCGCTCTCGCCGTCGGCGCGGCCAGCTTCACGCGCGCGACGCTCAGCGCTGCCGTCGTCAAGGTGCCCGATCCGACGAAGGTCGTCATGATCGTGGACCGCGATTCCAACGACATCGCGTTCATGGACATCGCGAGCAAG
>Ga0070699_100005607_pt1 | contig 11008 bp, 9 predicted proteins | sample KBSK1503metaG_FD_65473 | JGI IMG/M metagenome (GOLD analysis project Ga0070699, IMG submission 65473) | Corn, switchgrass and miscanthus rhizosphere microbial communities from Kellogg Biological Station, Michigan, USA - KBS K1-50-3 metaG | ecosystem: Host-associated > Plants > Roots >...
CAGGAGCAGGCCGAGCGCGAACGCGTGCAGCGCGAAGCGCAAAAGCAGGAGGAAGCGCGCAAGGTCGAGGAGAAACGGCAAGCGGATCTTCGCGAGCGGCAGGAGAAACAGGTCGAGACGATGCGCGCGCAGGCTGCGCGCGAGGCGCAGGTGCGCACGCAGGCCGAAAGGGAATCGCAGATGCGCGCGCAGGCCGAGCGTGAATCACGCATGCGTGCGCAGGCCGAGCAGGAATCTGCAGCACGGGCCGAGCAGGCGGCGGCAGGTGCTGCGCGAAGCCGGTCGCAGCTCGAATGGATCGACAAGATCCGCAGCCGGATCCGCGGCTACATCAATCTGCCGCCCGACATACCCGGCAATCCGGAAGCGATCTTCGACGTCGTGCAGTTGCCGACCGGCGAGATCATCGACGTGAAGCTGCGCAAGTCGAGCGGCGTTCGCGCGTACGACGACGCCGTCCAGCGCGCGATCCTGAAGTCGTCGCCGCTGCCGAAGCCCGTGCCCGCCGATCTCTTCCAGCGCAATCTCGAGCTGCACTTCCGCCCGCTCGATCAGTGATCGGCGCTTCGCACCTGCTTGTCGATGATCTGTATGGCGACCCAGCTCCAGTCGGCGCGCTGCTCGACCAGCTGGCGCAGCGCGACCGTGTAGATGGAGCGTCCCGTCGTCAGGATGACCTTGCGCCCTTCCGCGTATTCGTGCGTCGGCACGATGAGCGTCTTGACGACGAGCGGCTTGTCGGGCCGCGACGGCGGCGGCAGGTAGAGTCCGTCGAACCGGTGTCCCATGATCGACGCATCCAGCCCGTTGACGACGATGCCGAGCTCCTGCTTGACCTCGCGCTTCGCGTATAGCGTAACGGCGACGGTGCGCTCGGCGATCAGTGACACGCCGGCCTCGACGTCGTCGTTCGAAAGCTTGTTCAACCGGCGCACGACGCCAAGCACCCACTGCGACACGTCCGATTGCCGCACCGCAACCAGCGCGCCGAGCATCAACGTCTGGCCGACTCCGCCGCCCGCGCAGATGCGCAACCCGGCGACGCTGCGATCCTTCACCTGCCACATCGGATCGGGGAACGCAACGAGGCTCGCCGACAACGTGTCGTTCTCCTCCGGCATGCTCGGCTTCCAGCGCGCCGGGCCGGCGACGGCATAGACCTCGATCTGCTCGCCGGTCGCAGTCTCCGCGGAAGGTGTCGCGGACTGCGGCTTGGCGAGCTCGTGCTGGATTCGCGCAAGCCCGATCCGCACGCGCGCCGCGACGGCGCACGGCGTGCGCGGATCCCGGCGCATGTCGGTGTTGAGGTTGGGCGCGATTGCCGCGCGCGCCTTGTCGAGGATCATCGCGCGCTGCTGATTGATCGGTCCGACCGGACCCTGGTCGGTTTCCTCGGAGTGGCGCAACGCGGCGAGCGTCATGTCGAGCTGGTTCGCGAGCAGCGTCGTGTCGAGGTAGCGCAGCATCGCACCGGAATCCTGACCCGTGCGGCGCACGAGGCCGGTGCGACCCGCGACATCGACGAAGAATCCTTCCATCGTCTTCGGCAGCGCCAGGAGCTCCAGCTTGCGGCTCCAGCTGCGCACTTGCGCCGCGGCCCAGTCGAGGTTGGCCGGCGACAGATTGCCGCTGTTCAGCTGATGCAGCAGCAGCGTGAAGACGTATTCCTGCTCGATCGTCCATTGCGTGCCGTTGCCGCCGGACGAGCCGAGCGACGTCGGGACGCGATCGATGCCGAGCTCGCTCGCGCGCATGTACGCGCGATGCAATTCAAGCCATTTGGCCGGGATCCAGTGCTCGTGCCGGCAAACGCGAAGCTTCGCATCGGTGCCGTAGTAGTGGATGAGTCGCGCGAAGAGAATCGGAACATGCGCCTTCCATCGCCCGTACGCGGCGGGCGCGACCGCGGTTTCGAGAATGCTCTGGTAGGCGCTGCTGAAGGCCTGCGCGAGATCGAGGCTCGCCTGCCAGATGCGATCGGACACTTTCGGCGCGGACTCGAGACTCTCGACATACTGCCGAAAGAGCTGGCGGCGATCGGCACCAAGCGCCGCGTCGGTGTACTGGAGCGCTTGCGCGCGCGCAAGATCGATCGGCCGGCGCGATTGCCGCATGCCGTCGAAAGCGCGCAGCACGAGCTGCTGGCGCGCCACGGCATCGAGCGACGGCAATTCATGCAGCCACGCCGCGGCCGACTTGACCGAAACCATGGGATCGGCGCTGTCGCGCGTACCGGGCGTCAGGAATGCGAACAGGGCGCCCATTCAGCGATCGTCCGTCGGCCGTTGCGGGCTGCCGGCAGTGCGGCGGCGTGCTCGCGAAAAGCGTTTCATGAACATGCGAACCATCGGCAGCCCTCGTTCATCGGCGCGCACGCTAACGCGCGCGACGGGTCGGCTAAAATGCGGTTACGCCGCCATGCGGCGTATCGCGCCGGGTGTTTTCCGGCACTCTCCCATCGAGGTCTCGTATGCCTTTCCGCGTCCGTCTGCCGTCGTCCCGCGTGCCCTGCATGTATGCGGCAGCAGTGACGATGGCAATCATCCCGCTCGCGGAAGCGGCAACGACACAAGACATGTCGACCTCTACTGCGCAAGGACTTAGCAAGTTGGATGCCACACGGAACGGTCTACAGCAACTCGATGTGAAACAAGGTACCGGCGCCGAAGCCATCGCCGGCAAACAGGTTGTAGTCCACTACACGGGCTGGCTCCGCGACGCTTCGAAGCCCGATTCGCACGGCGCGAAGTTCGACAGCTCACGCGATCGCAATGCGCCGTTCACTTTCGTGCTCGGCGCCGGCCGCGTCATCAAGGGCTGGGACGAAGGTGTCGCAGGCATGAAGGTGGGCGGGCAGCGCACGCTCGTGATTCCGCCCGAACTCGGCTACGGCGCGCGCGGCGCGGGCGGGGTGATTCCACCGAACGCGACGCTTATCTTCGACGTCGAACTCGTCGACGTCCAATAGACGAACGGACGAGGGCCTCGCGTGGCGATTTCAAAGCGGCCCCGCGGCGCGCCGGCCCGCGCGAAGCGGCGTCTCGATTACCGCCCGCCGGCGTTCGTCGTCGACGAGATAGCGCTCGAATTCGATCTCGACCCGGACGCCACCGACGTCACCGCGACGTACGCGTTTCGCCGCAATCCCGCGGCGCTCGACGCCGACCGGCGCGCGCCGCTCACGCTCGATGGCGAGCAGCAGACGCGATTGCGCGTCATGCTCGATGGTCGCGCGCTGCCGCGCGATCGCATCGTCGTCGATGCCGCGTCGCTCACGATCCGCGAGGTTCCCGACGAAGGGACGCTCGCGATACGAACGCAGATCTCGCCGTCGCGAAACGTCGCGCTCGAAGGGCTCTATGTCTCGTCCGGCGTGTTTTGCACGCAATGCGAGCCGGAAGGCTTTCGGCGCATCACGTATTTTATCGATCGCCCCGATGCACTCGCACGCTATCGCGTGACGTTGCGCGCTGATCGCGCGCGCTATCCGACGCTGCTCTCCAACGGCAACCACGTCGCCTCGGGAATCCTGGCCGACGGCCGTCATTTCGCGACGTGGCACGATCCATTTCCCAAGCCGACTTACCTGTTCGCGCTCGTCGCCGGCAATCTCGCGGCGCTCGACGACACATTCGTCACGGCCTCGGGACGGACCGTCGCGCTGCGCATCCATTCGACGCCGGCGAACCTCGCGCGCTGCCGCCACGCGATGGATTCGCTCAAGCGCGCGATGCGCTGGGACGAGGTCCGATTCGGCCGCGAATACGATCTCGACACGTTCATGATCTTCTGCGCAGAAGATTTCAATTTCGGCGCGATGGAGAACAAGGGACTCAACATTTTCAACAGCCGCCTGGTACTGGCGGACGCGGCGATCACGACCGACGCGGACTACAACGCGATCGAGGGCGTGATCGGCCACGAGTATTTCCACAACTGGACGGGCAATCGCGTGACCTGCCGCGACTGGTTCCAGCTGTCGCTGAAGGAAGGGCTTACCGTCTTCCGCGACCAGGAATTCTCGAGTGACCAGGGCTCGCGCGCCGTCGAGCGCATTCGCGCCGTCGAATATCTGCGGCGAGAGCAGTTCGCCGAGGATGCGGGCCCGATGTCGCACCCGGTGCGTCCGGACGAGTACCAGGAGGTCAACAACTTCTACACCGCCACGGTGTACGAAAAAGGCGCCGAGCTCATTCGCATGCAGCATGCGCTGCTCGGGCCGGAAAGGTTTCGCCGTGGCATGGATCTCTATTTCGAGCGTCACGACGGGCACGCGGTGACCTGCGACGATTTCGTCCAGGCGATGCAGGATGCGTCGGGCATCGACCTTTCGCAGTTCCGGCACTGGTATTCGCAATCCGGTACGCCGCTCGTGACGGCGAATGGCCGCTACGACGCCGCGGCTCGGACCTACACGCTCGACGTCGCGCAGTGCCTGCTGTCGGTGAACGGCAGCCGCCGCAAGCCGCCGCTGCACATACCGCTCGCGATGGGGCTGCTCGGTCCCGACGGCAACGACATGCCATTGCGGCTGATCGGCGAAGCCTCCGCGATCGGAACGACCCGGACGCTGCCGGTGACGTCCATGACGCAGCGCTTCGAGTTCATCGACGTCGGCGCCGCGCCGGTTCCCTCGCTGCTGCGCAGCTTTTCGGCTCCGGTCAAGGTTGCGTTCGACTACCGCGACGAGGATCTGGCGCTGCTTGCGGCGCACGACAGCGATGCGGTGAACCGTTGGGACGCGGCGCAGCGCCTGTTCGTCAACGCGATCCTGCAAGTCGCGCGTGCGCATCGCGGCGGCATGCCGCTTGCGCTGCCGCCGCTCCTGTCGCAGACCGTCGCCGTGCTGCTGGATGACAATGCGAGCGACCCGGCGCTGCTCGCATTGGCGCTGTCATTGCCCGACCTTGCATATGTCGCCGCGATCGAGTCGACGCTCGATCCCGACGGCGTCGTGGCCGCATGGACGTTCATCGAGAATGCGCTTGCGAGCACGCATCGTCCGGCGTTCGTCCGCGCCTTTGCGCGCCATCGGCCCGCGGTTTCCTACTCGCCGGCGCGGGAGCAGGCAGCCGGCCGCAGCCTGTCGAACGTTTGCCTGCGCTACATCGGCGCCATCGATGACGATGCGGCCCACGCGCTCGCGGGCATGCAATACCGGAATGCGGACAACATGACGGACGCGATGGGAGCGCTCGCGGCGCTGCGCGATTCTGTCGCGTCCGCGCGCGAGGAGCTCTATGGAGCGTTCGAGGCGAAATGGCGAGACGAGCCGCTCGTGCTCGACAAGTGGTTCGCGCTGCAGGCGAGCAGCCTGCGGCCCGATACGCTGGAAACCGTTCGGGCGCTGATCGCGCATCCGCGCTTCAATGCGCGCAATCCCAACCGCGTCCGCTCGCTCGTCGGCACGTTCGCGCTCCGCAACTTCGCGGGATTTCACGCGGGCGATGGCGCGGGCTACGCGTTCACCGCGGATCAGGTGCGCTCTCTCGACGTGACCAACCCGCAGCTTGCGTCGTCGATCGTCGGTGCGTTCAACCTGTGGAAGCGCTTCGCCGAGCCGCGGCGCGGCCGGATGCAGCGCTGCCTCGAGCGCATCGCGCGGACGCCGAAGCTGTCGCCGGATGTCAGCGAAATCGTGACGCGAACGCTGGCAAATTAGAAACGACGCTCATACTCGCGGATGCGTGTGTGTCTTGCCGTCGGTAGGCCATACCGCGAGCGATTCCGCGCAGACGAGGGGCGCCATTCCGATTGTCCGAGTTGAGCGTCGAGTCTTTTCCGACGCTCGAACTCGGACAGTTATTGCGTCACCGCGCGCCACTGCTCGAAGAGCCGCCAACGCAAGCCGCGGTGACGCAATAACTACCAGTAAGTCTCCAGCGTGATATGCCCCGGCTCCTTTCGCCGGTGCCTTCGCATTCCGCGCGTCGCAAGCACCTTCTGCACGTCGTCGACCATCGCCGGATTGCCGCACAGCATCGCGTGCGCGTTCTCCGGCGTCAACGACAAGCCGACGCGCGCCTCCAGCCGGCCGTTCTCGATGGCGTTCGGGATGCGGCCCGGCAGCGCATCGCGATGCGCCTCGCGGCTCACCATCGGCACGTAGTGGAACGCGCCGGAGCGCTTGCGCACGATGCCGGCGATCTCGTCGCGATACGTGAGCTCTTCGGCATGGCGCACCGAGTGCACGAGCACGACGCGCCCGAACTTCGTCCATGGATCGTCGGTGCGAAGCATCGAAAGGAACGGGCCGATGCCGGTCCCCGTCGACAGGCACCACAGCGATTCCGCCTCGGCGGTTTCGTGAATCGTGAAAAAGCCGTTGGCGCGGGGCGCGAGCCACACGCTGTCCCCCGCGCTCAACGCCGCAAGCCGCGGTGATAACGGACCTTCGGGGAGAATGATGAAGTAGAACTCGTGCGGCTGTGCCGTGGGCGGATTCACGAACGAATACGGTCGCCCGATCATCGGCTCCTTCGACCCCGGCGGCGCCGGCAACGAGAGCCGCGCGAACTGCCCGGCCGTGAACGGAAGCTGCGGCGCATCGACCTGCAGCGAGAAGAGGCTGTCGCTCCATTGCCGCTGCCCCGCCACCCGGCCCTCGATCCATGCGCTCAATACGCTTCTCCGGTTCGCTAAAATACGATTATGCCAACGCGCAAGAACCCGGTGACGCTCGAAGGCAACCGGGTCCATCTTCGGCCGCCGCGGCGAACCGATCAGCGGGTGTTCATCGCGTGCGCGAAGCAAAGCCGCGCGTTGCACCGCGGCTGGGTCCAGGCGCCCGAGACGCCGACGGCATTCGCCTCCTACGTCGCGCGCTACCACTCGACCGATCCCGCGCCGCGAAACGTCGGCTTTCTCGTGATCCGCAACGAGGACGACGCGATCGTCGGCGTCATCAACTTCTCGGAGATCATTCGCGGCGCATTCCACAGCGGGTACGTGGGCTATTACGCCTTCGCGCCGTACGCGGGCGACGGTTACATGGCCGAAGGATTCGCGCTCGCGCTCGATCATGCGTTTCGCGAGATGAAGCTGCACCGGATCGAGGCCAACGTGCAGCCGGCGAACATCCGCTCGCTCGCGCTCGTCGAGCGCTTGAGCTTCACGCGCGAAGGTTACTCGCGGCGCTACGTGAAGATCGCCGGCCGCTGGCGCGATCACGTGCGCTTCGCAATGCTCGCCGAGGATTGGAAGCGGCATCGGATCGGGTTGCGGGCCCGGCTTGCGGCGACACGCAACCCATGACGCTCACGCTGCGAATGCGCTCGCCTGGGCGCACGCGCTCGCCGGCGGGCGCAAGGATGCTGATGGCGATGCTCGCCGCAGGCTTTGGCGCGTGCGCCGCGCCCGCGCTGCAGCCGGGCGAGCCGCGCGCCGTCGATCGGCTGGTGATCGCTCCGTACGCGAGGCACGAGACCTGCGCGCAACTGACCGCCGGCGACCGGCTCGATTACCGCTACGAAAGCAGCGACGCGCTCGACTTCGAGATCCATTACCGCGAAGACGCTGCGGTGCTGTCCCCCATTGTGCGCGAGCAATCGACGTCCGACAGCGGCATCTTCGAGCCGCGCGCGACGCGGGAATATTGCCTGGCGTGGCAGGCCGGCGCGCCGGGCGCCATCATCGCGTATCGGATACTGCTGCGGCGCGCGGCGCGTTGAAGGAAGCAGCGCGCCGGCCGGCATCATCGGCTAATCGACACCGCCGCGATCCGCGCGAGAATCCTGCAGCTCGGCGTAGCTGTACGTGCGACCCTGTTCCACGGACGCCAGCACGAGCCGGTCCACCACCTTGCGCGCCACGACGTGCGGTTCAACGAGTTGCCCGTCGGCGTGGAAGCCCTTGAACAGGCCGACGCTTGGCAGCACGTCCTGCGGTTGCGTGCGCGCCTGCGACTGCATCGCGGTATCCATGACGCCCGGACGCAGGCTGATCGCGCGAAACCGGGGTGACGATTGCTCGGCCGCCAGCGTGCGCGTGAGCATCTCGAGGCCCGCCTTCGCGATGCAATACAGCGCCTCGCCGGCGATCGCGCTTTGCGCCGCGCCCGACGAGACGTTGATGATCCGCCGTTCGATGTCATCGTTCCGGAAAGCGCGGCAGAAGAGGCTCGCGAGCACGATCGGCGCGGTCAGGTTGACGCTGATCGACGTCACGATGTGATCCGCTTCAGTGGTTCCCAGGATGCCGATGGGCTCGATCGTCGCCGCGTTGTTGATCAGGCACGCGGCCGACGGATGTTCCGACGCGATTGCACCGAATGCCGGCTCGATCACCGCGGGCAGCATCGACGCCTGCGCGAGATCGCAGCGAAGAAAGCGATAGCGCTCGTTCGCGAGCCGCTGCGACGACGTCCGGCCGACTCCGAGCACCCGTACGCCGCGCGCGAGCAGCTCGAACGCGAGCGCCTCGCCGAGGCCTTGCGATACGCCGGTAATGATCACATGCAGCATGGCTACGCTCCCCGGGTAAAAGCAGGGTCAGCGACGTTTCGCGCGAAGTCGTCTCCGACCCTGCATTTACTCGCTTACTGTCGCCCCGCGAGCGACATCACGAGCAGGACCAGGATGAAGATCGCGACGACGATCAGCGCAATCTTCCACGGGCTCTTTGGATATTCGCCACGAACGGCGCCTGTCGCGCCGTTCATCACGCACTGGAATCGCCGCGCACCGTAGGTATAGGCGAGCAGCCAGACGGGCGCCAGGATGTGCTTGAACGTCTGTTTCGAGTAGTCGGATTGTACGGCGAGATTGCGGTACGTGTCTCCGGGAACCTGTTGCGCGCAGAGCGCCTGCAGCTTCGCGTCCATCGCCGCGCGCGACCGTTGCGCTGCGCCGACGAGATCGATCTGGTAGCGCTCGACGACCCAGCCGGCAACGTACGCCGCGTCGTACGGCTTCAGCTCGTGTGTCGGAAACGGCTCGATGCCGCGGATCAGCGCGTCCCGCACGCCCACCGACGCGCAGACGAGGTCGTCATCGAAGAAATGCGCGACGTGGCCGGCCGCCGGCTCCCAGCGGATGCGTTGCACCTGACGCGTACGCGGCTGCCCGTTGACCATCACCGTTTCGTTTTCGTGGTAATAATGCCCCGCCTCCGCGGTCCATTCGGCTTCGGCCTGCGCATCGAACGTCCAGTACGGCAGGTAGACGCCGGCGACGGTGTCGGTGAGCGCGCGATGCTTCAATGCCGACGGCGCCAACCACAGTCGCCCGTACCACGCGCGGATGCCGTCGCGCGCGGCCGGTTCGGAAATCTTGAACGGCAGCACGCTTTCCGGGCGAAACGCCGCCTTGGTCTCGGCATACGCAACGAGTTGCGCCGAGCCGCAGAACGGGCAGCTCTGCGCCTGCCGCGACGCGTCGAGCAGGCAAATCGCATTGCAGCTTTGGCAGCGCACCTGGCGCGCGGCGTTCTGCCATCCGCGCGCGGCGTCCGGAATGGCGCGCAGGGTCGCCGCGAGATCGTGCTCGACGATGCTGCCATCCGACTCGATGCGCGCGGGAGAATCGGTGCCGCAGAACGGGCATACGAGCTTGCCCCTGGCGGGGTTCCAGACCGCTTCGCCCCCGCAGGCCGGACAGGCGAACTTCGGCTGCGCTGTCGCCTGCAGCGCGGCGTCGCTCACGAGTTCAGAAACGCGTCGACCGTCGCTTTCGGCACGCGCCATTGCGTACCGATTTTCTTGCCCTTGAGATCGCCAGCCTCGAGGCTTGCGAGCACGTCGGATTCGGCGACGCCGAGCATCTGGGCGACCTGCGCGGGATTCATCAACTCGACGGTGCCGCCGCCGTTCGCCGGTGCTCTCGCCGCTTCGACGCCCTTCGTCGTTTGCGCCATCACGCCGCCCGGCTGGTTCACCATCTGCTGCGCCATCGCCATGCCCACGGCCATTTCCGCGCCGACGCCCGCGACACCGCCGGTGCCGCCTTTCTCCATTCCCTGGCCCATCTGGAACTTCACGTAGTCGTTCAGATTGCCGACGGCGGCCATGCTCGATCGCGTATCGATCGCCTGCTCGACTTCCGCGGGCACGGACACGTTCTCGACAACGAACGACGTCATCGCAAGGCCGTACTTGTCGGCGAGGATCGGATTGATCACCGGCAGCAACGCGGAGCCGAGCTCGGAATAGCGGGCGGCGACGTCGAGCGCCGGAATCTTCGCCTGCGCGAGGGCATCGGAGAACACGCTGACGATCCGCGAGCGCATCGTGTCGTTGAATTCGTCGAGTCTGAAGTGGTCGTCAGTGCCCGCGACTTCCTTCAGGAATTTCTGCACGTTCGACACGCGAAAGTCATAGGTGCCGTACGCGCGGAGCCGCACGATGCCGAAATCCTGGTCGCGCATCATCACCGGATTGGCCGTGCCCCATTTGTTGCCGGTGAAAAGCCGCGTGACGACGAAGTAGATGTCGGCCTTGAACGGGCTTTCGAGGCCGTACTTCCAGCCCTCGAGGTCGGTCAGGATGGGAATGTTGGCCGTCGTGAGCGCGTAGCGCCCGGGGCCGAACGTGTCGCCGAACCGGCCGAGATAGACGAACTGCGCCGTCTGCGATTCGCGGACGATCAGCTGCGCGCCGTTCTTGATTTCCTTGTCGTCATCGGGAAAGCGGTATGACAGCGTGTCGCGCGAGTCGTCGGTCCACTCGACGATGTCGATGAACTGCTTCCTGATGAAATCCAGGATCGCCAAAGTCCTGCCCTCCCCGATTTCCCGTATACCGACAGCGTTACTTCGGCGCTACGGCAACCTTCTTCGCGGCGAGCTCCGCCGTCGCCATTTCCTTCTCGATCTGCGGCAGCGGCAGCGCGCCCGGAATCAGCGTACCGTCGGCGAAGATCAATGTCGGCGTCGCGTTGATCTTGAGCGAATTGCCGAGCGCCTGCGTCTTGGCAACCGGATCACCGCAATCGCCCTTGTTGTCGGGCAGCTTGCCGGACGCGAAGAACGTGTCCCAAGCCTTGGCCTTGTCCGCCGAGCACCAGATCTGCTT
>Ga0070699_100005610_pt1 | contig 11007 bp, 14 predicted proteins | sample KBSK1503metaG_FD_65473 | JGI IMG/M metagenome (GOLD analysis project Ga0070699, IMG submission 65473) | Corn, switchgrass and miscanthus rhizosphere microbial communities from Kellogg Biological Station, Michigan, USA - KBS K1-50-3 metaG | ecosystem: Host-associated > Plants > Roots >...
CCTGACACTGGCGCCGTTCGGCTCACGGCGTGGGTCAGGCACCTCCGGCGCACAGGCCATGTGCTCTACGCGGGGAGCTATTCCGTCTGCCGGGTCCCGGGCTACCCGGAACCCTGCGTCAAGGTGGTTTTCCCCCTGCCGAACGGGAACGCGATCGTGCTCATGAGGCCCGAGGTCGATGAGCGGGGGGCGCTGACGGTAACCTCCGCGGGCCGGCGGTTCGGCGATCCCGGCTTCTATTTCACCGTGAGTGCGGGGTCAGGCGACATCTGGGCTCGCTACGTCCGAAGCCTGCGCGAGTCGATCCGGGTCTATCCGGACGTGGATGCTGGGGTGCGGGCCGACCATGTGCTTTCACTGTGGGGGGCCACGTTCCTGCGCCTCCATTACCGCCTGCGGCAGAGACCGGAGGAGGCGCGAGGTGCGGGAAGGTAGAATGCACGACCTTGGCCGCGGGCTGGTCCGGAGCCTCGATGATCCGCTGTTCCGTGGCCCGGCCCCGGCGGTGTAACTCGCGGCCCGGAGGCATGTTCGAGGCCGGGTTCGCGGCCCCTCGGATCGGTCCCGCTCCCGACTCCGCGCGCATGGGTCTTGCTCGGTGCTGGAGCGACCCCCTCGGGACTTGAGCGTGCTCCGAGCCCGCACTACCGCGATCGTCCATACGGCCCGGCTGGAAATCCAGCTGAAGCGCGCCCAACAACGCGAGCGCGAAGCGCTGGCGCGCGCCGGAGAGTCGTTCGCCGCCACTCGGCACCTGCCCGCAGACGCCGCGGCGCAGCCCCTGCTCGCCGAAGTCCGCCGGCTTCGCCTCGCGCTCGATGCGCACTCCGCGGCGATCGCAGGCTCGGTGGACGATGACCGGGCGGACTTCGTTTCCGTGGCGAGGTGGATGCAGCCGCTCGTCGTCGTCCGGGGCCTTTGCGCCCGGGCCATTCTCCGTCACCACGCGAGCCGCTGCCTCCGCGACCTTCGGCCGCTGCACGAGCGACTCGGCGCCATCGCGCTGGCACAGCCCGGCGACGGCTCCGCCGCCCCCCGGGTCTCTGTGACGCTGGCGGAAGCGGTCCGCGGCGCGCGGGCCGAGCACGAGACGGCGGTCGCCGAGCGGACGCTCCGCCTTGCGCCCTTCGGCGGGAGCGCGCTGCCCGGATGGGTCGGCGGTGCGGCCGGCGAGAGCAAAGCGCTCGGGCGGGCGCTGCTGAGGCAGCTTCAGGGTCAGCTGCTGCCCCGCGCCTCCGCGCTCGCCGGCCTGGCGGCTGGATGGTGGGTCGCCCACACGTACACGGACTCGCATCCGCGCGCGGTGCTCCGCTCGATCGGGATCGGCAAGGGAGGGACGCATGTCGTCAGCGGGGAGACCTACAGGGCGATGAGCTTCTGGCTCCCGATTCTGGCCGCGGCCGTCTGCGCCTATCTGGGGGACCGCATCGCCCGCCGGGTCCGGCAGCACTACCGGCCGCGCGACCTCTCGCCCGAATGAGCCTCGCATCCATGGCACGCACGCTCCGGTCGCCGCTACCGCCCCTCTCGCCGCTGCCGCCCCTCTCGCTTGCGCTCATCCTCGGGTGTGGCCACGGCGCCTCTCCCGCGCGGAGCCCGCAGCCCCCGGCGGCATCGCCGCGCGCGCAGGTCGCGCGGCCGACACCACACATCATGGTGTTCGCCGGGCCACTCCCCGGCGTGACCGTGACGCAGGCGCCTCCCGAGCAGGAGCAGGCGCCGGAACCTGCGGTGAGGTACCCCTCCCTTGCGGCTGCCTGCGATTCCATCGAGGCGCTGGTCAGGCGCCAGGTCCGCGTGGCCGTTTCCCGCGCCGACAGCGTGCCGGTGGACTTCGGGTTCGGGGGCCCGCCGCGTACCGGATGTGAGCTCAAGGCGAGCGGCAAGTTCGTTCGGACGGCCGCTGATTCCACGACGCTACCCGGACACGTCGAGGACGAGCCCTCCACCCTCGCCCACGCCTTCGAGAAGGCGGGCTGGGCCGCTCTGACCAACTACCAGGCGGACGGGCCCGACGGCGAGGCGGAGGGGTGGCGGAGCAAGGAGAGCACCTGCGTCGCGCGTTGGAGTTGGGACGGCGGCGACGACAGCGACTCTACCTACGTGCCCTCCGACGACTGGGATCTGGAGGTGGGTTGCACCCCGACTACTGCTTCACCCGCGTAGGTCTGAGATCGCGCGTCACGTCGGTCACCAGCTCGCCCACCACCTCGCCATAGGCATCGTTGGGATCCCGCACCGCGATCGTGGGCAGCCGGTCGCCGATCGCGACCCGCCCCACAGTCCGGTCCGCGGTCGCGCTCGAGCGCCAGACGGTCCCGCCCGTCCGCGTCGAGAGGAGCTGCACGGTCAGCTCGGCGACGACCGACCCGCGGACGCTCACCGTGCCCGACCCGCTGACCCGGGCGCTCGGCTTGACGTCAGACAGCTTGAGCCGCCCCAGGAACACGGCCGGCACGTCCTTCTTCCGGCCGAGCGCCTGCGCGACCGCCGAGGGGTCGGCGTTCGCGGGCAGGCCCTTCAAGGACGAGTCCGCGGCGCCCAGCTCCAGCAGCTCGATGCCCGATTGGCTGCGGAGCAGTGCCTCGGCGAACCGCTGGGTCGCCAGTGTGCTCAGCGTCCCGTTCGGCTGCTCGGTCGAGAAGGTGACGAGCGCGATGCGGCCGTAGGGCTGGAGATCCAGCCGCGGGGGCACCTGCGCGTAGTGGGAGGCGCAGGCCGACAGCGCCAGCGTGGCGCAAAGCGCGAGCGCGCCTTGCAATCCGACAGGCCGGTGGGGGGCGTTCGAGACCATCTTGGCGGCACCTGATGACGGGTACCCGCCCCGGTGGCAAGACGTGCGCCACGTACAAACTTAAGTTGACACTTACAAAAGCCCTGGCTACATTGGCGGCGAGGTTCGGACCATCATCGCCAAGGGAGGTGAGCGCATGCCCGGAGACGGCGCCCAGGAGATCAGGAATCACCCCGTGGTGTCGCGGAGGAGTGGCTCGCCGCACGCACTGCGTTGCTCGCGAAGGAAAAGGAGTTCACCCGGCAGCGGGACGCGCTGAGCCATGAACGGCGCGCGCCGCCCCGGGTGGGTCAGAAAAGGAAACACCGCCTCGGGCGAGGCGGCGATCCAGGTCTCAAGCTCGACGACGTCGTCGCTCGGGTCGCTGGGCATGCCCCTGCGATGTCCCCGCCCTGCGTCCGCGCTCCGGGCGAACGGATTCGCTCTCGGCCGCGGCCTTGAGTCGCGCGAGTCCCCGCTCCCAGAAGCGCTCGAGAAACCCGCGTAGCTCCTCAAAGCCCTCGTTCCTCAGCCGGTAGAGGCGCCGCGTCCCTTCCCGCCGGATCGCCACGAGCCGGGCCTGCGCCAGCACGCCGAGATGCTGGGACACCGCCGCCGGGGTCTGGCGGAAGTGAGACGCGATCTCGCCGGACGACAGCTCGTCCGACTCGGCGAGGATCTCGAGGATGCGGCGCCGATTGGGCTCGGCGATGGCCTGGAAGGCGGCTGCCACGACCTGATATTAAGTCCTCACTTAAGGATATGCAAGCGAGCGGCCGTTGCCTTGACGCCCGGCCCTTCGAGGCACATTTCTAGGCTTTCCGGGCGACCACCCTCCATGATCTCTGCCCAGCGACGGGCATGACGCCGGCGGCCTTGCTCACGTTCGAAGGGGACTGATCCCAAAGAATGCCGCCGTTCCATTTCGCCTTCTTCGTCCGCGACCTCCCCTCCACCCGCCGCTTCTACGGGGACGTCCTCGGTTGCCCGGAGGGCCGCAGCACGGAGACCTGGGTGGACTTCGACTTCTTTGGCAGCCAGATCTCCGCCCATGTCACCGGGCCGGTCACCCCGACCACCGACGCCGGCGTGGTGGACGGTATCCACGTCCCCATGCCCCACTTCGGCGCGCTGCTCGAGTGGGACCGGTTCCAACAGGTGGCCGAGCGGATTCGCCAGGCGAAGATCCCGTTCATCATCGAGCCGCGCGTGCGGTACCCGGGCCAGCCGGGCGAGCAAATGACGATGTTCCTCCGCGACCTGAGCGGAAACGCGCTCGAGTTCAAGAGCTTCAAGCACCCGGAGCACGTCTACACCAAGTGACCGCGCCGGAGGTCGTGATTCTCGGCGCCGGGATCATGGGCGCGAGCGCGGCCTGGCACCTCGCCCGCCGAGGCGTGCGCGGGATCGTGCTGCTCGAGCGGGGCGCGGCCGCGGGGGCCGGGAGCACCGCCCGGGCCACCGGCGGGTTCCGGGCCCAGTACGCCACGCCGATCAACGTCCGCCTCTCCCTCCTCGCGCGCGCCAAGCTCGCGTCCTTCGAGAGCGACACCGGGGTGGATCCCGGCTACGCGCCGCACGGCTATCTCTGGCTCGCAAGCCGCGAGCGGGAGCTCGCGGCGCTGGCAGACGCACGGCGCATCCAGCATGCGTCCGGGCTCGCCGAAGCGCTGCCTGTAACCCCCGACGACATCCGCCGGCTCAACCCCGCGGTCTCGGACGCCGGCCTGCTCGGCGGCGCCTGGTGCCCGACCGACGGGTTCATCCGCCCGCTCGACCTGCTCGCCGGCTATCTCGGCGCGGCGGAGCGGCTGGGAGCGCAGGTACGTTGGGGCGTCGAAGCGAGTGGGATCGAGCTGGCCGCGGGCAGCAAGGTGGTCGCCGTGCGGACCGGCGCCGGGCGGATCGCGTGCGGGGCCGTGGTGAACGCGCTCGGGCCATGGGCGGCCAGCGTCATGAGCGACACCGGCTTCTCCTTGCCGGTCACGCCCCTCCGCCGGCAGGTGGCGGCCACGGTGCCCACCGACGTCCTGCCGGCCGTGATGCCCATGACCATCTTCGTGGGCGACGGGTTCCACTTCCGGGTGCGCGACGGGCGGGTGCTGCTGCTCTGGCCCACGCTGGGCGCGCCCGGCCTTCCCTTCGACACGTCGATCGAGCCCGCGTGGGTACAGGCGGTGGTGGCCAAGGCCCACGCGCGCGTGCCCGTGCTCCGGAGCGCTCCGGTGGACCCCGGGGCGTGCTGGGCCGGTCTCTATGAGATGTCCCCCGACAGGCACGCGATCCTGGGCGCCACGCCCGGTGTGCCCAATCTCTTTCTCATCAACGGATCGTCGGGGCACGGGGTCATGCACGCGCCCGCTCTCGGCCAGCTCCTCGCAGAGATCATCTGCGACGGACGCGCCACGACATTCGACGCCAGGCCGCTCAGGCCGGAGCGGTTCGCGGAAGGAGACCTCAACCCGGTCTCGGAGCTGCTCTGAGAGTCAGGGCGCTTGCCGGGGGAGCGCCACTAGGCCGAGGGCGACCCGCCGCCACCCGGGCCAACGGCGGATCCGGGCGCCCTCTCGGATCATGAGCTGACTCGAGATCCCGCCGTCGAGCAGGACCGCCCGCCGCGCGCCGAGCGCGCCCATGACCGCCGCCATCTCCGGCGTGGTGAGGCCGAGCGGCAGGTTCTGGAGCACGCCGCCAAGACCCTCGAAGCGCGTCATGGCGAGGAGGATCCGGCCGTCGCGCAGCTCCGCCAGGGCGAGCCGCGCGTCTCGATGTCCGAGGTCCACGCCCAGGCCGGACTCCCGCAGGGCGTCGGGGACCTCGCCGTCGGCCTCGAGCAGCGTCGGATACGATTGAAAGGCAAGGCGCGCCCGCGAACGGGCGGTCTTGAGCGAGTCGGGCGGCACCAGGCGCATGACCCCGGTTGTGTCCAGCACCACGCCAGGTGCCAGCGGTCCGCGCCCGGGCGGCTGCCGCTCCACCCCGTCCTGCACCAGCCAGCCCCAGGGCTGATCGGTGAACTGCCCGGCGTTGACGGCGAGCACCGCGGAGGCCGGCGCTTCGCCGATGTCCCAGCGTCCCGCCAGGCCGCGTCCGTCGGCGGGCTTCACGAGGCGCAGCTCCAGCACCGCCGGCTCGAAGCGAGCGACGATGACCCGCACCCGGAACGCCTCGCCTGCCCCGGCCAGCGAGAACTCTCCCCATTCGAGTCCCCGCACCGCGGCGCGCCACCGGATGCGATCGCTCACGGCCGGCAGCGGGGCGGTCCAGCGCGCCGGTGCGGCGTCGGCGCGCCACCAGGTTTCCCACCCGTCGGGGGTGCGCACGGCCAGCGTCGGCCCCGGGTCGCGTCCCGGGGCCGGCGCGCCAGCGAGTGCCAGGATCGCGAGAACGACGGAGCGCGGCATCAGGTCGGGACGCCCGCCTTCTTCATGTCGCAAACCTTCTTGCCGGCTTCCTGGATGGCCGAGTTGATGGCGTCCGCCTCGGCTTGCCCACCCTGCGAGGAGCCGTCGGCCTTCACCACGGTGTTGCTCATCACCAGCGCAATCAGAGTCTCCCGCGCCGCAGCGTAGGCGGCGACGTCCATTCCGGCAGCCTTGGCGCCGGCCTCCTGCCCAGCGCGCTCCGGCGTCGGACCCGCCAATGCCGGCGCCTTGGGCTCTTCCGGCGCTTTGCCGCACGCTTTCTCGACGCGCGCCTCGGCGTCCTTGTCGAAAGCCTGGGCCTCCTGCATCGCTGCCCCGGTCTGCATAGCGTTGGCCTGCACGCCGGCCATCGTGCGCTGAAACTCGGCCAGCGTCTCGCGATCGGCGGCCGTCGCGGTCCCGTTCGCTACTCGCTCGGCCGCGGCCTGCGCCTTCTCCGCCATCGCCTCCAGCGCGGCCTGGTCCGTCTCGCGCTTCGTCTTCTCGCCCGCCGCTTCGGCCCGCCCGCGGAGTGCGTCGGACTTCTTGGCGTCGGCCTCGCGGACCTTGTCGGCGCATGCTTGATACTGTTCGTTCTTCTTCTCGTACGCCGCGTGCGCCTTCTCGTACGCTTGCGTCTCCTGGTCCGACTGCTTGAGCCGCTGCTCGTACTCCGCACGCGCCGCCGGCGTCCGCAGGATCTCCGCGTCCAACCCCTGGTTGATCTTCGCGATCTGGGCCGCGCTCAGCCCGACCGTCTTGACGAACGCGGGCGGCCGCTCGGGCACGCACGCCGCCTTCTTCCCAGAATCAGTGGCTTTGTCGGCGACCGCCTTCTTGATGCGGCCTATCTGCGCTGCCGCCTCCCCGGTGCCGCCGGCGGCGGACGCGAGGAGCAGCAGGACGAGCGTACACGAGAAGCGGGAGGGGGACATGCGTGCCTCCATCGGGCCGAGACGGCTGCCCGGCGATCAGGGGGAGGCCGGCGCCCGGCTGCGCCGGCGACGAGGTGCTGGCGGATAAGTTCCGCCGCCGCCGCCGATCCGCCAGCCCCCGGGCCAGCCCGGCCATACCCTTCGCCCCCCTCTCGCATATCCCCGCGCTCGCGGGTAGGCTCCGGGAACCGACCCCGGGAGCCCGCATGCTCGAGCACGCGACCCTTCTCCACTCCGACCCTTCGTCCCCCAGCGCCCAATGGAACTCGGCGACCCTCCCGCCCGATCTCCTGGAGCAAGTCCGCGGACGGGTGCGGCTCCTGGCGCTGTTCTTCCTCGCCGCGTCCGCGTTCGACCCCCTGCTCTACTTCGGCGCCTGGGGCGTCACGGCTCTCAGGGGTCACGAGCCGCCGAGCGACTTTCTGGCGAGACTCCCGTTTCAGTGGATCAACCTCGCCGCCGCGGCTGCCTCGGCCGGGCTGTGGTGGATCGCGCGCAACCGCCGGGTGTCGCCGGCCCGCCTCCTCACCGTGGGCCTGGCCTACGAAGTGGTGATCTGCTTCGTCATCGCGATCGGGACGATCTGGGAGTACTACATCACCGATCATCTCCTGCCTTACATGACGTGGGTCCCGGTCATCGTCGTCATCTTCCCCCTCATCATGCCGGCCCCTCCCGGCCGCACGCTGGTCGCTGCCATCGCGGCGGCGGCCATGACGCCGGTAGCGATCCTGGCGCTCGACCTGTCGGGAGAGGTCTCCACCGACGCCAACGCGTACGTGCGCGCGACGGTTCACGCGACGTTCGCCGTCGCCTTCGCGTACGTGGGCGCGCGCATCGTCTACGGACTCGGGCGGCAGGTGGCCGAGGCGCGGGAGCTGGGGAGCTACCGGCTGGAGACGCGGCTGGGAGAGGGGGGCATGGGGGAGGTCTGGCGGGCTCGGCACCGGATGCTGGCCCGGCCCGCCGCGGTCAAGCTCATCCGGTCGTCGGGAGCGGGCGGTGCGCCGCTTGCGCTGTCGCCCGTGGCGCGGCAGCGCTTCGAGCACGAGGCGCAAGTCATCGCCCGGCTCCGCTCCCCGCACACCGTGGAGCTGTTCGACTTCGGGATCGCCCAGGACGGGGCGTTCTACTACGCGATGGAGCTGCTCGACGGCCTGGACGCGGATGCGCTGGTGCGACGGTTCGGACCCGTGCCGGCGGAGCGGGCGGTGTACCTGCTCCGCCAGGTCTGCCATTCATTGTCCGAGGCGGGCTCGTACGGGCTGGTCCATCGCGACATCAAGCCCGCCAACATCTTTCTCTGCCGCTACGGCGAGGAATACGACTTCGTGAAAGTGCTGGATTTCGGGCTGGTGAAGGCGCTCGACCGGCCGGAGGCCTCGGGTCCGCCGCTCACCCGAGAGCAGACCGTCCAGGGCACGCCGGCGTTCATTGCGCCCGAGCAGGCGATGGGGGACTCGGATCTCGACAGTAGAGTGGACATCTATGCGACCGGCTGCGTGGCCTACTGGCTGCTCACCGGCCAGCTCGTGTTCACCGCCGCCACGCCGACGGGGCTGCTCCTGCATCACGCCCACACCCCGCCCACGCCGCCGTCGTCCCGCACCGACCGCCCGATCCCGGAGGCGCTGGACCGCCTGGTGTTGTCCTGTCTGGCGAAGAACCCGGCGGACCGGCCGCAGTCGGCGAAGGAGCTGTCCGCGCGTCTCAACGACGTAGCCGGCACCACCGCATGGACCGAGGAGCGAGCCCGGGACTGGTGGACGACGCATCAGCCCGTGGGCGCCTCGGCCGACGGATAAGCGCGCCCATCCGGACTACGCTGGGTCCTGCGCCGCGGGGAAGAACCGCTGGCGGAGTCGCGCCAGCAGATCGGGATCCAGTCCGGGCGGCTCCAGCGCCACGGCAATCTCGCGGCCCAGGTGCCGGACCACCCTGCCCTGGACCGGAATCGACAGCTCCGCATCTAGGCGGAGCGTCCCCGCGACATGACTGCCCACGGAGGGCGCGGGCTCGCCCGGGGCCAAGGCGTACCGCAGTCCCATCGCGCTCACGTCGCGGAGCGGCGTGCGCACGTTGCTCGCGGCCGGGAACGGCAGCCGGGGCGCGCGGCGACGCTCCCGCTGCCCCTGAAGCAGCGCCGCGCGCTCGAGGCCGATCGCTGCCTCGCTAGGCCAGCGCTCGCCCCGTCGCACGATGGCGAGCCCCGCGCGATCCATCCGGTAGACCGTGCCCTCGATCGCCACGCGGCCGCCCGCACGCAGCACGAGCTCGCCCGCGACCGGCTCGCTCACGAGCCAGACACGCCCGGGCGGCGCGGGCTCCACCCGGAGGCCGCCCACCCCGAGGTCGCGAACGGCGCAGTGGAACCGCCCGATTTCGAGCAGTCCCGGCACCGTCCGGCGGTACTCGGCCCGCGGGCTCGCGCGCCGGTCGAGATGGACCCGCTGTCGGTTCGACTCGTCGTGCATGCGTAGGTAGAACTATGGCTCCTGGCAGCCGGCCACGATGTGACGCGCGACCGGCGGTCCTTTCAGAAGAAAAACGCCCGCAGGTTGGTCCCCGTCTCGAGGTAGACCTTGAGGCAGCAGGCCATCTGCATCCAGCCCTGGCAGTTGTTGTACGAGCTGTCGAGGCCCTTCTGAGTCTCCCGCCACCCGGACTCCGCGATCCGGGCCAGGGTCGAGCCGGCGTCCAGCGGCTCGAAGGTCATCTCCACCCGCGTGTTGTACTCCTGCATGGGGTCCCTGCTCGTCGTTGACTGAAGCCGACAACATGTTATAGATTCATAACATGTCAATAGTCGACGCCCACGACGCGATCTTCAAGGCGTTAGGCGACGCGCGCCGGCGGCGGATGCTGGACCTCATCAAGGATCGCGGCCGCACGACGGGCGATCTCTGCACCCACTTCAAGGACCTGGATCGCTGCACCGTGATGCAGCACCTCGCCGTGCTGGAGCGGGCCGAGCTGATCATCGTGAAACGGGCGGGCCGCCACCGCTGGAACTACCTCAATCCCCTGCCCATCCAGGAGCTCGCCGACCGCTGGATCAGCCGCTACGCCGTGGGCACGGTCGATCGCCTGGCGCGGCTCAAGCGCGAGCTCGAAGGCAGCCCGCCCTCTTCCCAAGACCCGTCCCGGGGCCCATCGTAGACTCTCTACCGCAGGAACACCGCAGCTGGAGGGTCGCATGCCCGCAGCCTTCGAGATCAAGCACACCCACAACGGTCAGTTCATGTTCAACCTCAAGGCGGGGAATGGGGAGATCATCCTGACCAGTCAGACCTACACGACCAAGGCCGCCGCCGAAGAAGGCATCGCCGCGGTCCGGACCAACGCCCCCATCGACGCGCGCTACGAGCACCGCACCGCGAACCCCGGCGAGCCGTATTTCGTGCTCAAGGCGGCGACCGGGCAGGTCCTCGGCCGGAGCGAGCTGTACTCTTCCGAGGCTGCCCTCGAGAACGGCATGGCCTCGGTGCAGCGGAACGCGCCGGACGCGGCGACGCGGGACCTCACGGTGGACCTCGCCGGCGCCCGCTGAGCCGCCCCCGGAAGACCGGAGTGCGATGACGACCTACGTCGCCCTCTTGCGGGGAGTGAATGTCGGGGGCAACAGGCTGGTGGCCATGGCCGACCTCCGCCGCTGCCTCGACGCGCTGGGCTTCGTCGAGGCCCGCTCGCTGCTCCAAAGCGGCAACCTGGTGTTCGGAAGTCCCGCCCGTCCGGTGGCCCGGCTGGAAGCCCTCCTGGACGCGGAAGCCGAGAAACGCCTCGGCCTCAAGACCACGTTCTTCGTGCGTACCGCCAAGGAGTGGAGCGCGATCATCGCGCGCAATCCGTTCCCGGACGAGGCCCGGCGGGATCCCGGTCATCTGCTCGTCCTGTG
>Ga0070699_100005611_pt1 | contig 11007 bp, 11 predicted proteins | sample KBSK1503metaG_FD_65473 | JGI IMG/M metagenome (GOLD analysis project Ga0070699, IMG submission 65473) | Corn, switchgrass and miscanthus rhizosphere microbial communities from Kellogg Biological Station, Michigan, USA - KBS K1-50-3 metaG | ecosystem: Host-associated > Plants > Roots >...
CTCCCTTCGACCTGGTCCTGCTCGACATGCACATGCCGGAGATGGACGGCGAGGAGACGGCGCGCGCGATCAAGGCGGATGCCCGGGTCACGCATCTGCCGATCGTGCTGCTCTCCTCCGTCGGCGCGCGCGGCGCGACGGACGAGATCGAGCGGCCGGGGTTTGCGGCCACCCTGCTGAAGCCGGTCCGGCAGTCGAGCCTCTTCAACACCCTCACGCGGGTCCTCGGCTCGCGCCGAAGGAACGTCGAGGTTCTCGCGTCCCGAGCCGACACCACCGCGCTGGGGCTGAGCGTCCTGGTCGCAGAGGACAACGTCATCAACCAGAAGGTGATCACCCGCCTGCTCGCCAAGCTCGGGTGCCGGGTCGACGTCGTCGGCGCCGGCAACGAGGTCCTGAGCGCGCTCGAACGTGCGACATACGACGTGATTCTCATGGACGTGCAGATGCCCGGGATGGACGGGTTCGAGGCGACCAGGGAGATTCGACGCCGCGAGGGACCGGGGACCCGGCGTCAACGGATCATCGCCATGACCGCCCACGCCATGCAGGGCGACCAGGAGCGCTGCCTCGCCGCCGGCATGGACGACTATCTGGCGAAGCCGGTCAAGTCGGAAGAGATTCGTAAAGCGCTGCTGCGCTGGACGAGGCCGGGATATGCCACGACGTCCGATGTCGCGCCCGCATCGCTTGGGCCGCCCTACGCGCGCGAACAATTGCAGGAGGATTGCGCGCACGACACCGAGGCCATTCTCGACGTTCTGCGCACGTTCCAGTCCTCGATCTCCGGGGTCCTCGCGCAGCTCGCCGCGTCTCTCGGGCGTGGCGATGCGGCGACGCTGGCGCGTCAGGCGCACAGCCTCAAGGGAAGCTGTCTGGCGATCGGCGCCGGTGCTGCGGCGTCGGTGTGCGCCGAGCTCGAGGCCGCGGCTACGAGCGCCGACACGGGCGCCATCCGTGTGCTCCTGTCGCGGGCCGAGCACGAGCTCGAGCGGATCCGCGACGCCATCGACGCGGATCTCATCGGCGTACGGCAGAGCATAGCTCTCACTAACGCCCAAAAGTGGTGGTGACTCATTTAGGCCTCGCGCGAGTGACTAAAGCATCGCGCCCGCACACCCGACCGGGCGGATCGACTGCGGGAAGCGACCGGATCCTCCTCCTGGGCGAGCGGAGCGACTGAACCAATCACCTCGCCGTCGGATTCGTCGACGTCGACCGCGGGCTCGAGCAGCTCGCCCCCTCGGAAGAAGGACATCGATGCGTCCTTCTTTCGACGAGATGGCTGGCGGCAAGGAGTTGCCAGGCTCGGAGAGGGCTCTGCCGCAGAACCTTCCGCGAGCGCTCGAGCGCCAGGGGCCACGGCGCCCGGTCGGCGTCCGCGCACGCGTCGCCGGCATGTTCCTCACCAGGCCGAGGAAGGTGTGATCGAGCGCAAGAATCCCTTCGCGGCGATCGACGCGCTCACGCGCGCGTTCGCGCCGGGCGAGGGACCGGTGCTGGTGATCAAGACCCAGAACGGCCACCGCAAACGTGCCGACCTCGAACGCCTCCACCTGGCGGCCGCCGATCATCGCGACGTGGTTGTGCGCGACGAGCATCTCTCGCGCGCCGATCACCTCGCCTTCCCGCAGGCGACCGATTGCCTCGTCTCGCCGCACCGCGGAGGGGCTCGGCGGCGGCGAAGAACTGGTCGTTGGTGCCGTGCGCGACGATCACCGGGCCGGAGGGCGAGCCCATCCCGCTCGAGAAACCGGCGGCCCTGGACCCAGGACCAGCCCGGCACGCCGGCGTTGACGACCTCGATCGGGCGCGACGGGTAGCGGGTGCGCAGCAGCTCCTCCAGGCGACGCGCGAAGGGTGCCTCCTGGTCGACGCTGAAGCCGAAGGTGATCGAGTCGCCGACGCACAGGATGCGATACGTGCCGTCGTGCTGCCTCGGGAGCGGCCGCTCGCGACCGCGAAACCCCCTCGAGTCGATCTCGATGGTCCAGGCGTCGTCGCGACCGTACGGGCGCGGGTTCACCGGTTGCGTCTTGTGCGCCAGCGGCTTGTTGCGCCAGAGCAGATCGAAGTCCGTGACCAGCGGGCTCGGGTTGATCTCGGGCGCGAGCTCGAGCACCTTGAGCGTCGTCGCGACGGTGTCGCCCTCGGCCCGCTTGAGCGACCCGAGCAGGTCTCCCTTCCCGACGAAGAAGCCGCACGCGAACTCGAGCGCGGCAAGCAGCACCGTGAAGACGATCGCCCCGGCAACCAGCTGAAGGAGCGCGCCGAGCTTCCAGCCGACCGACGAAGCGCCGTCAACGACACGGGCGTCCGTCACGGAGATTCGTGACGCGAGCGGGCTAGTACCACGGCGGCGGTAGGCGGTCACGTCGCCGCGCGCGGGTTGACAGCGCGCACCACGCCGCCTAACTGGTCGGCCCGCGATGGAGGCAGCCGTCCGCCTTCGCGTGCGACCCGACGACCCGGCATACCGGCGACAGGCGGAGGCCGAGGCGGAGTTCTGGAGCACGCCGCACCCCCTCGGCCTCGAGGGACGCGAGGAAGCCCGGGAGCCGCTGACGCCCGGGGATTTTCACGAGAACGAGCGCTTCACCGGCGACCCGAAGGTCGCGTGGTACGAGACGCTCGGGCGCTACGGCACCTTCCGGCGCGGGCTCGTGCTCGGCACGAGCGCGCTTCGGGCCGAGCGTCGCATCCTGGAGACCAACCCCGGCCTGCACCTCACCTTCCTGGACCTCAGTGCAGCGGCGCTCGCGCGGCGCGAGGCGGTCCTCGGCGCGCGCTTCCCCGGCCGGGTGTCCCAGCGCGTGGCCGACCTCAACTTCGTCGAGCTGGAACCGGGCTACGACCTGATCGTCTCCTCGAGCTCCCTGCATCACGTGACGAACCTCGAGCATCTGGCCGAGCAGATCAACCGTGGCCTCACCAGCAACGGATTCTTCTTCTTGAACGACTACGTGGGCGAAACGCGGTTCCGCTTCTTCCCTGAGAAGAAGCGCGTGTTCGAAGTCCTGCACGACCGCCACGTCCAACCTGAGCTCGGCCGGCCTCGCGGCGTCACTTGGCGCGACGGGAGCGACCTCAGCCCCTTCTGCGGCGTCCGGTCGGCGGAGATCCTCGCCGTGCTGCGGACGTACCTGCGCGAGGTGCAAGTGCGCACGGCAAGCACGCTGCTCGTCCCGCTCATGCGCAGCAACCCGCTCGACGCGGGCACGCTCCCGGGGCTCACCGGCCGGCAGCTCGTGTGGGGGCTCCTGCGCGGAGCCTGGCGACGGCTCCGGGGCCTGCCGCCACCGAAGCTGCACGTCTCCCCCGAGCTCATGCGGGACCTCGTGCTGGTGGGCGACGCGCTGAGTGACGCGGGGATTCTCCTCCCGTGCAACGCCTTCGCGGTGTATCGCAAGCTCGACGATGCTTGACGCCACTGGTTTGACAGCTTCGATGGCCCACAGTGCGCCGGGTCGACTGGCAGCTCGGCCGCCTGCTCCGCGTGTTTCTCGACCGCCGGCTCTACCGGCTGATGGAGTTTCCCTCCGTGGAGCGCTATGTCACCGAGCGGCTCGGCCTCTCGGCCCGGAAGGCGCGGGCCCTCGTCGCGCTCGAGCGAAAGACGTGGCAGGCCGACGCGTTCGGCACGGCGTACCGGGCCGGCGAGCTGTCCTGGGTCCGGGCGCTCACCGTCCTTCCCATCATGGCCGAGCCGACCGCCGCCGCCTGGGTCGAGCGCGCCGGTGCGGTTCCCGTGCGCCGGCTCGCCGACGAGGTCGAGTGGGCGCTCACCGTGCGCGACAGATGCCGAGGTCGCGTTCGCGGCGCCCGCGTCGGTCGTCGCGCTTTTCCGGAGCAATCCTCGCGTTCGCGCACCCGCGCGACTCGCTCATCGGCGGGCTCGAGTCGCTTCTCCTACACGTGAGATCGGAATGGCAGGCGCAGCCGCGGCATCGCGATCCGGTGTTCGCCCGCGACGGCTGGCGCTGCGCCGTCCCGGTCTGCACGGCGCGGCGGGAGCTGCACGATCATCACGTCGTCTTCCGATGGCGCGGCGGCGGGAATGAGCGCGAGAACCGGATCACCCTCTGCGCGTGGCATCATCTCCGCGGGGTACACGCGGGGCGCGTGCGAGCCGAAGGCGAGGCGCCGGATCGAATCACCTGGGACATCGGCGTGCGGGCGGGACAGCGCGCCCTCCTGCGGCTCGTCGGCGAGCGGTATGCGACCGGCTGAGGTCACCCCGGGCGCCGGTCGGCGCGCGGCGCGGAGGCCGGCGAAACCGCGGCACCCTGAAGAGTAGTCCTCAGAGCACGCCGGCGTCCCATAGGACGCGTCCGCCGAGCACCGTGCGCAGCACGCGGGTGCCGGGCAGGTCAGCCAGCGGACACGTGAGCGGATCGCGGTCGACCACGATCAGGTCCGCATGGCTCCCCGGCGCGAGCGTCCCGATGCCCTCCCAGCCGAGGGCGCGCGCGGCATCGCGCGTCCACATGAGGAGCGCCTCGGCGCGCGTCACGCGCTGCGCGGGGCCGTCGTTCCGGCGTCCGCTGCCGGCGAACTCGTGGGTCTCGGCGAGCGCCACGTGCTCGAAGACGTTCTTCGGCCCCCAGTCGGTGCCGCAGCCGACGATGAGTCCCGCGTCGAGCATCCGGCGGAGCGGGATCAGGTCGCCGAGGACGTGCTCGCCGAGGCGCTCGACGAAGAGATCGCCCTTGCCCCAGCTGAACGACATGCTCGTCGTCACGCGGAAGCCGAGCGCGGCGTACCGCCGGGCGGCGCGCTCGGTGAGGAAGAAGACGTGCTGCAGGACCCAGGCGCGGTCGGCGATCGGGACGCGGCGCGCCGCCGCCTCGGCTCGGTCGAGGAACTCGTCGTGGTCCCGGTAGCCGGCGCCGATGAAGTTGAGGCGGAGCCCGCGCTCGGCCGAGAACTCGAGCGCCACCACTTCCTTTTCGGGCGCGACGAACTCGACACCCGCCGTCGACTCACCCCACGGGCCGCGGTAGGGCTCCCACATACGGAGGAAGCCCGGCCAGCACGGGCCGCCGCGCGACAGCGTGACGCCGTGGTGGCGAAGGAGGTCGTCGGTCGTCTGCTCCATCGCGAGCGCCGCCTCGAGATGCTCGCGGAACTCGGCCATCGTCAGCGGGTGTGTCCACGGCATCCCGTACGACTCGGCCTCGAGCGCCGTGAGCACGCGCAGCGTGAGCGCGTCCTCCTCGCGCAGCAGGCGATAGGCGCCGATCTCCGGCTGGCCCATCGCGTGTCCCTCGTACACCGTCGTCACGCCGAGCCGGTTGTACGCCGCCATCGCCCGCCGGGTGCCCGGGAGGACGGCTTCCGGCTGGAGCAGCGGGATTTCGCGGAGAAGCGCGTTCATGAAGCGGTCGTTCGTGTAGTAGTTGTTGACCGCGCCGCGGAGGATGCCGGTCGGCTCGCCCCGGGCGTCCTTCTCGATCCACACGTGCTCCACCTGGTCCGGCGTGTTGCGCGTGATCCGTAGCCGTTCGAGCCCGGCCGTGTTGAACGCGCACACGTTCGGGATGACCGGGGCCCAGGCCTGGATGAAGACCGGGTGCGCCGAGGTCGCGCGGTCGAGCACGTGACGGTCGGGGAGGCAGCCCTCGGCGAGATCGCGCCACGAGCGACGGATGAAGTAGTGCGGCTCGCCGACGGGCGTGGTCATGATCCATTCGCCGGGCGGCGTCGTCGCCGCCCGGCCGCGGATGCGGGCCACGACGTCTTCGTGCGAGCGCGCGTCGGCGATGCCGACCAGCGGCTCGGCGAAGGCGCCGAAGTGCAGCACGTGCGGATGGGTGTCGACGAGGCCCGGCATGACCGTCGCGCCGCGCACGTCGACCGTCTCGGCGGCGGCGCCGGCGAGGCGCGCCATGGCGTCACGGGGTCCGACCGCTACCACCCGCCCGTCGCGAACGACGAGCGCCTCAGCGGCGGGCGTCGCACCGTCGCAGACGAGCACGCGGCCGCCGGTGTAGATCGTCGTGGACGTCATCGTCCCGGCTGCACCTCTCGCACGGCCGCGGCGATCTCCCGGCCGAGCGCGCCGAGCGCCCGGCTGAGCGCCGCGACCTGGGCGCCGGTGCCGCTCGCCTCGGCCCGCTCGACGATCCGCGAGTCGCGCGCCGTGAGCACGCGCCCGTGCGGCACCTGGCGGACGCTCCACCGCGCCACCAGCTCGGCGTCGCCACGGCTGTTCGGCTCGAAGCGGAGCAGGTCGACCGCCACCGCGAGCTGGACGGGCGCCGCGAGCGACCACGGATAGAGCACGACGGTCCGGGCGGCGGACGCCGCGACCAGGTCGTGGCGGAGCACGCGGACGACGCCTTCGCGAAGCGGCTCCCCCCAGCGAGCGAACTCGGCGAGCCGGAGCTCGTTCGGACCGACGCGGGTGACGAGCTGGGGGCGGTCGAGGTAGCCGGGGATCACGACCGGCCCGAGCCCGAGCGTGACGTCGGACGGCGCGGCGGGCGCGCCGTCGGGCATTTCGCTCGGCGCGAGCGTGAAGAACGTCGACGGATCCGAGCGCGTGGCGAACAGCGCGCATCCACCGAGCAGCGTGCAGGCGGCGACGAGCGCCGGGATCGGAGCGACGAGGCGCATCGCTGCTACGGTCGCTGCCGGCCGAACACGACGGCGTTCGGGTTACGCTCGAGGAAGTCGGCGAGATCGCCGACGGCGTGCGCCGCACGTCCGAGATCGGCGACGGTCTGCGTGAGCCCGATGGACAGCTGGGCGTCGGGGGCGACCAGCGCCTGGATCGACTCGAGCGTCGCGCGGAGACTCGCCAGGGTCTGCCGGGTATCGCCCGAGACCGTACGGAGCCCGTCGCCGAGCGGAGCCGTCCGGTCGTCGAGGTCCACCACGAGACGACGGGCGGCGGCGATCGTCTCCGGCAGCCCGTCGATCGCGGCGGCCATGCGCGGGTTGCCGACGAGGCGGGTCACGCTGTCCACCGCCTCGCGCGCCGCGATGCCGATGCCCTTGAAGTCGACCTCCTTCAGCCGCGCGAGGATGTCGCTCACCGTCCGGGTCGCCTCCTCGAGCGCGGTCGGCAGGGTCGGGATCTCGGGGTAGCCGGCGCCCGGCTCCTGCATCAGGTCCACCGGCGTGCCGGGCAGGAGGTCGAAATCGACGTAGAGGACGCCGGTCACGATGCTCAGGGTCTGTAGCCGGGCGCGGAGCCCCCGGTCGATCAGCTCCCGGAGCAGCTCGAGGCTCAGCTCGCGCGTCGAGCCGAGTCCGCGCATCCGCTCGTTGTCGATGGTGAGGAACACGGGAATGCGCGGCGCCCCCCGCGTCTGGGCGTAGAGCAGGCGGACGTCGGTCACCTCGCCGATCTGGACGCCGCGGAACTTGACCGGCGCGCCCACGGAGAGCCCGTTCACCGAGCCCGGGAAGTAGCACACGGCGGGGTACTGCCGCCGGAAGAGCTTCCCCGAGCCCCAGACCGTGACCGCGACGACGGCGAGCGCCACCGCGCCGATGACGAACATCCCGATGACCGCCGGATTGGCTTTCCTACCCATGGTTCTCCTCGCCGCGCGTCAGGAACGCGCGCACCTGCGGGTTCGCCGAGTGCGCGCGGAGCTCGCGCGGCGGACCCGAGGCGATGATCGTCCGGCTCTCGGCGTCGAGGAAGACGCTGTCGTCGCCGATCGCGAAGATGCTCGCGAGCTCGTGCGTCACCACGACGACGGTCGCCCCCAGGCTGTCCCGGAGCTCGAGGATCAGCTCGTCGAGCCGTCGCGAGCTCACCGGATCGAGCCCGGCGGACGGCTCGTCGAAGAACAGGATCTCGGGGTCGAGGGCGATCGCGCGCGCGAGCCCGGCCCGCTTCTGCATGCCGCCGCTGATCTGCGACGGGTAGTAGTCTTCGAATCCGCGGAGCCCGACGAGCGCGAGCTTGAGCGCCGTGACCTCGCGGATCTCGGCCGGCGAGAGGTCCGTGTACTCGCCGAGCGGCAGCCCGACGTTCTCGGCGAGGGTGAGGGAGCTGAAGAGGGCGCCGCTCTGGTAAAGCACTCCGAACCGCCGCAGCATCGCCTCGCGCGCGTCGGGTGTGGCGCGCGTGAAGCTCTCCGCGCCGTAGAAGATCTCTCCGGACGCGGGCTCGTTGAGCCCGAGGAGGTGGCGGAGCAGCGTGCTCTTCCCGGAGCCGCTGCCGCCCATCACGATGAAGACGGCACCCCGCCGGACGGCGAACGTGAGGTCGCGCATGAGGACGAAGCTGCCGTAGGCCATGGTCAGGCCCTCCACCCGGATGTGCGCGCCGGAGGCGGGGTCCACGGCTCAGATGCCCAGGATGTTGAACACGACGGCGAAGAGACCGTCGGCGACGATGACGAGGACGATCGCGCTCACCACCGCCGCCGTCGCCGAGCCGCCGACCGCCGCCGCACTCCGGCCCGAGCGCATGCCCTGCAGGCAGCCCGCGACCGCGACCAGGATACCGAAGACGACGCTCTTGCCCACGCCGGTGGCGAAGTCCGTCACCGTGAGCGCCGCCTTCGTCTGCTCCCAGTACTGCACCAGCCCGACGTCGAGCATGCCCGTGGCGACGACCGCCCCGCCCACGATCCCGACGAAGTCGGCATAGACGGCGAGCAGCGGCAGCATGAGGGACAGTGCCAGCATGCGCGGCAGCACGAGAAAGTCGATCGGCGGGATGCCCATCGTGGTGAGCGCGTCGATCTCCTGGGACACGTTCATGGTGCCGAGCTGCGCGGCATAGGCGGAGCCGGTCCGGCCGGCCATGATGATCGCCGTCATCATCGCGCCCATCTCCCGTGCCATGGCGATGGCGACCATGTTGGCGACGTAGATGCTGGCGCCGAACTGCTGCAGCTGCACCGCCCCGACGAACGCCATGATCATGCCGACGAGGAAGCTGATCAGCGTGACGATCGGGAGCGCCCGCGCGCCGGCGTCCTGGAGCTCGATGGCGAGGTCGACGCGGCGGTAGCGCGCCCGGCCGGTCACGAGCCGGCCGAAGGCGAGCGTCGCCTCGCCGAGGAAGGCGAGCCAGCCGCGCGTCTCGTGCCAGGCGGCGAGCGTCGCCGCGCCCACCCGGACCGGAATCGAGACGCGGGCCGCGCCCACGCGAGCCCCGGCTTTCTCGGGCACCGCCTCGACGAGGGCGAGCAGGCGCCGGACGCCGGGCGGGAGGCCGTCGCGTTCGACCCCGAGGCCGTGATGAGCGCAGCCCTCCACGACCTGGGCGACGAAGGTCACCAGCGAGCTGTCCCACGTCGTTACGCCGGCGGCGTCGAAGACGACCCGCCGGACGGTCTTGCCGCCCTGCTGGAGGGCGCGCTCGACGACGGCCGGGGACGCCAGGCCGCGGTCCAGGGTCCAGACCCCCGCGAGCCGGACCCGGAGCGCGTCGTCCACCTGCGCCACGCTGAGGTCCCCCGAGCCCGCCATGGGTCACGCCGACGCGCGGGGGCATATCACCGTCGCGGGACGCTCTACCAGGCGCGTCCGCGGACGCGCCGCGGGGGGTCAGGAGCCTGACGGCTCCAGTTGGCCGCCGGTTCAGGCCTGTGCGGGGACAGTCGAAAAGATAACGGCGTCGGCCACCGGCCGCTCTGTCTGACGGTCGATGGGCCGCTCGACCGGGCGCTCGATGGGCCGCACGCGGTCGACCGCCCGGTTGATCGGCGGGAGCATTCCGCGGTGGCGTTTGCGGTACGCGGCCTGGCGCTTCTGGAGCGCCTCGTCCTCGCGCGCGGTGAGCTCGTAGCGGAAATAGTGACCGCCCGGGCGCACGGGGAGCTTCGTCGGGTCCTGCCAGAGGCTGGTGAGCCGCTCGCGGAGCTTGCCATGCGCCCGGTCCATGTAGAGGACGGTGCGCACGAGGTTCGCCACCTCGAACACGGCAGGCGATTCGGGCAGGGCGGCAATGACCTCCGGGGTCAGCGGCTGCCAGTCGTCGGGCTTTGCGAACACGAGCGAAAGCGGCAGCAACGGGCATGCCACCGGATCTCGACGTGTCGACGGACCTGCGTGGCGTCTGCGGTGCCAGAAGGTTGACGGCGCCGGCTGCCGGCCATTTGAACCGCGGGTGAGAACGGATAATCTGGCACGCGGTCGCCGTTAAACGAGGAGATCCCGATGGCGGACAGCACCGACCGGGCCGATCTCGACCTCTGGCGGAAGCTCGCCAGCCGGGAGCGGAAGGGCGCCGACCCGGACGGACTCGTCTGGCACACGCCCGAGGGGATCGACGTGAAGCCGCTCTTCACGGCGGCCGACGTGCAGGACTTGGAGTTCCTGGACACGGTTCCCGGTGCCTTCCCGTTCCTGCGCGGCCCGCGCGCGACGATGTATGCCGGGCAGCCCTGGACGATCCGCCAGTACGGCGGCTTCTCGACCGCCGAGGAGACGAACGCCTTCTTCCGCCGGAACCTCGCTGCCGGCCAGACGGGCCTCTCGATCGCCTTCGACCTCGCCACCCATCGCGGCTACGACAGCGACCATCCGCGCGTGGTCGGCGACGTCGGCAAGGCGGGGGTGGCCGTCGACTCGGTGGAGGACATGAAGCTCGTCTTCGACGGGGTGCCGCTCGACCGGGTCTCGGTGTCGATGACCATGAACGGCGCCGTCCTCCCCGTGCTCGCGAGCTTCATCGTGGCGGGCGAGGAGCAGGGGGTGCCGCTCGAGAAGCTCACCGGGACCATCCAGAACGACATCCTGAAGGAGTTCATGGTCCGCAACACCTACATCTATCCGCCGGCACCCTCCATGCGGATCGTCGCCGACATCATCGCCTACACGAGCCGGCGGATGCCGCGCTTCAATTCGATCTCGATCTCCGGCTACCACATGCAGGAAGCGGGGGCGACGTGCGACCTGGAGCTCGCCTTCACACTCGCCGACGGCCTCGAGTACGTGCGCGCCGCGCTCTCCCGTGGGCTCGATATCGATGCCTTCGCGGGCCGGCTCTCCTTCTTCTTCGCGATCGGGATGAGCTTCTTCATGGAGGTCGCG
>Ga0070699_100005613_pt1 | contig 11004 bp, 10 predicted proteins | sample KBSK1503metaG_FD_65473 | JGI IMG/M metagenome (GOLD analysis project Ga0070699, IMG submission 65473) | Corn, switchgrass and miscanthus rhizosphere microbial communities from Kellogg Biological Station, Michigan, USA - KBS K1-50-3 metaG | ecosystem: Host-associated > Plants > Roots >...
GCCGACAGCGCCCGACGGAGGCTGCGCAAGGCCTCGAGGACGACCGGCCGTTCCGCCGCGGTCAGGTGGCCCAGGACCGCACGCAACCGTTCGCGCTTGGAGGTCTCGGCCTCGACCAGGGCGCGCATGCCCGCCGCGCCGGGACGGACCATCACGAGGCGTCGGTCGTCGGGCACGCGCACGCGCTCGACGAGGCCCTTCTCCTCCATCCGGTCGATGATCCCGGTCGCGTTCGAGAACGAGACGTCAAGGAGGTCCGCGAGTCGGCTCATCGTCAGCGCCCCGTGATGCTGCAGCAGCCACAGGACGTGCATGTGGCTGAGGCTCACGTGGCCCTGGACCAGGCGGCCCATCGACGCGCAGCGGAGCTCGCCGACCCAGCCGCTGACTTCTGTCAGGATGGCCTCGACCGTCGCCGGGCTGCCCGCCTCGGCGACTGTGGTTTCGTCGGTCTGCCCGCTGATACTTCGCATTACCTGAAGCATTCTAGCGGCGTGAATGATTTCGTCAATCAGAAGGATTGTGAACAGCTCGTGAACGAGCACCGGGACGAGGAGGCGGCATGCGCTTCGCGCTGATGATCGAGGCCCAGCAGGGGTTGTCGTACGAGGACCAGCTCGCGGTCGTCCGTCGCGCCGAGGCCGCCGGCTTCGAATCGTTCTTCCGGAGCGACCACTACGCGAGCTTCCCCGGCTCGTCCGACCAGGCGACGACCGACGCGTGGGCCGTCATCGCCGGCCTCGCCCGCGAGACCTCCCGGATCACGCTCGGCGCGCTCGTCAGCCCCGTGACGTTCCGGCACCCGGGCAACTTCGTGAAGCTGGTGACCACAATCGACGAGATGAGCGGCGGCCGGATCGAGGTCGGCGTCGGGGCGGGCTGGAACGACGCGGATCACAAGCAGCACGGCCTGCCTTTCCCCGACATCAAGGAGCGCGCCGACCTCATGGAGGACCAGCTTGCGCTGCTGCACGGCCTGTGGGAGGAGAAGCCCGGCTGGAAGTTCGACGGCCACCAGATCAAGGTCCGCGGCGGCAAGCTCGTCCCGGGCCCGGTCCAGGCAGACGGCCGGCCGATCGGCAAGAACGGGCGGCGCCGCCCGCGGATCCTCACCGGCAGCGAGGGCTCGCCGCGTGGCTTCCGCCTCGCGGCCCGCTACGCGGACGAGTTCAACCTGACGTCGTCCTCGCCGGACATCGCCCGGCGCAAGGAGGCCGAGCTCGACGCCGCCTGCGAGGCGGCCGGCCGCGACCCGAAGTCACTCACCCGCTCGGCGATGGTGGGGACGCTGCTGGGCCGGGACCGCGACGAGGTCGCGCGCCGGGCGGACGCGCTCCTGGCCGAGTTCGGCGAGAAGGGCAAGAGCGGCCTCGAGTGGCTGGAGGCCCGTCGGAACCGCTGGATCATGGGCACGCCTGACGAAGCACGGGCGATGGCCAGTCGCTTCGCCGAGGCGGGGATCGAGCGGATCATGCTCCAGGACTTCCTGCCCCACGACCTCGAGCACGTCGACCTGCTGGCCGAGGCGCTGATCGGGAAGGTCTAGCGGCGGACCACGTGGCTCAGCCAGCTCGCTCGGCGGCCAGGAGGTAGGCCGGGTCGTCGCGGCGGATCGGGTCCGGGTTGCTGCCGCGGGCGCGCGCGAGCCGTTCCGTGAGCAGCTGCAGCGGCACCGCCGACCCGACGAGCGCCGCCGTCGTGGACGGCACGCCCCCGGCGGTCGGGACGACGAGGCGGCCCGCCGGGGTGAGATCGTCCGGAATGTCGCCTGCGTAGCCGCCACCGAGAATCGCGCCGGGCCGGATGCCGATCTCGGCAACCGCGCGCAGGACACCAACGGCGCGGGCAGCCCGCTCGTCGGCGCGCGACGGGTCCGCGAGGATGAGGACGAAGCCGGTCCGGCCATCCATGCCCGCCAGGTGGCCGTGGAGCAGCGTTTCGAGGTCGCGCATCGCCGCGCCGAGATGGGCGCCCTCCTCGACCTTGAGGACGAGCTCGCGTGCCGCCGGCCGATCCGCGCCGCTGCCCACGACGATCAGTCGATCGACCTCCGACAGCGCCTGCGCGAACCGCTCGGTCTCCGCGATCGCGTCGCCGGTCAGGCCGGCCGCGAGCAGCGCCTCGACGCCGCCGACATCGATCGCGAGACCGGACAGGTGGTCGCCGATCGCGGCGGCCGCCAGGATCGGCGAGAGGTAGCCGACGGTGTGGCACCAGCTCTGGTCCTGCTCCTGCGTCGTGACAACGATGTCCGCGAGTGCCGCGCCGGGTGAATTGTCGGAGCACGTGATGAGCGCCAGGCGGGCGCCGGCGGCCTCCGCGCGCTCGAGGGCCAGGTTGGTCGCCCAGGTTCCGCCCTCGTGGCTGATCCCGATGACGAGGCTGTCCTCAGCGAGTCCATCGTCGAGCGCCGCCTCGAACGCCTGGACAGCGACCGGGGCGCCGGCCTGGCCGAGCTGCCACGGGAGCCCGGCGGCGCGCATGGCCTCGCGCAGGACCTCGGCGACTGCAAGCGCGCCATGCTCGCTGGTTCCGCAGCCGGTGACGAGGATCGGGCGTCCGCGCTGGGCCGTCTCGCGGACCGCGGTTGCCGCCCTGGCCGCGCCAGACCCCGGGGCGACGAGGCGTCGGAGGATCCGCCCGGCGAGTGCCGGCTCGGCCTCGATCATCTCGGTCATGTGGAACGGCGGGCCCTTCCGATGGGCGGGCATCTCGCTGCCCGCCCACGGAACGGGGGCCGGCGGGAGTGGCGCGTTCGGATCGGTGCGGAGGTCCACGGGTTCGAGGATAGGCGCGCGCAACGTTCGCTCGGCGGTCAGGTCGGCTTCGGTCGCGAGATCCGCCCGATTCGGCGCAAGGGCGCGTACCGGAACAGGACCCGACCGACAAGCTCCTCGCTCGCGACGGGCCCGAACCGGCGCGAGTCGACCGGCGCGCCCGAGCCGAAGGCGGCGGCGGTCTTCTCGTCGGCGTCCGCGGTCAGCCACGCCTCGTCCGGTCCGAGGGTGAGGTACCCGTTCGCGAACGGCACCTGATCCCCCGCGATGGAGGCGACACGCTTGACCTGCAGCGACTCCCCGAAGGGCTCGCGGAACACGACGACGGCGCCGCGGCCGGGCCACCTCGTCACGAGCGGGTTCAGGACGAGCCAGTCACCGGGCTGGATCGCGGGCGCCATCGACGCCTCCGTGACGGCGACCCGCCACGGTCCGCGAAGGCGCTCGCGAAACGATCGAGCCGTCAATGCACGGCGGGAACTCGGCCGCGCGTACCTACGTCAGGCGGGGCGTCCGGCGACGCGCGTCTTCTCGAGCCCGCCGGTCGCCTTCCAGGCCGCATCGACCTCGTCGATGAGCTCGAGCAGGCGCTTCGCGTCGGCGATGTCGGTCGAGGCCTTGACCTTGGAGACCTGCTTGTTGGCCTGCCAGAAGAGATCGTGGAGGTTGGGGACCTTTTCCAGGTGCTCGGGCTTGAAGTAGTCGTGCCACAGGACGTCGAGGTGGTGCTTCACCAGCTCGGCGCGCTCCTCCTTGATCGCGAGGGCTCGCGTTCTGTAGGCAACATCGTCGTTGGCGGCATACTTCTCGACGATCTTGTAGCAACTTTCCGCTTCGATTCTTGCCTGCTCTGGGTCATAGATGCCGCACGGTAGGTCGCAATGCGCGCGGGCGGTTGTGCGCGGGGCAAGGAACCGGAGGACAGCGTTGGTCAGGAACACAGGATCTCCTTCCGGGGTAGGGGCCCATCGGGTCGGGCGATGGAGTCTGGTGCCTCGGAGTGTCGAGACGCACCTCCGGACTGTCAAACGATCGTGAAGCAGCGCTTGACGCGCGTCCTCCGGCTCCCGCCCAGAGGACGCAGCGGGACCTGGCTCGTCGCCCTGGGCATCGGCCTGGTGATCGCGATCCAGCCCATCTGGAAGGACAACTTCGCGATCGGCGTCACGGGCCTCATCGCGCTGACCCTGATCGCGTGCGCGCGCTGGCAGCTGCGCTGGGTCCCGGTCCTGGTCGTGGTCCTGTGCGGCGTGGCGCTGCGCTGGTCGGCCAGCAACACCCATGCGTCGGACGTCTCGGACGTGACGCGCGCCGCGATCATGACGATGACCCAGGGCGTGAACCCATACGGGATCGGGTATCTCGCCTCGCGACCGGTCGGCGCCCCATTCCCCTACGGTCCGGTGGACCTGTTCTGGTACCTGCCCTTCCTCCAGGACCCGACCCAGCTCGAGATGCTGGTGACCTTCGTGCTCCTGGGCTACTTCGGGATCCGGGCGGGCACCGGCCGGCCTCTCGGGCTGGTGATCTTCGCCCTCGCGCCGCCGCTGATCCTGGCCTCGGTCGACGGCTCGAACGACACGAGCGCCGGCCTGTTCATCCTGGTCGCGCTCGCGCTGGCGGCGAAGCGGCCGGCCCTGGGCGCGGGCGTCCTGGCGATCGCGGTCGCGTTCAAACCGTACGCGCTGGCCTGGCTGCCGCCGCTCGCGTTGTGGGCGGGTGCGCCCGCGATCTTCGGGTTCCTCGCGGCATCGTTCGTCGCCTGGTCGCCGGTGCTGTTCGTGTGGGGCGCCGAGAGCTACCTGCGGAGCCTGGCCATGGCCCAGCAGACGCACGTCCGGGAGGCCTACTGGAGCCTCGCCTCGGTGTGGGACGGCATCGATCCGGGCTCGGCACCCCGGGCGCTCGAGACGATCCGGTACGTGGCCAGTGGCGCCGTCGCGGTCATCGGCGGGCTGCGCGTCCGCTCGATCGACGGCGTGATCGTCGTCGGCGCCGTCGCGTTCATGATCGCGCAGTTCGCGGGCTACTTCGGCTCGTACGTCTACGTCGCGGCAGTGGCACCAATCATCTGCTCGCGAGTCGACGACTGGCTGCGGCACCTGCTGCCCGAGCTGACGCACGCCTACGGCGAAGCGCCCGCGCTCGGCCGGCGCATCCGGCGCGCCACCTCGCCGGCGCCGCTGCCGCCGCCGTTGCGCGTTGCGGAGAGCACCGCCCCGGTGCGCCTGGCGACCGCGATCCAGGCCGTGCCCCGCAGCCGGGGTCCGCGGACGTCCAGGAACCCGACCGGCTGATCGTGGCCCGGGCCAGTCCCGCGAACTGTCGCCGTGCGGCGGCTTTCGTGCTCGGGCCCGGGGCTATCATCCGGGGAGATGACCGAGCGCGGGCTCCCGATCGTCGACGGTGCTCCCGCCTGTCCCTTCGTCGCCTTCGAGGACGACCGCGACGAACGGGCCGCGAGCCCGGACCACCGGCACCGGTGCTACGCCGAGTCGCGGCCCGCGCCGCGCGCGCTCGCTCACCAGGAGGCGTACTGCCTCTCCTCCGCGTTCCCGGTCTGCCCGACCTTCCAGGACTGGGCGCGCCGCGAGGCCGCGCACTCCCGCGCGGACGGGCCGCGGATCGGGGAGTCGGACGCTGCGGCGGCCGCGATCGGGTCTGATCAACCGCAGCGCAACCCGCCCCGCAACTGGTCCGCGCCGCCGCCGTGGGCCTCGCGAGCCGACGCCGGCTCGGACGACGAGTGGTCCGACGAGGGGTCTTCGGAGGACGTCCCGAGTCAGGGACGGGGCCTGTCCGGGAGCTACGCCGACCGAGTGGCCAGCGGGTCGGCCGCGGGCGACGGCTCCCCCGAGGATGCGGACGGGCCTGAGGAGCGCGAGTCGATGGCAGCCGCCGCGATGGCCGGTGCAGCAGCCGCCGGCGCCGGAGCTGTGGGCGCCGCGGCAGGGGCCGGCGCGGCAGGCGCGGGCGCCGCGGGCGTTGGCGGCGCAGGTGCCGGGCAGTCGCCACGCCGCGAACGGCGCCGGGATACCGCTGCGCCGGAGTGGGAGCGTGCCCGCCCGCTCGAGGTGTATCCGACACTGCGGGCGCGCCGGCTGCCCGAGCTGTCCGTCCCGCCGCTCCTGGTCGCCGTCGTCGCCCTCGCGCTCGCGGCGGCGGTCCTCTTCGCCCTGCCCGGGCTGCTCGGGTTCGGCACTCCGTCGGCGCAGTCCAGCGCGAGTCCCTCGCCCGGGGCGTCGACCGCCGCCGCGAGCCTGGCCCCGACCGCGGTTCCGCAACCGACGCCGCAGGTCTACACCGTCCAGTCGGGCGACACGATGTCCAAGATCGCCAAGCGCTTCGGCGTTGGACTGGGCGACCTGATCGCCGCGAACGCGGAGAACATCCCCAATCCGGACCAGCTCCAGATCGGCGACCAGGTGATCATCCCGGTCCCGGTGCCGAGCGAGCTGCCCGGTTCGTCGGAGCCGCCGGCCTCGGGCTGACTGCAGCCTCGGGATAGCTCCGGCCTCGGGCTGAGCGCGGCGCCGCGGCCGTCCTGAGCGCGGTGCCCCGCGATGAGGGCGTGGCGGCGCTAGCGGGGCGTGAGGTTGATGCTGGTGATCTTGCCCGCCTCGACGCGGAACGAGGCATCGAGGTGCTGGCTCGGCGCCCCCGGTCGCACGCTCAGGACGTCCGCCTGGTACGTGATGCCGAGGTCGCGAACGTCGCCCGGGATCATCTTCAGCCCTGGCTCGGCTCGGAGGAACCAGCCGCCGACTTGCTCGACCCCGCGCAGCGTCCGGGCGTTGTCGCCGACGTGGACCCGCATCTCGACCCGCTCGTCCATCAGTGCGACGGCGCCCGCGCGATCGCCATCGTTCAGCTTCTCGAAGAAGTCTTCCATCGTGTCGACGGCACCCATCGCGGCGGAGTGTACGAAAGAGCTCAGCCGAGGGCGGCGAGCCGTCCTCGCCGGCGCACGAGGGTGAGCCTGCCGTCGACCTCGAGGATCACCTGCGGCGGCCGCGGCCGCCCGTTGTACGCCGAGCCGAGCGAGGCCGAGTACGCGCCCGTGTCGCGAATGACGACGAGGTCGTCGCGTCGGAGGGCCGGCAGGCTGTGCTCGCCGAGGTGATCGGTCGATTCGCAGATCGGTCCTTCCACGCGCGTCGGTTCGAGCACGGTGGGAGTGCCCCCGAGCGGCCGGCCCAGCGAGGTCAGCGCGGAGATCTCGTGCCACGCGTCGTACAGCGCCGGCCGGATGAGCTCCGTCATCCCCGTGTCCAGCACGACCTGCCGGCCGCCGCGCTCGCGCACGTGCAGGACGCGGGCGACCAGGTAGCCGGCGCGGGCCACGAGCGCGCGACCCGGCTCGATCGCCAGCCGCCGCGGCCGGCGGTCAACTGGGATCGCCTCGAGCAGCGCCGGCAGCTCCCGCGCGAACCGAGCCGGATCCGGCGCGCCCTCGCCCCGCGGCAGGATCGGGAAGCCACCGCCGACGTCGAGCGTGTCGAACTCGGTCCGCGAACCTCCGAGCAGCCCGACCAGGGCGAGGCCGCGGCGAACCGCGTCCCGCCAGGCGTCGACCGCGCGCAGCTGCGAGCCCACGTGCAGGTGCACGCCGCGCGGCACCAGGCCCGCTGCGTCCCCGATCACCTCGGCGGCCTCGGACAGCTCGTCGGCGGTCATGCCGAACTTCGAGCCGGCCGCGCCGACGGCCAGCTCGCGCAGCGTCTCAGGCGCGACCTCGGGGTTGAGCCGGAACAGGACGTCGAGCTGCGCCGAACCGAGGGACCGGCCGGCGATGCGGACCAGCGCTCGGGCCTCATCGAGCGACTCGATCGCGATCCAGCGCAGGGGCACCCCGGCCGCCGCGGCGCGAGCCGCCGCCCGCAGGTCGTCGTCCGTCTTGCCGACGCCCTCGAGCGTGATCCGGTCGTTCGGCAGGCCGGCTCGCCGCGCGATCGCCCACTCGCCCCGCGAGACGACGTTCGCGTCGAACCCCAGCGCGGCGATCCGGGCCACGACCCCTGCGACGTCGTTCGCCTTCACCGAGAACGCGCACAGCCACGGATCGGGGAAGGCGGCCCGAACCGCCGCCGCCGCGGCGGCGAGCTCGACCGCATCCGTGACCTGGACCGGTGTGCCAAGGCGGCGCGCCGCGCCGATGAGGGCGGGCGCCAGCCGGGGCAGGGGATCGGGCGCCGTCGCCTCGGTCACGCGACGCGGGTCGGCCCCCTCAGACGACGAGCCGGCGACCCCGGTCGAGCATGCCGAGCACGATGGACACGACGCTGATCACGATCGAGCCGAGCAGCGCGCCGACGAACGCGTCCGCTGTGAATTTCGGCGGGAAGCCACCGATCGCGAAGTTCACGCCGACCTTGTCGGAAAGGAACGCCACGAGCAGCAGCAGGAGCGCGTTGAGCACGAGCGAGAACAGGCCCACCGTCAGGAGGGTGATCGGGAACGACAGCGCCTTGAGGATCGGCTTCACATAGGTGTTGATCAGGGCGAGGATCACCGCCACGACCACCACGTGCCACCAGTTGCCTTCGAACTTGAGCAGGTTGTCCGCGGCCGGGAACGAGATCTGGGGCACGACCAGCACGGCGACATACACGCCGATCGCATTGATCAGGATCTTGACCAGGAGATCGATCACGTCATCCCCCTTCGGGCAGGGCCGGGAGGCGTCCGGCGTGCCGATGATGGCAGACGATCAGCGCGCGAGGAAGCCCGCGATCCGTGATTCGAGCTTCGATTTCCGATCCGGCCACTCCTCGCGGGTCACGCTGTAGTAGTTCGAGTGCCGGAGCCGGCCGCCGGGCATGATCATGTGGTTCCGGAACGTCCCCTCGAACGTCGCCCCGATCGAGAGCAGCGCCGGGTTCGCCTTCTCGTTCAGCGAGTCGGTCTTGAACTCGACGCGATTCGCACCGAGCTCCTCGAACGCGTGGCGCAGCTGCAGGTACTTCGCCTCCTGGTTTGCGCCCTTGCGCTGCCATTCCGGCGCGACCCACGTCCAGCCGATCTCGAGCCGGCGATGCTCGGGCACGATCGACATGAACCGGCTGCTCCCGATCGGCCGGCCGCTGGCGACATCCACGGTCGCGAACGGCATCTCCGAGCCGTCGACGCGGTGCGCGAGCGCCGCCTCGACCCAGTCGCGCAGACCACCGATCTCGGTCGGCTGGACGACCGTCCAGCGCCAGATCGACTCGTCGAAGGCGACCTCGGCGAGGCCCTCGAGATGGTCGAGCGAGAGCGGCTCGAGGCGGACGATCGAGCCCGCGAGCGTGACGGGCTCGACCCAGCGCTCTGTCATATGTCGGGATGCTATCGCCCGGGACGCGTGTCGCTGGCTATGCTCGATCGAACACGGCGCGAGCGACCCGCGCCAATGGAGGGACGGGCATCACCACGAGGGTCAGCCGGGGGGCGCAGAGGAAGCCAGCCACCGCCCTGACCGCACAGCAGCGCATCGCGGAGCTCGAGCTGCAGCTCGAGCGGCAGGCGGGCGCGGCGAAGACCCAGGCCGCGCTCTATCGCATCTCGGAGCTCGCGAGCCGCGCAGAGGCGCTCGACGATTTCTACCACGGCGTCCACAAGATTCTCGCCGAGCTGATGTACGCGGAGAACATCTACCTCGCCCTGTTCGACGAAGAGCGGCGCCAGATCAACTTCGCGTACTGGGTCGATTCGTTCGATACCGATTTTCCCGACTCGAGGCAATGGGACCCGATCGGCGAGGGCTATTCCCAGGGCCTCACCGGCTACGTGCTGAGCACGCGGCGGATGCTGCATGCCGATCGCGACGCCCTGCGCATGCTCTTCGACAAGCAGAAGGTCAAGTCAATCGGCGCACTCGCCTACGACTATCTCGGCATCCCGCTCGAGACCGAGGGTCGCATCGTCGGTGTCCTGGCGGTGCAGAGCTACCGCGATGACATCAGGTTCACAGACGCAGACGAGCATCTGCTCAACTTCGTCGGGCAGCACATCGCCGCTGCACTCGATCGGGCGCGGAGTGGCGCAGAGCTGCGCCAGCGCAACGCCGAGCTGGCGATCGTCAACGAGGTCGGCGCGGCGCTCGCGGCGCAGCTCGATTTCGACGCGATCATCGAGCTCGTCGGCGATCGACTCGCGGCAATGTTCGGGCGCAAGGACTTCTACATCGCTGTCTATGACGCGGCGACCAACCTCGTCCACTTCCCGTTTGAGCTCGATGCCGGCGAGCGGGTCCATGGCGAGCCGATCGCCCTCGGTCCGGGACTCACCAGCAGGATCCTGCAGACCGGTAAACCGCTCCGGCTCGGCACGGTCGCTGACGCGCAGGCCGCCGGCGCGATCATCCGCGACCACGCGGAGGGTCCGATCGGGCCCGTCGCGGACTCGTATCTCGGCGTGCCGATCATGTCCGGCGACAAGGCGATCGGCGTCGTCGGATTTGGCGAAGGGCGGGAGCACGCGTTCACCGAAGCCGACGAGCGCGTCGTGTCGACGGTCGCCTCGAGCCTCGGCGTCGCCCTCCAGAACGCGAGGCTCTTTGGCGAGACGAAGCGGCTGCTCGCCGAGACCGAGCAGCGGAACGCAGAGCTGGCCGTCGTCAACGAGATCGGCGCCGCGCTCGCGAAGCAGCTCGACCTCGAGGCCATCATCGAGGTCGTGGGCCAGAGGCTCGCCGCCATCGTCGGCGCGCCCGACATCTACATCGGCCTCCATGACCGCGCCACCAACATGGTCACGTTTCCCTTCGAGCTCGATCGGGGGCGGCGCGTGCACGGCGACCCGATCCCACTCGGGCAGGGGCTCACGTCGCAGCTGATCGAAAAGCGGCGCCCGCTCCGCTTCGGGACGCTCGCGGCGCAGCGGGCTGCCGGCTCCGTGACGGCGACCTATGCCGAACAGATCGATGCGGGAAGCCGGAGCGAGTCGTGGCTTGGCGTGCCGATCCTCGCGGGCGACGTGGCCATCGGCGTCCTCGTCTTCGGCGACGGCCCGCCCGATGCTTTCACGGAATCCGACGAGCGGCTCGTGTCGACGGTCGCCTCGAGCATGGGCGTCGCCCTCGAGAACGCTCGTCTGTTCGAGCGAACCAACGCGCTTCTCGCCGAGACCGAGCAGCGGAACGCCGAGCTCGCGGTCGTCAACGAGATCGGCGACGCGCTCGCGAAGCAGCTCGACTTTCAGGCGATCATCGAGCTCGTCGGCGAGCGGGTCGCCGCGATGTTCAACT
>Ga0070699_100005614_pt1 | contig 11001 bp, 5 predicted proteins | sample KBSK1503metaG_FD_65473 | JGI IMG/M metagenome (GOLD analysis project Ga0070699, IMG submission 65473) | Corn, switchgrass and miscanthus rhizosphere microbial communities from Kellogg Biological Station, Michigan, USA - KBS K1-50-3 metaG | ecosystem: Host-associated > Plants > Roots >...
AAACCCACCACGGTTACATATGGTCCTACTATAAAGACGGTGTGTAATAGCGGCTGTACCCACACCACCATAGCATCTGCAATTGATAGTTTGCCTGCAACCGGTGGAAAGGTGGTATTAAAGGCTAACACATTCACAGTCAGTTCAACATTATATTTGCGTTCCAACCTGGTGCTTCAATTTGAACAAGGAGCCGCAATAAAGTACACAGGCCCCGGTCCAGCAATATATGGGAGAAACATAAACAATGTAAAGATAATCAATCCAGTTGTTACGACTTCAAATGCTGTTCACACATTGTATTTTGAGATCGCGGACACTATCATAGTTGATGGTGGCAAGATAACAGGTGAAAAAGGCTCAACCTCTGCTGGATTTAAGTGCAATAATTGCAAGAATATCTTGGTCCAGAATGGGAGCTATTCAAACTATGTGAGACCAATAGACGTAGGAACAATTGCGCCGGCTGGCTGCACAGAGCAAATCTGCAAGCTCACTGGCGACACACGAAACGTTTGGCTTGTAGGAAACACAATATCGGATTCATCTATTGAATGTGCCCAGTTCAACTATGGCTATGACATGCACGCAATTGGGAATACCATTTTCGATTGCTCACTTAATGGATTAGATATTGGCTTTAACAATGGCGTAGAAGCAAAGAATAACAAGATATACAATACAGGTTTCAGCACACAAGATCGCGGAGTGGGGATGCACACAGATTCGTCAAATAAGGTTGTCGTAATTGGAAACTCTATTGACAGCTCCGGAACTAATGGTATAGTCGTCTGTGGATCAGACAACAACTATATCTTAGCCAACACTGTTACATCTTCCGGGACAATAGTTACAAGCACCTTGTTTAACGATTACGGCACAGGCATTAATGTCATAAGCTGTACCGGTGGCGCATTCGATGCACAAAATACTATAATAGATCATAACACAGTCAAAAACAGTAATGACGGCTATGGCGTCTATATCAGCCTGACTTCAAAGCCTTCCCAAATTACAAATAACGTACTTCTATACAACGAAAAGGGTCCCTATAAAGATCACTCATATAGCTCAGTAATCAAAGGCAATACCATAGGTTGAAGCTCACGAGCATTATTCCGCTATGGAGAGCTGAACCTCCATTGTTCGATATTTATCTGAGCACCAGAAAAAACGTGCGCTAAGGTTGGCGCACCTCATACGCACCAACAGGCTAAAATGAATCAAGAAACATATAATCTAACTACATAAGATTCAATAGTGGCATTCATCGATCTCTTGCTGTTTGTCAGCAATAATTTGCAGACAATGGCCTGTGAATGCTATTGTCATTTTTGTCTTGGTTTCGTTGTTATTCATCCCTCACGCAATAAGACCCCTATCTTTGGTTGGAAATGCTTTTGCCGAATCATGCAGTATAGTCGTAAAGGAACCAAGTCTAAACTCAACATCTACTAGCCTAAATGCCACCCAAACAGCAAATGGGCAATTTGTTATTTCAACAGCTATCACTCACAGCAACTGTTCTAATAATCAGCCGTTCGCCGCGGTTATCGAAATAAGAAATTCTGCTGGGATCACTGAATACCTTGGGTGGCAGAGTGGTATATTACACAACTCAACAATCGACGCGGTGCACATCGGTCTTGACTGGAAACCGGCGCTTGCCGGTAATTATGAAGTACGAATCTTTGCTATCAAGGACTTTGAAACCCCTGAAATCTTGTCTCCATTGATGAAGAAACTGGTTAATGTAAAAAATATTGCTGGCAGCGGCTGGACATACTCTGAACCGGACAAGCCTTCAACTATTATCCTAATTCCAGATACCCAGAACTATTGGACCACTGGTAATAAGGAAATTGCATATAATCAGTCAAAGTGGATAGTTGAGAACAAAGACAAACTCAACATACGCCTTGTGATACACCTCGGCGATTTGGTGGATTCTTGGAATAGTAAGAATCAGTGGACAGAGGCAGACAATATGATGAGGATGCTGGACGACAACGACGTGCCTTATGTTTATTTACCTGGAAACCACGACTTTGGCAACCCATATTCATCTGCTTTGAGTAGAAACTACACTTACTATGAAACGTATTTTCCATATTCTAGGTTGACGACAGGAGGTCAGATTCTGGAAACAAAAGAGATCACTCCAAATGCTGCCAACTCGTACACTGTGCTAACAATTGGAAACAAAGATTTTCTTATAATCGCAATGGAGTACTGTCCAACGCTAAATGTAATCAAGCAAGTCAATGAGACCATAAGCCAACATGCCGACATGCCCGTTATTCTAGCAACCCATGCCTTCTTGAGAGGGGACGGCAGCCGGGCTTCTATAAGTGGCGGAGGTGTTTGCACAAAGATGCCGGGGAGCGAAGTCTATTCGACCAAGGCAATATGGGATCTCGTAGTATATCCAAATCCCAATGTGTTTCTGGTGGTCTCAGGACACTCCCTTGGGGACAACATGAGAATCGACCAAAATATAGAAAAAAAACCGGTACTGCAAGTTGTTATTGATTATCAGCATCTAAAAAACGGAGGAGACGGAAATCTCAAAATAGTGCGATTTGACCCAGGCAAAGATCAAATCCATCTTCAGACATATTCTCCTTGGCTTGATTCCTATATTTCTGGAAACACAACTGATTTCTCCTTTGATTATGACATGAATTGATTCTTTATCCACTGTCAACAGCCTCTTGAAGCAGATTAGCAAACAGCTACGAATTATGGCTGAGACTAAAGGAGTCGATTGGTCTCCTGTCGTCCGATTTAAGATAGCTACCTGACAGTGTCTTGCCATCTGCCGATATCGTTATTTCAAGGAATCCGAAGCTCTTGTCGTCACGAAATGCTACCCATGTTGGTTGCGGGCCTATCCATATATGATGACTGTTTCCACCACTTCCTACCGTCAAGAAGATCTCGCCTTCTGGATCTGTGTATGTTGATGTACCGTTCATTACTATCTGTACCGGACTATTAGGATCTTGACTGTTATGTTTGAGAGGGTATGTACGTTCATAGGCATGAGTATGTCCGTTTATGATAAGATCTACGTTGTACATATCTGCAAGAGGCTGTATTGCGTCGCGGATAGCAGCACTTGAATTATGACCAATATTTGGAGAGCTATACACATTCTTGTGCAAAAGCACAATTCTCCATTGTATGGTCGCATTTTGAGCAGATTTACTCAAGTCTTCTTCCAAAAAATGGTATGTGTCCGAGTTAATGCTAAACGTGCCGTGTCCTTTTTCGCCACCCGTGTCTAGCACAGTGAAATGAACACCTTTATAATCAAATGAATAGTTGTTCGCACCGAATTTCTCCACAAGTCCGAAATAGTTCAGAAACTCAGTTCTTCCGATACTATTCAAGTGATCAAAATGTCCGTTGTCATATTCGTGGTTTCCCACTACTACGCCCTTAAATGAATTATCTGCATCATGCACCAAACGATCTACCCCTTGTCCTACAAGTTCATTTTGGAAGCACTTCCAATCATTTTTGTACGAATAATCGCCCAGCAAGATTAACCGATCGATGGCAGGTGCAGTATTCTTTATTTGAGCGAGCGTTTGATTTGATCTACCATTGCATCCGAGATCTCCGACAAAAGCAAATGAAGCTAACCGTCTTTGCTCATGAACCGGTTCAGTCGCATTATGTGTAGAGCTCGTGGAATTATGTGATGTCAATAGAATTGTCTTGGTGTAAAATAACCCTGAAAAAATGATGGCTACTAACATGAGAATACCGACAACAATAGAAGCAATCAAAAGATGATTCCTGTTGGGAGCCATGCGTATTCCTATTGAATGTATTCATACAAGCTTGATGTATATCAACGTTAATAGTTAAGTAATTATTATTATGTAACAAAAAGTCTCTTGTTAGGGTACACATATGGAAATCATCCATTACGACATATATCTTATCAATAATGACTATGTGCGAGCTTCAATCGTGATGTACTCATTTAGGATCGGCCATCACCTGCTAAATAAAGGAATGCGTCCGGTACTATCATTTGTACTTTCAGCTCTCTTATTAACAACGTTGATTTTTTACAGTCCGTCAATTGCGGATATAAATAGGCGTCCCGCCGAGGGATCTGGACCAGATGATTTTAGATTCACAGCTGTTGGAGATTGGGGATGTACAAGCGCGACTTCAAGCATGGCATCTTTGATGTCTACAAAAAATCCCCAAGTGGTACTTGGTCTTGGCGACTACTCCTATACGACTACGATGGGTTGCTGGCATGACATTCTTTCAAGCTATCCGATAATACACGATACAATCCATACGTACAACAGCGTAGCCTTCGGCAACCATGAGCTCAATTGCGGTAACATTGACTGTCTTAATGCGACAGGGCTAGCGGAATACCAAGCACATTTTAATCAGCCCCCCACATATTTTTCATTTGATAACAAGCGGGTACATTTTGTCGCGTTGGACACTAATGCTCCGTTCACCTCCGGTAGCAGCCAGTATGCTTTCATAAGCGCAGATTTGGCCCAGGCTAAGCAGCGAAAAGATAATGGGTTTATCGATTGGATAGTGGCCTTTATGCATCATCCCTTTTATACTTCCTGCGTAAACAACCCCTGCGACGCCGGCCATGGAAACAAGACTGCTATCCGTGTAGTATACCAGCCTTTGTTTGATCAATACGCCGTAGACGTGGTTCTTCAGTCGCACGTTCATGCATATGAACGGATGAAGCCACTCAAATCTGGCGCTATAATTGCCCACCCTGATACTTTTGACTATACTAACCCAAAAGGACAAATTTACGTCACAGTCGGCACGGGCGGCAGATCTAGTCATGATTATTCGACACACCCAGAAATGAGCGTTATACAATTAGAAGATATTTTTGGGTTTCTACAAGTTGATGTTACTAGAACCACATTTGTTGGACAGTTTATCGATACAAACAATACAGTCAGAGACAGTTTTATCATAATTAAGACCAACGAGCAAGTGCCATCTCCACCATCGCCTCCTCCTCCACCCTCGCAAAGTCCTAATCCTCCATCGTATTACTTCAATGGAAATAATTACACGCAGGTAGCCAGCAACAGCTCGCTCCAGTTAACACAGTTTAGTGTTGCAACGTGGTTCAAATTTGATACAGACTATTCGAGCCAGTTGTTAAAGCGCATGATAGTCAACAAAGGTGGGTTTGGGTCCGAAACTGCAGGCAAGAATATGAATTATGGCATATGGGTCGATTATGGGGCCACTAATGGAAACAAGTTAGAAGCAGGATTTGAAACAACAGCTGGTCCAGATATTTTCGTGAGGTCTCCTGCAAAGTACAATGATGGTCAGTGGCACTATTCAGTTCTTACTTATGACAATGCAGTACTTAGACTATACATAGATGGATCATTGGTGGCTAGTAAGGCTACTACAGCCATACCAGATAACACTGGAACACAGCCATTGAGAATAGGCATGAACTCGCAAGCATTGGACAGGGCGTACGTAGGATACGCAGATGAAGTGAGAGTTTGGAACAGGGCATTAACAGCGCAGGAAGTATCAGATCAGTTCAACCTTGGAACATTCGATACCGCGGGTCAGGTCCTATACTTGACTCCTTAACTGTTTTGCATGCACTGCCCATCTTGCATGGATTGTTGGGATCTGCTTAGTCATGTTTGACGTTGGGTAGTGCAAATATTGATCATTATTTCTCGTCGAAATAAGAATGCTAATTATCTTGATTATTCTTGACGAAGGGATCTTAGATCGATATTTTCAATTTAAATAACTAATATTAGTAACTACCCCAAGCGTTAATCATGATTCTACCTAGAACAATGGCGTCATTTTTGATGTTCTTTCTGATTCTTGGCTCGGCTAATCTCATATTTATCCTTCAAACGTTCATTAATTATGCATCGACAAAGCATGACGCATTCGCAGATGGCCTACAAGCAGAGAATATTCCGCCCATTCTCGTTGAAGGTCGAAAGTTAGGACTGTACGTGCAATTACTGCCAGCATACATTGTGGAGGGCACCAAACCAGATATATCTCTCAAGGTTAGACTTTTTGAAGCCGACCTAAACGAGAATATTTCCAATGTCAAATACGCGATTTTGATTGGAAAATTCGATCCCACAGCAGACAAGGGAGTAAGGCCACTCTTGGTAGATACGTTTTATTCAGAGCCGGGCCCCTTAACTCTTAATATTAAACCGATCGATGAGGGTATTCATGTAGATGCTCCTAAAACATATGATTCAGAAGCATGGATAGCCGATTTAGAAACGGGTGCCATCGATTATGGGACCTCTGTTGTCTTTGATGGGGGCTTGTATTACATAGGTGTGAGAATAACCGGGATTGGGGGGCCGGACCAAACTTTCGGGGAGAATACTCCACTCTTTGAAGCCGGCCTGAGCATAGGCTATGCCATAAATAAAATGATTGAATATCAAGACAAGCTGCATAGTGTCGGAGTGATCTCATATTATGATAAGATAAGTGATCTTCATTTTAATTCAAAAAACCTAACATTTTCTTGGTCTATGCCCTTTAATTGGGATATCAACAATCTCAAGAATCAAAATATAATTGTCCACCAAGAAATAAAGATTCCACGAACCATGAAAGACATATCTAATAGCCTGTCATATTTGGGAACAATTAACGGAATGGAATTGCCAAAAAACAGTATTGCACTGGATCCTTTCTCATCTGAAGAGAGCCTGACAATCCACTATATCTTGACTAAAGAGCAGGTCTTAGCATTTGGCAAGAACGTTGATCCTGGAACTTCAGCGATGCACTTCACATTATCAACAGACAATAAGAATATCTTGGATCAAGAGGAGGGAAAGACAACCCTTTTGACCGACACGGGAGGCATCTTGATAACAATTGACTGGACTCCGAAGCATCCAAATTCACTTGAAGAAGCCAAAACGAAGATCAGTTTCTTCGATACTTACACTGCCCTGCCTATAGACAAAGATGTCATGTACGATCTCATAATTCTGGATTTGAATGGGAACGAAGTATTCTCTCGAATAGAGCTCGTTGCACGAAATGGAACTGATGAGCAAGCAGTAACTTTTCCTGACAATGACACATATCATCTTGAGATAAATGTAAGGGGTTTCTTGGTAAATCAACAGGATGGGGGCCAGCAATCAACAACCCTGGATGTGAGTAGAGCCGGGATTGCTAGATCCATTGTTAACGTTCCGGAATTTGTAGCTCCATTATTGCTGGCGAGCGCTGCTCTAGTACTTTTGGTTTTGACGAGCAGAAGATCATTCGTAAGCAACAATAATTGGACTAGGTTATGATGTATGTAAGATTACTGCTTATTGTAGCGCTGTATGAATCATCTTTGTACGCCCCCTTCTCGTTATTCAGAAGGGTATTGTTAGTGAGATAGGAAGGCTTGGAGTTATTCGCGATATATATTCCGTAGCCCTCATTGCTGTCAGTGACAGTATTTTTGTCAATTACGGTATACTCGGCTATCATTGTACTGCAAGGTATGACGTTTATGCCGGTACCATGGCCTGGATAGAAAGTAGCATCTACCAATCTGCCTGAACGGCTGACGGTATTGCCTATCACATAGTTCTTGTCAGAGCCGCAGATTTGAATACCCTGTGTACCGGAAAAGTCGACTTTGTTTCCTACCAATACTACAGTAGTCGTAGAGTCGGTGTGAATGCCTTGCGAATCAGTCTTTGTCCCCCAACCCGCATTGTATATAGTATTATTCCTTGCCTCTACCCCAGCGTTGAAGCCTACATCTAACCCATTACCAACACAATCGCGGATATTGTTGTCATTGGCGTGCACATCATACGAATAATTGAGATGGACACACTCAATGTTAGAATTGAATATCTCATTGCCCACAAGCCATACGTTACGTGTGTCGCCAGTGAGCTTGCAAATTTGGACTGTGCAGCCTGCGGGGGCAAATGTTCCAATGTGGATCGGCCTTGCAAACGAAGAATAGCTGCCATTCTGGACCACAATATTCTTGCAGTTATTGCACTTAAAAGCAGCATTACTTGAACTCTTTACACCGGAAATGCTACCTCCGTCTACTATGATGGTGTTTACACTTTCAAGGTACAATGCATCACCTGTAGTTGAAACCGAAATGACTGGGTTGATTATCATTACATTGTTGATACTTTTCCCATATATTGCTGGACCGGTGCCTGAGTACTTTATCGCAGCACCTTGTTCAAATTGAAGCACCAGGTTGGAACGCAAGATTATTGACGATGCAGGCAAGTAAGTCTTGGGGCCTTTTAATATGACTTTGCCACCGGTTGCAGGCAAGCCGTCAATTGCGGCTCTTATCGTAGTGTGAGTGCAGCCGCTGTCACACACCGTGTTTACAGTGCTGCCATATGTCACTTTCGTAGGTTTTGTTCCATTAATAGAAGGAATAATGTAGTACGTGCTTGGATTTTGAATAGTTACCAATTGGGTATCTGTCGCAGAATTCCCTGCAGCGTCAGTTGCTGTCCATGTGACTGTCGTTTTGCCAACCGGGAATCCGGCAGATGGAGCATTATTAGTAACCTTTGGGCTTGGATCTTCCTTATCCGTAACCGTGGGAGTCCCAAGAGCTACCGGAGTCAAGGAGCCTGTAGCTTTAGCAGTTACATCTGGAGGAGCAACTATCGTCGGTGGATTGATATCGGTCGAGCCGGTAGTAGTGGTATTCGAATTCTGAACTTGTACAACTGCTACTATCTGAGTATCGCTTGCGCTATTACCAGATGCATCCTTGGCTGTCCATGTCACTATCGTTTTGCCAACCGGGAATCCGTTAGCTGCAGCGTTATTGGTTACAGTTGGATTTGGATCCACATTATCGCTAACTATTGGTGTTCCAAGCTGTACTTTAGTCAACTGCCCAGTAGAATTAACTTTGAGATCCGGTGGTGCCGTTATCGTCGGAGGAGTATTATCTGCAGTCGAGCCTGAGCTGTCTAGTAATATCACACTTATTTTCTGAGTATCTGAAGCAATGTTACCTGATGCATCTCTAGCTGTCCATGTAACAGTAGTAGTACCTACTGAGAAGGACGCCGGAGCATTATTTGTAACTGTTGGACTTTTATCCGCCGTATCGTTGACATATGCCTGTCCAAGTGAAATAGTAATAGGATTACTAGCTGAAGCTGTGTATGCCGTAATATCGGCAGGGGCAACGATTACAGGCGGCTTGGTATCGACTATTGTCACTGTTTGGACTGCCTTGGCAATGTTACCACTAGCATCTACAGCCGTCCAAGTGACATTTGTACTGCCAACCCAAAAACCATTAGCTGGTGCATCGTTGCTAACATGAGGGGAAGGATCAACGAGGTCGGAAACTTTCGGCGTACCCAAGGAGACCAATGTCAGCGAAGATTTAGCTTCGGCAGCTACATTGGGTGGCGCTACTATTGATGGGGCAGTCGTGTCTTTGATCGTCACCTGCTGATCTGCCGTTGAGGTATTACCAGATGCATCCTTGGCTGTCCATGTTACTATTGTTGTTCCTAAGGGAAAGCCACCTACAGGCGCATTATTGGTTACAGTTGGATTTGGATCCGTATTGTCTGTCACCTTTGGAGCCGCTAACTGTATTACTGTTAGTTTACCAGTTGCCTCGGCAATGATCTTTGCTGGCTGGAATATTTTTGGAGGAGTGGTATCGACTCTTGTTCCCCCTGAACCACTTCCAGTACTCTTTCCTGATCCACCACCGCCTCCGCCGCCTCCGCCCTTCCCTCCAGATGAACCTCCAGAAGAGCTGGTGTACGTTTGAGTAGTAGTCGAAGAAGAAGAGGAGCTGGTACTGGTGATGCTGGAGCTCGATGTATCTTGAGTAGTGGTGCTGCTACTTGTGCCCGAAAGGGTGCCTGAAGTGCCAGAGCCGGAGGACGAAGAAGTTGCCTCAATTACCATGACTGAAACCAGTTGGGTATCTGTGGCAGAATTACCAGATGCGTCAACAGCAGTCCAGGTTACAGTTGTTACTCCTGCAGAGAACTGGGAAGGTGCGTTGTTTGTGACATACGGCGAACGATCAACTAAATCTGTGACAGCAGCCACACCAAGTGCTGCGTGAATGTAGTAGCTTGTTGAACTGTCCACGTATACGCTAAGATCAGCCGGCGCTATTATCACTGGCGGGGTGGTATCAATCAAAGTCACCTTTTGTAACGCTGTAGCAGTATTACCGCCATCATCTTTTGCCGTCCACGTCACAGCGTTCGTTCCCAATGGAAAGCCGCTGGATGGAGCATCGTTAGTCAGGGTAGGAGTGGGATCCACATCATCGGTAACCGTCGGGGCTGTAAGCGAAACCTGGCTAAGCTGACTGGTAGCTTCTGAGACTATATCCTGCACGCCCGTTATTGTTGGAGCAGTGTTATCCCTTGCTACTTGAGAGCGATAGCTTGCATTATTACTTGAAAGCGCAGACATGTCATTCATCATCCTTGTTAATTCGGCGTGAGATCCTATAGTAGCATAAACACTTGTCATCAGTATGACACTTATGACCGCTGATAATATTACCCACGATCTCGTTTTGAGTATTCCGCCGTGAGAATACTTCGATCTTGTTGATCTCTTTTCACTTCTTTTCCTCTCCAAAGAATGCTTGAGTGAATTGCGATAATTTGTTGAATCAGAAATCTTTCTTTCCTTATTGCTACATTCAATCGCTTTCTGGACAGAGGAGGAATCGTTATTGCAAGATTCAGTCCCCGAAACTTTCTCTATCTTTGGAGCAGTAGTATCGTGATCTAGGTAACGAACTTGCGGGACACCCCTTCGAGAAAAGGAAGTGTTGTCATCCAGTGATTTTTTGCTGTCGTGCATTTCGACAGCAGTGAGGATAGATCGCAAGACCTAAATTGAAGTGCGTGTGTCCTTTCTTGGCAAAAGAATCCTTATATGGGATAAGCGTTTTTTTGCGCT
>Ga0070699_100005615_pt1 | contig 11000 bp, 9 predicted proteins | sample KBSK1503metaG_FD_65473 | JGI IMG/M metagenome (GOLD analysis project Ga0070699, IMG submission 65473) | Corn, switchgrass and miscanthus rhizosphere microbial communities from Kellogg Biological Station, Michigan, USA - KBS K1-50-3 metaG | ecosystem: Host-associated > Plants > Roots >...
ATCGGCTCCTCGGAATCGGCCTCATCCTCCTGATGCTGGTCCCGTTCGCCTACACGCTGTCCCGCTCCTCCTACCTCGCGCTGGTCCCGGCGACCCTGTTCCTGGTCACGATGTCGCCGAAGCGCGCCCTGCTGGTGCCGACGGTGGTGCTGGGGCTGCTTCTCATCCCGTACTTCGCGCCGCGGGTGGTTCGCGAGCGCGTCGAGTCCACGTTCAAGATCCAGTACGGGCAGCCGACGGTCCGGATCGGCGGTGCCGGCTTCGATCCGTCAACGTCCGAGCGCCTCCTGAGCTTCAAGGAGGCGCTCGCGGCCTGGACGACCCGCCCGATCTTCGGCTTCGGGGTCACGGGCTTCCGCTTCATGGACGCCCAGTACCCGCGCACGCTCGTCGAGACGGGCGTCCTCGGTTTTCTCGCGTTCGTCTGGATGATCTCCTCGGCGCTGCGGCTCGCGGCGAGCCGCTATCGAGCCACGCGAGATCCCTTCTGGCGCGGACTCTCCCTCGGCTATCTCAGCGGATTCATCGGGCTGCTGTTCCACGCGATCGGGGCGAACTCCTTCATCATCATTCGCATCATGGAGCCGTTCTGGTTCTTCACAGGCTTGGTCGTCCTGCTGCCGGAGCTCGAGAGCGCGCCTTCCGGGCCGAGCGGCCCCGCGCGCAGGCCGGTGCGCCTCGTGCCGGCGCCGCCCACACTCCCGCTCCGCGCGAGCGGTCGGGAATTTCGCGGGCGCTCTTGAGGGGGCCCGCCTTCTCGCCCTGAGGATGATGCTGTCGGTGTCGTGCCCTCGCTGCGGTCAGGCTCGGAACGCCCGGCCCCTGTGGATCATCCCGGATCGCCTCTGGTTTCCTGATCTGTATTTTCACGTCGTGCGATGCGTGCCCTGCGGCTTTGTCTATCTCAATCCTCGCCCGGGTGACGGGGAGCTGGCCCGGCATTACCCGGACCTCGCCCATCGTCGTTCCCGGCCTCTGACGGAGATCCCCGCTGCCTTTCTCTGGAGGATCGGGCAGATCGAGCGGCGAGCAGGGAGGGGCCGGCTTCTGGACGTTGGCTGTGGCGACGGCCGCGTTCTCGCCGCGCTTCTTCGGCGTGGATGGGACGTGTGCGGCTTGGACAATTCGCCCAGCGCCATCCGCGTGGCGCGGCAGCAGCTAGGCGATCGCGTCGCCTTGACGACGCTTCCAGAGGCATCCCACGCGCCGGATTCTTTCGACGTTGTTTCGCTGTTTGAGGTTTTGGAGCATCTGCCAGATCCCTTTGGTGACCTCCGGGAAATTCATCGGCTCCTCAAGCCGGGCGGCCTCATCTGTCTGTCCGTCCCCAATTTTGCTTCGCTCGAGCGCTTGGTCTTCCGGCGATGGTGGGCGGGGCTGGACGCGCCCCGCCACCTCCAGCAGTTCACGCCGGAGAGCTTGCGCTTTTTCCTCGAGAAGGCAGGGTTCGAGCTCCTCGAGCTGCGAAGCATCAACGCCGACAAAATTCAGGCTGGAAAGCGCGCGATCACGTATTGCCAGGAAAGCCTGCGTTTCTTTCTGAGGGACCTCCGGTTGTATCCACCGCTGATTCCGCCGACAGCGGCGGATCTTTCTGCGCTCGAGGCGCCGGATCCTCCGCCCTGGAAAAAGGTGATTCATTGGCTCGAGTGGATGGGCTTTTATCCCTTCTGCCTTTTGGCGCACGGTATCGACAGAGATAACACGCTCTGGGCCTGGGGTCAGAAGCGGTGAGGCAAGCCGTCGAAGTCGCGCTCGTGGGTTGCGGCGCCATCGCGCAGCGGGGTTACCTGCCCGCGCTCGCGCTCGTGCGGGAGGTGCGCTGCCGGTGGCTGGTGGATGCTCAGAAAGGGACCGCCGAAACACTCGCGCGACGATTCGGGATCGCCGGCGCCACCGATGATTACCTGAGCGTCTTGGATCGCGTGGAGGCTGTCGTTCTCGCCGCCCCCAACCACTGCCACGCTCGGCTGAGCCTTGAGGCGTTAGAGCGAGGCAGAGCCGTCCTCTGCGAAAAACCTCTCGGACGGACGGCGGAGGAGATCCGACAGATGGTTCTGGCCTCCGAGCGGGCGGGGGTGCCCCTGGTGGCGGGCATGGTGTTTCGCCAGTATCCCGAGCTCCAGCAGATTCGGGCGGTGTTCCCGTGGAGCGCCCTGGGGGCGGTCCGCGAAATCCGCGCGAGCTATGGCAATCCGCTGGACTGGCCGGTGTCGCGCCTGACGTTCTTCGACCGGGAGATGGCCGGTGGCGGAGTGTTCCTGGATCTGGGCGTTCACCTGATTGACTGCCTTTTGTGGCTCCTGTCGCTGCCGGAGGCGTCGGTGTTGGAATATCTGGATGATAGTGAAAGCGGGGTTGAGTCGGAAGCGAGAGCGACTCTGGCCGTCCGGGCGACGCAGGGCGCGGGGCTGGCGCCCTGCTGGCTTGAAGTGAGCCGGCTCCGGCGCCTCCCGAACCGCGTCGAGATTTTCGGGGAACGAGGGTCCCTCAGCATTTTTCTGGCGGGCGGGCGAGTGCCAGAGATCCGTGACACGAACGGCACTTTGCCACGGCCAGTCTTCTCGGTGATGCCGCCGGGCGTCAACGTTTTCGCAGAGCAGCTCAGGGCCTTCGCGCAACGGGTTCGTGGGCTCGACGCAAACTGCGCCGACGGACGAAGCCAGCTTCGGGTGCTGGAGCTGGTGGAGTCGTGCTACATGAAGCGGAAGCCGATTTCCTTCCCGTGGGAGGCCTATGAGCCTTGGACTCCACGCTAAGCGCGTCTTCCTGACGGGCGCTTCGGGATTCATCGGAGCCAGGCTTGCCGAGTGCCTGACGGGGGCGTACGGGGCAGAGGTGCACGCGTTGGTTCGACGTCCCGGCACCGTGGGCGTCGCTCGGCTGGCCCGGCTGGCGGGCGTGCGGCTTTACCAGGGCGATGTCCGAAACGCGGAGGCGGTCGCGCGCGCCTCCCGAGGATGTTCCCTTTTTATCCACTGCGCAACTGGCGCACCCGGAAGCCGGCGGGAGCGGGCGGCCGCGACAGTGAACGGAATCCGGACTGTCCTGGAGGCGGCGGTGCGGCAGCCGGTCGAGCGGATCGTCTACTTTTCTAGCGCCTCCGTGCATGATCCTGCGCGCTCTGGCGAAGTCATCCGCGAAGAGTCCCCCCTGAATGGCGCAGCTCTCGCCCGAGAGAAGATCCTGGCTGAGCGGCTCCTGGCAGAATACCAGCGGGAATGTGGGCTCCCGGTGGTCGTTGTGCGCCCGACGTGCGTGTGGGGACCCTTTTCGCCCATCTGGACCATTTCGGCGGTCGAGCTAATCCGGGCTCAGTTCCCCCTCCTTCCCCTCAACGGTCTCGGCACGTCGAACCTCGTGCACATTGATAATCTGGTGGATGCGGTGATCTTGACCCTCAGCGAGCGCGCGGCGGTTGGGCAGACGTTCTTGATCAATGATGATGAACCCCGGACCTGGGGCGACCTGTACGGCGGCTATGCGAGGTTCTTACAGGTCCCGCTGCAGTTCTTCTTCGAATCGCACGGATCCGGGCTGATGCTCAAAGTGTCCCTCTACAATGCTGGCCTGATTCTCGGGCACGTCCTTTTGGGCAAGAGCCCGGTCGCTCGTCTCCCCCGGGATTTCTACGACCACGTTCCGATGGCAAAAGCGCTGGTCTCCGCCCTGCCGGAAGCGGTGAGGCGGCGGTTGCAGCAGAGCGAGATGGCACAGACGATTCCGCGAATTTCGGGGCCTCCGGCGGACTCGCGCGTGAGTTTTCTGCCTTACAACGTCCTTCCCCGTCCCATTCTGGAGCTTTACGGATCGAGGAGCCGGTACTCCAACGAGAAGGCCAAGCGAGTCCTTGGCTGGTGGCCCCGGCGCTCGTTTGACGAGGCGTTCGCCGTGACCTGTCTGTGGCTTCGGTATGCCGGTTACGCGCCTTCGGTTGCGTCTATCTCATGACGGGAGCCGGTCGATCGTCGAGCAACCCTTGAGCGAGTCTCGTTCTGATCCGGCGGAGCGGGCGGGGAGCCCACGGGTCCTGCTCCGAAACACGGCATTCAACATTCGGGCGTCCGGTGTGAACCTCGTTGTGGGTGTAGTTCTGTCCCCGGTCCTTCTTGCCGCTCTTGGTCTTGAGCGCTTCGGCCTATGGTCGCTCATTTGGGCCATAACGGGATCGCTCGGGCTTCTGGACGGCCGTGTCGGAGCCGCGGTCACGCCGCTGGCGGCCATGGCCTGGGCGCGCGGCGAACGCACCCGCCTCGGCCGCCTCATGGGGACCGGGCTGGCATTCTACCTCGTTCTCGGCCTCGCGGAGGTGGGCGGGGCGCTCCTCTGGGCGCGGACGCCGCTCCTGATGGCGTGGATCCCCGAGCCTCTCCGGGAGGAGGGACGGGTCGCGCTGGTGGCGGCCGTCGGGGTCTTCGCGCTGAACTCTGTGACCTCCGTTTACACCGGCCTGCTCCAGGGTCTCCAGCGGTTCGACTTGGCGGCCCGTGTCGTGGTCGTCATGACCCCCGTGCGCGCCGCCATCCTGATAGCCGTGGCGTGGGCCGGCGGCAGGCTGCCAGCCCTGTTCTTCGCTGAGGCGTCCATTGCGTGCGTCCAGTGCGTGGTCAGCGTGTGGGTCGTGCACCGGCAGCTCCCCGAACTCCGCTTTCCGGGCAGGCCAGACGCCCACGCGATGACAGAGCTGCTGGGGTTCGGCGGAAAGCTCCTGATCGCCTATCTAGGGCACCTGGTGACGTTCAACGCGGACAAGATGCTCCTGTCGCTCTTCCTGGACCTCGCGGCCGTCGCCTACTACGAGCTGGGCTCGAAAATCTGTTACGTCGTGCGGGGCCTCCCCCTCCTCCTGATCTCCGCGACCATGCCGGTGGCCTCCGCTATGGAGGCGGCCGGCAACCGGGACCGGCTCTGGAAGTTCTTCGTCACCGGCACGCGCACGCTGGTTTTCGTCGCCACCCCGCTGTTTCTCTTCACGGCGACCGGGGCGAGCAAGATTCTGCTCGCCTGGGTTGGGGTCAACCCTCTGGAGGCCTGCGAAACGATCTGGGTGCTCTCGCTCGGATACTTCCTGAACGTCGTCACGATGATGGCGGCGGTCGTGGCGGTGGGGATGGGGAGGCCCGAGATAGAAATGCGGCGGAGCCTACTGGCGGCAATCCTGAATCTGGGGCTGTCGGCGGGCCTGATCCGCCTCATCGGTTTTGCCGGCGCACCGCTGGGGACCACGCTGGCCCTCTCCATCAGTTCCTGGTATCTGATGCGGACGTTTAGCGCCCAGTTTGGCCGCTCTCTCGCGCCGAGCTTCCAGGTCTTCTGGCGGCTCACGCCAGCGGCGCTCCCTGCCGCGGCCGGCGCGCTTCTACTTGTGGCCACGGCCGACGCCGGGCGCGTCCGTACACTCCTGGAGCTGGCTGGCGCGGGGCTCTTCATCGGGACGGTCTACACCTGGCTCGGCGTCCGCGAGGAAATCATCCGCTGGGAATGGATTCGGTCGATCACGGCGCGCGTTCGGTGGGGAGCTTGAGGCTTGAGGGTCTTCTTCCTGACCTACCTCCTGCGAACGGCGCCTCAGAAGCCCTGGGAGCTGGCGTTGGCGCTGGAGTCCACCGAGGTGACCGGAGCTCCCGTGAAGGGAGTCCCGGCGGCTCTCTTCGCAGACAGACGCGCGTGGACCCCGCCATCGTCGTCATGAGCCACGACGGCGTGCCCCCGATCGTCTCGGTGCTGATCGCCACCCGGAACAGGGGTGCCGAGCTCCAGGCCTGCCTCGGGAGCCTGCGGCAGCTCGAGTATCCGAAGGACCGCCTCGAGTCTGTCGTGTTCGACAACGGCTCGACCGATGACACGGGCCGGATCGTTCGCGAGTGCTACGGCAAGATGGCGGCGGAGGGCTGGGGGCGGCTGGCCCACGACCGGAGCCCGCAGAATCTGGGGGCGTTCGGCGGCCGGGCCGCCGCCTACCGGCTGCTCGGACCCGGCGCCGACTTCGTCTTGAGCCTCGACGACGACGCCGAGCCGGCGCCCGACTCGCTCGTCCGGCTCCTCGCCGCCTCTGCCGATCCGCGCGTCGGCGTCGTCGGCGCCCGCATCGTCTACTGGGACGCGCCGACGGAGACTGCGAGCGCGGCCGGCGACTTCGACGCGCGGCTCGGCCGCTTCGCGGAGCGGCGCCCCGCCGGCGCCACGGCCTGCGATTTCGTGTCGTCGTGCGGATGCCTGATCCGGCGCTCGGTCATGGACGCACTGGGCGGGTTCGACGGGAGCTTCTTTACCTCCCACGGCGACGTCGACCTCTGCCTCCGCGCCAAGGCGCGCGGCGATACGGTCTGGTACGAGCCGAGCGCGGTGATCCGCCACCGCGTGGCACGCGGCGGCACCCGCACACCCGAGCGCGTCTACTATGGCTACCGAAACAAGTTGCTCCTCCTCGGCCGCCACGTGCCCGCCCGCTGGCGCCCGCTGGTGTGGGCCCTCTATGCGGTCGGCTGGCTTCCGAAGATCGTGGCCGGCTCGATCGTGCGCCACCGCGGGGTGGAGCGGCGGGAGCTTCGCGCGATCCTGCTCGGTGCCCTGGACGGCCTGCTCGGCCGCTGCGGCCGCGCGAGGTGGTTTCCACCGTGATGGGAGCCCGCTGATGGCCAGCGTGGTGGCGGTCGTGCTGGCATGGAACGGACGACGTTGGATCGGCCCCTGCCTCGACGCCCTGCTCGCGACCGAGCATCCGGGGCTCGAGGTCCTGGTCGTCGACAACGGCTCGACCGACGGCACCGCCGAGCTCGCGGAGGCGTACGTGCCGCGGGTCCGGCTGATCCGCAACGGTCGAAACATCGGGTACGCGGCGGGCAACAACGTCGGCGTTCGCGCGGCCCTCCGGACCGGCGCGGAGTTCGTCGTGCTACTCAATCAGGACACGCGGGTCGAGCGAGGCTGGCTCACGCCGCTCATCGAGGCTGCCCTTGCCGACACGCGCCTCGGCGTCCTGAGCCCCGCGCAGTGGGATTACGAGGGCCGCACACCGGATCCGAGTTTCCTCGCCCTGCTGGCGAGCGTCGATTCCCAGGCGGCCCGCGCGCTCGTGGCGGGCGATGCGGTGCGGGGCCCCATCGAGGTGCCGACGGTGATCGGGGCGGCGCTCCTGCTGACCCGCGCCCTTGTCCAGGCGGTGGGGCTGTTCGATCCTCTCTATTTCGTCTACTTCGAGGAAGCCGATCTCTGCCGACGCGCGCGGCGGTGCGGCTTCCGCGTCGCGATCGTCCCGGAGGCCCGCGTCCGACACTGGCACGGCCTCCAGCATCCGGCGGAGATGTCACGGCACGCGAGCTATCTGTCGTTCCGCAACCAATTCGTCTTCGAGCTGAAGGACCCGAGCCGCCCTGCTGCCGGCAACCTGTGCGCGTGGCTCGCCCTCTGCGCCCGCGAGGTCACGTATTGCCTTCGCCACCCGCGGGGCGTCCGCGGCGGCCTCCTGCGGGTGGGGGCGCTCGCGGTCGCGCAGGCGTGGGTGCTCGTCAACCTCGCCCGCATCTTCGCCCATCGTGCGCGGGAGCGCCGGGGCGCAGCCTACCTGTGAGGCAGTCGGCGGTATTGGCGGGAGGCGAAGGGTGACACTGTACGACGGGGCCGTCGACCTCGCCAGCCCGAACAATTCGCGCACCCGCATCGTCGGGCGGATCCCGGTGGGCAGTCGGGTGCTCGAGGTCGGGTGCGCGACCGGGTTCATGGCCGAGCATCTGACGCGCGCGCGCGGCTGTCTCGTCACAGGGGTCGAGCAGGATCCGGACGCCGCGCGGGTGGCGGCCGGCCGTTGCGCGCGCCTCGTGGTCGGCGACGTCGAGAATCCGGCGCTGCTCGCGCGCTGCGCGGGCGAGTACGATGTGATCGTCTTCGCCGACGTCCTCGAGCACCTGCGGGATCCGGCGACGGTCCTGCGCGCCCTCGCGGGGTACCTCGCGCCCGGCGGCCGGGTGCTCGCCTCGATCCCGAACGTCGCCCACTGGTCGATCCGGTGGCGGCTCCTCGTCGGCCGCTGGGAGTATCAGGAGCGTGGCATCCTCGACCGGACCCACCTGCGCTTCTTCACGCGCCGGAGCGCGCTCCGCCTGTTCCAGCAGGCGGGGCTCGCGGTGATCGGGGCGGACGGTGTGTGGGGGTTCCCGCGGGTCTTCTATCCGCCCGATGCCGTGCAGACGTGGCTCGCGGGGCGCCTGCCCGGACTCTTCATGATCCAGTTCATCATCGAGGCGCAGCGGGAGACATCGGGGAAGTGCTGACGGTCAAGGCCGCGCGCCTCGTTCGGCGGCTGGTGTCGCTCGCTCCGCTGGCAGGCCTCGTCGCCCCGCCACCGCATCGCCCGGAGGGCGTCAGCGCCCTGGTCCGTGTGGCCGGCGACGAGGAATGGATCGAGCCGTGCCTCGCGTCGGCGGCCGAGTTCGCCGACGAGATCCTGATCCTCGACAATGGGGCCGCTCCCGAAACGCGCGCACGCGTCGACGCGGCCGGTCGATCGGTGACCGGGCGGATCCGCGTCATCGACTGCGTCGGCGTCGAGTTGCCCGACGTGGCCAATCGGGGGCTCGCCGAGGGCCGATTCCGCTGGGCGTTCCTGTGGGACGCGGATTTCGTGGCGCGAACGGAGGGTCCGGTCGCGATCGGTCGGCTCAAAGCCTTTCTCGCCGGTCTCGATCCCCGGCGCTACCACCTCGTGTACGTCCGCACGCTGGAGCTGGCCGGCGATCTTAGCCACCGCTTCCCCGAGCTTCCGCATCGATACGACCCGCACGTGCTCACCGCGGGCGGGCCGGCCCGCTACATCTGGCGGGTGGTGCGACTGGCGCCAGACCGTCCACCGTTCAGTTATCGCTTGCTGCGGGAGAGCGGTGCCGACCGGTTCCGGGCCCGATACGACACGCTCGAAACCCCGAAGTACTATCGCGTCTTCCGGTGGCCCGAGCCCTGCGTGTTCCACGTCAACGTCAAGAGTGCCCGTCGGACCCTGCTGCGCCATTTCTGGCTCGAGTGGCTCGCCGCTGAGCGACCCGGCAGCCTCGAGGACTACGCGCTGCGCCGCGTCCAGGAGCAGTGGGAGGTGTCGGACCTGGAAGCGGCCGCGCGGCGCTTCACGGCCGAGTACTGTCGCAGGCTCGAGCCCGTCGACGTGGCGTCGATCGGGAGATATCCGAGCGCGCTGAGGCCCCACCTGGAGCGTCCCGCCTACCGGGTGCTCTATGAGGACGGGCGGATCGTGGGACGAGTCGAGCCGAGGTGACGGTGTGATATGAGGCGAACACTCCGGTCTCCCCGCGCGGGGCTGCTCCTCGTCCTCGCGCTCGCGCTGGTGGTTCGTCTGCTTCTCTTCTTCCACGGCGTGCGAGGCTCCGACGCCTATGTGTATGCGCGCCACGCCGCGCTCCTCGCGAGCGGCGAGTACAGCCCGTTCAGGCTGGGCGCGGATTGGTACGGGTACCGGTACACGATCATCGTCCCGACCGCGCTCGCCTACCGCCTGTTCGGCGTCGGCGACTGGCCGTCCGCCATGTTCCCCCTGCTCTTCGGACTCGGCTCCATCCTGGTGGTGTTCCGCCTCGCCCGCTTGATCTTCGACGCCGAGACCGCACTCTGGAGCGCGCTCGTCTTCGCGACGCTCCCGCTGTCGATCGCCTGCTCGACGGGCCTCGGCGCCGATAGCTTCATCCCGTTCTTCTCCGGCCTGGCCGTCCTCGCGCTCCTGGAGGCTGAGCGGACGGAGCGCCTCGGCCGGCGGGCGGCGTGGCTCGCGCTGATGGGGCTCGCGTTCTATGCGTGCGTGTCGGCCAGGCTCGTGGCCGTCGTCTTGCTGCTGTTCTTCGTGGGATACGGCTTCCTCCGCAAGTGCCCACGCCCCTTCCTCGGGAGCGTGCTGCTGGCACTGGGTCTCCCGCTCGCTCTCGAGGGGGCCGTCTTCCTCATGGTGACCGGAGATCCGCTCACGCAATGGCACGAGGTCGCGCCCGCGCTGACGTCGCTCACCTCGGTCAGTGTCACGAGCCTCGCCTACTATCCAAGGGCCATGGTGGGGCTCGACCTCGGCGGTCTCGCCACCTACGGCTTTTTCTTCTACCTGGCGGCCGGCGGGGCGGTCGTCGGTCTGATCTCCGCTCCCCGGGCGGCCGCCGTGCCCCTTCTCTGGCTCGTCCCCGTGCTCGGATTTCTGGAGTTCGGCAGCATCAGCCCGACCCGGTACGTGCCGATCCACAAGAGCTACAACTACCTGAGTCTGGTCACGGTCCCCGCGGCCCTGCTCGCCGGATACTGCCTCTCCGCGATCGCGCGCTCCTGGCCGGCCGGCCGCGGCCGGGCGGCGGCCGGTGCCGTCGCCGCCTGCGTGGTCCTGACCTCGCTCTACGGGGCGTACCGGATTCTGGGGAACAGCGAGGCCGATTCCCGCCCGTATGTCGTCGTCTACGCGACCCTCACTCAAAGCCCGGCCCGCCCGATCTACGTGCACCACTTCCGGTGGAAGCTCGTCCTCGACTACTTCTTCCGCTACCGACGTTCGGACATTCGAATGGTCTGGGATCGACCGGCGCCGACGCAGGCCCGTGACGCGTACCTCGTGGTTCACGATCGCTACCTCTATTGGACGACCGCCGGTCGACCCATCGTGCGCGCGCCCGGCCGACCCGCCTCCACTCAGGAGGGCGAGGTGCTCCCGGAATACCTGTTCGCGCCTCCGCCGACGTGGGCGCTCCTGGACGACTTCTCCGACAGGTTCGGGCATGTTCGCTTGTTCTGGATCCCGGACGGCCGAGCGGCGGCCGGCTCGGTGAGCGCGGGTGCTGGCCGGTTGCCCGGGTTTCGGCGTGACTGATCGCAGGGGCGCCTCGATCACGCGCCGCCGGTTGGCTCAGGTCGTCGGGGAGGACCGGGCCCTCCCGGTCGAGGCGTTCTCCCCGACGGGTTCACGGTTCCGCGTTCCCGTGTGCCGCCTGCTGAGGAAGCACCCGCGGGGGAGCCTCGTCGTG
>Ga0070699_100005616_pt1 | contig 10999 bp, 6 predicted proteins | sample KBSK1503metaG_FD_65473 | JGI IMG/M metagenome (GOLD analysis project Ga0070699, IMG submission 65473) | Corn, switchgrass and miscanthus rhizosphere microbial communities from Kellogg Biological Station, Michigan, USA - KBS K1-50-3 metaG | ecosystem: Host-associated > Plants > Roots >...
GCGTGCGGTCCACGACGCGCGCGAGAGGCTGACGCACCCGGCGACGCACGACCTGGCGCCTATCGCCAGAGAGCGCACGCTGGTGGACGAGTACGTGAGCGTGCGGCTGCTCGACATGCTCGCGGACGCCGATCGCATCTCACGCGAATGCGCCGCCGAAGGGACGTCGCCTCGGGTATTCGAGGGGGTCCTTGCTAGCATTGCGCGCGCGTTGCGCGACGAGATGGCCTATCGTCGTTCGCGCGGGTTTCTCGAGACAGATGCCGCTTCCGGCGAGGCGGTCGAGCGCTACATCGCGCGCTCCGCCAGCCTGAAGAAGCACTTCGAGGAGGTGCTCTTCCTCGACCGCGAGAGCGAGCAGCTCGACGAGCGCGTACAACTCTGGACTCGGATGGCGGGCGCGCTCGTGGCCGGCATCGTCGTCACCCTGCCTTTGCAGCTCATCCTCTCGAGGCGCGGCGGCGAGTTGGGCGTGGGGCTCATCGCGCTCGCGCTGCTTACCGGCATCGCCTACGCGGTACGGGAGCAGATCAAGGAGCGCGGCCGCTCCTGGCTCACCGGCAAGATGGTTCGCTTTCAATCGCAGCGCGTGCTGCGCTGCCGGGTGCCTGCCAAGCGCGTGCCCAGGCGCGACGTAGTGGTGGAGGCGCGCGAGTGGTGCCGCCAGACGACGTGCTCACGGCCCGATCCGCTCCATCCCGAGGCGGGCGCGTCGCTGCGCGTGACCCAGGTCCAATACCTGCACCGAGGCACCGTACGTCCGCAGACGGATCTCTGGGATGCCGGAGTTCGGCGCGTGCTGCACATCTTCCGCTACGATCTGTCGCCGCTTTTGCCTCGGCTCGACGACGAGCCCAAACCCGTTCCCGTCACCGGCGCCGACGGCAAGGTTGCATTCGTGGCGGCAGCGCGGCGTTATCACGTGCCCGTCATCATCGGGCTGGCCGTGGACGGCAACGACCAGAAGCAGAGCGCGATGCTGGTACTGGACCGCGCCGGCCTCCGGCGGCTCGACCGGCGCGCCGACGAGACGGAGGCCACAGCCGTCCCGACGTAGACGCACTCCATGAGTCCATTGCTCGCCGAATCATCATGGACGGGGCGAAGACCCACAGCCGGTTCTCACGCTCAAGGTTCTTGCAAGGCGGGAATGACCTTGCGTGCTTGGCGAAATGCGGCGATTGACGTACCGAACGAGCGCTGCCAGATCCGACCGAGCGTCCTGGGCAGTAGAGAAGGCGTGACGTTTCCGGCCAAGGTTCACGGCGACCGTGAATGGCTCCGGACACGATGCGAAGGCGCCTTTCATTAGAGGCGAATCGCGAGCCCAAGCTGCAGCGAAAGCGGAACGGTGACCGCACCCCTGGTGGAGCCGAGCAGCGCAGCTTTGGTGCCGGCAGAGAGGGCGAAGAGCCGGCCGGCGCTGGCCTCCACAGAGAATCCGATGTTGTCGCTCAAGGGCACCTGCGCAAGAACGGCGAGCTGCGGAGTGAGCACTACCCCCGCGCGGGGGAGCCAGTCGAACCCCAGTTCGCTGCGAGCGCCGAGCAAGACAGGCGTCGAGAGCGGTACAGCCACTTCGATCGACACGGGCGACTGCAGCGCAACACGCGGTGCCAGATCTACCCCGCAATCGCAGCCGGCTTCGCGAACTCGACTCGTCAGGCGTCGAGCACCGGGGGCAACCTCGATCGTGACTCGAAGTGCGCTTTCAGGAGAGGTCACTCGCGCTCGCAAGAGTGCGCGCGCGCCGAAGGCGGCGAGTGACACCGTGTCTTGATAGCTCCAGCTCTGCCAGTCGGCCCGCCCGCCCAACTCAAGCCATCTGGAGAGACCGCGCGAGTAGCCTGCGGCAACGCCCGACGTGCCCAGCGCAATATCGATGGACTGTGACCCTGCCTTCAGGGGTCCCTCCCCAGCAGGCGGCCCGGCACGCACCGACAGTGCGAGAGCCATCAGCAGGAGACCTGGACGCGCGCCGCACATGAGGCGTTGAGACCAGTCAGGACCTACGAAAGGGCGAACGAGTCAAGCCGTGCACAACGCTACTCCGCGACGCTTCGCGCAACCAGGATGCGGAGCAGCAGGTCATCCGCCAATTCGATTGACCGGCCTTCCCGCAACCAGAGATTTCGCGCAGCGGCGACGTCTCCCTGCGCGAGTGACCCGAGCATTCCCGCCGTGACCAGGAACCGCCTTGAGGCCGAGTCGAGACGTGGCTCCGCGGCGAGAACGGCGCGAGATGCCGCCGCGGTCTGTTTGCCGTCGCGGCGGCCGATGGACTCGAGCACCACAAGCCACTCGCGGTCTCGCGCGGAGAGCGATTGGTCACAGCCGTGGACTGCGCTCCAGATCGTCTCGAGATCGCGCGGTCTAAGCTCGGCCAGCATCGCCTCCGCAACGAGCAGCAGGCTTCGCAGCGGCAATGCCCGTTCAGCGCAGTTGCCCAGCCATTCCGCCAGGACGCGCGCGTGTTCGTGGAGCTCCGGTGAGACGACGAATCTTTCCGACGCGTCGAGCCTGTGCAGAAGCGCATCGCGCAGCCACATTGCTTCAAGCCCCAGCCTGCTTCCAACGAAAAAGGGTGCCGGTGTCAGGGCGGTCACTCCGTCATCCACCGACAGGCCGGAGAGCATCTCGACGGCCGGGAAGATCCGTTTTTCCAAGACCACTAGCGTCCTGGCGTTGGCGTGGAGAAAGAGCGTGCGGGCAGCGCCATCGTCGAGGACAGGCAGGTAATCGGAGTTCATCGGCACGGCGAAGGATCGCGTCAGCCCATCCCATGACCTGCGGGTACCGACACGGCGTAACTCGAGATCCTGCATGCTGCGGACTCCGATGCGATCCAGCGCCTTCGAGAGATCCGGCGTCGCCAGCACCGCCGGCTGGGGCAGGCCGATCTGACCGCCATTTTTCGCCACGATGATCAAGTCCACGTTGGTGGTCGCGTACACCGTGTAGTCATCAAAATTCGCCTCTAGCGCCTTCAGCACCGAGATGACGAGTGGCAGATCGATTTCGTAGAGCTGGATCCACTGCGCGAAGAGCGCTCCTTCGGCCATGTGTCGCCGCACCAGCCGGTAGAATTCGTTGGAGAAGAGTCCGGCGACGCCGCTCACCCACGGGTTTGACGGCTCGGATACAATCAGGTCGTACCTGCGGCTCTGGGTGGAGAAGAACGTCTTGGCGTCGTCGACGACGATGCGCGAGCGCGGGTCGCTGAAGGCGAGCTCGTTGCGCGGGCGGAAATGCTGCGCAGCGCGGACCATCTCCTCCTCGATCTCAACGGTTTCGACACGCGAGAGCTGCGGGCTCTGCAAGAGGGTTTGCGTCGTGATGCCTGCTCCGAAGCCGATGCAGGCCGCGTTGCGCGCCGCCGGGTGGAGGGCCATGGGAATGGCGCCGAGCAGGATCATCATCGGTTCGTCGGGCGTGGGCGGCTGATCGGCTGGCATCATCACGGCCGCGTCGACTTTGCCGTTGGTCGCGATGTCGAGCACGTTCATTTGCTCATGGCCGACGACGCTGACAGTCGCGGTCTTGCCGTCGCGCTGGTAGATGACCCTGGACACAGACGGATCGAGAAGTTTTCCAGTGCGGTAGACGCCGGAAGCCATCCGGTACGGATCGAGATCGACGAAAGCAATCGCCAGTGCGACCAGGCCAAGGCTTGCTGCGCCCAGAACGGGTCCCACGGCGGAGGTCCAGAGCAGCGCGACACCCAGCGCGATATCGATGACACCGCCGAGGATGAGCAGGTTCTTGAGTCCAAGCGCAGGCAGGCCAACGTGGATGGCGAAGAATACGCCGGCGATGGCGCCGATGGTGTTGGCCGCGTACACGCTGCCGATGCTCCTTTCTCCATGGCCGCGGCGTAGCAGATGGAACGTGATGAGCGGCAGAGTCGTGCCCGCGCAGAACGTCGCTGGCAGCATGACGGCAAGCGCGATGGCATTGCTGAAGAGGTTGAAGAGGATGTATCCGCGATCGGTCCGCTCGAGATGAGCGAGGAGCCAGCGCATCACCTCGAAGCTACGTCCGTAGATGAGCATCGTGGCAATTGCGAGAAGACCCATCGCAAGCTGCAGGAATCCCAGCGCTCGCGCCGGATCGTGCAATCCGTCGATGCGATGCTGGATGAACAGGCCGCCCAGGGCGAGGCCGAAAATGAACGCGCCCAGCATCAGCTCGAAGGAATGGGTCGAGCCGCCAAGCACGAGAGTGAGCATCCGAATCCAAGCTATCTCGTAAATGAACGAAGAGGCGCCGGTGACGAGCGCGGCGCCGAGGAAAAGAAGAAACACCGTGCGGTGCGGATCGACGAGGCCCGGTGCGGCCCGGATGTCGGCCCTTTCAGGTTCGTGCCGCCTCCGGAACAATGCCGCGACTGCCGCGGCGACCGCGAAGTTGAGGACCGCCGCCACGCCCATGGTTCCAGGCAATCCGATGGAGGTCATGAGCCAGAATCCGCTCGCAAGTACGCCGACAGCAGCGCCCAGGCTGTTGGCGAAATAAAGCGCGGCGACCGATCGCCCGGGCCGCTCAGGGAAGGCACGCAGCGTTCCGGCGGTCATCAGCGGGAACGTCATACCCAGCAGGACGCATTGGGGGAGGATGAGGATCGCGCCGAGCAGCCATTTGAAGGGCACCACCGCGGTGCCGAGGCGAGGAAGGATCGTCTCGTATGCGAGGCCCGTGACTCCGGTGAAGAGCGGGTGGAAAATCAGGCCGAGCGCGCCGATGGCGGCCTCTATAGCCGCGTAGGCGATGAGCAGTCTTCGCCAGCCCGTTGACCAGCGGCCGGAAATCAACGAGCCGACCGCCATTCCTCCCATGAAGATCGCCAGGACCAGCGCCTGCGCGTACGCGGCATGCCCGAGGAACAGCTTGAGGTACTGCGTCCAGATCGATTCGTAGATGAGCCCGGCAAATCCGGAAACGGCGAACAGCGCGAACAGCGCAGCACGCAGGTGCGAAGGCGATGTCCGCCCAATCCTATCGTGACGGTGCCTCTCGCCGGCCGCCCGTGGGAACAAGCTGGAAAGAGTACTGCACCCTTCGGGATTCCCGGGAGCTACTTTCGCTGTCGTTGATGGTGGAGCTTGATTTGAATGCTGCGCGAAGCTCGGCGGCAAAGAGCTCGGGCTGCTCCCATGGCGCTCATGCGGCCGTGCGGGCGACGGGCTCAGCAGCCGGTGCAGGCACGATCTGGACTACTGGCGCCGGGCGAACAGCCGCGCGGCGGTGGACGACCGCCACGCCCGCCAGTACCAGCGCGCCGCCGATGAGTGCGCGCCCACTCGGGACTTCACCGAGCAGCAGATTCGAGAGCACCATGCTCACTCCAGGGATGAGATAGAGCGCGCTGCCGGCCACCGCGGCCGACGCGCGAGCCGCGGCGTAGGACCAGCTCGCGTACCCGAGGGCGCCGGGGAAGATCGCGAGGTAAACGACGGCGATCGTGGCGGAAGCCGGCGCGGCGTGCACGGCCGCGGGCAGCCCCGCCGCCGCCGGCAAAAGCACCAGTGCACCGCCCCAGGCCGCCGCGATCGTGAACCGCAGCGCGCCGTAGCGCGACACCAGCGACTTCTGCGCGATGGTGTATACGGCGCCGGCGATAGCCGCCGCCAGCACTGCCAGCGTGTGCGGCGCGGACGCGAAACCGAAGCCGCGCCCGGCAGCGATCGCCACGACACCCGAGAAGCTGACGGCGATGCCGATCAGCGTGCCGTAACCCGGCCGCTCGCGGCCGATGGCCGCCGCGATCACCACCATCCACACTGGCGCCGAAGCGATGAGCAGGCTCGCTGATCCGGCCGGCACCTGCTTCTGGCCGTAGCCGAGGGCCACCGCATAGAAGGCGATGCCGATCGTCCCAAGCAGCGCCATGCGCAAAAGATCGCGCAGCGGGGGCATGCGAAAGCGGGCCGCCACACCAATACCGAACAGCACGAGCCCGGCCAGTGCGAAGCGGAAGAACGCCAGCTGCGACGGTGAGTACGCCGCAAGAGCAATGCGGATGGCGGGGAACGCCGACGCCCAGGTCACTACCGCGAAACCGAATGCCCCGACCGTGCGCTTGTCCATGCCCAGAGAGATGTCGATGCACCGTTGCCGTCGCTCACGCAGAACGGCATAATTTCCATGCGGATCTGCATGGACTGGAGCGACCTCAGATTCGTGCTCGCGGTGCGGCGCGCGGGCACGCTCACCGCGGCGGCGCGGACATTGGGCTTGAGCCAGTCCACGGTGACCCGGCGGCTGATGGCGCTGCACCGGAGCCTTGGCGCGCGGGTGCTGGAGCGGCGCGGGCTTACGTACGCGCTCACGCCGCTCGGAGAGCGGCTATGGCCGATGCTCGCCGACATGGAGGATCGCGCGCTCGCGCTGGAGCGAGCCGCGCAGGACCTCGACGCGCGGCCTGCCGGCGTGGTGCGCATCACGACCGTCGACGCGCTGGCGGTACGGCTGTTCGCCCCCAGCGTGGCGCGGTTTCGCGAGCTGTACCCCGACGTGACGCTGGAGATCGACTCGAGCCCGCGCACGCTCGATCTCGGACGGCGTGAGGCGGACTTGGCGTTGCGGCTGGGCAAGCCGCGGCAGGAATCGCTGGTGGCGCGCAAGGTAGGCCGCCTCGGCCTGACGCTTTACGCGAGCAAGGCGTACATCGCGCTCCGCGGGGTACCGCCGCCGTTGGAAGGGCACGAGTTCATCGACGACGACGAAGAGCAGGCGTGGGCGCCGGAGGTGAAGTGGGCCCACGCCCTCACCGCAGGCGCGCGCGTCGCGGCGCGGATGCAGACCTGGCAAGGGCGGATGGCGGCCGTGGAGGCGGGCGCGGGCATCGCGGTCCTGCCCTGCTTCCTCGGCGACGCGTCGAAGTCCCTGCGCCGCGTCGGCCCCCCGGGCGACATCGTCCACTACGACCTGTGGCTTCTCGTCCATCGCGAGCTGCGCCAGGTGGCGCGCGTCCGCGTGGTGCAGGATTTCGTGGCGGCGCTGGTCGCGGAAAACGCCGCGCGTCTCGACGGCTCCGCCTGACGGAGCTACCCCAGCTTCGCTTTGATGGGAACTCCACGCCGCCAGAAGTCGTACAGGGCTGCGCGCGCGACGAGAGAGGGCCGCTCGATCAGGAACCAGGCCGCCGACGAGACGACGACGAGCGCCATCAGGTTCGCGGGAAACGCCGCCGGAAGTCCGGACGCATACCGGTTCAGGAAGGGCTGTTGCCACAGATAGATCGAGTAGCTGGCACGCCCGATCGCCGCCAGCGGCGCAGCGCCGAGCAGCCTGCTCATGGGTGCATCCGGAAAACGGATGCAGCGATCGACGCAAAGCGCGAGCCCGACGTTGATGACCGAGGCGCCGAGCACGAACGCGATGCGCGGGCGGTCGTCGATCAGCGTGGTCGCAAGCACTGCGACAGGAATGACGAAGAACCACCGCGACTCGAGCAGGCGGCGATATCGCGCGCTCTTCCCGAGAATGCCCTGCAACCCGGCCAGCAGGCATCCCGACGCGATCGTGTCGACCACGGTGGCGAACGTCTTGCCGATCGCGAAGCTCGCGTCGGGCTGCAGGTACCACACGAGGAGCCGGCCGAGGGGCGCGGCGACGAGAGCTGCGGCCGCGACCCAGAGCGCTCTGCGCGCTCCGAGCAGCGTCAGGAGCAGCGGCCAGAGCAGGTAGAACTGCTCCTCCGCGGCGAGGGACCACGTGTGACCCAGCGTCCAGCGCCCGTTCGTCCACTCGGCGTGCAGATGGTGATCGCTGAGATATGCGAGCGAGTAGCCGAGGTCTCCGGGTGCGAGTTCGATGAACCCGAGATGCGCTGCCGCCGCAATCGCCGCGAGGAACGCGTAGTACGGTACGAATATGCGGAAGAAGCGCCGGAAATAGAACGATCCCAGGCGAATCCGGCCGCTGGCCTCCTCGTCCGCGAGCAGCCCGCGCGTGATCAGGTATCCCGAGATGACGAAGAACACGCGCACGCCAACCATCGCGCCGAAGGACAGCGTGCTCGCCGAAGAGGCTACGGGGAAGCCTTGCGTACCGCCGAGATGACCGAGGATCACCAGCCCGACCGACAAGGCCCGAAGCCCGTCGAGGCTGCGGATTCGAACACTGCTGCCGTCCACCGTCCCCCTCGCCCGCGCTCAAACTGTGGGCGGCATGTCGCGGCGGCAAGGTCCGGTCCCGCTCGACCTTCGGAGTGGACCGCTATCGGACAGTCATCGCGCCGCAGCCGCCGGATTCCGCTGTCGGCCCGAAGGGCCGTCGAGAAGTGCCCCTAGTGGACGATCACCGACGGGCAGTAGACGTCCGCGACCAGATCGCCGTTCGCGTGCACCCCGATGAACTGGTAGTGGTGCGCCCCCCGCTCGTCCAGGGAGGCGACATAGCGAGACTTCGGCACCAACTGGTAGTAGAACGGCGTGATTGCGGCTGGAGCGTCGAAGACGACCCAGGCCTTGTTGAGCAGGACGCCCGTCACCTTGAATTCGAGCGGTTGTCCTTGTGGGACATGGACGGTCCCGGGATCGTAGGAAAAATTGTAGACGGTCTCTTTGCCCACGGTGCCCGCGGTGATCTTGATATTGATCTCCTGCGGGGGAGGCCCTCCTGGGGGGCCACCTCCTCCTGCTCCAAGGCGATTCGAATTCGGAAATCGCTTCACCGAGCGGGCGTTCGTCGCCTTTGCACCCGACTTCAGCGCACTTCGCGGCGTCGGCATCCTTCCTGGCCTCAGCGTTCTTGCGGGTTTCCACGTTTTTGCGGATTTCATTTTTCTCTCCCTGTCGATTGCAGATATCTCGGGTCGCTGCGCAACGCCTCGAGCGGTGGGGCGTGCTCGATCTCCTCGCGTGAGAATCCCCGCGCGAGGGCAGCGAGGACGGAGTCGACGGCGCGCTGGCGCATTCCGCTTTGCTCGAAAACCAGGGCAGCCCGGAAGAGGACCAGCCCGTCGTCGCCTCCGCGCTGCAGGGCCGCTTCGATCTCCCTCAACGCGGCCTGCTTGTCTCCCGCAAACACCTCGTACATCGCGAGTCTTGAACGCAACTCGGCGTTGCGGGGATTCACCGCGAGTTGCTTCACTGCCTGGGCAGCTGCTTCACGGTACGCGCGACTCGCTTCCTGCTGCTTGCCGGTCACGTACCGGCTGGCATCCGCGTAATTCCCCCAGGTCCGGTCGTCGCTGGGGTCGAGCTCGACCGCCTTCAGGAACATCTCGGCGGCGTCGGAATACCGATGCTGGAGGTAATACACCGTCCCAAGATTCGAGTACGCCTGCGCCGTCCGATTGAGCGCGAGCGACCGCTCGAGAAGCGCCGCCGCCTCTGCGTGCCTTCCGAGCCGCAGATACATGACGGCGAGATTCGCATAGCCTGTGTAGTTGTCGGGCGTGAGGTCGATGACGTGGCGCAGCGGCGGTATCGCTTCCTCGATCCGTCCGTGACGATTGTAGAACAGTCCGAAGTCCTTATAAGCGGCCCAGTCGTTCGGCCGCAGATCGATCGCCCGCCGGAAAGTCGCCTCCGCGTCTTCCGTCCGGCCGGCGTCATCGTAGGCCCGCGCCAGCTCGTGCAGCGCATCGACGTTCCCCGGTTCCAGTTGCAGAGCTCGCTCGAATCTGGCGATGGCCTCGCTGTGCTCGCCCGCCGCTCCATGGAGAAGGCCCATGGTCACGTTCACCGCGGCGAGCTGCCCGTCGAGCTCGACGGCGCGGGCGGCGGCCGTCCGGGCAGGAGTAATCAGGCCCGATTCCTTGGTCAGCTCGAATTTCCGGAGCAGCGCCTCCGCGCGGCCGGCCCACGCCGGCGCGTACCGGTCGTCGAGCCCAAGGGACTTGTCGAACAACGCCAGCGCGTTGTCCACGCTCTCCATCCGATCGTGGCGTTGCAGATAGCCGCGCCCTTGCAAGTAGAACTCGTAGGCGCCTGGAGCCGGCGCCTTCCCCTCTTCGAAAGCTGGCTTGGTCTCCGGCCGCAACTCGAGCGCGAGCATTTCGGAAGCGCGGCGCAAGAGGACCGCCGTCAATCCCGCCGCTTGCTTGCGTTCCACCTCTACGTCGCTCGCGGAAAGCACCAATTGAGTTTCGGTGTCGACCAGCTCGGACGTCACGGTCAGCAGATCGTCGACCCAACGGACGGTCCCGGTGAGTGCCAGGGTGGCACCGAAAGCACGGCGAGCCTCGCGCGCGGTGGAGATGCCTCCGCGCGCCACCTCGTTTCCGGAGACGACACGGAGCGTCCGCTGGAATTGTTCCAGCTGTCGAAGCTTGTTGTTCAGCACTTCCGCCAGCCCTGCTGCGAAAGCATCTCCATCCGCCCCACCACCGACGGACCGGAAAGGCAGCACGGCGAGTTGCCGGACGGGCGGCTCCGGCCTGCCACGCAGCTGCCCGAGCCAGCCGCGCAGCGCCGGAGAGGTCGACAGAGCGAGGGTGATGCCGATAGCGAGCAAGAGCAGCGCGACGTCCAGCAGCAGGCGCCGCGGGCGTGGAGCGGCTACAGTGAGCGCCGCTTCCAGCTCCGTTCCGGATGCGTATCGCGTCGCCGGATCCTTGGCGAGGCAGCGCCGAACGATCCTCTCGATCGCTTTCGGCACACCGGGCGGCAGCGGCGGAGGTTCCTCATTGAGCACCGCGAACGCGGTGTCCATCCGGGAGGCGCGCGAAAACGCGCGCCGTCCGGAGAGCATCTCGTAGAGGATGGCGCCGAAAGCGAAGACGTCGGCGGGCGGATCCGCCTCGCGGCCGCGCACTTGTTCGGGGGCCATGTACCCTACGGTGCCGATCACGGTGCCGGTATCGGTGATCCCTTCCGGCGCTTCTTTGCCGACGGCGAGCTTGGCGATGCCGAAATCGAGGATCTTCACCACCTTCTGCTCGGTGATGAAAAGGTTCTCCGGCTTCAGGTCGCGGTGGACTACACCCTTGGCGTGAGCCGCCGCGAGGCCGCGCGCAAGCTGCCGGGCGTATTCGAGGGCGACGCGTGGC
>Ga0070699_100005617_pt1 | contig 10999 bp, 8 predicted proteins | sample KBSK1503metaG_FD_65473 | JGI IMG/M metagenome (GOLD analysis project Ga0070699, IMG submission 65473) | Corn, switchgrass and miscanthus rhizosphere microbial communities from Kellogg Biological Station, Michigan, USA - KBS K1-50-3 metaG | ecosystem: Host-associated > Plants > Roots >...
GGTGCCGAGCTTGACCCCGTCGGCCGCGGCCAGGTCGATGACCACCCGCGAGGTGTCCACGAACACGACGTAGCCGCGCGTGGCCGGCTGCGCCGCGATCCCGGTAGCCGCGTCGGTCCGGCTCGTGTTGGACACCACGGCCGCGGCGCGTGAGGTCGACACCGTCGGTACCACGTTTTCCACCTTGTAGGCCCCGCCCTGCCGGGGGCTGATGCGCCCGCCGCCGGGGGGCGTGCCATACTTCGCCACGATCTCGGGCGGTGCCAGCAGGGTGGACTCGCCGAAGACGAACGACTTGACGGTCGTGGGGACCTTGTCCTCCTCGACCCAGATGTACTCGGGCTCGCTCGCCACGTCGCAGCAGCGGGGATTCCTGATCAGAAGCCACTTGGGCTCCGCGGCCTTGAGAGTGACCGAAGCGGAGCTCGGCGAGGGCAGACCGAGATACTCCCGCCAGCCCCGACCCCCGCATCCGGAGACCGTGACCACCAGGACACCCGCCAGGACGAGCCACTGCATGCGTACAACGGTCCTCATGATGGCCCACAGCATATCAGACCCCCGTCTTCCCATTGGCTTCCGGGATGGTTAGTCGGTTGGAAGCGGCTCCCACGGGAACCGCTGCTCGGCCGTGCCTTCCGACCGGGACAGGGCCGCGCGCCGGGAGAAGAGGGCGGTCCCCGTGACCGCGGACACCCAGGTGACGTCGAGATAGGTCACGCCGCGCCGCTCGATGAGCACCGGCACCAGCCAGCCGGTGACCTCCAGGATCTTGCCGGAGGTCTTGGCCTTGCCCGGGCTCACGAGCAACTCCTCGCTGCGGGTCTTGAGACTCAGCAGGTGCTCCTGCACCGTGGAGGGATCGGCGACCTGGAAGCGCTTGGTCAGCTCGAGGGCGTGGGCGAGCATGAACGGCACCCGACGCAGGTCCGCCTGGGCCTTGGTCAGGTCGGTCGCCGGCGCCACCGCCACCCGGATGCGCCCCTTGGTGATCCGGACGCCGTCCTCCGGCTGGACCGGCGGCTTGCCGTCCTCGGGCACGAACAGGGCCTCGGAGTACTGGGCGTGCACGCGGACGATCTGGGCGTAGCCCAGGAGGTCCTCGTAGCGGCCGAGCGGGCGGCCGTTGATGGGATGGCGGAAGACCTCGCCCTTGCGGAACACCGAGAATTCCTGGCCGGGCTGCACCCCGTTCTGCTCGGTGACGTCGAGGAAGAGCCGGTCGCCCTCCACCTGCACCACGAGGCCCTCCACCGCCGGGAAAGCGGCGACCACGTCCTGGATCAGCAGGCCGAAGGTGGCGCCGACCTGGTCCGCGGTCCCCGCGCCGGCTCCGGGACCGCTCAGCATGAGGATCAGCAAGGACAGCGACGCGGCCCGGCGCCAGGGCATCCTAGAAGACCACCGACGGCTGGTGGGTGCCGAACACCCGGCGCAGCGTGTCGCAGATCTCGCCGAGCGTCACCTGCGTGCGCACCGCGGCGAGGATGGGCGGCAGGAGATTGTCGCGGCCCCGCGCGGCTCGGTCCACCGCCTCGAGCGCCCGCGCGGCCGCGTCGGCGTCGCGGCGGCGGCGCAGCTCACCCAGGCGGTCGGCCAGTGTCTGACCCACCGCGGGGTCGACCTGGAAGAGGTTCGCGGCGGGTGACTCGTCCATCACGAACTCGTTGACGCCCACCACCACCCGCTGCTTGCCCTCGATCTCCTGCTGGTAGCGATAGGCCGCTTCCTGGATCTCGCGCTGCATGAACGGGATCGCGTGCACCGAGCCGCCGAGCCCGTCGATCTTGGCGATGTAGGCCTCCGCCTCCTCCTCGAGCCGCCGGGTGATCCGCTCCACGGTGTACGAGCCACCCAGGGGGTCGGCCACGTCGGCCACCCCGGACTCGTGGGCCAGCACCTGCTGGGTCCGCAGCGCGATGCGCACCGCCTGCTCGCTCGGCAGTGAGAGCGCCTCGTCCATCGAGTTGGTGTGCAGCGACTGGCAGCCTCCGAGCACCGCGGCGAGGGCCTGCACCGCCACCCGCACAATGTTGTTCTCGGGCTGCTGCGCGGTGAGCATGCTGCCCGCGGTCTGGGCGTGGAAGCGCAGCATCTGGGAGCGCGGGTCGCGGGCGTCGAAGCGCTCGCGCATGATGCGGGCCCACAACCGGCGGGCGGCCCGGTACTTCCCGACCTCCTCGATCAGGTTGTTGTGGGCGTTGAAGAAGAACGACAGCTGGGGCGCGAACTCGTCGACCTTGAGCCCGGCCTCCTGCGCCGCGGTCACGTAGGCGATCCCGTTGGCGAGGGTGAAGGCCACCTCCTGGGCCGCGGTGGAGCCGGCCTCGCGGATGTGGTAGCCCGAGATCGAGATGGTGTTCCAGCGCGGCACCCGCTCCCGGCAGAACGCGAAGGTATCGGTGATGAGCCGCATCGACGGCCCGGGCGGGAAGACGTAGGTGCCGCGGGCCACGTACTCCTTCAAGATGTCGTTCTGGACGGTGCCGGAGAGCCGCTCGGAGGCCACGCCCTGCCGCTCGGCCACCGCCATGTAGAGGCAGAGCAGGATGGAGGCGGTGGCGTTGATGGTCATCGAGGTGGAGACGCGGTCGAGCGGGATCGCCTCGAACAGCGCGGCCATGTCCTCCACGCTCGAGACCGCGACCCCGACCTTGCCCACCTCGCTGCGGGCCATCTCGTGGTCGGCGTCGTAGCCCATCTGGGTCGGCAGGTCGAAGGCCACGCTGAGACCACCCTGCCCCTGCTCGAGCAGGTAGCGGAACCGGCGGTTGGTCTCGGTGGCCGAGCCGAAGCCCGAGTACTGGCGCATGGTCCAGAGCCGCCCGCGGTACATGGTGGGCTGCACGCCGCGGGTGAACGGGAACTCGCCCGGGAAGCCGAGGTCGCGCACGTAGTCGACGCCGTCGACGTCGGCGGGGGTGTGCAGGCGCTCGAGCGGCGCGCCGCTCGAGTCCGCGAACGGCCCCGGCCGCTCGGGGGACCGGGCCAGCGCGGGCTTGAGGGTGCGGTGCTCCCACTGCCCCCGGGCCTCCTCGAAGCGCGCGCGCTCTTCGGGCGTCACAGGGGCCAGCTCATAGAGGCCAGCTCATAGCGGGATATTCCCGTGCTTCTTCGGCGGGTTGCTGTCGCGCTTGGTGTGGAGGACCTCGAGCGCCTGGATCAGCCGCCGCCGCGTGTCGCGCGGCTCGATCACCTCGTCGATGTAGCCGCGCTCGGCCGCCGCGTAGGGGTTCGCGAACTTCTCCCGGTACTCGCGAACCTTCTCCTCCTTCAGGCCGGCCGGATCGGCGGCCGCCTCCATGTCGCGCCGGTAGAGGATGTTGACCGCCCCTTCGGGCCCCATCACCGCGATCTCCGCGGTGGGGAACGCGAAGTTCGCATCGCCCCGGATGTGCTTGGAGGACATGACGCAGTAGGCGCCGCCGTAGGCCTTGCGGGTGATGACGGTGAGCTTCGGCACCGTCGCCTCGCAGAACGCGAAGAGCAGCTTGGCCCCGTGCTTGATGATGCCGCCGAACTCCTGGGCGGTGCCGGGCAGGAAGCCGGGCACGTCCTCGAAGGTGACGATCGGGACGTTGAAGCAGTCGCAGAAGCGCACGAAGCGCGCGCCTTTCACCGAGGCGTTGATGTCGAGACAGCCGGCCAGGTGCGCGGGCTGGTTGGCCACGATCCCCACCGGGCGCCCGCCGAGCCGCCCGAAGCCGATGACCAGGTTGGGCGCGTAGTCGGCCTGGACCTCGAAGAAGTACCGGTCGTCGAGCACGGGCCGCACGATGTCCTTGATGTCGTAGGGCCGGTTCGGCTGCTCCGGCACCACCGTGTGCAGCTCCTCGTCCACCCGATCGGCCGGGTCGAGGCTCGCGCGAACGGGCGGGTCTTCCGAGTTGTTCTGGGGCAGGAACGTGAGCAGCTCGCGGATGAGGGCGAGGCACTCCTCCTCGTTCTCCGCCCCGAAGTGGGCGACGCCCGAGGTGCTGCCGTGGGTGGAGGCGCCGCCCAGCTCCTCGAACGAGACCTCCTCGTGGGTGACCGCGCGGATCACGTCCGGACCGGTCACGAACATGTAGGAGGTGTTCTTGACCATGAATACGAAGTCGGTGATGGCGGGCGAGTACACCGCCCCGCCCGCGCACGGCCCCATGATCGCCGAGATCTGCGGCACCACCCCCGAGGCGAGCGTGTTCCGCAGGAAGATGTCGGCGTAGCCGGCCAGCGACACCACGCCCTCCTGGATGCGGGCCCCGCCCGAGTCGTTGAGGCCGATGACCGGCGTGCCCGTCTTCAGGGCCAGATCCATGATCTTGCAAATCTTCCGCGCGTAGGCCTCGGACAACGAGCCGCCGAAGACGGTGAAGTCCTGGGCGAACACGAACACCGGCCGGCCGTGAATGCGGCCGCTGCCAGTCACCACCCCATCGCCGGGGATCCGCTGCTCGTCCATGCCGAAGTCGTGGCTCTGGTGGACGACCAGGCGGTCCATCTCCGCGAAGGAGCCCTTGTCGAGCAGCAGCTCGATCCGCTCGCGCGCCGTCTTCTTGCCCGCCCCGTGCTGCCGGGCGATGCGATCCCGGCCTCCGGCGACCTCGGCCGTCTCGTTGCGGCGCCGGAGCTCCTCGAAGCGATCGTGGAGGGACATGGGCAGGGGACCTCTGCTGCAGGAGTATAGGGGGCCGGAAAGCGGAAAGTCAATGAATGCGGGCGCTTCTCGGCCGGTTTGTTTGACTTGCTCCGCCGCCCCTGCCATACTCGGAAGCCGATGACCCCGCTGGCGGTCGGCGTCATTCTCGCCTGCATCGTGGCCCTCACGGTTGTGCTCATCTCCATGCTGCTGTCGTTCAAGCGGGCGGCCCAGCGGGCGGAGGGCGTGCTGGCGATTGTGGAGCGCGAGATCCGGCCGATGACCACCGAGCTCGAGCACCTGACCGCGGAGCTGCAGAAGCTCACCCACAAGGCCAACGACAGCCTCGACCGCATCGGCATCGTGATCGAGCGCGTCGAGGACATCTCGGCGAACGCGGCGCGGGTGGTGGGCGCGGTGGGCGGGCTCACTCGCATCGGCCAGTACGCCGGGGTCGCGGCCGGGGTGAAGCGCGGGGTCGAGGTGTTCCTCACGCGGCTCAGGGACCGACGTCACTAGACCGGGCAAAGGAGAAGACCATGAGCGAAGAGCGTGGCAACGACGCGGCGGGCTATCTCGGATGGTTCTTCCTCGGCGCCATCGCGGGCGCGGCGTCGGCGGTGCTGCTGACGCCCAAGACCGGGCGCGAGGCCCGCGAGCTACTCGCCGAGCACAGCGGCGACCTGTTCAAGCGGGCCCAGGAGGCGGCGGGCCAGGCCCAGGACCGGGCCGGCGACCTGTTCGACAAGGGGCGCGAGTACTTCGAGGAGCAGGCCCAGCGGCTGACCTCCGCCTTCGAGGCGGGGCGCTCAGCCATGAAGGAAGAAATCACGCGCGGCCGCTCCAGCAACTGATCGCCCGCGCGATCACATGGCCGAGGTCGAGCTACCCAAGCCCGAGGAGCTGCACGAGCAGGCCGAGAACCGCTTCAGTCGCCGGGTCGCGCTGGTCACCGCCGTATTCGCGGTGGTGCTGGCCATCGCGGCCCTCGGCGGCAACCACGCCATGAAGGAGATGCTGCTGTCCCAGCAGCAGTCCTCCGACCAGTGGGCGTTTTACCAGGCGAAGGTCATCCGCGAGCACCTCTATCGCGGGCAGAAGCTCCGGCTCGAGGCCGACCTCGTCGAGCGCGACGCCACCCTCAAGCCGGCGGCGCGCGAGAAGCTCGAAGCGCTCCTCCGCAAGCTCGACGAGGAGGAGAAGCGCTACGCGGTCGAGAAGAAGGACATCGAGAAGCAGGCGAAGGCCCTCGAGGCCCAGCGGGATGGCTTCGCGGTGCGCGACCCGTACTTCCTCGTCGCGGAGGCCCTGCTCCAGATCGCGATCGTGATGTCGTCGGTCTCGATCCTGGCCCGCTCGCGGCTGATCTTCTCGTTCAGCCTCGGCCTGGCCGTGATCGGCGCGATCCTCACGCTGAACGGCTACTTCCCGCTCTTCCAGCTCCCCTTCCTGCACGGCGGCGGCCACCACTGACCGCCGTCTCTCCCCCCGGGGAGCGGTGAGGGCGCCGGCCTACCGCCGGAAGTCGGCCCGCGTCGGCAGCAGGCGATCCGCGATCAGGTTCCGCATCATCTCCACCGTCCCGCCCCCGATCGCGAACATGCGCGCGTCGCGCGCCATCCGCTCGAGCGGCAGCTCGCGCCCGTAGCCGGCCGCGCCGTGGATCTGCAGGGCCTGGCCGGTGACCTCCTGCGCCATCTCGGCCGCGAAGGTCTTGGCCTTCGCCGCCTCGAGCGCGTCGGGAAAGCCGTCGCCGGCGTTCGCGGCCGCGCGATGGATCAGGAGCCGGGCCGCGTCGAGCCGGATCGCCATGTCCGCGAGCTTCCAGCGGATGCCCTGGAAGTCGCCGATCGGCCGGCCGAACTGCCGCCGCTGCCCCGCGTAGCCCAGGGCCAGCTCGTAGGCGCCCAGGGCCAGCCCGAGCGCCACCGTGGCCGCGCCCAGCCGTTGGCTGTTGTAGGCGCGCATCAGGTGCTTGAAGCCGTCGGGCGGGCCCACCAGCACGTGGTCCTTGGGGACGCGGCAGCCGTCGAAGTGGAGCCGGCCCTCCGGAATGCCGCGCAGCCCCATGGTGTGGTCGCGCTCGCCGATGCGGAAGCCGGCCGCGTCGCGCTCGACAAAGATCCCGCCGATGCCGGCGGCGCCGGCCGCGCGGCTCATGCGGCAGTAGACCAGGTAGAGGCGTGAGGTGCCCGCCCCGGTGATCCAGCGCTTCTCGCCGGTGAGCGCGTAGCCCTCCGGCGCCTCGTCGGCACGGGTCACCAGATCGGTGGCCGCCGAGCCCGCCTCGGGCTCGGTGATCGCGATGGCGGGCTTGTCGCCCTCGAGCACCCAGGGGAAGTAGCGCCGCTTCTGCGCCTCGCTGCCGTAGGCCGTCAGCGCGCCCACCACGCCGAGGCTCCCCTCGACCACGATCCGCGCGGTGACCCCGCACACCCGCGCGATCTCCTCGACGACCAGCAGGACGTCCAGGATGGAAGCGGAGGTTCCTCCGTACTCGCGCGGGATGGTGAGCCCCATGAACCCCGCGCGCACCAGGTCCTTCACGTTGTCCCACGGGTACTGCTCCTCCGCGTCCCAGCGGGCCGCGCGCTCGCGGAAGGTGCCGTCGGCGAGCTCGCGGGCGCGGAGGCGGAGGGCCTCCTGCGCGGCGGTCAGCGTGAAGTCCATTGCCCGATCGGCCTCCCCTCACCCTGCCCTCTCCCCAGGGGGGAGAGGGAGGTCATATGTGGATGGGGTGGCCGAGCGCGGCCAGCGTGGCCTCGAGCGCGGCCTCGGAGAGCGTGGGGTGGGCGTGGATGGTGTGGACGATCTCCTCCAGCGTGGCCTCGAGGGTCCGCCCCACTGCGAACTCGTGGATCATCTCGGTCGCCTCGGGTCCCACGATGTGCACGCCCAGGATCTCGCCGGTGCTCTTGTCGGCCACCACCTTGACGAAGCCCTCGGTGTCACCCATCGCGACCGCCTTGCCGCTGGCGGTGAACGGGAACTTGCCGACCGCGACCTCCCGCCCACCCCCGCGAGCGGTCGCCTCCGACACCCCGATGGACGCGACCTGCGGGCGGCAGTAGGTGCAGGAGGGCACGTTGCCGTAGTCGACCGGACGCGGCGTCTGCCCCGCGATCGCCTCCGCCGCGACCACGCCCTCGGCCATCGCCTTGTGAGCCAGCATCTGGTGGCCCGCCATGTCGCCGATGGCGTAGAGGCCCTTCACCGAGGTCTCCATCGTCGGCGACACCGTGACGAAGCCCTTCTCGGTCGCGACCGAGAGGGCCTCGAGCCCGAGCCCGCGGGTGCGCGCGGCGCGCCCCACCGCCATCAGCACCTGGTCGGTCTCGATGGTCTCGGTCTTGCCCTCGGCCTCCACCGCCACCGCGACCGAGGAGGCGCCGGGGGTGACCGACTTGACCCGCACCCCGGTGCGAATGGTGATACCCCGGCGCGAGAAGAGCCGCGCGATCTGGGCCGACACCTCCTCGTCCTCGATCGGGAGCACCCGGGGCAGCGCCTCCAGCACGGTGACCGGGACGCCGTAGGCCGCGTAGACGTCGGCGAACTCGATGCCGACCGCCCCGGCCCCGATGACCACGAGCGAGCCGGGACGGCTCTCGTTGGTGACCGCGCCGGTCGAGGAGATGATCCGCTTCTCGTCGATGGTCACGCCCGGCAGCGAGCGCGGCTCCGAGCCGGTGGCGAGGATGACCGCGCGGCGCGCCTCCAGGGTCTGCGTCCCCTCCTTGCCCGCGACCTCCACCACCCGGACGCTCTTGAGCGTGCCCCGGCCGGGAAAGAGGGTGATCTTGTTCTTGCGGAACAGGAACTCGACGCCCTTGGCCATGCGGTCGGCAACCCGGCGCGAGCGCTGCACCGCCTGCGCGTAGTCGGCCTTCCACTCCCCGACCGCGATCCCGAACTCCTGGGCCCGCTGGAAGAGGTTGACCACCTCCGCGTTGCGAAGCAGGGCCTTGGTGGGGATGCAGCCCCAGTTGAGGCAGACGCCCCCCGGGCGGTCGTCCTCCACGGTGGCCACGCTGAGCCCGAGCTGGGCGCAGCGGATGGCGGACACGTAGCCGCCCGGGCCGGTGCCCACCACCACCACGTCGAACGCCTGGGCGGCCACCGGCTACACCAGCAGGCGCAGGGGCTCTTCCAGCAGCCGCTTGAGGTCTTGCAGGTAGCGGGCGCCCATCGCGCCGTCCATCACCCGGTGATCGCACGAGATCGTCATCTTCATGCGGCGCCCCACCCGGATCTCGCCGTCGTCCACCACCGGCTTCTGCAAGACCGAGCCCACCGCGAGGATCGCGCCCTCGGGCGGGTTGATGATGGCGGAGAACTCCTCCACGTCGAACATGCCGAGGTTGGAGATCGAGAAGGTCGCCCCCGATATTTCTTGCGCACGCAGCTTGCCCCCTCGGGCGCGGTCGGCCAGGTCGCGCGACTCCACCGCGATCCGTCCCAGCGGCTTGACGTCGCAGTCGCGCAGCACCGGGGTGATCAGGCCCTGCTCGAGTGCCACCGCGATGCCGATGTGGGCCCGGTGGTGGATCCGGATCGACTGGCCGTTGAGCTGGGCGTTGACCCCCGGATTCTTGAGCAGGGCCAGGGCGGCCGCCTTGATGACCATGTCGGTCACCGAAACCTTTGGCTGGCCCTCGAGCCCGTTGAGCTGCTCGCGCAGCGCCCACGCCGCGTCCATGTCGACCTCGGAGGTCACGTAGAAGTGCGGCACCGGCGCCTTCGACATCGGCATCCGCTTGGCGATCGCGGCGCGCATCGGCGACATCGCCACGTCCTCGTACTCCGCCTCGGGCCGGGGCGGGACGACGAAGGCGGGACGGGCCGGGACCGCCTGCGGGCGGCCCGTCGCGGCGGCCGCCGCGGGCGCGGCCGGACGCGGGGCGGCGGTGCGAGCCGCCTCCACGTCGGCGCGGATGATGCGCCCGCCCGGGCCGGTGCCCTGGATGAGGCGAAGGTCGACCCCGGTCTGGCCCGCGATCTTGCGCGCGAGCGGCGAGGCCTTGACGCGGCCGCCCGCGGGCGCGGTCGTCGCGGCGGCGGCCGGCGCCATCGGCATCACCGCGGTCGTGGCGGGCACCGACTGGTAGCTCTCCATCGCGGGCAGCGGCGCCGCCGCGGCGGGCGCGGAAGCCGGCGCCGGCGCGGCCGGGGCGGGACGCGGCGAGGGCGCGGGAGCCGCGGCGGGAGCGGGCGCGGCGGCCGGAGCCGGCTTGGCCGGCGCGGCAGCGACGCTCGAGATGTCCTCCGCCGGGTCCGCGATGACGGCGATCAGATCGCCGACTGGCACCTGGCCGCCCTCGGCGATCACGATCTTGCGCAGCACGCCGCTGCCGAACGCCTCGACCTCGACGTTGGCCTTGTCGGTCTCGACCTCGACGAGGATGTCTCCCCCCTTGACCGCCTCGCCCTCCTTCTTGAGCCATTTGATGACCTTGCCGGTCTCCATGGCGTCGGAGAGCTTGGGCATGATGACCTTGGTGATCATCGGTTGCACACCCGGCGGATGGCCGCCGTGATCTTGGCCTTCGACGGCGTCTTGAGCAGCTCGAGGTTCTTGGCGTACGGCATCGGGGCGTTCTCGCCGGTGATCCGCTCGACCGGCGCGTCCAGGTCGTCGAAGGCCTTCTCGGTGATCTGGGCCGCGATCTCGGAGCCCATCCCCGCGAAGCCGGCCCCCGCCTCGAGCACGACGGCCCGATGGGTCTTGCGCACCGAGCCGATGATGGTGTCGGCGTCCATCGGGCGCAGCGTGCGCGGATCGACGATCTCGACCGAGATGCCCTCCTTGGCCAGCTCCTCGGCCACCTCGAGCCCGCGGTAGAGCATGCCCATGTAGGCCACCACCGTGACGTCGGTGCCCTCGCGGCGAATCACCGCCTGGCCGAGTGGGATCAGGTAGTCCGGATCGTCCGGCACCTCCCCCTTCACCGCGTACAACGTCTCGGCCTCGATAAAAATCACTGGATTGTCGTCGCGGATCGCCGACTTCAACAGGCCCTTGGCGTCCGCCGGCGTGGAGGGCCGCACCACCTTGAGCCCGGGCACGTGGTAGAAGTACGTCTCCATCGACTGGGAGTGCTGGGCCGCGAGCTGGGCCGCCGGCCCGCCGGGCCCGCGCACCACCAGGGGGATGTTGTACTGGCCGCCGGACATGTAGCACATCTTGGCCGCCGAGTTGACGATCTGGTCCAGGGCCAGGATGGAGAAGTTGAACGTCATCATCTCGATCACCGGCCGCAGCCCCAGCATCGCGGCCCCGACGCCGACGCCGGTGAAGCCCGATTCGCAGATCGGGGTGTCGATGATGCGCTTGTCGCCGAACTCCTTGAGCAGCCCCTGGGTGACCTTGTAGGCCCC
>Ga0070699_100005621_pt1 | contig 10998 bp, 12 predicted proteins | sample KBSK1503metaG_FD_65473 | JGI IMG/M metagenome (GOLD analysis project Ga0070699, IMG submission 65473) | Corn, switchgrass and miscanthus rhizosphere microbial communities from Kellogg Biological Station, Michigan, USA - KBS K1-50-3 metaG | ecosystem: Host-associated > Plants > Roots >...
ACTCCGGTTTGTTGTCCACTTTCCATTGATAGAACAACCAAGAAACTCGGGCAGAAAAAACCAACCAAAAAGACGCAGAACTACAATTTAGACCTGTCCAGTCAGCGGGGTCACGCCAAGCAGCTAAGGCAGCAGATCCGACAGTGATCATTGCGAGCGGTGTCGGTTCGCTGCCAAACAAGAAGCGCCGGACGACGTCACTAGCAACCAATAGACCGAGCACGCCTTGAAAGATTCCGCTGATGAAGGCTGCTCGCCGTTTCGCAGAGTTTGGTTTGCCAACTGGGTAAAGTGCTATTCCGTAGATGGTCGCATCGGCGAGCATGTCGAGAGAATCCGCAAGTAAAGCGCTTGAGCTAGCCAAGATGCCAGCCACCACTTCAGCACAGAACATCGCAGCATTAATGGTCAGAAGCGCCAGTAAGACTCTGTTCTGCATTCCTTCTTTAGCTTCGAGACGACAATCGCAGGGCATAAATTCTCTGAGGCCGCTTTTCCACGGAATCCCTCCAGCGGATTTGCCATGCCATGCAAGATCCAGACTAAGGACTAGTCTCGTCCGCTGGATATTGGGCGCGGACGGCTTTGATAACGCCCTCTACTATCTTAAGCTTTTCCTGGGCGACATCATATTTACCGTCCTTCGCGGCATCGTGAAGATCATCGAGAACTTTGCCCGCGTTCTTTACCTGACCTTCGACACGTTTGAGCTTGTCAGCCGGGAGATTGGTCGATTTGGATGGCAGTGCCTTGAGCAGCGCTTCCAAATCCTCCGCGACGGTATAAACCTCGTCGGCTTTCTTCGCTGCAACGACATCCGCGAGTTGCTTGTACTTGGAATCCAGTGCAGCCCAGATTGCTTTCACCGAGTCTGGTATGGTTATTTTCGATTCTTCACCGCGGACGCGAAGCAGTGTGAACACGAGAATCGCGGAGATGCCTGCGATCAATGGTACTGTCTTCATGGTAGTGTTTTTTTGGCTCGCCTGGGTTCCTCGGTAACGATAATGGGCCGGTCAGAAAGTTGGTGCAGGTTGTGTTCTGGTCTTGTCGGTCGTTTGTTTCGCTTCACTCTCTTCTTCGCTGCGATGAAATATGCGATAGATCGCCGGTGGGACGAACAGGGTGAGCGCAGTGGATGAAATGATGCCGCCAATAACCACAGTCGCGAGCGGCCGCTGGACTTCGGCGCCGCGACCGGTTGCAAGAGCCATTGGGACAAACCCCAGTGAGGCGACTAACGCGGTCATCAGCACTGGGCGCAACCGCGTCAGCGAGCCTTGGCGGATGGCGTCTTCAAGTGGTGTGCCCTCCTGGCGAAGTCGGTTAATAAACGAAATCATGACTACTCCGTTCAACACGGCCACTCCAGAGAGCGCGATAAAGCCTACGCCGGCCGATATTGAAAGCGGAATGCCCCGCAGGCAGAGAGCCGCAATGCCGCCGGTGAGCGCCAGCGGCACGCCAGTGTAAACCAATAGTGCGTCCTTGACCGTGCCGAAGCTCACGAACAGTAGCAGGAAAATCAGCAGAAGAGCGAGAGGCACGACAACTTTCAGCCGGTTCGTGGCCGAAAATGAGCTGCTCGAATTGCCCGCCCCACGCCACCCAGTAGCCGGAAGGTATCTTGACGCCATCGCGAATTTTCTGCTGCGCTTCAGCCACGAAGGATGCGATATCTCTTTCATGCGCTCGGCCACACGCTGAGACACGCTCCGACTGTTTTCTCCCATCAACATGAAGGTCGTGCCGAGCACGACCTCTTCCCCATTAAGCGTTGCGGCGCCGGAACGCAGCTCTGTCCCCTCGCTGACCTCGGCAACGTCGCGGATGCGAACTGGAACACCATTGCGGTTTCCCAAAACGATGTTCCGGATGTCTTCAATGTTCGCGACTTGGCCAGGAGTTCTAACTAAGTATTGTTCCCCGTTGCGCTCGATGTAGCCCGCTCCCATGTTGGCGTTGTTTTTCGTCAGACCCTCAATCACGTCATCAAAACTGAATCCGTAGGCCAGCAATGTGTCCGGAAAAGGCGCCACCTGATACTGCTTCTCAAACCCGCCAATGGTATTGACTTCGTTGACGCCTGGGACGGTCCGCAGCTGTGGTTTGATAACCCATTCCTGAATTGTACGCAGGTCCGATGCTGTATAGGGTATCCCTTGTTCGTTCAGCGCTCCCTTTTTTGCCTCTACCGTATACATATAGACCGCGCCAAGTCCGGTCGAAATCGGTCCCATTTCCGGCGAGATGCCCTCCGGCAGTTGCCCTTTGATCTGTTGGATGCGTTGAGCAATTAGATTGCGGGCAAAATAGATATCGGTCCTATCCTTGAAAACGATGGTTACCTGCGAAAGACCGTAGCGAGAAAGCGAGCGCGTATGATCTAGGCGCGGCAAACCCGAAAGAGCAGTCTCGATTGGAAAGGTGATCCGCTGTTCGATCTCGAGAGGGGAAAAGCCGCGTCCTTGCGTGTTGATCTGCACTTGGACATTTGTGATGTCCGGTACGGCATCAATCGGCAGCACCTCATAGTTCTGAATGCCGAGCGCTGCAATGAGGGCGACCCCGAAGAGCACCAACCAGCGCTGGGTAGTCGAAAAACGGAGAATCCTCTCAATCATAGCTCATCCAAACGTCACAATGATCGGTCATCGGTTCGAACGGCTCGCCGGCAGTCTTCTAGCGGAGCTCGTTTTCGCTCAGAGTCCGACCGACCGTGAACATTCGTTTTCATTTCTAGTCGTTGTCCTCCTTGGTGCTGGCTTTTGCGAGTTGCGCCTTGAGAACGAAACTGTTCTTGGCCGCATATTTTTCGCCAGGTGCAACGCCCGAGATAATCTCAATCCATTCGCCGTCCTGCTCGCCACTGTCGACCTCACGGGCTTCGAATCCAGCGCCTTCCTGCACAAACACCACCGACTTCTCCTCGATCCTCTGAATAGGGTTGGTCCTTACCGCAACAGGCGCATCGATTCGCCAATCACGACTTCACCGGTAACAAAGAGCCCGGGGCGCAAGTCACCTCGGGGATTTGGAACCACTGCCCGGGCAAGCATCGTCTGGCTGGACGCTGAGCTGATTGGAGAAATATACGAAATCGTCGTATTGACTCGCTCTCTTCCTTGTTCGCCTTCGAGGATAAGGTTTTGGCCTAGTTCAAGCTGCGGAAAATCCTGTCGATAAATGTTTAAATCCACCCAGACACTACTAAGATCGCCAATGACAAAAATCGTCCTGCCCTCAGAGACAAATTCACCAAGCGTTACTTCTTTTTCGATGATGGTGCCGACGATCTCCGACTTTACATCGTAATTTTGTAGGCTCTCGTTACTCTGAATCGTGGCGAGCACTTCGCCTTCCTGTACCTTGTCGCCGAGGTTCTTCCTCACCACTTTCGCGATGCCTGGGAAACGAGGGATCACAAAGGCCATCCGATCTTTGTTTGCTGTGATCTGTCCGTTTACTTTGATAGTCCTTTGCAGCTTTCGGGGGCCTGCTTCCTCAAGAATAATCCCTGACCGCTCTACCATTTCTTTGGCCAGCTGGACCTTGCCCAGCCCAGTGTCTTTATCTTCGTCGCGTCCGGCCTTTCTCTCCTCCCTTTGTTCCTGTCCGGGGTTGGGCGGGCGAGTTTGCAGAATACTCCAGCCCGCGATGACCCCAACACTGCAGATGAGAGCAATTGCGAGGAGTTGGCGGGTTTTCATTTGAAGACTGTTTGCATTAAGAAGTGCTGTCTTGTCATCTCGTGGTCACTTCGTATTCTGCTTGGGTCTGTCGTCCATCTCGCTAGATCCGGATTCTTCTGGAGCTTCGCCTTCAGCGATTCCAGCGAAGGAATGGGTCTCAATTGATCCAGATTTCCAGTTACGCTTGGGAACGTCGCCTTCTTTGCACCCCATTGAGCCGCCAAATCCACTCGGGCTGCCTCCAAATCGCGCCTGGCCTCTCTTAACCGGATCCGAGCGGTCGCGACTGCCGTATTCGTTCGTACTAATTCTACGCTAGATGCCTTGCCAGCTTCTACTCTCTTGTGTGTGACGGGTACCGCTCCTTCGGTTAGCTCGACGTTCTCCCCCGCTAACTGCACATTTAGTTGTGAGGCTAACACATTGATTGAACGCTAGGCTGGTTAACTTCAGAACTTCCAAACGCTTTACTTGGTAGTCCCATTCGGTCGCTTCTCGATCGAACTGCGCTTCCCGAATGCATTTCCTCCGGTGACATTTGGTTTCTTGCGAGTTGCCGGATTAGTAGATGCAAAACACTCTCGGGCGTGCGGAAAACGGATTCCGCGAGGAGAGATAAGAAACGCGGATCGTTTTCATGGGTTCAACTCATGAGGAGAGCCCAGTAGAAAACTTCAGTCGTGAGAAAAGGTTTAGAGCCGTGTCCGTGACGGCTCGGAAATAAAATGACTCCCTCCCTCAATATAATTGAGACGAAGCGTATGGCGTTTTATTCCCAGAAAATAAAAATATCTTTCAAGGCTCGAAGAACGGTTCCCGGATCTGCCAAGCTCACAAGCCTAATTTGGCGGTGCCAGCCTCCACCATCAACGATGCGGGCCAGATTGTCGGTAATGGCACGACGCCTGGAGGCCTTCCTGTACTCCAACGGCAAAATGGTCTCGCTCGGCGTGCCCTCGGGCGCTAACAGATCCAGCGCAAACGCCATTAGTACCACTGGGCAGATAGAATAGGACGGCATTGACTGAGTCCACAATTTTGGCTTGGTCGAATCCTTGAAGAGCAATTGTGGACTCTGCCCTCCTAAGAACTAAGGCTGAATACTGCACTGCCTCAACCTTAGGCTTGTTAATTCATGTACGAGGTGGCGTCTCATCGCCGCTGCGGTGCCATCGAACTCTCACAAATGACCGCCACGAATATTACAATTCCATCAGTTTCGCCGCAATTTTCCCGTTCTCGGGAATAAGGCTCAATCATTTTCGGCCCATTTTATTAGCCGATAGGAAGCTATTTCATTGCGTTTTCGAGCCTCTGCGGAGGGGCGCCTGTTTAGGCCCTTGAACCTTTCTATAGGTGCCTCTCATTATGCCGCGGCACCAACGAATGACACGCCTCATCTAACGTGAGCTACCAAAACGGATTGTAATATGAAAACAAAAGACTCCCACCATCCTGTATCATTCGATGACACAGTCCCTTCTACTGACAAAACACGAGATTGACTCTCGCAATCATAACGTCGTCGGTCGACGCTCATTTCTGCAGCACTTAGGCATGGCAGGGGCCTCGTGGCTCCAGTAGCCGCTCTACTGTAGGGCCTCCGAGGACTTAATCGATGCGGTACGCTGCATCTGAGGATTTAGAAGACGCAACGAAAGCAAAAAACTTTGCTGTTAGGAATTGTGGTTCGCAGTTCGCTCTAAGCTTCACGCGAGCGACATTCCTCGGATTGTCTCGCGAGCGCCTTGGCTATGCGAACGCCGGATGGTGTTTGCTTGTTTGCGCATATGGAGACGGTCGAAATTATTCCTAAGCATAAAACTGACCTTTTCCGAGAATAATATGCGCCGAGGTCGGGCCGATAGGTTGAGGCAAGAAGACCGGCGGCGCTTTGAAAAGCTCTTTCTCCCGTATTTGGACGCTGCGTATAACCTAGCGCGTTGGATAGTCCGACATGATCAAGATGCGCAAGATGTTGTGCAGGACGCGTACATACGAGCTTTTAAAGGATTTCACCGCTTTCGCGGCGTGAACGCAAGAGCCTGGTTTCTAACGATTACTCGCAATACTGCTTACAGCTGGCTCAACCATCATTCCGCAGAAGAAGAGCTAATTTCTTATGATGAAGAAAAACACGCAAAAATTATCTTGATGAAGGAGCCTGAGCACGACCTCGTGTCCGAAGAACGGAAGGAACGCTTACAAATAGCGCTGGAACAGCTCCCATGGGAGTTTCGCGAGGTTATAGTTCTTTATGAACTCGAAGGCTTATCCTACAAGGAGCTGGCGGCGACGCTTGGTATCCCGGTCGGGACAGTGATGTCCCGACTGAGCCGGGCACGCCGACGTCTCCGAGAAGGTTTCAAAGGACGGGACGTAGAGCATGGATTGTAACGAAACCAAGCGGTTGTTAGACGCTTACGTTGACGGCGAATTGGAACTCACCCGTCAGCTGGATATGGAAGCTCACCTCGCCACGTGTTCCAAGCACATGAAAATTCACGTGGAACGCACATGAGACGAGTCGTCATCACTGGATTGGGGCCGATTACGGCCATTGGCGTGGGGAAGAAAGCTTTTTGGGAAGGACTGACGAGCGGCAAAACCGGAATTGGCCCGGTGACTCGATTTGATCCTAGTCTGTTTAACGCTCGCAGCGCGGCCGAAATCAATGACTGGGAGCCGGAAAAATTCTTTCCCTCGCAGCGCTTGAAGCGCTTGGACCGGTATGCGCAATTTGCCGTTGGTTCTGCAAAACTCGCTTTGGAAGACAGCGGCCTTTCGTATTCTCCTGAAGATCCTCAATCGCGAGTTGGAGTCAGCTTCGGAACGGCTCTAGGAGGTGTTTCCAACGCGGAAAAGCAACATGTCTCGTTTGTTCATAGCGGTCCGAAATCCGTCCACCAGACCATCGCGCTCCAGGTTTTCGGCGCCTCCGCTCATTGCAATATCGCGATTGAATTCGGCTTGCGCGGCGTTGGCACCACGAACTCTAACAGCTGCGCGAGCGGCAATGTCGCGATCGGTGAAGGGTATCGGTACATTCGAGACGGCTGGGCTGATGTAGTTATCGCCGGCGGCGCAGAAGCGCCTCTGAGTCCCTTATCGTTCGGCGCCTTCGCCTTCATCCGAACCATGAGCCGATGCGACCCGTCAGTCGCATGCCGGCCGTTTGATCGCAATCGGGATGGATTCGTCATGGGTGAAGGCGCAGCCAGCCTGATCCTGGAGGAGTATGAGCACGCTAAAGCACGCGGAGCGCACATTTACGGCGAGGTGGTAGGCTACAGTCTCAACAACGACGCGTATCATATGACCTCACCTTTACCATCCGGGGACTCGTGCATTCGGGCAATGGAAGACGCACTGAACGCGGCACAAATTAATCCGGAGCAGATCGATTATATCAGCGGACATGCGAGTTCCACCCAACTCAACGACTCGAATGAGTGCGCATGCCTGAAAAAGGTGTTCGGCAGCGCAGCAACAAAAATTCCAGTCAGCGGTACGAAGGCCTTCTATGGTCATCCGCTTGGGGCCAGTGCCGCGATTGAAGCCGCGGTCTGCGTGCTGGCGATGCAGCACGATTTTGTTCCGCCGACCCTCAACTACGAGACGCCGGATCCAGCCTGTGACCTGGATGTCGTGCCCAACCAGCCACGAGAAAAAAAGATCGAATACGCGCTGAGCAACGCCTTCGGCTTTGGCGGGATCAACTCGTGCGTGGTATTCCGTAAGATCTGATCAGAAACAGATTCACCGCGGAAGCCCGACCACAACGCGTCTAAAGAATTTTCAATTTCTGCATAAATGCGTGCAAGAAACGGCCATAGCCGCGGAATAACGCCGCAGGTCATTCTCTACCATGGTTATCGCCCCGCCACGAAACGAGACGATGTCACCGTGGGTGCGCAAGCAGTTGTATTGTCGATTGGAGGCCTGCTGTTCCCCGATGGTGTGCGAGCCTGCAGAGAGTCGATACGCGGAGCGAACCGCTCGCTTGCGGTGTCAGCGCGAGGATGTTTACCACGCGAATGCTGACAGAAGACTGCCACGAAAATTGCAATTCCATCAGTTTGACCGCAGTTTTCATATTCTGCCTTCCGTAATGAAAGCGGCAGCGGCTACCATTGAAGTAACCTTCATGACTGCGATGCGCCTGTTAATCATCGAAGATGAAAGAAGAACTGCAGCCCACCTCCAGAAGGGTCTGAGCGAGAATGGCTTCACCGCGGATGTCGCCTATGATGGTTTTGAGGGATTCGAGCTCGCGCGTACTGGAGACTATGCGCTGATTGTTCTCGACGTCATGCTGCCGCACCGGGACGGCTGGACGATCCTTGATGAATTGCGTCGGGCGGGTGTCATGACGCCGGTTCTTTTCCTGACCGCGCGCGACCGAGTAGAGGATCGGATCAAAGGGCTGGAAATGGGCGCTGATGACTATTTAGTTAAGCCGTACTCCTTTTCTGAATTGTTGGCTCGTGTCCGAACAATTTTGCGGCGCGGGCCGGCGATGCAGGAGGAGGTGCTACAGATAGCCGATCTGGAAATAGATACTCGTCGATACAGGGTTGTTCGACAGGGGCGCAATCTCCAACTGACCCGCCGCGAGTTCCTGTTGCTGACCTGTCTAGCCCGATCAGCCGGAGAGGTCGTCTCGCGCACTAGGATTGTCGAACAGGTATGGGACATCAACTTTGATACCGGCACTGACATAGTTGAAGCGACGATGCGAAGGTTGCGGGCAAAGGTTGACGATCCCTTCCAAAAGCCACTCATTCACAACGTGCGCGGCATTGGTTATGTCCTCGAATCTCGGTAAGAACGGAGCAACGGTCGCCGACCAAGTAGGCCATGGTCACTGGTCGCTCGATTAGCGGTTTTCTATACGCCTGGCGCAACCGCGCTCTTACTGGTCACCATGGTAATTCTTTACAGCGTCCTCGTGCAGCATATCAATGCCGACGATAACAATTTCCTGGCAGACAAATTGCGAGCGGTCCGAGCTGATCTGGCCGAAAAGAAGGTCGTCAAGGAGAATTACTGGCAGACGACGTGCCAATCGGGGCCTCCGATTATTTCGTCAGAGTCCTGAATCGACAAACAGGACAGTTCGTTGCGGAACGGCCTCAGATGGGAGGACGACCACTTCCCCCGTCGGTGTTCCCCTTCCTCCTCCGGATGGTCAAATTCCGGCGCAAGGCCTCGATATAAGACTACTTGCGGGAAATGGTTTTTGTTGATGTCGGCGATCGCAGAACTTGATTACACCGCGCCGGAACCGATCATTCTCCAGATCGCACAGGACGCAACCGATTTCGATGTTCAGTCCCATCAAGGGTACAGCCTCGGCGGTTGGAATAACTATCTGATTATCTCGGAACTAAATCCGCGGATATGGAAAAATTTGAGGATCAGCTTCGTAACCGGACCGAGTAATTGGCGGGTGCGTCACACCTTCTTGTAAACGATGCAAGAATTGATTCCGCCAATCCGAATGCGTTGCTAGCCCCAGACATGAATTTTGTCGCAACCGGGGAATAAAAAAGGCCCCAGGACCGGTCTTATTAGTGGGCGATTAGGACATTTTCGCGGCGATTGCTTGCGATACCAAAATCGTGCTGCACAAAACTTAAAGAGCGGACCGAACCGGGTCCCCCCTCAACGTGGACTCCGGAGCTCGGAACGCCGAATACTTCACTGATTTTAGCTCAAAAATCGGGAAAGCGACCAACACTTTCTCGTTAAATTGTTGTATATGAAAGGGTTACATACTTTTCATTGGATTCTGGTAGCGGCTCTTGCTGCTTTATTACCGGTCACCGCGCGAGCCGTAACCGGTCACATGATGGCAGGCTCCGTAGCAGGCGAGCCTCTTCATGTTTCTATGGGACACGGATTTGGATTTCGTCACGACGGCCGTTTCTTTGGTCGCGACCATCGTTTCTTTGACGACGACCGGTTCTTCTTTCGCCATCGTTTCTTTGACAACGATCGGGACGACCGGTTCTTCTTTCGCCATCGTTTCTTTGACGACGACCGGGACGACCGGTTCTTCTTTCGCCATCACCGCCACCATTTCTTTGCCGATTGATTTCGTGGAGGCGACCGAGGGTAGGGTCACGTCTTAACGGATGATTCTGCTGAAAAACCAAGATTTTCGTAAGTTATGATCGGCAGTGCGTAGGTGGATTTGCTAGGCTCGAGTTCAATCGGGATGAGCTTACCGCAGTTTTGAAGTACAGGGATCGTTGTTTTGAAAGTTTGGCAGCGATCGCCCCGGAGTTTTTTGGCGAGAAGGATAAGTACAAGTTATTTGCCAGGAAGGTTTGTCCGGTCTTAGCGCAGTGCTGGGAGGAGCTAGCGGAATGTGCATGGATTGTAACGAAACCAAGCGGTTGTTAGACGCTTACGTTGACGGCGAATTGGAACTCACCCGACAGCTGGATATGGGGGCTCACCTTGCCGCCTGCTCCACGTGCAAAAAGGCGGCCGAAGCAGCAATCAATTTTCGTTTTTCAGTTCGCGTGAATATGCCGGTCTACAAAGCACCTCCAGAGCTCAAAAGAAAAATTCGAGTTGCGTTACGAAAAGAATCTGGATCCTGGCTCGAACGGGTTTTTCAGTTCTGGCGACCTTTGGCCGGCTCGGCGGGGATCCTGGTGTTGGGCTTCTCGTTCGCCTGGGCCTGGATCGTGGATTCTCACGACAAAGATCGAGAACTGATCGCTGAAGCGATTTCGGATCATTCGCTGTCGCTCCTCGCCGATCACTTGCTCGACGTCACATCCTCGGATCAACACACCGTCAAACCCTGGGTCACTGGCAAACTAGATTATTCTCCGCCGATCGCGAATCTATCAGAGGCAGGCTACGAACTGGTCGGCGGCCGGATCGATCTCTTAGAGAATCGTCCGGTGGCGGCAATCGTCTACCAGTACCAAGGTCACTTTATCAACGTATTCGTCTGGCCCGCAGCAAATCACGCAATCAATTTCGATGTTCAGTCCCATCAAGGGTACAGCCTCTGCGGTTGGAATAAGGCCGGACTCAACTATCTGATTATCTCGGAACTAAATCCGGCAGATATGGAAAAATTTGAGGATCAGCTTCGGGACCGCACCGAGTGATTGGCAGGTGCGTCACATCTTCTTCTAAACGATGCAAGGATCGATTCCGCCAATCCGAATGCGCTGCTAGCCCCAGACATAAATTTTGTCGCTACCGGGGAATAAAAAAGGCCCCAGGACGGGTCTTATTAGTGGGCGATTAGGACATTTTCGCGGCGATTGCTTGCGAT
>Ga0070699_100005623_pt1 | contig 10993 bp, 16 predicted proteins | sample KBSK1503metaG_FD_65473 | JGI IMG/M metagenome (GOLD analysis project Ga0070699, IMG submission 65473) | Corn, switchgrass and miscanthus rhizosphere microbial communities from Kellogg Biological Station, Michigan, USA - KBS K1-50-3 metaG | ecosystem: Host-associated > Plants > Roots >...
ACACGAACTTTGTCAGCCACTATTTGGCTCCCTTCTTGATGCGCTGGACCAGCTTGTCGAGGTTGTCCTGGTTGTTCCCCAGCCGTACGACTGAGGGCAGACCAGCCTCAGAGCGATCCTTCGTCAAGTACCGCTCGCTCGGGCCAATGAGCATCCTATACTCAATATTCGCCCGCTTCTTCTTGTCTTCTGTCTTCTGCACCACCTCCTTGACGTGCATCCGGCCGATGATATCGACGGCGGCAGTCAACGTCTGCCGGATGCTAGGTGAAACATCTGGGAACACATCGGGGGCGTCCTCGTCAGCATCGTCAGTGAACCCCCGTCGCTCCTGTGCGAGGAACACCGTGTGCATGGGTAGGTTTCTGAACTGAAGGATCTGTGTCTTCATCAGCTCACCCACCTTGCCCCACGCACGACGATCCGGCATCTCGGGGTCTCGTGTGGGATCACGGGAGGCCTCGTCACCGAGAACGAACTTCATGCACAGTTGGGCGAGTGACGTGGTAGTATCGATAACCGCAGTCTGGTAGCCCTCATTGTTCTTGTGAAGATACCAATACGCGAGATCGATATCTGACCACACTTGTAGTGGGAACACCTGCACGTCGTCGTAATTGCGGATGCTGAGCGACCCATTCTCGTTGCAGTCGATGAGCAATACAGGTCGAGGACCACTCGCACCTAGCCGAGTCTTGCCCTTGCCATTCTGCCCGTACGCCAGCAACTTCAGGTACTCGAACGATTCACTAACATCACGAATCTTCGACTGGGCTTGGCTGATCTTGTCGGACGATGACGTCCGCGTTTTCCGTCTCGGTCTTGTGGACAATCGATGCTCCTTTCACTATCTTCTCCATGCGTACAGCGGCGCAGTGTGTGGTGCACATGAAATACCCTCGAACATGGATGTGAAGACGATGGGTATCCCGGATGTGAGGAAAATTTCCGAACGAACGTACGCGGATGATGAGAGCATGTTCACCACACTCATCACACTGCCGTACTTGCATACGGTTCCCCTCATTCACCCGCCTTCAGTCCCTCCAGCCCGTAGTAATCCTCGATGGTGGCCTTTCGGAAGTTCAACCGTTCGACCTGCTGTGCGTCACCGCCGTAGAGCTCGGTCATGCACAGCTCCAGGTAGTCACAGGCGAACAGACACCCTCGCTCGATGCTGCGTACAGGTCGATATCCCCTTTCTATCTTCGAAGCCGTGTAATCGATCTCCTTGACGAGGGTCTCGATTACATGTGGCGGCTTCGGCACCCTTTCGCGGCGGAAGTAAGTACTGTGATTCTTTAGAGTCAGAATCTTATCACGATAGTCAGCGGGGTTCAAACCATATTCTCTCAGTGCACGGAGAAATGTGAACAGCTCGGTGTCGTATTTCCTCGCCATCGAGATGCCCCCTCGCTTGAGCTGTGGCGGCTTCGTCGGCTCCTTGGTACAGATGTAGTTCCAGATGACACCTTGGATGTCCCAACCTAATTGGTTCAAGCCCCAGACATATCGTGCAGACTGGATGTCGATGAAACGGTAGTTGTCGTTGGGGATCGTCTTGTGAGACTTGTGCTCAACGAGCCATCGTCCGTAATCGTCCTCGATGATGGCGTCCACTTTGAACACCAGCGTGTTGCCCTTGGGGAGTTCGACTTCGAACTTACGCTCGGTTTCGATGACCGTCCACTCTGAGTCTTCATCACGCCAGCGGTAGAGGTAGGCCAGCATGATGTTCTTACAGATCGTGGGCAGATCACCGTAGTACTCGCGCTCCTCCTCGAACAACTTCATGAATTCCTTCGTCAGCTCCTTGTGTTTGTCCTTCCAATCACCTCCCGCGTAGTGTGTCTCCAGCAACTCGTGTAACCAGGACCCACGCTTGAGCGGCAACCCCACACGGCGAGGGGTCAGCAGACGTGAGAACTTGTAGTCGTATTGCTGACTACAACGCAGGAACGTCTTCGCTTGAGAGTTAGTGATGCGCATAGTCCTCGATGATCTTCGCTAGAAGTCGGTCATCAACCCGATTCTCCAACACCATGTAGGCAGCTAGATGCAGGGCCGAGCAGAAATGCCGAGGATACTGACCTCCTTCTTGTTCTAGCTGGTACCAAGCGTCGCCCCCGTACACAACGACGTGGTCGATAGGCTTCATCTTCTCGCAGGGTTTGAAATCGCAGTGCCTCATCTCGCTCACGCTACTTCTTCTCCTTCGCTCCAGTGGTCCCCGACAGAAACGTCCACCTTGATGGGCACGCTGAGTGTCACCCCGAACTTCTTCTGCAAGGGGAGGTTCTCCATCGTGTCCCGGATCGTCTTCGCCCAGTAATCAACGCGATCTTCACGAACCTCGAACAGCAACGAGTCATGCACCGTGCCCACGATGCGTGCCTCGTCGGACGGCATCATCTCGTGAAGCATCGACATTGAGAGTAGCATCATATCCGAGCCCAGCGACTGCACGGGCGAGTTGATTGCTTGTCGCTCGGCTTCCCCTCGTACCTCCTTGTCTTCTGATTCGATATCGGGCAGGTGACGGACCCTGCCGATAGCGGAGTTGACCGAATGGTAGATGCGTGCGAGTCGTCGCTGACGCTCGTGCCACCTCGGTAGTGTGGCGTACATATCGAAGAAGTCCTTGCGGGCTTCATATGCTTCAGGCTCGGACACGTTCACCCCGTACGAATCGCGAGCATAGGTGATGAACTTCGCTGCGCCCATCCCGTAAAGGAACCCGAAGTTTACACCCTTGGCCTTCTTGCGTTCCTCCTTCGCTACCGCATGTGCGGGCTTACCCGTCATCTTCATCGCCATCGTCATGTGTGGGTCTTCGTTGTTGAGGAAGATACGCATCATCACTGGGTCTTGTGAGTAGTGTGCAGCGAGACGCAATTCGACCTGTGCGAAGTCGGCCTCAACGAACTTGTACCCCGGCGGCGAGCCGATGATGCTGCGGATGAACGGGTCACGGGGTATCTGCTGTGCGTTCAACCCTCGAGACTTGTCCCCCTCCTCCTTCCCCGATGACAGGCGCCCGGTGACAGTACCCGCGAGCTTGTAGTTGGCGTGTAGTCTGCCCTGTTGATCCTGCTTCTCGGTCCAATTCTCGATGTACGACGACGAGTACTTCACCCACTTGCGCCACTCAAGGACGAGCGATGCGATCTCGTATTTGTCCTTGAGCCTGAGCATCACTGACTCGTTCGTAGAGGGGTTCCCCTTGCCTGTGGTCTCGATGATATCGAGGCCCATCTCCTCGAACATGATGCGTGCGAGTTGGATCGGTGAGTTCGGGTTGAAGTCGTAACCCACCAGCTTGGTAAGCTTCTTCTTGATGATCCTTAGTTTGCGGTCCACCTTCACACGACGGTCAGCGAGGCGTTCCTGGTCGAGGTACAGACCGACTCGTTCGATATCGGTGAGTGCATGTGAACCGGGCATCATGAGCATGGTGAAGATGCGTAGGAGTCGCACATTCGCTGGATCAGTCAGCTGCTTACGGAACAGGTAGTACAGTTGCAGCGTGTAGTCACAGTCGAGGGCGTTGTAGAGTGCGACTTTCTTGAGTGGGTGCACCATCGCCTGACCTTCGGACACGTCGATACCCCAGGCATCCACACCCAGCAACAGTTCGCCGAGGAACTTGAGGGACTTGAATCGATTCTCATCCAACACATGCGCGGCGAGCATGGTGTCGAAGTCTGCATACAAGGGCGTCCCGGAGATACGGGACAACCACCTGTCGTCGAACTTGGCGTTGTGTGCGATGCGCCGTGCGTTGGTATACGCCAGAGCATGCACCACTGACCTTAGGGCACGAATAGGGTCTTTCCAGCGTGCTTCAGGGTGATGCACCGGCAGTACAAATGCGAGGCCAGGTTTGACTGCGACACCGAGCGTGGCGATCTTCGCTTCGGGGTCGAATTCGTTGAACCCGTTGGTCTCAATGTCGTACGCCACGGCCTTGCTAATCATGATAGCGCGACACATCTTCGCCAGGCCTGTGGCGTCGTGAACTACGTAGACCTTTGTCTTCGGTGGGCGCGTCTGCCCTCGCGTGAGTCTGGCGAAGTTGGCAAGGTCATTGTCAAACATCGCCCCGAATCTCGGGTTCCGCAGTACCATAGCCGGGTGTATGGTAGCGAAAACCTTACAATCTTTCCACGCAAGTTCACCTGTAGCACGGTCGAGTGTCTCGTATCGGAAGTCATACGTCTTGCCCCTGTTCTTCATGATGGCACCCTTGTGGATGAGGCTGAGTGCGCTGTTGCCGAGGCACAGGATGAAGTCAGGTTGCACACGACGCAGCTCGTCTTCAAGGTAGTGTCGGCAGGCTTTCTGCTCGGTCTTGTTCGGGGTGCGATTCTCCGGGGGCCTACACTTGTTGACGTTGGTGATGAAGCAGTCCTCTCGAGGAAGACCGATCTTCTCGAGGGTCTCATCCAACAGCCTGCCACTCTTGCCGGAGAAGGGCCTGCGGATATCATCTTCCCTATACCCCGGCGCCTCCCCCAAGACCATCACCTTGGCGGGCACCGGGCCGACACCCATGAGACACACGGTCTGCGCGTGTTCGTGCAAGGAGCACTCAGTGCACTTGGAGTTGCGAACCTCCTTCCACAGCAGTGCGGTGTCGCGTCTAAGCTTCATAGCTCCCCTCGACACCTGTCCAGCGTTTGAGTTCAAACCCTAGGCCATCGGTGAGTTCCTGTCCCGGACCTTCGTAATCGTCTCGGTAGATAACCGTGCGAATCCCAGCGTTGACCATGAGTCGGGAACAAGTGAGACATGGTTTAGCAGTCGTATAAATCGTGAGTCCAAGAAGTTCTGTACCTGTTCGTGCCGCCCAAGAAATGAGGTTAGCTTCGGCGTGAGCCGCTCGGATACAATGACCATCTGCGAGTTGACAACCCACCGTAAGACAGTGAGGGAAACCTGCAGGCGCTCCGTTGTACCCGGCTGCCACAACTCGCCCATCCCGTACAGCAACGGCCCCGACTTTACGCCTCTCACAGGTCCCCCTCTGCGCATAGAGATTGGCGATCTGCATGAACAACGAACCTCGTGACAACCTATTTGGCCTCGGAGATGGCCCCGCTGACTCAGAAGACATCCGCAACGTCCTTCTTGTAAACGTGGAATGAGATGATGAAGTGAGTGAATGGCCCCACTTGCACCTGTAACTGTTGCGCCACATAGTGCTGAAGGATGTTCGCAAGTGCAGCATCGTTCGCCCAGTGTGTGAAGAAGTCACATGACCGCATCATGTACGTGAGATGTAGCTGACCTTGTCGGATCATCAGATGGTAACCGAGAGAACACGGCACGCGGCGGATACCCCGGCGATCCTCGTCGTATCGACCCTCCCACACAGGGATATAGATCTGTCGTGAGTTGGGGTGCACCAGCAGCTCGTCGATGGCTTTCAGGATATGTCTGCCACCCATGCGTTCGCTATAACTGTAGGAGAACTTGTTGAGCTTGGGCTCCAGGAACTGCTTCCACACTTCAGGGCGCTTGCGCCAGGCACGCCCCGGGTTCAGGTCCCCGGCGAGGCGGTCGGCCCATTCCTGTTTGACCCAGTCTTCATGCACACCTTCGAGATCGGTGTAGTCGGGGCGAGTGACAGTGTACGCATAATTCTGTAACTCCTTGGTTTCGTAGTCGGGATCATCCTTGATATCCTTATCTTGCATCGTCTCGGTGTGTACGCTGACACCCAGCTCTGCAAGATCACGAGCGATCTCGTTCTGTGCTTCCTTGAACGTGGTGTAGAACCTCAACGCCAACCTCCTTTGATGGTGAACTCAATCACATCAGAATCCATGACTACGACCGCCCCGTTTGAGTCATAGGCCATGAGCACGATCTCCCAGTCGGTGGGGTAAATATGAATCTCTCGGACCATTCGGGGATCCAGACCAAAGGACTTGCATACAGTGATCTGGACATCGATGGGAACTCTTGAGTCAATCATATGTTCAACTCGATGCTATCCAATCCGAGCCAGCTGTCATCCTCGCTGAGTCGCTCGACCAGCGCCTTCACCTTCTCAACCTTTTGCTTGCGCACCTTCGCCCTCGACTCGGGCGTTGAGTAAATCATCTTGTCCAACGTCACGAGCTCGATGGGTGTGGAGAGGGGCTTGTACTCCCTCTCGTTGCCGAGGTACGGTGTCTGATCTACCCCTGCGTGTGCGTGGTAGCGGCGACGGATTCGCTTCTCCGCCCCGTACTTCATATCCTCGTACAGTTTGCCTTCTCGATCCTGCTTAGCGATACGCGCCCACCAATATCGGATGAGTCGCCATGTGGGCATCTCCTCAAGAGGTAGCATCGTGCGTCTGACTCCGTGGATGTTGAACTCGTCGCCAACGTGTCGCGCCCAAGCTTTATCACTGAGGCGCATGAACTTGTCCTGACCGGTTGCGAACAGATAGGCGAGGGACTTGAACCCGTGGAACTGCCACGTGTCACAAACCCATCTGAACTGGAACTGGGAAGGGTGCAAGCCGTCGCCAATCATATCGCAGGCTTGCTCGATGAGCTTGTGTGCGAGTAGCAGGTCGAGACCCCCGATGTACCCCAAGTACGATGTTCGGGAGAACAGCGTGACGGTGGGCTGTGGGTAGGCACGGTAGGTAATCATCCTCATGCAGCCACCGTGCTTACGACGAGAAGCCCGGATGTTTGACTTGACTACCGTGTGCGCGACGGGGTTCATATCCATCGCCACGATGCCTCGGTTGTACGTGGACACATCCTTGATCTTCTCTAACCAATCGAACAGGCGCTCGGGGTTCACGTACTGATTGCACAGCGTGGACCATCGTGTGGGGGTGAGCCATAGGTCCCTGCCGATATCGAGTTCGTACTCACCCGAGTCGGCCATGCCCACACAATCCGAGATCATCGAATCGAGGCTCGACCAATACGACAGGTCCTCGCTGCGACCCCAGATGATGGCGTCGTTCGCCTTCTCCCACAAGTCGGTCATATCCTTAGCAACGATGATTGAACCACGATGATTCGGGCGGTCACCAACACCGGACTTGCGGGTTTCGCCTTGCTTCATGAGCTTAGTCATCTACGTGCCTCTTTATAAGCCCTAAGGCAGCGTAACGCTTGAGCTTTCTTTACCTCACCTAGGTAGGGCCAAAGCATTTTAGCTACGTGCAAAGTTTTCTCCCATCCATATGCTCTATACGTATAGTACGGATTCCCTCGCTTCGGGTCATACGGGCCAACGATTGTACCGACTCCAACACAGGCCAGAAACCTTACCAGAACCTCAGGAGCCCGCCCGGTCATGCTTCTTTGACTGATAGTAATGCGAGGATAAGGCATTCTGCGACCCCTCCTCATAGGTCCTGAATGACAACTGAAACAACCCTCCCCATCCACGAACCCTGCAGCCCATGCTCGTTCAGTATTCAGAGGCTTGGCGGAACTGATTGACGGCATGTTTCCTATGATACACCTTTGCAACATCTTGTGCAGTCATACCTGCAGTAATACAGAGCTCTACATAGAAATGGAGAGCGTCGATGAGTTCTTCATAAAAGTGTACTTTATCTGTTGAAACCTCGGAGACTTTCCACTGCTTATTTTTTAGGGTGTTCATAGCCTCCATCAGTTCCTCAATGCATCTAGCGTTGAGGTCCTTCAATCGCCATTGAACAAACCTATTGTCAATATCCCCGAACTGCTTAGGATCTACGACTAATGCCCCACGGTTTTCTTCAATCTCATGGTACTTGGCGAGTAGACCCTGTTGTGCAGTGAATATGCCCTCAAGCAAATCGCCTTCGGGAACTTCTATATGCTGAAAATCGTTGACGTTCACGAAACCTCCCTCAGATAACGGCGAACGTATTGCAGGACAGTGGTGTAGGGGTCGGGGCGATCCTTGTTGGGCTCGAACGTGTATGTGCAGATCTCGCTGTTGCTATCAGCGACAGCGAACAGGAAACGCAGCATGTGCATGACCTGGTCGTAACGCGAGGCGATCTCTGCGAGGTTCTGCCTGACGCCTGCCAACTGATCCTGGTCGTTGTAGGTGTCGATGATGCGGGCGACAGATCGATAGCAGTGGATGATGAGATGATGACCACGAGCGAACCCACCTAGCATCTCCATGTACTCGTCCATCGGGTAAGCGATGGGTCGGCGCTTCAGGACGGGGTTGTAGATGTACTCCGAGATGATGCGCGAGCGGTCGCCCAACACATGGGGCATCTGTATCCAAGCTTCCTCGGCGGCTTGCTTACGTATCTGTTCGCGGTCGTGTTTGTTCCCGATGCTTGGACGATACTCCAACACCGGGAAGTCATCAAGCAATCTCTCGACGAGGGTCGTTTTGCCAGTGTTATCGAGTCCCTCAACTAAGATCAAGGTTGCCCCTTTCGTGACAGTCAATCCTATTACGAACCGTCACTCCTCGTCAATCCCCAGTTGTGTGGCGAGGGACCTAGCGAGGGCTGTTGGTTCCTTCATGATTATGTCCATCAGGTTCTTCTTGCCACGCAGATTCGCGTAGATGTCAATATCGATGGTGTTCACTCCGACAAGGTGCTGGAATCTCTGACGATGGACCTGTCCCCCCCTACGGATACGTCTGTACGCCTGCTCATAGTCGTCAAGTGCATGGGTGACCGAGTAGAACATCCCCTGACGAGCCTTATGAAGAGTGATTCCAAGGCCGCCACTCTGTATCTGCGCGACGAAGAGCGAGGGTCCACTCTCAGTTTGAAATCTCCTACGAGCATCGTCCCTTTCACGTCGTCCTTGACCTCCACGGACAACGTGGGTTGGGACCCCGGAGCGTAATCCAAAGTCATAGAGAGCCTGTACTTCTGGTCTAAATCTCGCAAAGACCACGACACGCTCATCACTGTTCCACAAATCCTCCAATCGCTCGCGCGAGGCGACGAGCTTAGCTTCACTGATCTGATGTATGTTGCCCTCGTCCGACTTGATCCATCCCCCGGTGATCTGCTGAAGGCGAAGGATCTTCACGGCTACGTTCGCTGCATCTGACACCTCCCCGTCCCTCAGTTCGAGAAACAACTCGTAAGCCATCTTGTCGTACGCCTTGCGTGCCTCGGGCTCAAGCACCACGGGCACACGTTGGAACACAGCCTTCGGTAGCTTTAGCACATCTTCTCTAACGACCATCGCGTCCATGTCGATGAGTCGTGTGAGCTTGTCCACGTTTCTGTAGCCGCGTACCTGATAGCCCTTGAACCCCCCGTACCGAACGAACTCATCCTTGAAGCGTTGGAAGTTGGTGCCGAATCGCTGGTCATTGAGGAAGACCCACTGTGAGTACAGATCGATGAACCCCTTGGGTGTGGGGGTGCCCGTGAGTATCGCACGGTAGGGGGCGTGTCGCCACTTGCGGAAGAACATCGAACGCCGTGCACTAGGCTTCTTGATGCGATGGGATTCATCAGCGATGACCATCTGTGGGTTGTACGCTTCGACAAGTTCTTGCCGCCGCCACACCACGTCGTAGTTGGCGACCATCACGATGAGTTGTTTAGATCGAGGTACCCGTTTAGTGTCCTTCGTGAACGGATAGAAGTGATAGGGCACCGGGCAGTGAACAGCCAGCTCGTCCTCCCACACACCGATGACGGAGAGGGGGCACACGATGAGCACTCGTTGAACGTGCTGCATCATGTTCTCGGCAGCGGCCCAATCAACAACGACCTTCGTCTTGCCAGTCCCCGGCTCCCAAAAGAAACCGATGGCCCTCTGCTTCAAGGCCCGTATTAGCCCTTCCTTCTGATGAGGCCAGGGCTTCGTCTTGAATGTGTATTTCATGAAGAAGTGGGGGGACTGGGGCATACCCAGGAGAAGGAAACCCCGAAGTCCCCCCACGCTTTCACTCGGCGACTGCCTCCTTCACGGCGGCGATGAGCTGGCCGACCGCGGTCTTGTCGCGTGAGGCGACGGCTTGAGCCTCCTCAAGACTCATCGTGACGGACGCCATGTTCGGCTCCTTCACTTCCTCACCATCGACGACCTTGACTGTCGCCTTGCGGTTTCCGTACGTCCTGGCGGTGATTGACATGCCCTATTCACCTCCTCCCTGCTTTGAGTCGTTTGACGATGGCCTTGCATTTCGCATCCACCTCGTACGTTTCGATGTTTCCAGTGCGGGGATCGAAACGGCACGACGAGAAGGGCCTCACGAGTGTGACCCAACACACGATGCGACCGACACGGTATGTGAGTGTCTCCCCCACCACCACATCTTCCCCTTTCGTCATCGTCACGTATACGATGACATCCTAGCGACGCTTACGCAACTGTGAACGACGGCCCCTCTTACTGCTCCGGCGCCTCCTTCCCATGTGCGAGCCGAACGTTCCGTTAGCTCGACACACGTACCAATCGTTCTCACTGATCTCACACCACGCACAGACTTTGAGGTCCTGACGCCAGGCGACGGTGAGGAAGAACTCTCTACTCATCACTTCACCGTCAGCGAACATCGGAGCTTGTGCCTTGGGGTATGGCTTAGGTACACGGAAGAACGACCAGTCCCCACAGTACGGGCACCACAGCTTACCCGCCTCGCGCTCCCCCTTGATGTCCCCGTGCGGGAACAAGCGTTGTGTGGTGAGGCAGACAACGCGGCACTTGACCCCGCGCTCTCGCAGTTGGGTTGCTTTGTCCTTGAGCGTTGCGACAGAGTCCCGGTTCAATCGCAAACGCTTCTCCACACGCTTGCCCTTGTGGAACACAATCAAGCGGATGTATCGCGGCGGAGCGACGAGCACGTGCTACCCCTTTCGTACGTGCCACCTGTAGCCTGGGCGACCAGGCCCTACGTGTGCTGTATCCTTTCGCTTCTCGACCCTCTCTTGTTTCTCCAGCTTACGTAACTGCCGGGACAATGCATCCTTGCTCATCTCCGTCGTGGCGGCGAGTTCATCGACAGTCGCCCCCGATTCGGCTGTCGAAAGCAAATCATACAAGTC
>Ga0070699_100005625_pt1 | contig 10990 bp, 7 predicted proteins | sample KBSK1503metaG_FD_65473 | JGI IMG/M metagenome (GOLD analysis project Ga0070699, IMG submission 65473) | Corn, switchgrass and miscanthus rhizosphere microbial communities from Kellogg Biological Station, Michigan, USA - KBS K1-50-3 metaG | ecosystem: Host-associated > Plants > Roots >...
CGTGACGTGCGCCATATCGTCGGCGACGTTCGCCGTGAAGTCGAGCTCGGGGATGCGCCCTCCCATCAGCGTCGTATCGCTGATCGTCCCGCTCGCGTCGACGTTCACCTCCTTCGGCGTCGTCCCGCGTCCTTTGGCAATCAGATGGGCATTGATGTCGCTCTTGTAGCGATCCTCGGCGAGCGCCTCGACGTTGAACTGCTCGCCGATCCGCTGCAGATCGAGATTGGCGACCGACGCATCGGCGTCGTACGCGATGTCGCTGCCGTCGATCGTCGCGCTGACGCGGCTGTCGGCCGCGATCTTCGCGCCGGCAGCGGTCGAAGGCGCAAAGCGGAGATCGGCCTTCACGTGACGCCGCTCGGGACGATCGATGTCCGCGGTGCCGGCCACGTGATACGCCGCGTTGACGTCGGTGTCGGCCGGCGGGACGTTCAGCTCGCGCGGCATGCGGCGGAGGTCGACGTTCCGAACCTGCCCGTTGACGTCGAACGCGACGGGCCTGGTCTTCGCGTTCTTGTCGGCGAAATCGGGCAGCGTCACCCGTCCGCTCGCCGTCGCGCTCGCCCCATAGGCGGCGGCATTCGCGGTGAGCGCCACGCGCCGCCCCTCGATTTGCGCTTTGGCGTCGAGAGGGCCGGCCGTGTAGCCGGACGCGACGATGCGCGGCGAGTCGATCGCGACGCCGCCGTGCAGCGAGTTCAGGTTCGAGAACGATTCAGCGCGCAGGTCGACGTGGGCGTTCCCGGTGATGTCGCTCCTCTGCTTCGGATCGTTGAGAATCGGCGCCAGATCGATGTGGCGCACCGATAGATCGCCCTGCACCGACTGCCCCGGCTCCAGAATGTCGGCCACGATGTTGCCGACCGCGTTGCCGGCGCTCGACCGCACGTTCATGTTCACGCCGAGCCGATCGAACGGCCCGTTCAACTTGAGCTCGAAGGCCGGCTGCAGCCGCACGCCGGCCAGCGCCGGAACGAGCCGCGCGATTTCCGGAATCGACAGCTTGTCCGACGAGATCTGCAGGTTCAGGTTCGGCTTGGTCAGGTAGTTCTGCACGGCGCCGTCCACCGACAACGACGTCTCCGCCGTGCGCAGCGCCAGCTTCTCCACATGCACTGCGTCGTCGTGCACCGCCACGCCGCCAGACAGCGCGTTCAGCGCGATCGACGGCTCGGATCCGCGGAACGACACGTGCGTGATCTCGATCGAGTACCGGACGGGCTCGTACTTGAACGACAGTTTCGCGTCGAGGTGATCGAACCGCTTGGGCACCTCGACGCCGCTCGTTCCGACCGGTCCGTCGAGGACCACCGATCCGTCGCTGATGCCGATGTCCTCGATCGTGATCGGCCTTTCCGGTCCCTGGCGGTCGGCTTCCTGCGCCTGTTTCTTCACGAGCCGGCTCAACTCCCACGTGTCCCCTTCCCGCCGCAGATAGATGACCGGTTTGTCCAGCCGGATCTCGTCGACCGACAGACCTTTCGAGACGAACTCGAACACGCTGTAGTTGAGGCCGAGGTCCTTGACGGCGACGACCTGGCTGCCGTTCATCGAGACGCCGATATTCTCCATCTCGACGCCGAACAACAGATTCCCGCCGAGCCGTTCGATCGACAACGTGCCGTTCAGGTATAGATTCGCCTCGCGGACGATGTAGCCGCGCAGCCAGCTCTTGAACCACGCGGTCTGCGACACGACGACGGCCGCCGCCGCCGCGCCGATGACGAGCGTGAGCACGATGACGAACACATGAACGAGGCGCTTGACGATCCGCATCAGAACGCCTGTCCAATGGAAAAATGCACGCGCCAGCGGCGCGTTTGCGGCTGTCCGTTGACGAGCAGGCCCGGAATCGGATTGAGCTGGTAGCCGACGTCGAACCGGACGGGGCCGATCGGAGTCTGATAGCGGAGTCCCGGGCCGACCGCGTATCGCAGGTCGTGAAGGTTGAAGCCCATCGACTCGGCCCACACGTTGCCGCCGTCGAGGAACAGCACGCCGCCGAAGTTGCCGCTGATGACCGCGCGCAGCTCCCCGCTGAACGCGAGCAGGCTGTCGCCGCCGAGCGGCAGGCCCGATGCGCTGAGCGGGCTCACCTCGTATCGGCCCCATCCGCGGATGCTCGTCGCGCCGCCGAGGAAGTACCTCTTGGAGAACGGGATGTTCGTTTGATCGAGGCCGTTCGGCCTGATGTTGCCGGCCTGAAGCCGGCTCGCCAGCACGAGCGAGTTGCCGCGAAGCGGCAGGTAATGACGTCCGTCGGCCGACATCGAAAAGTACGCGAACGAGCCCGGCACGATGCGTCCCGCCTGTTCGGAGTGAAACGCGAGCTGATAGCCGCGGTGCGAGTTCAGCACGTTGTCGACCGTCGAGTGCTGGAAGTCGAAGGCGAGCGCGTTGAGCGTCCCGTTCTGCTGGCCGGTCGTCGGATCGAGACCAAGCGCGATTAGGGCGTTTCGCAGTTCCAGATTCGTCAGCACTTCGGGCGCAATCGAGCTGCGATCGTGCTCGGTCAGCAACGAGACGGCCCACGACTGGTGTTGACTCGTCTGATGCTTGAGCGTCGCCTTCGCGCCGACGACCATCGAGCGGTACGCCGGCGTGAACGTGTACCAATCCTGACCTTCTCCGGCCAGGGAGAAATGCGGCGCGAAGAAATACGGCTGAGTGAAATCGAGCCGGATGCCGCGGTCGAGCGACGAGTAGCGCACGTGAGCGCCCGCCGATCGCGCGTCGCCGAGAAAGTTCACGTGGTGATACGCGGCGTCGACGCGCGCCTTCTCTTCCGTCCCGTACCCGACGCCGAAGTTGACGCGCTGGAGCTTGCCTTCAGCGACCGTCACTTTCATCGGCACTTCCTCGGGCTGTGCCTCCGGGTTCACCGGCTCGATGTTCGCGAACTGAAACAGCTCCAGTCCGTACAGGCGCCGCTGCGAATCCTGGACGATGCTGCGGCGATAGAGATCGCCGGGCTTGAAGGTCAGCTCGCGCACGATGATGTGATCGCTGACCGTCTTGTTGCCGACGATCTCGACCGGACCGAAGTGCGCCAGCTTGCCCGGGTTCGCGTTGAACGTGAGGACGACCTCCTTGTCGCTCGCGCCGCGCTGCTCGTCGGTCGTCACCTTCGCGTACGGGTAGCCGTGATCCTTCAGCTCGTTCAACGCCATCTCGTGCGTCGTCACCACGAGCTGACGGTCGCGCGGCTCGCCGACCTTGAGCGGCAGCTGCGACTGCAGCTGCTTGAGGTGATCGGCGGGAATGACGTCGAAGCCGACGAACTGGATGGCGGCGACTTTGATCGGTTCCCCTTCAGCGATGGTAAGTGTGATGTCGACTTGATCCTGCTTGTCGTTCAGTTTCACGTCGAAGGCGGTCACGCGGGCATCGGCGTAGCCGCGGTCGCTGTAGAACGCCTGAATCCGTTTCAGATCGGCGTCGAACCGCGCGCGGTCGAAGTAGTTCTTCTTCCCCCACGGAAGCTTCGAGCTCTGGCGCGTCGCGAGCGCGTCGCGCAGACGCGACACATCGACGGCTTTGACGCCGTTGAACTTCACGCTGTGAACCTTGATCGTGCCTTCTTCTTTACAGGCGGACGCGAACGCCGCGGCAAGGATCAGAACGCAAACTGAACGGCGCATGGTTGCCCTGCAACAACCATAACGCGTGCCATGAATCGACAGGCCTGGATCGGACGCAGAAAGGGCGGGACAGTCAGGAACGGCAGGATGGGGGAAGGGCGGGATTCGAGGCCAGGACCTCTCCTCCCGACCTACTCCCGCGTGATCGTCGTCGGTTTCGCCGACGTGACAGCCAGCACGATTCCCAACCCGACCACGACAAGGGCCGCGATGAGAATCCAGATGGCCGGCAGACGAGCGAGGGCGCCGGCCTGCCAAAGCGCGAGGCCGGCGCCGAGAATCAGGATGAAGTAGCCGATCAGGTAGAGGTGAATGAATCGCATGCTTACTGCAATCGCACCACCAATGCCGCGCGACGGTTCAGCCGCCGTGTCTCTTCGCGCGAGTTGTCGTACTTCGGACGCTCCTCGCCGTAGCTGATCGTCTGCAGACGATCGGCCGAAATGCCGCGGCTCGTCAGGTAGTCCTTCACGGCGTTCGCGCGACGATCGCCGAGCGCGAGGTTGTATTCGGCCGTCCCGATGCTGCAGGTGTGACCTTCGATGGTCAGCCGCAGCGTCGGCGTCTCGCGCATCGCCGTCACCGCTTCGTCGAGCACGCGCGTCGCTTCGGGTCGCAGCGTGTAGCGATCGAAGTCGAAGTGAACGTCCTCGAACATGTACTGCTTGACCGGCGGCCGCGTGACGCGGATGTTCACCGTGTCGGACGCGGTCTTGTTGTCGGTCGGACATGTCACCGTCACCGTTACCGGCACGCTGCCTTCCTGCTGTCCGGCGGTCCACAGCGTCTGGCGCTCCGCCGGCTGGGCCAACGTGCCGCTCGGCGCGCTCCAGCGATACGTCACCGCACAACTCTGCGAGTCCTGCACCGTGGCCGTCACCGTGGAGCTCCTGCCGACCTCGACCTCGCACGGATCGCACTGCGCTCTGACCGTCAGCGTGTGCTCCGGTGGCGGCGGTGGGGGTGGCGGAGGCGGCGGCGGTGGCGGCGGCGGCGGCACGTACACCTTCACGCCGGGGTGATAGCCAATCCGGACTTGCCAGTCGTAGTAGTCGCCGAACTGATCGTCGTCGGTGAAGGCGAGGTTGCGGGCGCGCGTCGGGACGTTCCAGCTGCCGCCGACGCCCGCGAAGAAGCCGTTCTTCGCCTGAAACGTCAGTCCAACCGTCGCGCGATGAATGTTCTCGGTTGCCGAAACCAGCGGCGGGAACGTTCCATCGATCGCGCGAATCGCCGTCGCGGACGCCATCGTGATGGTGTCCTTGTTGAGCACCGTTCCATTCAGCTCGCCGAAGACGCGCAGGAAGTTGCGGGACGGGAACGTGACGCCGACTCCATAGTGGAAGGCGCCGCTCGGGGCATCGAATCCATCAGGCTTGCCGCGGAACTCCCAGCCGGCGTAGCCGGCGGTTTCGACCAGCTTCGAGGCTTCCTTGCTGATGATGCCGTCGATCGAGAAGTCCGCCTTGCCGGTGCCGTTGCCGACGCTGTCTTTCGCGGTCGGCAGCTTGACGATGCCGCGGATCGCGATGGCCGCCGGATTCTGGCGGTACTCCGACCACAGGTTGACCTTCGCGCCGACGTAGAAGTCGCCGACGTTGTCGCCGGTCCACGCCTGGTTGACGCGTGGGTACCGATCGATAACTCCGCCGAAGTTCGCGTCCTGGACGAACAGCGGTCTGACGTCGCGATCGATGCGGGTGTCGAAGAGGAACGATCCGAAGATCTCGGCCCGATCCTTGATGCCGTAACCAAGCGTGCCGGCGAAGTCGCCGACGTTGGTGTAGCCCTGGATCCAGTTCGTGCCGCGGCGATATCCGCTAACGGACCATTTGCCGCTCGCGAGCACCTCGCCGGTCGGCACAAACCACACACCAGTGTCGCCGAAGAACGTCGTCGTCGCCGGTCGAGTCTCCTCCGTTTCGGGTGTCGACGAGGACGGTGGTTGGGTAGTGCTGGTACTCTGTCCCGTGGATGTCCCTGAAGACCCGCTCTGTGCATTCGCGCTCGCTGCCACGGCGAGCGCCAACGCCCAGGCGATGGCTACGCGATTTGCCATTGTCGGTCGCCTCCATTGTCGTCGCTCGAACGCGTCGGTCGGTGCGCATGTTCACCGTCAGCGCTCGCTCGACGTCGCGTCACCCGCCGGCTGTCCTGTCGTCATCGGCGGCGCGTCGGCTGGCGGTACCGCGAGCCGGCCACGACCACCGCGGCTGACCTGACCGCCCTTGCGGCCGGCCGACCGCGCTTCCTCCGCGGACCACTCGTGCGCCGTGCCCTTCTCGTGCGCCGCCCGGCCGCCCTTGCTCGCGATCTCGCGCTGCTTTTCAGGCGACATCGACGCGAATCCTCGACGTTCCTTGCGTTCTCCAGTAGTCACCACAGCCTCCCTGTTCTGCTCCGAGCGGGCATGAACGACATAAGGTCCCTTGTCATTCGGCGGAAGGGGATCGTCGACTCGTGGGGGACGCGGTTCGTCGGGCGGCGTCTCCGGCACATCGTCGTTTTCCTTGTCGTCCCTGCGCTCCTCATCCTCGGGGCGGATCTCCATTCGACCCAGCGTTATCAAACCCCGTGCCCTACCCGCAATTCAGGCAGAATCCTCTAACCTCTTGAGTTAGGTCTGGTTAAGCGTGACGCCTTCCCAGAACCTTATGTGATCGTTGCAGCGGAACACTACAGTAGGGCTGGAAAGTAGTAGCAAATGACTGCAAGGCCGAGCTAAGTCAGGCGGGTCTGGCGCGGCGTGAAATACTCGCAAACACCGCAATTTCGGACGTCGAACTGGTCGCCGACGACCGGGAACCACATGGTGCACGCAAAACAGCAGATGGCCGTCTTCAATCATGTGAAGCCCGATGTCGGGCGGGATGTCAGCGGTGCGGCGACTGTACGCGGTGACGGGTTTCGGGACCGGCCGGAGCCCAGGCGTCGTTCAATTCATGGTCCGCGGCCGGATGTGCTGAGCTATTTGGTCTGCTGGGGAACATAGCCGGGTGGAAGCGCAGCGCCTTCGCCGAAGAAAAAATCTTCCATGTGCTTGGCGACCAGTTCCTGGGCTTCCTTCTGCCATGGCATGAGGCGGTACTCGTTGAGGATCATCTTCATGCGCTCCTCCCAGAGTTTCCACGCCTGCGCGGAGATGTTCTCGTAGATGCGCTGACCGAGCTCACCGGGCCACGGCGGCGCGTCGAGGCCGGGCAGCTCTTTCTGAAACTTCTTGCAGAACACGATGCGGCCGGACTTGTTTCCGACCGGCTGCTGTTGCTGTCCTGGTGTGTGCCCGCACGTATCAGCCATGTTCGCGATTGTACCGCATCGATCCGACGGCCAGCACCGGGAATTCGGGATCGATTGCGAACGTCAGCTCGGCGTTCGCCGCGCGAAGCGCGCGATCGACGTCGGTCGCCCGCTCGGCGCGCGCGAAGATGAAGCCCAGATAGCTCGCGCCTTCCGGCAGCGGAACGAGCAACTGATCCTGCTTCGCCGTGATCTGCACGTCGTCGATGTGGCGCACGCGCTTTGCGGCATCGATGCCGTCGACGCCGCGCAACATCCCGCGCCTCGGAATTGGAATCATCATCACGCCTGACGCGCGCGCCTCGCGGCGCCACGCGTTCGGCGATTCGCCGAGCGCGTGCCTCAACAGCATCTCCTCGAGCGGTTCGCCGCCCGCAAACCTGATCGTGCGCGCGCACAGGCCGCCGATCGGCCGCGCCGCGACTTCCAGCACGAAGACTGTTGGTGACGCTGTGCCCGTCGTCGGCTCGACGCGGCATTCCGCGTGGATGGGACCGTGGCGCAGTCCGATCGCGCGCACCGCGAGCTCGACAGCTTGGACGATCGCCCGCTGGATGCCGTCGGGCGCAGACGACGGCGTCACGTAAAGCGTCTCCTCGAAGAACGGACCGTCGAGCGGATCGGGCTTGTCGAATATGGAGAGTATGTGAAGCGAGCCGTGATGCAGGAGCCCTTCGACGGCGAACTCGCGCCCGGGAATGAAGCCTTCGATCAGGATCGAGTCGTGCGCCTCGTCGCGCTCCGCGCGGATATCAGGCGACTTCAACAGCGCGCGAAGACGCTCGAAGGCGTCGGCCAGCGATGACGGATCGTCGGCGCGGATGACTCCTCGGCTCCCCGAGAGTGAGACTGGCTTGATGACGCAGGGATAGTCTGGTTGCTGGTTGCTGGGGGCTGGTTGCTCGTTGCTGGGGGCTGGTTGCTCGTCGCTGGTTGCTCGTTGCTGGCGGCTGGGAGCGGAGAAGAACCACGGCACGGGCAGTCCTGCGTCGCGGAAGCATTCGCGCGTGCGAAGCTTGTGCCGCGCGATGGCTGCCGCCTCGGATGGATTGCCGGGAAGACCAAGAGTCTGCGCGACGCGGGCAGCGATCACCGTCGGGCGATCGCCGACGACGAGAATGCCGTCGATCGGCCGCAGGCGGGCCGCGTCAACAATCGCATCGACCGCGCGCGACTCGTCATAGAAGCGAATCGGAATCGCGTGGTCCTGCCACGGGTCTTCGAGCATGTGGCAGCGGTCGGTCGCGAACACGAGCTCGACACCCAGGCGCTCCGCCGCCTCACCAAACGAGCGCGTTTGATAACCCGTCGTCGTCGCGAGCAACAGAACCCGTGGCATTCGTTTCAATTCCGACGCAGTGCACGTCCTGCACCCTGCACCCTGCTAAACCAGAGCCACCTGCTCCGGATTCGGCTCCGCTCAACAGTACCAAGGCTCGTTGAGATACGGCACGCTCGCGCGATCGCGGAACGGTTTCGACAATGGAGGCGGCAATCCAGCGCGATCGTGCGCGAGCGCGCTGACCTCTTCGAACACCGCTCGACGATCTGCTGTCAGCCGCCTGCCGACGATCGTGCTCACCTCCTGATGCAGCGCGTCGACGGCGGGATCGGGATGCGTCCATCGATAGGTGAGCGTCTTCGGATCGAACGCGCCGACGTGCGGTCTCATCTCCGGCCGCGTGAGAAGCCGCGAGCCCTCCGGGAGCAGCAGGCGGATGGCGAGCTGAATCGGCGCGACATGATCGATGAGATCGAGCGCTGCAATCGTGTCGAGCAGATCGCAATAGCGCTCCGGCGTCAGCCACGGATGAAAGGCGACGAACGTGGGGACCAGCGTCACGCCCGCGGCCGTGCAGGCGTCGACCGCAACGAAGAACTCGGCGCGCGTGTGCCCCTTGTCGAGGATCGTCAGCACGCGGTCGTCGAGCGATTCGATCGCGCTCGTGACGAACGCGCATCCGGTCTGGGCAAGGCGCGGCAGCAGCAGCCGGTGCCGCAGCAGGTGCTCGACCTTGATCGTCACGTCGTAGCTGACGGAGGGATGCGACGCATGGAGCTGTTCGACGATCCGCATCGCGTGCGTGGGACCGTTGAAGAAATCGGGATCGCCGAACGTGATGTGCCCGGCGCCGGCGGCGACCTGCGCCTCGACATCGGCGAGCACCACGTCGGGCGGCACGATGCGGAACTGCCCGTTGTAGATCGGGACGACCGGACAGTGGCGGCACAGATGTTTGCAGCCGCGGCTCGCTTCGGTATATCCCACCGAGCGCCTGGTGCCGTCGGGGAGTTGGAGCTTGGCGTATTTCGAGAGCGGCGGCAGCGTCGATCGATCCGGGACGAGGAAGTGAATGCGGGGAATGCGTGGCGCGGGCCTTTCGGGCCCGCGTCCCCCGGCCCACCGCGTCAACTCTTCCTCGAACTCGCCGCCGAACACGGCGTCGACGCCGAGCGACCGCAGCCACGATTCGTTCAGCGGTGCGTAGAGCCCGTACGCGCAGATGCGAGCCGACGGATTCAGCGCGCGCGACTTCGCGATGACCGGCGCAGCCAACCGCGTGGCGGTGTGCATCGGGAGATGAAACGCGATCACATCGGCCGACGCGACGTCGGCGTCGCGCAGCCGCGCCTTCGACACGTCTGCGCAAACGACGTCCCATCCGTCCGCACGCAGCCAGGCTGCCGGCGAAGCCAGTCCGAAGGGCTGGCGGCCCATTTCGTAGGTGCTGACGAGAAGAGCTTGCATCCGAACAACCGTGTGATTCACTGACGCTCAGTCAACATTCTGACATACTGTCTGCTAGACTCGCCGTGATGAGTACTGTTCACGCGCGCGCGTCGTCGGCCGTTGCGCTCGACCGCGGCTTTTTCGGGCATCCGCGTGGACTGTCGACGCTCTTCTTCACCGAGATGTGGGAGCGCTTCAGCTACTACGGCATGCGCGCGCTGCTCATCCTCTTCATGACCGCTCCGACCTCCGCCGGCGGTCTCGGCTTCGACACGCTCGTGGCCGGCGCGATTTACGGTCTCTACACGTCGAGCGTGTACATGGCGTGCCTGCCCGGCGGCTGGATCGCCGACCGCCTGCTCGGCCCGCGGCGCGCGGTCTTGTACGGCGGCATCCTGATCGCGAGCGGTCACTTCAGCATGGCCGTTCCAACGCTGGCGACGTTCTACCTCGGGCTCACGCTCATCGTGCTCGGCACGGGGCTCCTCAAGGGCAATGTCGCGGTCATCGTCGGTCAGCTCTACGCGCGCGACGATCATCGGCGCGACGCCGGGTTCTCGATCTTCTACATGGGCATCAACCTCGGCGCGTTCCTCGCGCCGCTGGTGTGCGGCTATCTCGGCCAGCGGATCAACTGGCACGCCGGGTTCGCCGCGGCCGGCGTCGGCATGGTGTTCGGTCTCGTGCAATACGTGCTCGGCGGCAAGTATCTCGGCGACGCCGGCCTGTACCCCGCGCCGGCCGCATCGCCCGCGGCCGCCTCGCAACTGCGCGCGCGGGTGAACGTCTGGGGCGGCGTCGCGGTGCTGCTGATTGCGGCGCTCGCGCTCGGGATGTACACCGGCGCGGTGCCGATGACCGCCAAGCAAATCGCCGACGCGGCCGGCTATTTCCTTCTGCTGCTCACGGTCGCCTTCTTCTTGTGGCTGTTCTTCGGCGGCGACTGGACACCCGCCGAGCGGAAGCGCTTGTACGCCATCGGTGTGTTGTTCCTGGCGTCGGCACTGTTCTGGTCCGAGTTCGAGCAGGCGGGATCGACGTTGAACCTGTTCGGCGATCGCGCCACGCGCACGGAGATCTTCGGCTGGCTGTTTCCGAGCAGCTACTACCAGTCGCTGCAGCCGCTGTTCATCATCACCTTCGCGCCGGTGTTCGCCTGGCTGTGGATCCGCCTCGGGCGGCGCGAGCCGTCGAGTCCCGCGAAGTTCGGCATCGGCCTCCTCTTCGTGGGATCCGGATTCGCGCTCCTCGTGATCGCGGCGGGCCTCGCCGCCAACGGCGTCAAGGTCTCGCCGATGTGGCTGGTCGTCACGTA
>Ga0070699_100005626_pt1 | contig 10989 bp, 6 predicted proteins | sample KBSK1503metaG_FD_65473 | JGI IMG/M metagenome (GOLD analysis project Ga0070699, IMG submission 65473) | Corn, switchgrass and miscanthus rhizosphere microbial communities from Kellogg Biological Station, Michigan, USA - KBS K1-50-3 metaG | ecosystem: Host-associated > Plants > Roots >...
TGCTTGCTCGGCATTCTCAGCCCTTAGCTACTTGCGGCACATTTTCCGCAGCCTGCCAATTAAGAAAGCCTCTCTGTTGAGAGGCCTTTGCTGAAGGGCTGAGGGTTGACCACCGCTACTGGGTCGCTGCCACCGGCTTCACGTCCGCGGTGCTCGTCGGCGGAACTGGCTGGGCTGCGAAGAAATTGTGATCGTAGAGATTGCGATACATGCGGCCGGCGATCTCCGCTGCCTTGGGACCAAATGTCGGACGGCCGCCCTCGAGGAAGACGACCACGACAATCCGGCCTACGTCGGTCTTAGCGTAGGAGGCAAACCATCCGTAGCGTGTGCCCGCCTTGGAGCAGGTTCCCGTCTTGCCTAGAATCTCTTCCTCGTTGAAGTTGACGCGCAGATTGCGCGCTGTCCCGTATGTCACCGCACCCGCCATGCCGTCGGAAATCGAAGGAATCAGCGGAGCAATGTCGAGGCGCCGCTTGACCACTGGCTGGAAGTTGGCAACTTCTTCCGCGGTGGTGGGATGCTGCAAATAGTAGAGCGTGCCGCTGTTGGCGATGGCGGAAACCAGCGCGCCCAGTTGCAGCGGCGTCATGGAAACCCCTTCACCGAACGAGCACATTTTGCCGACGCCGCCCAGCTTGGAAGAAATCTCCTCGTCGGGATAAGTGCCGAGCTGCTCACCTGGAATGTTGATGCCGGCCAGTTCACCCAGCCCGTACTGGTGCGCATAAAAGCTAACTTTCTCGAAACCGAGCTGGCGACCCAGAGCCTCAAAGTAGGGATTATTAGAATGGGCTAAGGCTTCCGTCAGATTCATGCGGCGACGGCGGCCCAATTTGATCTCGGTGTCCTTGGTGATCAGGCCTTCGCTCAAAGCGGCCAGCGCCACCGACAGCTTGATAGTTGAGCAGGGCTGCGCGCCGCTCGAAAGTGCCAATTTTTGGTTTACCATCGTCAAAATTCGTCCACTAGTTGGCTCGACCGCGAGCAGCGTGCCGTTCATATTGCCCAGCGCGTCGACGGCAGCTTGGCGCACAACCGGATCTTCGCCCGCTGCGACGTCACCTTCGGTGACGTCGTCCATGTACGAATTGGCGGTGAAATGCTCATAATAACGATGGCGGCGACGGCGGCTGGCGGTAACCAAGCGACCTGTCCGGGCGCGGCTGCGAGCCAATCGGCTCAAGCGTTTCCTGGCGTGCGGAGTTTCGCTTACTTTTTGCGATTTGGATTTGCTGGAGGTGAGCGAACGAGCGTTGACAGTGGCCGCGCTCCCACTCTGGGGGAACAGCAGCAACGCGATGAAGGCGGCGACGAAGCTAGCGAGCGCGGACCCTTTTCTGGATATCACTTCCCTGTACCCATCCCCGGAACTTACACGTAGATTCGATGCACGAGAATTGCCACTGATCGGACAGCCTCGGCGAAAACCCGACAACTTTCCGATAATATGAGACTTAGGGTTGATTCCGCAACTGCAAAGTAATTTTCTAATCATCTGGTGACCTTGAATATAACCACAAGAAAAAAATGTAGTTAACCCAGCTCTGCAGGTGGTGACGGACCTTTCGTAACAACTGGCATGGGTATGCCTTCTTTGTGAAAACTTTTTCCTTTTCGGACCGAAGCCAATTGGCCTCTTTCCATTTTGGCGTCCTGGCTGCCGAAAGGTGTCCGGCAGGTTAGCTATCCACAAGGCATCCCCACGGCGAAGAAAGTTCGGAACTACCGACCGAGCGCTGCTTGCGAGTATAGTGAGCGTGCGCTTCCTCCCAAAAGCTGCAGGGTGTAGTGTTGCCTGCCGGACTGCAAACTCAAAACTGGACGTGTCATGAATGACTGTCTGTTCTGCCGCATCATCCGCGGCGAAATACCCTCCAAGAAAGTCTACGAAGACGATCGAATTTATGCCTTCGAGGACATTAATCCTCAAGGCCCAACCCACGTGCTGGTGGTCCCCAAGAGACACATCCGGGGCCTGAAAGAAGCCGCGCCAAGCGATGCCGAGGCGATCGGCCATTGCCATCTAGTGGCCGCCCACATTGCACGCGAACGCAGCATCGAAGACGGCTACCGCACTGTGCTCAACGTGGGCCCGCGCGCCGGGCAGTCCGTTTTTCACCTGCATGTGCATCTGATCGGAGGGCGCATTCTGCACTGGCCGCCGGGGTAGGGCGGCCGAATCGATTATTTCGGCTCAGGTCTTACAGTTTCAGACTCTTGAGGTACTGCCGCAGTGGTTCGCCCAGGTCGCGGCGCTTGAGGGCGAATTCCACTGTGGCTTTCAGGAAGCCTAGTTTATCGCCGGTATCGTGCCGCTTGCCTTCGTAAACGTAGGCGTACATCTTTTCTTTCTTCAGCAGCAGGTGTAGGCCGTCGGTGAGCTGTAGTTCTCCGCCACTGCCCGGTTTTAGGTTCGACAAAGTGTCGAAGACGACCGGTGTCAGGATGTAGCGTCCGATGATCGCGAGGTTGGAAGGCGCTTCTTCCAAACGCGGTTTTTCCACTAAGTCAAGGACTTCGTACAGCCGTCCATTGAAGCGCCCATCAGCGGGCTTCACCTTGAGCACACCGTAGGCCGAAATCGCTGGGCCTTCGATCACTTGTGTCGCAATCACAGAGCATTGAGTTTGCTCGAAAACCTGCATCATCTGCTTCAGACAAGGGACCTCGGCGTCAATGACGTCATCGGCGAGCAACACAGCAAAAGGTTCATTTCCCACCAGTTCGCGGGCGGTGAGCACGGCATGTCCGAGGCCCAGCGCTTCTTTCTGGCGCACGTAGGCCACGTGGATCATGTCGGAAATCTGGCGCACGATCTGGAGCAGGTCGGTCTTCCCGCGCTCTTCCAGCATCTTCTCCAGTTCGTAGCTCACGTCGAAGTGATCCTCGATCGCCTGCTTGCCACGGCCGGTCACGATGATGATCTGGTCGCAGCCGGCGGCAACGGCTTCCTCCACGCCGTATTGAATGATGGGTTTGTCCACCAGAGGCAGCATCTCTTTGGGTTGGGCCTTGGTGGCTGGCAGGAAGCGCGTGCCGAGTCCGGCGGCGGGGAAAACGGCTTTGCGAACTCGCATGGGAGCAGTCATCGGGTGTCAGTCTTCAGTCGTCACATGGAACCGACGGAGATTGTAACTGTTACGGTTGGGCACCGGCCAATGATTGAGCACGAGCCGCGTAGGGACAGCCGCCCTCGGCTGTCCGGCCGAGTGAAGCTCGGCGGTTCCTTCACGCTTCCTTTGGCTTGGCTTCGTCTCACTGGGGGGCCATCCCTACGTGGGCTGTGCTGGAGCCTCCTGTGCCACGGGCCGCGCCAGTTCCTCCAGCAAGTCGCGGAGATGATTGAGCACTTCCTCCGCGCCGCTCGCCTTCAGAGAAAGCTTTAGCACTGCTTCCGGCGTGAACTGGGCCCCGCGCTGGGAGGACACGAAACTCGCCAGCTTCCCCGGATCGATCACCGCATTCTGCCGGAACTTTATGTTCACCAGGTCGCGCTTGCGCTCGATGCCGGTCGCGCCCACGCGCACCGCCAGCAGCTTGAGCGCGGCGTAGTCCAGCAGGTTGCGGACGGCAATGGGCGGGTCGCCGTAGCGGTCTTGAAGCTCAGCCCGAACATCGTTCAATTGCGATTCTGTTTCCACTCCGGCGACCCGCTTGTACATACGCAGGCGCTGATTCTCCTCCGAAATGTACTCCACAGGGATGCGGATATTCAGCCCCAGATTGAGCTGAGTCCCGACCTCTTCTGGAGCGGCTTCGCCCTTCATCTCGCGCACTGTCCGGTCGAGCATCTGCGTGTAGAGCTCAAATCCAATCGCCTCGATATGGCCGCTCTGCTCGCCGCCGAGTAGATTGCCTGCGCCGCGCAATTCGAGATCCAGCGCCGCGATCTTGAAGCCTGCTCCAAGGTCAGAAAATTCTTTGAGTGCTGCAAGACGCCGGCGCGCAATCGGAGTCAGCTCGATTTCCGGTGGCAGCAGTAAATAAGCGTAAGCCCGACGGTTCGACCGCCCGACTCGGCCGCGCAGTTGATAGAGCTCTGACAGTCCCAGGCGATCGGCGCGGTTGATCAGAATCGTGTTGCAGAGTGGGATATCCAGGCCGTTCTCGATGATGGTTGTGGCCACCAGGATGTCCGCCTGGTGATGCATGAACTTCAGCATCACTTTTTCCAGTTCACCCTCCGACATTTGGCCGTGGCCCACGAGGATGCGCGCTTGCGGCACAAGTTTTTGCAGCTTGGCTGCGATCTCCCAGATGCTCTCCACGCGGTTGTGCACGAAGTACACCTGGCCGCCGCGATCGAGTTCCTGCTCCAGAGCGGACTGGATCAGCTTCTCGTCCCAACTCGCCACTACGGTTTGAATGGCGATGCGGTCCTTAGGCGGTGTCTCGATCACGCTCATATCCCGCAGTCCGACCAGCGACATGTGCAGCGTCCGCGGTATGGGTGTGGCCGACATGGTGAGCACATCCACCTGCTTGCGCATTTGCTTGAGCCGTTCCTTGTGACGCACGCCGAAGCGCTGCTCTTCGTCCACCACCAGCAAGCCGAGATCAGCGAACTTTACGTCTTTCGAGAGCAGGCGGTGGGTGCCGATCAGGATGTCTACTTTGCCGGCTTCCACCTTCTGCAGAATTTCTTTCTGCTGCTTCGTGGTGCGGAAACGACTGATCATCTCAATGATGATAGGAAACGCTGCGAAGCGCTGCTTGAAGGTTTCGGAGTGCTGAAAGGCGAGGACGGTGGTAGGGGCAAGCACAGCGACTTGTTTGTTGTCGGTTATGGCTTTGAAAGCAGCACGCATGGCGATTTCCGTCTTGCCGTAACCCACGTCGCCGCAGAGCAGGCGATCCATGGGCTGCGCGGACTCCATGTCGCGCTTGACATCGGTGATGGCGAGTTCCTGGTCTTCGGTCTCACTGTACTCGAAAGCATCTTCGAACTCCCGCATCCATTCACTGTCCAGCGAAAATGCATGGCCCTCCGCCATCTTGCGCTCGGCGTAGAGCTTGAGCAGTTCGTCGGCCATGTCCTGCATGGCCTTGCGGACGCGGGCTTTGGTTTTGGCCCAGGCGGCTGTTCCTAAATGGCTGAGTGCGGGCTTTGCGCCTTCGGAAGAACGGTACTTCTGCACCAGATCGAGGCGGGTCAGCGGCACGTAGAGCCGAGCGCCCTCGGCGTATTCCAGCAGCATGAACTCAGCGTTGCCGTCGCCCTGATTGATTTCCTTCAGTCCCTGGTACTGCCCAATTCCATGTTCCACATGGACGACATAGTCGCCAACCTGAAGGTCGCGGAAGTCAGAGAGAAACGCGGAAACCTTGGATTTCTGCCGCAGTGGACCGGAGATTACCGACTCGGATTCATCGAACAGATCACGCGCTCCAAAAATGGCAAGGTTGGCGTCGGGCAGGATTAAGCCGTCCGGGACGTAGGCTTTCACCAGCGTGGTGGTGAGCACTTCGCCGGTGAAATAGGAGGTCTCATCGGCGTAGCTTTCTCCGCTGCGAGTGCGGCTGCCCAGGCGGAAAGAAAGACTGTACTCGCTGAAGATGTCCGCCAGCCGCTCGAGTTCACCGGTGTTCGGGGCGGCGATCAATACACGCTTATTGCCCGCAATCTGCCTTTGCACTTCTTCCAGCATCGCCGGAACCGAGCCATGGAAGCGTGAGGTGGGCTGGGAAAGAAATGTGACCGATTCGGCTTCTTGCGCACGCGCAATCTCCAGATGCTCAATTTCAGCGCCGGGCAAACTGAGTATCTTTTGCCACCAATCATCCGGCGAGAGATACAAATCCATAGGCCGGACCAGGTTGCCAATCCCGCTGCGCTCGTGGGCTTCCTCGATTCGGGACCACACGCGGTCAAATTCCTGCTTGAGGTTGTCCGGTTCGTCAGTCAACACCACGGCCTGTGGCAGCAAATCGAACAGGCTGCGATCGGCGCCGGCGACCGGCGCGTAAAACTCCCAGCCGGGAAAGACGGTGACGCCGCCAGAGCGCACGGCTTGTTCCACAACCTCGTGCGTGCCGCCGATGCGTTTTCCCGAAAGGCGGGCGTGAATCGCCCCCAGAAGCTCTTCGCTGACTGGAGTCTCCGTGAGAGGCAACAACAGCGCTTCGTCCACGGGATTCGACGATCGCTGCGTCGCGGGATCAAACTTGCGGATGGACTCAACCTCGTCGCCGAAAAACTCAATGCGCAGCGGGCGGTCGGCCTCGGGCGAGTACACGTCGAGGATGCCGCCGCGGAGCGCATACTCGCCCGGCATTTCCACCACGTCAGTTGAGTTGTAACCCACGTTGTTGAGGTGACTGAGCAGCGGCTCGGTGTCTATGGCTTCCCCCCGCCGAATGACGCGGGCGAGGTCCGCATAGTACTCGGCGGAACGCAGGCGAAGCGCAGTGGCAGCAATCGGCGAAACCACAATGGAGACCGCTCCCGCAGCAATCTTCCACAGCGCGACTGCTCGTTCTTCCTGAATCTCCGGGTGAGGAGACAGATTCTGGAACGGTAAGACGTCGCGGGAGGGGAGGGCCACCACCGAGTCCGGGTCCGCGCCACGGCTGAGTTCACAGAAGGCCCGCAGCACAGGGAGGAATTCTTCGATTGCCCGATTGTCGGCTACCACGACGATGAATGGCCGCCCGGCGGCCTTTTGAAGCAAAACCAGCAACAGAGCTTTGCCCGTGGGCGTGAGTCCGGACACACTAATCCGGCTCGTGCCCTCTTTGAGGTGGGAGGCTACACGCGAGAAGACGGGCAACTTTTCCACGTCCGCGAAAAGATCGCGGACGAAGGGCAAGACCATGCTCCTACATTCTAGCAGCCGGATCGGTTCGAGCGGTGGAGCGCTTCCCGAAAATTGCTAGAACTTACGCCACCAGAAAAGGGCCGGTGGGTTACCGGCCCTTTGAACCGGGATACGCCCGTGTATTTTTGGGAGAGAAGCTATTCGCCTCGTCGCAGAGGGCGGGTCAGGCAGGTGGGGCCGCCGCTGCCGTTGATGCACAGCTCGGACCCGGGAAAAGTTCGCACGTCGAACCCTGCCTGCCGGAGTTTCTCGTTGGTCTTCTGGTTTTCTTCCAGGGCCAGCAGACGCTTGCGTCCCAAAGAAAGAACGTTGCAGGCCAGCGTGTCGCGCTCAGAAGGTTCGATTTCAATGAAGCGGTAGCCCCGGGCACGCAGCAGTTCCACCGTTTCCACCGCCAGCCACGATAAATCCACCAGCGCGGTTTGTTCATCTAGAAGGCTGATCAGCGACATCAGGTGCAGACAGGCGGAAGGCCCGGGACCGTAAGGGAGCGGCGCGGAGAGAACCTCCACGCCCATAGGCGCCAGCAGATTGCGCATCTGCTTCATGCCTTGCGCGTTGGTCCGATAGCCGTGGCCAATAAGCAACGTCTTCTCGTCGAGCCAAACCATGTCGCCGGCCTCGGTGGTGGCCGGAGCCACGATTTTGGTGGTCCCCATCGGAATTCCCCCCTGCGAAGGGTCAAGGAGCCAGTGGGCCGCAAAAGATCCGAGCCGCGAACAAAGAGAAGCCTGATGCCGGCCTTCGGACCCGCGGTTCGCCTTGCCGGGGCGCATCACGATCAGCCCGAAATCGGTCGGCAACAACGCATCATGCGCGTAGACGGCGTCGAGCGAAAGATCCAAAGCTGGAAGCACCTCTACAAGCTCGGCGCCCGCGGCCTCGAGTTGACGGCACATTTCTTCATGCTGCGCTTGGGCGGTGTTGAAATCGGGTGGATGTAGGAAGCCGAGCTCGCGCCAGCGAGCAGCCCGTTCCGGCTGGTTCCAGCCAGCAGTGCGTGGCGAGCACACCAGCACGCACTCCAGCGCACCCACCATCGAGTGGCCGTTGAACCATGCACCAGTCATGGTTGCGAGTTCATTCTCCACGAGATCAACCCAGCAGAAACATTCTAGATTACCTGAGGAGGCGCGGTTTTAGAACTCCAGATGGAAGCGGAAGCCCCCCACCAACACAGGTCCGCGATCGCGGTTGTAGCCGGGATTGTTTATGTGCTGCAGATCCAGGCCGGCGAAAATCCCGCGCCACACGTGAGCGTTGTAATAGGCCTCTGCAATATTTTCTCGCCCATAATTGAGCGCGCCATCGCCCAAAAGGAAGCCTCGACCCAGCGCCAGGTAGTGCTGGTGGTCGGCAGAGATGCCGTTAGAAACGAATGACGCACCGACGGCGGACGTGGAGCTTCAGCACTCAGTTGATACTCGCGCTCCTGAAAGACCCAAATTTTGCAGACTCTTCCGATAGGGCGGCGGGGCGTTGTAGTACTTTTCTACTATTCTGCTGGCAGGCCAGCAGGGATAGCCTGTTGCAACACAATCTCCCAACGTCGGCCGGTGTGTGGGCCCGGCCGACAATGTACGCTTGAAGCTGGAAATGTCACGGACTAATCCCACCCACTATCGCGCCTTGTCAAGGCTACTCGTCTTTTTGTTCATTTCCGCCGCCTATCTCTATACCTTTCCCCAGGCCAACGTCTTTTACGCCGGGATCGTTCTGCTCCACGTATTGGCCGGAGTCGCGGCAACCCTCTTAGTGGTCCCGATGCTGTGGGGTTTCCTGCGGACTGGAAGCATAGCCGCGCGATTGGGCTGGGTGCTTGTGCTAGCCGGAGCGATTTTGGGTTTAGTTCTCATCAAAACCGGCACACCACGATCAGAGTGGAACTGGCTCTATCTGCACATTGTTGTGTCTCTCACGGGCGTATGCACCCTGTTTGCGGAGTGGGCAGGGAAACGCGGATGGTTGGCTTTGAGTGCCGGTGCGGGAATTGCTCGTGTTGCGACTTGCCTCGCACTGCTGGCAGGACTTGGCTATGGCTCCCGCTACGTGCGCGAGTCGCGCTGGCAGAACCGGGCACGCATTGAGAATCCCCTGATGCCGCCCGCCACCATGAACGGCGAGGGCGATGGACCGCAGGGCCCATTTTTCCCCAGTTCCGCCCAGGTCTATGGCGGACAGAAGATTCCCAGCACGTACTTCATGGAATCGGACTCCTGCAAGCGCTGCCACGAGGACATTTACAACCAGTGGTTCAGTTCGGCGCACCATTTTTCATCGTTCAACAATCAGTGGTACCGCAAGAGCGTTGAATACATGCAGGACACAATCGGCACGCGGCCCTCCAAGTGGTGCGGCGGCTGCCACGATCCTGCTGTGCTCTACAGCGGGCTGATGGACACGCCCATCAAGCAGATCGTGCACCGACCCGAGTCGCAAGCCGGACTGGGCTGCATGATGTGCCACTCGATTGCCGACGTGAAAAGCACGATGGGCCAGGGCGATTTCTACCTCGCATACCCAAAGCTGCACGAGTTGGCGGCTACGAAGAATCCCGTCGTGCGCATGCTGCATGATTTTCTGGTGAGGCTGAATCCCGAGCCGCACCGGCGCGTGTTTCTAAAGCCGTTCATGCGGGAACAGACGGCCGAATTTTGTTCCAGTTGCCACAAGGTTCATCTCGATGTGCCCGTTAACCACTATCGTTGGTTCCGCGGCTTCAACGAATACGACAACTGGCAGGCCAGCGGCGTTTCTGGACAAGGCGCACGGTCTTTCTATTACCCGCCGAAGCCCGCGCAATGCGCCGACTGTCACATGCCAGCCGCGCCTTCCAAAGATTTCGGGAACATCAATGGCGTCGTGCACTCGCATCGCTTCCCAGGGGCCAATACAGCGTTGCCTACCGCGAATGAAGATGCCGAGCAGCTCAAGATCACCGAGGATTTCCTGAAGAACAAGATCCTCAGCGTGGATATCTTCGCGCTCTCTCCTGCGCAGGCCGTGGTGAAGCCGGGCGCGGCCATGCACTCTGAGCTGTCCACAACCTTCGCCGTCGGCGAAGAGGCGGAAGCGAAGATTACACCCGCAGCCGAAACCGAGGTCGTCCCGATCACCGCGCCGCTTAGCCGTGTGCAGCCTGCGGTCCGGCGCGGTGACACGGTGCGGGTGGATGTGGTGGTGCGCACCAAAAAGATCGGCCACTTCTTCCCCGGCGGCACGGTGGACGCCTACGATACTTGGCTCGAGTTAAAGGGGACGGACGACAAGGGCCAAACCGTATTCTGGAGCGGCATGGTTGGGGACAACGGCAAGGGCCCGGTGGAAAAGGGCGCGCACTTCTATCGCTCGCTGCAGGTGGATGCGCACGGCAACCCCATCAACAAACGCAATGCCTGGGCCACGCGCGCCGTCGTTTATGTGCGCCTGATCCCGCCCGGCGCGGCGGATACGGTTCATTACCGCTTGCACATTCCGGAAAACGCTGACGACAAGATTACCCTACACGCCCGGCTCTGCTACCGCAAGTTCGCGTGGTGGGGTACGCAGTTCTCGTTCGCCGGCGTTCCCGATCCCAACCAGCCGAAGCCCGAAGTCACGCCCGATTACGACGACACCAAATACACGTTCACAGGTTCGCTGAGCGGCGTTTCCGCAAAGCGTGAGCAAATTCCCGATCTGCCCATCGTTGCCCTGGCGGAGGACGAGGTTAAATTGAATGTTGTACCGCGCAACGCGCCCGCACCCGGGCCCAAGGAAGTTCTTCAGGCAGGTGATTGGCAGCGCTGGAATGACTACGGCATCGGCCTGTTCCTGCAGGGCGACTTGAAGGGCGCGCAGGCGGTCTTCCAGAAGGTGACGGAGATCGATCCGAGGAATCCTGACGGCTGGGTGAACATCGGCCGTGCCGCGGTGCAGGAAGGCGATATGGATCGCGCGCGCACCGTGCTGGAAAAAGCGCTGGCGCTGAGTCCAGATCTGGCGCGCGCCCACTTCTTCTATGCCAAAGTTCTGCGCAGCGATGACCGCTACGACGAAGCCGCCGATCATCTGACAAAAGTTCTGGCCCAATATCCGCGAGACCGTGTGGCGCTGAACGACCTGGGACGCATCCTATTTCTCCAACGCAAATACGGGGATGCCGTGAAGGTGCTGGAATCTGTTTTGA
>Ga0070699_100005627_pt1 | contig 10989 bp, 11 predicted proteins | sample KBSK1503metaG_FD_65473 | JGI IMG/M metagenome (GOLD analysis project Ga0070699, IMG submission 65473) | Corn, switchgrass and miscanthus rhizosphere microbial communities from Kellogg Biological Station, Michigan, USA - KBS K1-50-3 metaG | ecosystem: Host-associated > Plants > Roots >...
TAAAACGAAAACGGGGGAGTGCCCGCTAAGCTGCCTGCCGTTTTGACTCAATTGGCAATCCAGCACTTTGCCATGCTCGGAATCCGCCCTGAAGGGCCCACACGTTCTCGTACCCGCGCTGCTGAAGTTTTTGCACCAAACTGGCGCTAGACCCTTCGGTTGGGCGACAGTTTGAATACCTGGTAGCTAAGAACGTCTGGGCTGTGGGAGACTTGGAGTATGAAAAAGCCAGAATTGACCGACGTGGGTTGGCTTGGACCAAGGGACGAAATGGATCGTGCCAGTCATCGCTTTGGCAAGTGCTCTGATTGCCATGAGATCATCTGCGTCGAAAAGGCCGTGACCGATGGACCGAGTACTCAGCAACAAACCAGCGAAATGCTCTATGAAGCGTTTCGCACGCACGTTAAGCTGAAGCACTCCGAGGACTTCAACATAGCCGCTGTCCCTGCCACAGAACGGCACGAGGCCTAGCAGCATTCAATGCACGGGCGTGACCATCGGCAAAAGATACGTCAGCGTGAGCCTTGGCGCTAAGTTTGTGAGACATGCCGTCTTTGACAATTCCGGACACTACGGGGAAGTGCTGCTTGGCTAGCTGGCCTTCGGAGACTCTGTGATAGCAGGGCTGGCGGATTTTGGTGGGCATTGGTGCAACCGACTATATGTGACTGCCTGCTCTGTTGTCATGATTTCTGATTCCCAGCCGCACTGATGGCAACGATAAATAAACTTATCGTCCTCAACTTCTCTTAGACTGAACATGGCCCACTCTCCGGCTTGCCGTAGATTGACAAACACGAGTTTGCGATCACGTCGGGACCTTGGGAATGGCTCCGATGTTGGGGGCACGGACGTAACTGGCCTCGGGTTACCTTGCGCCGAGGCGCGCCAACGAACGTCACTCAACTCTTCGAGTCGATCTGCCGCCGCGTAATCCGCGAAGCCGCGAAGAAACAACTGATTTTCGGACATTTCTGGGCGCTTCGAGCCCCCTTTTTGGACCGGGGTGCCAGATTTCACTGCCTTAGATCCTCCGGAACATTGCCAATCCTTGTAGGCTGAAGTTGTTCAATCTAAAGACAAATAGTCCTGGTCAGTGCTGGGCATCCCTCGCCAGTAAGGTGACTTACGGGAACCGCGCCCTTTCTATTACGGTGTCTGCCGGATGTCGTTCGGCGGCTCAGAGCGTAAGGGTTGAAGTAGCCCTTGCCTGGCCACCGCCCTTGAAGCGCCGCCACCGGGTTGCCAGAAGGTCCGGAGGCTGTGCATGTCTCACACCATCTTGATCGCGGATGACAGCCCATTCATTCGGGAGGCTTTGTGTAATGTCTTCGAGCGGGAAGAGGATTTCGACGTTTGTGGGGAGGCAGAAAACGGAAGGGAGGCAGTGGAGAAAGCTCAGGAACTGCACCCTGATTTGATTCTGCTAGACCTTTCGATGCCGGTGATGAACGGGCTAGACGCGACACGTGTTCTGAAACGGATAATGCCGGAAGTGCCAGTCATCATGTTCAGCGCGTACAGAGGTTCTTCCACCGAGAAAGAGGCCCGCTGCGCGGGCGCGTCCGCGCTCGTATCAAAGTTTGAGCACATTTCTGTCTTGCTCGGAAAAGCGCGCCGCGCGCTAGAGCCCCAACCGTTACGGGAGTATGGGCCACTCTCCGCCAACAGTCGTCGGTGGTGAGAAGGTCTGCTGTTTACATTTTCGACAAACTGGAGGTTATGCAATGATGCGCGATTTTGAACTTGCCAGAGGTGACATCTGCGGGGACCCAACGGGCTTGCAGGTCACGATAGAAGACGTTGATATCTACGATTACGTCCATTTCTCGGTCATTCGAAGAAGCTATTCGGGATCGGGAGAAAGTGAGGCGGAATCGGGACAAATGTCCCATGTGGCTTTCGTTCATCGCTTTTCTAAGCTGCCTTTATCTCGCCTGTTGGTACCACCACGGAAGGCGGCGTGAATTGCCACTGCATCACGTTTTGGCATTTGACTCCGACGAAGTCGCAGCGGTAAGTGATGGTTTCATACGAATAGCCCTTCCGCCGCCCCGCCAGCGGCGGGTTCGTTTCACCCCCCCAACCGAGGAAAGGAGCAAGGATATGTTCACACGCGTAGTGGAAATGACCAGCAAATCAGGGAAATCGCAAGAGCTTGCCAACACCATCAATGACAAAGCGGTGCCGATCCTGAAAAAACAACGAGGCTTCGTGGATGAGATCGTGCTGGTCTCGTCTGGAAAGGCGGACCAGGTTTTGGCCTTGAGCTTTTGGAATAAGCGAGAGGATGCCGAGGAATATCGGAAAGAACAGTATCAGAAGATTCACGATATCGTACGGCCCCTCCTTGAGACCGAACCCGAGATTCGCACCTTTGACGTACATACCTCAACTACCCATTAAGATTGCTGCAAGCAAGGCTGCCTGAATAAACCTCGTTACAGCGGGCGGGTCCCCGAACCTGGCCCGCCTCACCGTGGCAAAAGGAAACTCCCCGAGAGAGCCTTCGTGCTCCCAATATTTCTGCAACAATATGCAGTCTGCGGCGATGGCCATTCTTAAGTAGCGATTCTGGACAAAAAGTCTGCAAGAAAACTGGCCCTCCGCTTAGAGCGTTGCATCAAACTCAGGTCAGGATGTAGGGGTACTCAGTGCTCTGTAGGAGTGAAAGGCTTGCAAGAATGAAAGAAATATCGCGACTGCTCGATGGAAGAGATTGTGCAGTAATTGAGAGGGTCTCAACCACAAATTGATTGCGGCCGATTCCCTATCAAACGCGTAGCTGGCGAAACAGTAGTCGTGGAGGCCCATGTGTGTTTGCGGATGGTCGTTGACCATATCACCTGTCGGCCACTTTATTCACGCGAGGGCGACAAAGAGTGGCAATCGTGACCTATGACATCGCCGGGTAACAATCGCTGGCGAGGTGCGTTTTCGGTCCCGAAAGCGAGGCGGCACCGATGCACAATTGAAGGATGGATTCATGGCTTCCCAACTTGGCGCGACGGTATTGGCAAACGAATCGCCGCCGGACAAGGATGTCCATGTCAATTTTCTCGTTGGAGCCGAGTTGATTGAAGATGCCGCGGGGCACGCCAAAGGGGACGAGGCCGGCCTGCTGCGACAGGAGGCGCGAAGGATACGCGAAGAAGGATATGCAAGTCTGCAACCGCCCTCGCGCTCGAACCAGAATTGCTCGAGTGATCCAACGCTATCCCCAACGACAGTTTGCTGCCCGGTACCAGAAACCTCTGGTCGTTGTTGTGGGACAGAGAGATGGTATGAGGTTTTTCCTCGATCAAGCTCCCCGGAGGCTGGACTTCTCAGGACACTCCGGGATTGCGAGGCGTGGCTTCCTTATGTTGCATTCATGGGTTTGACGTAATCTTCCCGCCGCCGGTGCATCCCATCGGCCGTGCTTTTCGAAGAGGAAGAAACAATTCGGTTGTGGCCGAACCGAGTTGAGTGGCATGGGGGCGTCATGGTCATTCTATGCAGACCTTTACTAATGCTGATTGCATTCGGTTTGCTGTTCGCTGCGGCGGAGTTCCCGCCACCGATTCCCGGCTGGCGGGAACTCACCTTTCAGGAAAGTACTGATAGACAGCAAATCGCAAATCCGCAAACAAGCGTTCCGAAAGAAGCACCCGAAGCACTCCACACCGCAAAAGAACAAGCCTGGCAGATCCTGGAAACGGGGGCCAAAGCTGACAAAACCCCAGACCGGGCAGCTGCCATTAACATTTTGGGGCTGCTGCGGAACGATAGACATGCCCGGAAGATAGCGGAGACGGCGCTAGCTGACCATGCTCCGGAGGTGCGCTCGGCGGCGGCGGCAGCGCTTGGAGAGATGCGTTCGCGTGTCAGCATCCCCAAACTAAAAGCGGCAACTGACGACAAAGATCCATCTGTGGCGTTGGCCTCGGCGCACGCTCTCATCTTGCTCAAAGATGATTCCGGTTACGACGTATACTACGAAATCCTCGCAGGAGAACGAAAAACCGGAAAGGGACTGCTCGCCCAGGCAGCCGGTCTTCGTGATCCTAAGAAACTGGCCGAGATTGGCTTTCAAGAAGGCATCGGTTTTATTCCATTTGCAGGACTCGGCTGGAAGGCGTTCAAGACCATAAGGAAAGGAGACTCTTCGCCTGCTCGTGCGGCGGCAGCAACGATCCTCTCTGATGATCCTGACCCCAGAACAACGGAAGCCCTCGCCAATGCAACTGGAGACAAGAATTGGATTATTCGAGCGGCAGCGTTGGAGGCCCTTGCCAAAAGAGCTGACCCATCGGTTCTCACTACGGTGGAATTGTACTTATCCGATCAGGAAGGAGAGGTGAAGTACACGGCAGCGGCAACCGCATTGCGACTGATGGCGATTCGGCAAGCGAGAGCGGTGGGCAAAGAAAAAGAGCAAAAGCAAAAGTAATTCGCCTCGCGACCTAGCACTCCCCACGAGCCCACAGCCAGTTCCACGGTGGCTAACTTCATAACGCTTTTCGCGTGTACTTGCGAATCGCTGTCAGGAAAGTGGCACTATCTGCCGGAGGCCGAACCTTACCGGACAAAATGCTCCCGAAAGGTATGTACCTGCCGTAAAGACCAATGGTCGCACTTTTGTCTTGTTTAAGAGCCGCACCCTTGAGATCGATACCGGCAAAGGCTCCGCGAGACTTCGAATAGCTGAGGATTTCCGAATCTCTCCATTCAGGATTGTTGGAAACATTCGGCCCCACCGGGCCCGCAGTACCTGAAACATCTCCGCCAATTTTCAATGTACTCGAGAGTAGGCGATTGGCGGCCTCCCGATTCATCACCAACATGATCAGGTCGACACTCTTACCACCGACCTGAAAACCCACGCTGCCCTCGCGAAAGCCTACCGGTGCCGGAGCGCTCCAGTCGCTCGCCGTACGACAAGTCGCCACGCCTTTCCCCCGCCGAGCACCAATTCCGAGCGCCACTTTAACGATACCCGGTACGACTACGATGCATTTTGCTTCCTCTAGAACTGGGCCCGGAATGGCTTTATCAGGGGTTGTCATAATTTCACCCAAAACGGTAGCTGCAGCATCTAGGCGTTTCCCGATTTCCCGCCGTTCGCTTTCAGCTCCCCACGGGAGGCTTGCAAAAGCTAAGAGCATTACGCTTGGACAAACAAAGTGTCCCGCGAACCAGAGGGAATTCCGTTTCATATGCCTTCTATCGCGCGTACTTCCGAAAAATCAAGGACAACAATTCGCGCGTTTCATAGCGACGTCACTGCTTCAAGTAATGTGACGGCGGCTTCGCTCCGCACGACTCTGCCTTCGCATTCACCCACCGCCAGCCTATTTTCTCAATGCGAAGAGCCAGCGTGGTTTCCTCCCAGCCTTGCTCACTCCCCCGAGAGCACGAGTCGTGCCATCAGATTGCAGCCTGTTTTGTGCTGGGTAAAGGGGCGAGGCGACGAGCGAGCGGAACTTTCGGGAGGCGACCGAGAAAATCTGCGCTACAGCAACTGCTGTATCTCTGCGCGACTCGATGATACCTTACTCTAAAACAGAATAAATCGACTCGGGCCTTCCAACTATCGTGTGCACAGCGAATGCCAGAGCAGTGGCATTGGCGCGGACGAAGTCGCACCGGCCTTGAGGCATCCCCATAGCGTGTTTCAAGATAATTCTTTGCCAGCGGCTTCCCGGTCGCGTCGTTGCATTGCTTCACCGGCGAAACCTCAAGCGCCAAATCAACTCTCAATCATGCCCTTGACTGTTCCGCCCACATTCAGCTCCAGCGGCGTTCTCACTGCGGGGGCGTCGAGGGAACCGACGGAGATTCCAAGTTCTGTTTCCCAATCACATCTCCCGAGACGACCATGTCCACACGGCGATTGAGCTTGCGCCCGGCTGGAGTGCTGTTGTCGGCAACCGGATTCGTTTTTCCGAAACCTTGAGCGACCACGTTATTGATCGAGACTCCTGAACTGATCAGATAATCTCGAACTGTGGCGGCACGTTTCTCCGAAAGAATCTGATTGTATTCATCACTGCCGATGCTATCGGTGTAGCCCTCGATGTTCAAGTGAAGGTCCGGATAAGCGAGCACGATTCCGGAGATCCGTGCCAGACGTTCGCGGGCTTCCGGCTTCAACGTGTATTTGTTGAAGTCGAACAGCACGTCGGGCATGCTGACAATCAAGCCGCGGGCGGTGTCTCTAGTCTGAAGTACCTGATTGAGTTGGGCGAGCAAGCGAGCTCGCATGTCCTCTTTTTGCTGCTCGGCTTGTTGTCGGGCTTGTTCGGCAGCGGCTGTCTGCCGTTGGGCATCCTGAGCAGCTTGGCGAGCGGCGTCAGCCTCGGCTTGCGCTTGCTGTTGAGCGGCTAGAGCGGCGGCTTGGCGCTGCTGCGCTTCTGCATTTGCCGCCTCAGCTTGCGCACGACGCCGCGCATCTTCGTCGGACTGCGCCTGGGCCTGTTCTGCGTTTCGGCGCGAAGCCTCTGCATCAGCTTCGGCTTTTGCTTGCGCCTCCTCGTGGGCCCGACGTTCCGCATCAAGGCGTTCCTGTTCTTTGCGGCGTAGTGTCAGAACGCGAGCGTCTTCCGCCATTTGGGATGCACCGCGAGCCGCAGTGCCGATGGGAGTCCTGCCTTGCTTGCGCTGCAAGTAGTCTTCGGAGCGCTGCAGCATGTCTTCGGCTTTGGCCAGGCTGTCAGGAGCATACTGCTGGGCTCCAGCGGCTTTCGCAATAGCAACAGCGTTTCGCGCTTCGAGTAAATCAAGAGGAGCATTGGGACCGGCATGAGAGGCCGGAAGCTGCTCGGCAGGGACGTCGATCGTGTACTGGCTGCCCTCAAGCACGTCAAACTTGGCGTCAATCGGCTCTTCGAATCCTTTGGTTTCCTGCCGAAGAATGTTCTCCGCAACGACCTTATTGCTGGGGCGAACGACGGCATAGTAAGGCTCCGCGGTGACGATCAATCCGAAAGCCTGCAGATCGGTGGTGACATCGACCTTGCTTTTGCCGCCCTCGCTCGGAAGGATTTCCCCGAGATTGACCGGGCGGCCTTCAGGGGTAATCGCCCACAGTACATACGTGAGGTACTGGCCTCCAAAGCCGCTGGCAGGCTGCAGGTGAGTGAGTTCCGCGCTGATTGCAAGACGCCCGGCTTTCCCGTCGACTTTGGCATGACCCCCGACTGCTGGCATAAGGTCAGTGCCGCGAAAATCGACGATCGTGGAACCGCCGCGATGACGATAGTTCACCGCCTTGGTGGTACGGGCGAACACGCTCACGCGAAAGACGGGGATGTCCTGGCTTTGAACTTCCGTGTGTTGATTCATCTGCCGCGGGGCAGAGTCCTGATCCGATAGGGGTTGCTGTTGGGGATGAGCAGTGTCCGGATAAATCGGGGCTGCTGAGTTGTCCAGCGCCAAAGCCAGAGGGGAGAGCAGTAAGGCGAATATGACGTGATAGAGAGTTCTTCTCATAAGCACACCTCGCGCGAGGGGCGACCCCTGCACAATTGGGTGCCTTGGGAAGCGGTAGGGTTGGGTCGGAAAACCTAGCGCATTGTCTCGCAGGCCGCAACGTTTACGGGTGCCGATATACGGATAGGTGCGGGTTCCGTATTTTGCCCGAGCTGGAGATGGAGAACGCCTTCATCCGCTGAGATAGCTGAGCGAACGTATGAGGAAGGCGATATCCGGTAGGCAGAGTAAGATTTTGGCGACCCGATACGGAAAAACGGACTAATTTCAGAGCTCCTGACATGGTTGTTTGGGAACCTGTCCGCTTTTTGCGTCAAGACAGGAGGGTGCGACCACATAGTGCATTTGAAGCCGGGTGCCGGGGAACAGCGTGTTTGTTTTGTTGAGTGCATGGCAAAGGGATTCGAGGGCACGCGACCGATGCGGCGAACTGAGCGGGGCCAGCCTTATCCGAAGTTGATCATCGGTAGGCTCAATGTCCGCTGTATCCTGCAGCGCCATCTGAATGAAAGTACGACCCTCATCTTCAACGCGGCTGTAGTGGGGGCGAATCAGTTCAACCAGATCGCTCTCCGTCTGGTACGCAACCATTTTCAAAACGTTGGTTAGGTGTTTGCGTTCGGTAGAAAGTTTCATCATCTCCTGGCCCTTTTGGGCATCCGCAACGGTCACGCGAGCAGGAAGAGAGTCACGTCGAGCCTTGAGTTTCTGGATGCGGTTTGTGGCCTTGGCAATCTCCATGCGAATTTTCTCTCCTGCAATCGCAAAACCAGAGTCTGTGGATTTGGGTCCATTGATGTAATCGATTGCCGTTGCACCATACCTTTCCCGTAGTTTCCTAAGATGAACACGTGCAGCGTGAATCTCTTTCACGACGGCTTTCTGTGCCGGGTTGGGGATCGAACGTGTAGGGTCGTCTGGTTCGACTTGATAATCGGCGAGAGCATCGATCAGATACTCCTCCCGCAGGTATTTGAAGAAATTCTCCTGGCGCCAGCGCTCGAACATGCGATGAGCAACAACAATGGCCCGTAGTTCCCAGCGACTGGTCACGATCGGCGTTTGATGGCCGGTCTCGGTTAGGCGAGTCACCTGACGTAGTCGTAGCTTTCCTCTTAGAAGGCGCACGGGCTGGTCATGGAGGAGGTATTCCACCGGCCGATCGTCCCACTTGGCCTTGTGCAGAGTGAACCTCCTTTCGGCGATGTGGCGGGTGCGCCCCTTACGATAGGTCAAGATGTCAAAACCCATAGCCAGAAGCTCCTGAAACACTTTTGGGCTCCAACCACCACGATCAAAAACAACGGTGGAATGCCGACGCGATCCCAGGAACTCCCGTACCTCGCCTAATACCGGGATGAGCATTTTAGTCATGGCCGCATTGGCCTCGGCAGTGACCACAAATAAGGGATCGCCGCGCTGATCATTGACCCAATAATCGGTGGTTGCGGGTGCGGCCAGATGCAGTCGTGTCACATAGGCTTTCGGAACCCTACGTTTGCCGTGGTAAGCCCGAACGTGGCCGTCAATATAGAGGAACCCGAGCACCTTTCCACGCTCGGCAATGCGTTGCCGGGCGACCTCCCGGCCGAGTTGGTGACTGTTCTTCAGAAGAGCGAGACGAGAGAGTTTGCGGCGAAGCGTCTTTACTTCGGGCATGCGATCCAGGCCGACAATGCGGCCCAGTTCCCCGGGTGGATACTGTTTGAGAGTCTCGGGCCGCGGGATTCTCAGAAGCGCCAACAAAACATAAGCAACCAGAGTTGTTCGCAGTCCATAGAAGGCCGGGCCGAGACTGCCGTAAATCTTCTCGGCCGTCGAGAGCAGGCCACTCGCAACGAGTGCAGGAATGGCCAACAGAACGCCTGCTCTTGGCAGACTTCGGGTGAGAGCAAACACCGGAAGGGCATCGTCGAGAAGCCCCATGGCAGCAAGAAGACGATCCATGGACCGATCCAGAGGGTTGGCGTCGAGACTTTTTGCAGCCGCATCGGTTGCTGGTTGCGACATTTTGTCTGGAGGCGGTTCCGTAACGCAGGGTGGAGTCTCGAGCAACGTGCTTGCGGAAACCACGGCCAGGTTTACTTGCGAACCTGCTTCCGGCAGGAAGGAGAGACTTGCTTCCGGGCCAGGTTTCCAGCCGAGCCGACGGAGACTCTTGCGCACGGCTTTTTCACTAAGGCCAAGCCGGCCGGCAATCCAACGATTGCTCATCTCCTTGGCTTTGAGGCGGAGGATGGTGCGGTCGCGCTCATAGAGTTTCTTGTGCACGGGAGAACCGACTACTGGCCGTCCCCTGGGGCGCGCGAGAGCGCTCAGTCCACCGGCTTTGAAACGCTCTTGATAGCGGCGAAGGGTTCGGGCCGAGTAGCCGAAGCAGCGCGCTATATCGTTCTGATCCGCGTATCCCGACTCGAAAAGCTGAACCATGGCGTAGGCTTCGGCTGAGCGATCTTTGATCGAGTAATGGGAGAAGACGATGCCATGGACGAAAAGCACTCGTTGGCCTTGCTCGGTCTCGACACAAACGCGATCGTTTACGAAGATGGTGCCGGGGGTAGGAGCAGGGCGCGCGAAAAGCTCCTTTTGAGGTGGGGCCGGGCTCATGGTTTCTTAGCATGTTCTATCTCCACTGATTCGAAAAGCGGACAGTTTAAGGTCCGCACCCCACTTAAGCAAAAGTCAAGCCAGTTGCGGCTTCCAGGGATGCGCAGGAAGGTCGTCAAGCGTTTCCAGTCGAGGAAACGTAGCAGCTAAAATCGTGTGATTTCCATCTGCCGATTTCGAAAAAGCGGACAGTTTAAGGTCCGCACCCAGGAAAGCAAAAAACCATACCGATTGCGGTCCCGGAGGGATCAGCAAAAGAAACGTTGGGCACTTGTTCGTGTTCAGATCCTGCAGAATCGGAAACTCTGGAACGACAATTGCAAAAAGCGGACAGTTTAAGGTCCGCACCCCACTCTCGAAAAACCTCAGTTCTGGCCACTTTTTAGGGGTATGTCAGGAGATCTGACCTTCTAACCCTTCAGGGTGAACTTATTGTCGTCTCCCTTGCATTGCGCTCCCGCCGAGGTGGAGAACCAACGTCGAAACGTGGTTGGCGGAGGTCGGTATGAATTCGATCTGAACGTCCATTGCCCGCGTAAAGAACTGAGGGTGACCGTTAATTTCTCCTTCATAAGAGAATGCCAACGGCGGCTGTCCCGATGCTTGCACGATTAAGCCGTCGTCCGATGCTGCTATTTTGAGCGACAGCTGAGCCGAGATTTCGTAGTCTCCAACAAATTTGGAGAGCTCTGCTCTCGAAATCGGCAGCGCAATTCTCGGTTTCGCAAGTGAGACCGCTTTCCCTAGGGTTACGTCGAGGAGCTTAGCAGCCATCTTATCCGGTGCATCGCCGCTTACGTTGGACAAGACGATGACGGCGATATTGCGGGCTGGGACGTAGATCATGTAGCTGTTGAAGCCGTCAATGCTGCCACCGTGTTCAACCACCTCAATGTCATCTTTGCG
>Ga0070699_100005629_pt1 | contig 10982 bp, 8 predicted proteins | sample KBSK1503metaG_FD_65473 | JGI IMG/M metagenome (GOLD analysis project Ga0070699, IMG submission 65473) | Corn, switchgrass and miscanthus rhizosphere microbial communities from Kellogg Biological Station, Michigan, USA - KBS K1-50-3 metaG | ecosystem: Host-associated > Plants > Roots >...
AGGCGTAGGCCGGGCGACGCGTCTCAGCCGGCGCGTGCGTCTACCTGGCTCACGCGCATTCCGGCCGGCACGAGCCATCGCTCCGCGAGGCGAAACGCCCCTTCGATCAGCAGCGCCAGCGCTGCCGCCGGAATCGCGCCGGCGAGCAGCATCGCGTGGTCGTTCAGGGCCAGTCCGGTGACGATACGCTCGCCATAGCCGCCGGCGCCGATGAAGGCGGCGATCGTCGCCGTCCCGACGTTGATGACCGCCGAGGTCTTGATGCCGGCGAGTATCGTCGGCGCGCCGAGCGGCAGTTCGATGTAGCGCAGGATCGTTCCGTTTTCCAGCCCCAACGACTGTGCCGCCTGTTTCACTCCTCGCCCGATCTGGATCATCGCGGCGTGCGTATTGCGCACGATCGGAAGCAGCGCGTACAGCGCGAGCGCGATGAATGCCGGAATCGCGCCGATGCGTCCGGTGATCGGGATCAGGAACGCCAGCAGCGCCAGCGCGGGGATCGTTTGCACAACGCCCGTCATTCCCAGGATCAGGCCTTCGCTGGCGGGCTGCCGCGCGGCGAGGATCCCGAGCGGGATGCCGAGCGCGATGCTCGCCGCGAGTGAGGCGAACACGAGCAGCAGATGCTCGAGCGTCAGCCGCGCGAAGTCCGGTCCGAAAAGCTTCTGCCAGAATCCGCCGGCCGGCGCCGGTTGCGCGCCGCCGGCCGGCATCGCGGCTCGCGCAAGCGAAGTCGGCGGCGCCGCGCCGGCGGCTCTTTGCGCGAGGAACTCGCGCGCTACGGCGACGAAGCTTTTGCCTTCGAGCTCGGCTTCGGCATTCATGCGCCGCATCGAGGCATCGTCGATCCGGCCTTCGAGGCTCTTGAACGCGGCCCAGGTCCGCGGCAGGCGCTGCGGCAGGTCGGCGCGGAAGAGCAGCACCGCGTCGTAGCGCGGGAAATAATTGCGATCGTCGGCGAGCACGGTGAGCCCGTACTTGTCGATCTTGGCGTCGGTCGAATAGATGTCGATCGCGTCGACCTGGTGCTGGGCGATCGCCTCGTAGGCGAGGCCGTGGTCGAGTCCGCGCGGCGTTTCGTACGGCAGCTCGTAAGCACGCTTGAGCCCCGGCCAGCCGTCCGCGCGTCCGATGAATTCCTGCGACAGTCCGAGCTTGAGCTCCGGATGCGACTTCAGATCGGATAGCTTGGCGATACCCTTGGCGCGGGCATCGTCGGCGCGCATCGCCAGCGCATAGGTGTTGTTGAACCCGAGCGGCACCGCGACGCCGAGTCCCATCGCCGCGAGCTTGGCGTTGAGCTCAGGCAGCGGTGGCACCGCGTCGAGCTTCAGAATCTCCTTGGCGATCGTTCCGGTGTACTCGGGATAGACGTCGATGCTGCCCTGGGTCAGGGCGCCGAGCACGATCGCCGTATTGCCCAGGCCCTGCCGGTGCGCCGCCGATGCTTCGCCGGCCCCCTGCGCTGTCTGCGTGAGGATCTCGCCCAGGATGTACGATTCGGTGAAGCGCTTGGAGCCGACGTTGAGCGGCGCCTCCGCGGCCGCGCTGAGCCCGAGCGCCGCAACGGCGGCGACGGCGAACGCGATGCGAAGCGCTTTGCCGGCCGCCTTGCGAGCGCCTGTCTGCGGCGCGGAGCGTTGCGAGGCACTCATCGGCGGAAGTATCCACCGTCGGAGCCCGCGTTGTCTCCCCCTGGGCGGTTCCTTCCGCCGACGCTGCCGGTTCGGGCGCGGCCCGACGCGCATCCCGTGCTCGCCCGCGCCGCCAGCCGCGATACTATCTGCTCGAATACGTTGGTCGCGGCGGGCCGCGTCGCGTCCTCTCAGGAGCAGGCATGACAGAAATGCCGTCACCGGTGAAGCACGTCGTTCTGGTCATATTCGACACGCTGCGGCGCGACGCCGTCAGTTGCTACGGCGATCCGCCCGACTGGGCGAACATCGCCACGCCTCACCTCGATGCATTCGCGCGCGAGTCGGTGCGCTTCGACCGGGCGTACCCCGAAGCGCTGCCCACGCTTTGCGCGCGGCGCACGATCTACACGGGTTTGCGCACCTATCCCTTTCATAACGGCGACTTCCGCCACATCAAGGGAGACTTCGTCGGCATCGCGCCGGGCTGGGGGCCGATTCCCGAGGACCAGGCCACGCTGGCGGAAATGTACGAAGCGAGCGGTTTTCGGACCGGCCTTATTTCGGATCTCTACCACGAGTTCAAGCCGTCGAAGAATTTCTGGCGTGGCTTTCATCAATGGACGTTCATTCGCGGCCAGGAGGCCGATGCCGCGCGCAGCGGGCCGTTTCCGACGCAGGAAGAGATCGACTTCTGGGTGCCGCGCGAACTGCAGGAGCTTCGCGGCAAGGCGACCGGGCTCGAGCAGCCCGGCTACGGTGCGCACTGGTTCTCCAGCCGCATACTGCTCAACATGCGCGATCGCGTGCGCGAAGAGCAGTGGTTCAATGCGCAGGTCATGCAGGAATCGGCCCGCTGGATCGAGCAGAACCTCGATGCCAAGCGCCTCTTTCTCACCGTCGAGTCGTTCGATCCACATGAACCGTGGTTCGTCCCCCCGCACTACCGCAAACGCCATGACGACGGTAACGGCAGGGAGCAGGTTATTTCGCCGTACGCGGAAATGCCCGGCCTCGCACCGGAGCTCGTGAAGCGCACCCGCGCCAACTATGCAGGCCTGGTCGAGATGTGCGACCGGTGGTTCGGGCACCTGATCGAGTCGCTGCGTGCCACCGGGGTCCTCGACCAGGCATTGGTGATCGTCACCTCGGACCACGGACACAGCCTGTGGGAGCGGCGCGGGTACATCGGCAAGCGCGGCTATCCGTCGGACCCCGAAAGCTACGAGCTGCCGATGCTGGTGCGCCATCCGGCAATGCTCGGCGCCGGCACCGTTTGCGACGCCTTCGTGCAGCATCACGACATTTCGGCGACGATGCTCGAAGCCGCCGGCGTCGAGCCACCGGCGAGGATCGACGGCAAATCGTTCTGGAATACCGCGTTTGCCGGCGGCGCGCCGATTCGCGATCATGTCACCATTGGCTGGGGCAGCGCGATGACCGTCATCGACGACAAGTGGTGGCTCAACTGCAAGGTCAACGGGCGCGGACCGTTCCTGTACGATTCGCCGCGGCCGCGGCCCGGCGCGCCTAACCTGGCGGAAAGTCATCCGGACGTCGTCAAACGCCTGTTCGAACTGGGCAAAGCCGACGCCGGCGGCAGCTTCCCCGATTATTTGCTCGAACAGGCCGAGAGCGCCGGCGATGCTCCCGGATGCAGCCCGTTCGCCGCGATCCGCTGATCACCGCTTTACAGCGTCACCATCGACTATTCGAGGAGGAGAGCATGAGCAAGGATTCGAACAGGACGATCGACCAGCCGGGTCGCCGGCGCGCGCTCAAGCAGGCGGCCGCCGTCGGCGCGACGCTCGTCGCCGGGCCGTATTTCACCGGCCGCGTGTTCGCCCAGGCGGCCGACCTCGCGCCGTACCAGCAGGCGAGGATCAACTGGCGCCAGGTCGAGGGCGAACAAATTACCGTCGCGGTGATTCCGGCCGGCTATTTCGACAATCTGATCACGATCGCGCCGCAGTTCGAGGCGCTGACCGGGATCAAGGTCCGCTTCGAGAAAGTGCCTCCGGGGCAGATCCGGCAAAAGGCGATGCTGGATCTCTCGTCGAAGACGGCGACTTACGCGACGCATGCGGCCGACCCGATGTATTACCCGTTGTACGTGTCGAACCAGTGGGTGGACCCGCTCGATCGCTATCTGAACGATGCTGCGCTGACCGATCCGGCGTGGTTCCAGTACGACGACATCCTCAAGGCGTGGCGCGACGCCGATACGATCGCGGGCAAACCGTACGGTATTCCCTACGACGGCGAGGTCACAGTCCAGGTGTATCGCAAGGATATCTACGACGCCAAGGGACTCAAGCCGGCCGACACGCTCGAGCAGTTCGTGCAGAACGCGAAAGCGGTGCACGATCCCGACAATCGCCTGTGGGGCGTCGCGCTGCGCGGCTTTTCCGGCGCCGGCCAGAACATGTACATCTACCCATCGATCCTGCGCGAATTCGGCGGATCATGGTTCGCCGGCAATGTCGTGCGCGTCAATTCCCCCGAAGCGGTGCGTGCCCTCGATTGGTATGTCGACCTCCTGTCGAAGTACGCCCCGCCGGCGGTGCGCAACTGGAACTGGCCCGACATCGCCGACGCGTTCTCGCAGGGAACGCTGGGCGCGTACATCGACGCGCATTCGTCCGCGGCGGTGCTCAACAATCCGGAGAAGTCGAAGGTGATCGGCAAGATAGGCTTTGCGCGCTGGCCTAAGGGGCCGAGCGGCAAGCGTGTCACCTCGATCTGGAACTGGGGCTTTCCGATCAATGCCGCGCAATCGGATCGCGCCAAGAAGGCCACCTGGCTGTTCATCTCCTGGGCCGCCGCCGCGGAAACCCAGGCGCGAACCTCATGGAAATTCGCCGGCGCGAACAAGCGCTCGGGAGTCAACCGCACCTCGCTGTGGAAGGCCCCGGACTTCGTGCAGACGATGCAGGCGCAAGGCACCAATTTCGTCCAGGCCGCGCTCGAGTCGCTCGAGCAGGATACCGACGTCGATTGGCGGCCGCGCGTGCCGCAATACCCGGCCATCGGCGACACGATGGGCACGGCGATCCAGTCGGCGCTGGTCGGTCAGGCGAAGGCGAAGGAAGCGCTGGACGTGGCGCAGGCCCGGATCGAGCAGATTCTCAAGGCATGACCGGCACTCCCGCGAAGCATCGCCCCGACAACGAGGCGTGAGCAGGCCAGGCTTGCCGACGATAGCGCAGCGGGAGCGGCGCTTCGCGCTGATGCTGCTCGCGCCCGCGCTGGTCGTTCTTGTGCTGACGACGACGGCGCCGCTGCTCTACCTGTTGTGGATGAGCCTGCAGCGGGTCGACTTGTCGATGCCGGCGCTGTCGGGCTTTGCGGGTCTCGACAATTTCGCGCGCATGGCAGGCGATCCCCGATTCTGGGCTTCGCTCTGGCTGACGCTGATCTATACCGGCGCCACCGTGGTGATGCAGGTTTTCATCGGACTGCTGCTGGCGTTGCTGGTCATGCAGATTCCGCGCGGACAGGGCGCGCTTCGCGTCGCGGCCATTTTGCCCATCGTGCTGGCGCCGGTGGTCGTCGGCTTGTTCTGGCGCACGTTCGTGCTTGCGCCCGATTTCGGGATTGTCGATCTCGTCACCCGCTGGCTCGGCCTGGGCAGTCACAACTGGCTGGGCGATCCCCGTCTTGCTCTGATGTCGGTGATTGCCATTCACACCTGGCAATGGACGCCTTTCGCGTTCCTGGTGATCCTGGCGAGCCTCGCGGCGCTGCCGCCCGACATCTATGAGGCGGCGCGCATCGACCGTGCCAGCGCCTGGCAGCGTTTCTGGCGCATCACCCTGCCGCTGATCCGGCCTGCGATCGTCATCGTGCTGATCATGCGCACGATGATCGCGCTGTCGGCGTTCGCCGCGATCTTTGCGGCCACGGGCGGCGGCCCGGGGACCGCGACCGAAATCCTGAATCTCTACGCGTATCGCACGTCGTTCAGCGAACTCAACCTGGGCTATGGCGCCTCGCTCGCCGTGGTCCTCCTGGCGATAACGCTGCTGATTTCCTTCGCGATGTTTACGCTGCGCAAAGCCCGATGAAGCTGCGCAAAGCCTTCATCACGGCGGCGGCGGCCGTGATCCTCGTCGTCTGGTCCTTCCCCGTGCTCTGGGCGCTGCTGACCTCGTTCAAGACCGAACGCGACGTGCTGGCCTATCCGCCGAAGCTGATTTTCGCGCCGACGCTCGCCAACTACACCGACGTGCTGTTCGGGTCGGCGAGTCTGCTGCCGAACCTGTGGTCCAGCTTCATCGTGGCGAGCTTCGCGACGGCGCTGGCGATGCTGATCGCGGTCCCGGCGGCGTACGCTTTGGCCAGGCTCGAGTTTCCCGCCAAGCATGGGACCGGCTTTTACGTGCTCGCGACGCAAATGCTCCCGCCGGTCGGGCTGATCATTCCCTATTATCTGGCGCTGCAGAAGCTCGCGGCGCTCGACACCTATTCCGGCCTCGTCGTCATCTACCTGACCTTTTCGCTGCCGTTCGCGATCTGGCTGATGGTGTCCTATTTCGAGGACGTTCCGCGCGAGATGGAGGAGGCGGCGCTGCTGGATCGCGCCGGCCGCCTGCGCGCCCTCTGGCATGTGATCCTGCCGCAGGTGCGCGGCGGCATCGCGGTGACGACCATTTTCGTGTTCCTGAACGCCTGGAACGAATTCCTGTTCGCGGTCGTGCTCGGTGGCAATCGCGTTCGCACGGTGACGGTCGCGATGTTCAATTTCATCTCGGTCGAGCAGACGCTGTGGGCGAAGCTCGCCGCAGGCGCGGTGCTCGCGATGGCGCCGGTCATCCTCCTGGGGCTGCTGGCACAGCGTCACATCGTCAAGGGGCTCACCGTCGGCGCCGTCAAAGGCGGAGGACGGCGATGAGCGCGGCGGGGACCGTCAGGCTCGAAGGCATCGTCAAGCGACACGGAGCGCTGACGGTGCTGCACGGCATCGATCTCGCGATCGCCGCCGGCGAATTCTTCGCGCTGCTCGGTCCGTCCGGCTCGGGCAAGACGACGACGCTGCGCATCCTCGCAGGCCTCGAGCCGCACGATGCCGGCCGAGTCATCCAGGACGGCGTCGACGTCACCCACCGCGAGCCCGGAGAGCGGGATGTCGCGATGGTGTTTCAGAGCTACGCGCTGTATCCGCACATGAGCGTGTACGAGAACATCGCGTTCCCGTTGCGGATGATCGGCACGCCTGGAACGGAGGTCGACCTGGGCGTGCGCGACGCGGCCGCGAAGGTGCGCATCGATCATCTGCTCGAGCGCAAACCCGGCCAGCTTTCCGGAGGCCAGCAACAACGGTGCGCGCTGGCGAGGGCGATCGTCCGCAAGCCCAAGCTGTTCCTGCTCGACGAGCCCTTGTCGAATCTCGACGCCAAGCTGCGGCTGGAGACCCGGGTCGAACTGCGCAAGCTCCAGCGCGCGCTCGGCGTCACGACCGTGTACGTCACGCACGATCAGGAAGAAGCGATGACGATCGCCGATCGCATCGCGGTGTTCATCGAAGGCCGCATCGTGCAAATCGGCACGCCGAACGACGTCTTCGAGCATCCGGCGTCGATCGTCGTGGCGGCGTTCATCGGCAGCCCGCCGATGAACCTGCTGCCGGGCACGATCCAGCGGGGAAGCGTGGTCGTGGGCGCCTTCGAGTCGGCGCTTGGGCGCGAGGGCATCGGCGACGGCCCGGTGACGGTGGGACTGCGCCCCGGAGCGCTTTCGTTCGCCGATCGGGGAATGCCGGGCCGGGTCGACCTGGTCGAGGACCTCGGCGACAGCAGTATCGTCAATGTCGAAGTCGGCCAGCAGCTGGTCAAGGTCCGGACGCAGCATCGCCCGGGAGTCCGCGAGGGCGAGGCAGTGCATTTGCACTTCGCTGCGGACGCACTCCATCTATTCGATCGCGCTTCCGGAGCGAGGCTGTAGGACGGGGATTCCGGCTCGATGTCAGCGCACTCGCCGACGGCACGATGCGCCTCGGCGATTGCCGCGTGCGCGTACGGATCCCAGGCGGCATCCGAATTGGCGATCGCCACGCGCCCGACACACACCCGCGCGCGATCGCTATATCGCTCTCCGCTGCAAATGTAAAAATTGCAGACAGGCCGAGGACGGTCGCGGGCGAATGAAACGGAATTTCTCTTTGCGCTGCCGGTCAATCCAAACGGGTCGAAATACCGTACGATGGTTTCGGCGCAATCGACTGGACGAAGCCACGGCACGGAACGCGTGATGCAGATACCGAAAAAAGTCTGGGTCTTCGCCGCGCTCGCGGCCGTCATCGCGATTACGCTGGCGTTTTTCGATTGGAACTGGCTGCGCGGTCCGTTGGCGAGCTACCTTTCCGCCAAGGTCGGGCGGCCGGTCAGGATCGAGGGCAACTTGCATGTCGCCTTGTCGACCCGGCCGTTGCTGACCGCCGATTATGTGACGGTGGGCAACGCGCCGTGGGGAAGCGAACCGACGATGGCGAACGCACAGCGCGTCAACGTCCGCTTGAACCTGCGCTCGCTTCTGTGGGGGCCCCTCGTGCTGCACGAAGCGAGGCTGGTGCGGCCGCGGCTGCTGCTCGAAAAGAGCTCGGACGGAAAGGAAAACTGGGAAGTCGGCGGCGCGGGCCCGCCGGCCCTGCCGCTGCCGGGCCATCTGACGATTGACGATGGCGTCGTGCGCTACCGCGACCCGGGCGCGGGGACCGACGTCAGCGTCAACATCGCGTCGGCGGCGTCTTCAGCGAGCGGCGCCACGCCAGTGCATTTCTCCGGGTCCGGACGTCTGCGCAAAAGTATTTTCACGATCGAAGGCAACGCCGAATCTCTGCTCGCGCTCGAGGATCGTCACCAACCGTATCGACTCGACGTCAAGGCGCGCGCGGGCGACACCAGCGCCCACTTCGATGGCACCGTCATCCCGGCCAGACTCGACAGCGTCGACGGCTTGCTGATGTTGCAGGGACGCGATCTGTCGGAGCTCTATCCGATCATTCCGGTGCCGTTTCCATGGACGCCTCCGTATCGGCTGAACGGCCGGCTCAAGCACGGCACCGCGCTGTGGTCGTTCGATCAATTCAGCGGCAAGGTCGGCGACAGCGACCTTGCCGGCAGATTCAACGTGGACAAGAGTGGAACAAGACTGCTGGTCGACGCCGATCTGGTATCGCAGTCGCTGAACTACAAGGATCTCGGCGGCCTGATCGGTCTTCCTCCCGCCACCCAGACGCCGAGCGCAAAAAGCGCCGCGCAGAAAAAGGAGACGGCCAAGCGCGCGCAAACCGGCCGCGCCCTGCCGACCAAACCCTATGATCCGGACCACCTGCGCGCGATCGACGCGAAAGTGCATCTGAAGGGCAAGCGGTTCATGACCTCGGAGCTGCCGCTCGACAATCTGAACGCGGTGCTCGACCTGCACGCAGGCGTGCTCACGCTGCAACCGCTCGATTTCGGCGTCGGCGGCGGGCACGTCGTCTCCACCCTGGTGATGGACGCGCGCGAGCAAATCTTCAAGACCAGGGGCGAGGTTACCGTGCGCAATGTCGAGCTCAGCAAGGTCCTGCCCAAGCTCAAGCCGCCGCAGGGCAGCGCGGGCAAGGTCGGCGGCCAGGCGCACTTTATCGCGACCGGCAATTCGATCGCCGACATGCTGGCCACGAGCAACGGCGAGGCGGCGCTGATCAGCTGGGGCGGCGACGCCAGCGAGCTCTCGGTCGTGTTGACCAATCTGGACCTTGCGCGCGCCGCACAGCTGCTGCTGAAGGGCGATGAGAAAGCGGCGATCCGCTGCGTCGTGGCCGACTTCGTCGCCGACGACGGGCGCATGGTCGCCAAGACGCTCGTCATCGACACCGATGCCGAGAAAATCCTCGGCGCAGGCAGCATCGATTTTGCGAAGGAACGGTACGATCTGACGCTCAGCGCCCAGTCGAAACGCCCGAGCCTGCTGGCTTTGCGCGGACCCATCGTCGTCGACGGCAGTTTCAGCGCGCCGCAGGTGCACCCGGCAGTGGGCCCGATCGCCGCGCGGGTCGCGAGCTCGCTCGCGCTCGGCGCGCTGAATCCGCTCGCCGCCTTGCTGCCGCTGATCGACCCCGGCGGCAGCAAGGACGCCGATTGCCGCGGCTTGATGCAAGAGGCCAAGGAGAGCGAGCAAGCGCGGAGCAACGTCCCAGCGCACCGCACACCACCCGAGCTGTCGTCCAAGCGCTAACGGCGCTCGGACGGCCGGCATCGGCAGGCGCGGCGCTGGTTTTGCTCCGAGGCGTGCGCGGTTATCCGACCCCCTGGCGCATCCGCGCGCTGCGCCGCTGCAGCGCGCCGACGGCGATCATCAGCGCAAGCGAAATCGCTATCAGCATCGTCGCTGCCGCGGCGATCGTGAGGCTGATGTTGTCGTTGATGCCGGCGAACATCTGCCGCGGCAGCGTGCGCTGCGCGGGTCCCGCCATCAGCAGGACCACGACGACCTCGTCGAACGACGCCGCGAACGCGAAGACCGCGCCGGAGGCCACGCCCGGCAGGATCAGCGGCAGCATGACGCGGCGAAACGTCGCGAGCTGCGAAGCGCCGAGGCTTTCCGCCGCGCGCAGCAGCGTGCGGTCGAACGCGGAAAGCGTAGCCAGCACCGTGATCACCACGAACGGCACCCCCAGCGTCGCATGCGCGAGGATCAGGCCGAGGTAGCCGTCGGTGAGGCCGAGCGGCGCGAACGCGAAATAGACGCCGACGGCGATGATGACCACCGGGACGACCATCGGCGAGATCAGCATCGCCAGCACCAGCGCCTGCGCGGGGAAGCGCGCGCGCCAGATGCCGAGCGCCGCCATCGTCCCCAGAAAAGTGGCCAGCACCGTCGCCGATATGCCGATGATCAGGCTGTTCTTAAGCGACGACAGCCAGAACGATGAAGTGAAGAAGTCTTCGTACCAGCGCAGGCTCAGGCCCGGCAGCGGATAGTAGAAGAACGATCCCGACGAAAACGACAGCGGTACGATGGTCAGGATGGGCGCTACCAGGAACAGCAGCACCGCGCCGGTCAGCACGATCAGGCCGAGCCGGGTCGCGCGCTCGCCCGATGTGGCGGTGGGATTGCGCATCTGCTTTAGCCCAGACGCATGCGCTCGACCCCGACCATGCGGTTGTATACCGCGTACAGCAGCAACGTCGCGGTAAGCAGCATGATCGACAGAGCCGCAGCCATGCCCCAGTTGACGGTCTTGCTGGCGTAGAAGGCGATGAAGTAGCTGATCATCTGGTCTTCGGCGCCGCCGACCAGCGCCGGCGTGATGTAGTAGCCCAGCGCCTGGATGAACACCATCAGGCAGCCGGCGCCGATGCC
>Ga0070699_100005630_pt1 | contig 10980 bp, 16 predicted proteins | sample KBSK1503metaG_FD_65473 | JGI IMG/M metagenome (GOLD analysis project Ga0070699, IMG submission 65473) | Corn, switchgrass and miscanthus rhizosphere microbial communities from Kellogg Biological Station, Michigan, USA - KBS K1-50-3 metaG | ecosystem: Host-associated > Plants > Roots >...
TGCCAAGGATTGGGAGAACCTCAATCGCAACGCGCTGGCGTTCCTGCGGCTTGCCTCAATCCGCCTCATGCTCCGAAAACTTTGTAATCCCGCCTGATGTTTTCGGACAGACTCTTAGAAGTTACAGGCGAACTCCGAAAAGCGTTTCCGGTGCCATTTCCGGCGGAAGTTTTTTTCCGGTGCTCAGGCCGGAACGACCAGATCCAGATTGCTATCGAGGAGGCCCATCTCTTGCAGTTGCTGCACCGCCCTGACCTGCGCGCGAAGCGCAATCGGAGGCGGCTCGAGGTTTCTCGCCAGGCTATACGCAATGCGAAGGTCCACCTTGTCGTCCTTCATAACCTGACCTAACCACCGCTCCTGCTTTTTGGTAAAAGGCTTAGCCATCGCTCTATTCTCCTTTCGCTTTCAAGATTGGTCGCAAGATTAAAAAGCCCCGCTTGCTTTTCTCTATCTCCAGGTGCCCCCTATCCCTGAGTTCATGCAGGCAATTGCGTACCTGCCGCTCCGTCCTGTCGGCGCGCTCCGCCAAGCTCATCTCGCCCGGAAAGCACTCGCGGTGACCGGGGCGCAGATATGTCGTGATTGCGTAGGCGATGCGCAGGCAGTCGCCGACCAGGTCCCGGTCATAAAAGACCTGGTCGTGCCATTTCCCGCGCCACGCGCCGAAGCCTTTATCCGGCAGGCGCACATCGCTAGCCTGATCCGGAAATAATTCGTGAACGGTGGCCGGGGTCATTGGGCGTCCGCCAGTTGCTTCAGCCGCTCGATAACGGGGCCGACGCTTTCTCTTGCGATGACGATGAAGGCATCCTCTTCGCCGCAGATCCCTCCATCCCTTTCGCGGATTACAACCTGCCCTTCATCGTTCATGTAAATCGCGATAGCGCGCTGCTCAGGAACAACCGTGTTGCTTGTGTCTTTCCAGTCATACTCGTGCATCTTCATCTCCTGTTGTGAACGTCGTTCCAGTCCTCACCTACCTTTTCAGGCATGTGTATCTCCGATGGGATCTCGCACCGCGCCTGAAGTGCCTTGGCTGCCTCGAGGCTGGCGCCGTGCTCGTCATTGTCCGCGAAAATCATCAGCGCGACCGCGTGCGCCGGCGGCAGGAAGTTTTCGAGCCCGTTGGCGTCGAGCGCCGCCCACACCGGAACGTCGAACAGGACTGAGGCGGAGAGCGCGGTCTCGATGCCTTCCGCAACGCCAAGGATCTTCCGGTCGTCCATCGGCATCAGCCTCACAGAGGATCCCGATGGGCGGACGCCCTCAGAAGTACGCTTGCGCAGTTCTGCCTCGAGGTTCATGTCGGTGAAGTGCAGCGTTCCCCACGCGACAGGGTGCGTCGCGCGCGCCGCCATCCACGTCGTGAACTTGTCCGGGAACGTCCGCAGCGCATCCGTCTTGGGAATGAACCCGACACGCTGCATCAGGTAGCGGCCGACTGGGTCGTCGGGCCTTATCGGCCTAGATCTTTCCTCCCAGATTTCGTGTCTGTCCGCGACGTGCTTCGGGTCGACTGTGCCGCGCCGGTTGCGCGCCGCCGGCGCGGCGGCTTGCGCGCGCACATCAGCGGGTAACCCCCTCAGGAGTTGCTGAACCTTCTCGCGCTTCTCGCTGAACTCGCCCAGTCCGAACAGGAAACCGATAAAGTCATAGCCGTTACCCTTGCGCTTGCAGACACGGCAGTAAAATGAGCCGACTCCATTGTCGCCATAGATAAAGCGGTCGTCACCGCCGCACCCTGGAAATGGGCAGGGTACGCCCATGGCCAGGTGTGCGGGCGAGACGCCGGCCGCCAGAAGGACCGGCCTCCATAATCCTTCCGGCGACGGGTACAGATCCGAGAAGTTCACGGACGTGGTCCTCAGAAGGGGATTTCCGTGTCAAGGTCGTCGTTGACCGGAGGCACAGCCGCCGGCGGCTCCGCTGCAACAGCGGCGCTGCCGTTGGCCTTCGGGGCCCGCAGCCGAATGGCGTCCTTCTGCTTGCCGCGCACGTCCACCGTGGTGGAGAACAGCACGATGGGCTGCCCCTCCCAGGCGCAAAGGTCGTCACCATAGAGCTTTTGCAGCGTGCGCCCGTTGGTGACATTCAACGGCAGCGACTTTGAAACTTCGCCACCACCGGGTAAGGTGAAGTGACAAATCGGCTTGCGCTCTTGTTTGCCGGGCTGCCCAATCGTCTCGATGGTCACGAGCTTGATGTACAGCAACACGGGCTTGGGCAGATCTGCGGGCCTCCAATACCGGGAGGGGAACGCCTCGCTCATAGTGAGTGACATGGTAGGGATGCGCCTCCTTGGCGCGTGTGGGGTTGGTTGAAGATTCGAGTTAGGTAGTTAAAGTTCGCAGTCGCAGAGATTTTGTGTAGTCAGGCACCTCCTTGGTCAGGGTTTCATTCCGCGCTGAGAAAGCGCATCAGGCCGGAGCGGTCTTCGTGGGCACCGTCTTGTTCACGCCAGCGCTGCAAGCGCCTGAACTCGGCCCACGCGATATCAGTCTCGACTCGCTTGCGGAGGTCGTTCAACCGCTCGAGCAAGAGACGCTCGGGTGTCCCGATGGCAGCAGGTCGGCGTTGCGACTGTTGGCTTGTGGCCATGGGACAACCGATTCCTTGGTAGGGAAGCTCTTCACTGCGGGCGACCGCCACGCATCACGTGGCCGTCGAGCATGGGCGGCTCGTCATTGAGCACGACGCGGACACGCAGGGATTCATCATCGCGCGCATCCATTGCGATATCCCCTATGCACATTGCGAGGATGAATACTGCAACGGTGTTCGACACCCCCTCAAAGACATCAAGCACCTCCGATTTGAGCAGGGCAACCCGCGGATCGTCGGATGTCATTTTTTTTGCGTGTGAGGTCATTGGTGCGTCCTCTTTGGCTTCATTGGAAAGTTCACCATCTGCACGATCTGATCGGCAATCATTCGCGCCCAGATAGGCGGCGGGGTGGTATTCGCCAGGATCAGCTCAGCTAAGGCCAGCATCATCCCAGCTGCGGCGATCGGAAACGGCACGGCATCGGGCTCGTCAGCCTTCAGCGTGTCGAAGATCGTGTCGGCCACACGCTTGGCTTCGTCGAAGTTGTCGCGAAGTGCTTCGAATGGGTTCGTGGGAGACATCACACCGTCTCCTTCGTCGTCTTGGAGCGCGCAAGCCATTCAGGTTCGGTGAGCTTGCGACCGGCGTTGGCTTCGAAGAGGGCCAATCCCGAGCGCACGTCGATCATATTGCGACTGTCAACCGCTGAAGTTTTGAGGCGGCCCTCCGCGATAAGCTGATTGACCTTTCGCAAGCCAATGCCAAAGTGCCGCGAAAATTCCTTCCTGGTGGTATAGAGCCTTTCGCGCATTGGAACGGGATTGGTTCGGGAATGCGCGCTGCGTTTCTTGGTGTGAGCGGTGAGGGACATTTGCTGCCGTCCTGTCTCCCATTTAACGGCCGCAAAGTAATTCGTTTTTGAAACGTTAGGCAGGGGAATCAAATCGACACTTGTCGCCCCGAGGAATCAAATCGACATTTGCCCCCCTGATTTTCGCTAAATTCAAAAGGGCAATTCACCCTTATAATTTTTCAACGCGAACGAGACCCGCCTGCGCACCTCCCGGTCGTCACTGATCCCCCATTTCTCCCGCAGCAATTCGTAGGCCCGTTTTTTCGTCGGCGACCCGACGCCAGAGGCCTCAAGCTCTGCAATAGCATCTTCAAATGCCCACCGGTCTCCCCCCGCTTTGCGCTGAATCTCCTCGTTATCCATTGCGCGCCGGCCCCGTTTCCCCCCGACAATGTGCCGCAAGTATTCACGGTGCGCAGCAGTATCCCGTAGCCGTAGTCTGGCCAGTCCTTGCCGGGGAGTAACATGCCCAGCCAGACGACCGTGGCGGCCAAGTCCTCTGGGGTGTCGAAGTCTTCAGACTTTTTCCATCCCGCTTCGGTGAGCCTGCGAACAATTTCCCGCTCGGTGCCGTGCGCCGCATAATTATCCAGGGGGAGGCCTTCAATCTCTTTTAGCAGGTTTTCAACCTTCTTGATGAAGGCTACGCCCTTTTTGGTTCGTTTCTTCGCCGGTGAACGTTTTCTTGTCATGTCACGTCACTCACAATAATCCGCCCACGCTTCCATCAGCCGGCGCCTCTTGCCGAACAAGGTGCCGCGCGCGTAGGCTGCCTCAGTCTGGTCCTTGAGCACATGCGCGAGCGCCGCCTCGGAAAGCTCGCCGTCAAAGTCTGTTTCCTCCCGACACCAATCTTTGAATGCGCTCCTAAAACCGTGAATCGTGGCATCGTCCTCGCCCAAGCGGCGCAACGCGATCCAGCATGCCATCGGCGTCAATGGCTTGCCGCTAGCATTGACGAAGATGTATTCACTCTGACGATTAAACGCAGCCGCGCGATCCAGGACGTCGAGGGCCTGTTGCGTCAGCGGCACGCGGTGCGCACGGCCTGACTTCATGCGCTCGGCTGGTATTGTCCACGCTGCCTCAACCCGATCAATCTCGCTCCACCTCGCGTTGGTGACTTCGCCAATGCGGGCGGCCGTCAAGACCGCAAACCGGAGCGCGAGCGCGGTCATCGTTTTCTCTGACTTTAACTCGCGCATGAACGCGGGCACATCGGCATAGGGCAGGGCCGCATGATGGGCCTTGCCGTTTTTCGGCTGCTTGGGCAACCCCATTTCAATGAGGCGGCGCGCTGCCGGGTTCGCAAGTTCTTCAGAGCGGTGTCCGCGCGCCACCGCCCAGTCGATGATCGACTCAATGCGGGCGCGGACGCGGCGCCCTGTGTCGGGCTTCGTGATCCAGATTGGATCAAGGATTGCGATCACGTGTGACCGCGTTATCTCGCCAACCGGCATGCCCCCGATGCGCGGTAGGACATACGCCCCGAGGCTTTGCCGCCATTGGTGGGCAGAGCCGTCGCCGCGCCACTGAGAAGCCTGCGCGCTGATGTAGCTCTCGGCCACCTCGGCGAACGTCACGGTCTTCGCGTTGGCGGCCTGCCGCTCACGCCGGCGTTCGGCGACGATATCAACCTTGTTGCCGCGGACCTCCGCCCGCAATTGGTCCCGAAGCCTGCGCGCCTGCGCGAGCGAGACGCCGTTGGCAGGGCCTAAACCTGCCCAATGCTGCTTGTTGTTCAGCGAATACCTGTAGGCCCAACTGCGCGAGGTGGCGCTTTGAACCAACAAATACAGGCCGTCGCCGTCGCCATGCGAGCCGACAGGTAGTAGGTTGATATCCGTTTGCCTTAGCTTGCCCATAGAGGTCTCCGTCCGATAAACATACATGTATATATACACTCGGGCGGACCAACAACCAAGGGGCTAAAATGCGAGAAGTGCCGATTCTGTCGATATTTTTGGTGTGCCAACAGTCACCAATAGTTCCAAAGAGGAGGCTGGGCCTCCCGCTCAATGTCTGGCCGAGCCTGTAGCTCCCGATGGACGTGATTTCAAATCTCGGCCTGGGATTTGCCGTCGCGCTGACCATCCAGAACATCGCTTACTGCTTCATCGGCGTTCTGCTCGGCACCATCATCGGCGTGCTGCCCGGGATCGGTCCGGTCACAACAGTCGCCATGCTGCTGCCGATTTCGTTCACCCTACAACCGGAGTCGGCGTTGATCCTGCTCGCCGGCATCTATTACGGCGCCCAGTACGGCGGCTCGACCACCGCCATCCTGGTCAACATCCCGGGCGAGGCGTCTTCGGTCGTGACCACCATCGACGGTCACCAGATGGCGCGTCAGGGACGCGCCGGACCGGCGCTCGGCATCGCCGCGCTGGGTTCGTTCTTCGCCGGTTGTGCCTCGACGCTGCTGATCGCGCTCGCGGCTCCGCCGCTTGCGGCCGTAGCCTTGCAGTTCGGTCCGGCGGAATATTTCTCGCTGATGGTGTGCGGCTTGGTCGCAGCCGTCGTTCTGGCGCGCGGATCGCTCGTCAAAGCGATCGCGATGGTCGTGCTCGGTTTGCTCGTCGGTCTCGTCGGCACCGACGTGAATACGCGCGCCCGGCGGTTCAATTTCGGCATGATGGGGCTTGCCGACGGCATCGAGTTCGTGGCGATTTCGATGGCGATCTACGGCGTCGCCGAGGTCGTCTACAACCTGGAAAAGAAGCAGGAAGCGAGTGTCGTTTCGCCCGCGCTCGGCAGGGTGTGGCCGAGCCTCGCCGATCTGCGGCAGTGCGCCGGCTCGATCCTGCGCGGCACCGGGCTCGGCGCGATTCTCGGCGTGCTGCCGGGGGGGAGGCGCGCTGCTGGCCTCGTTCGCGGCCTATACGCTGGAGAAGAAAGTCGCCCGGCCGCCGCGCCAATTCGGCGATGGCGACATCAGGGGCGTCGCGGCGCCGGAATCCGCCAACAATGCGGGCGCGCAGACGTCGTTCATTCCGATGCTGACTTTGGGGATTCCTGGAAACCCGACCATGGCGATGATGATCGGGGCGCTGATGATTCACGGCATCGCGCCGGGGCCGCGCGTGATGACGGATCGCCCGGGATTGTTCTGGGGGCTCATCGCCAGCATGTGGCTCGGCAACCTCATGCTGGTGATCTTGAATCTGCCGATGGTCGGGGTGTGGGTGCGATTGCTGCGGGTGCCGTACCGGCTGCTCTATCCCGCCATCATCGTGTTCTGCTGCATCGGCGCCTACACCATCAACAGCAAGCCGTTCGACGCCTTCGTGATGGCGTTCTTCACAGTCTTCGGCTACGTGGCGCTCAAGCTCGACTGCGAACCGGCGCCGCTCATTCTCGGCTTCGTGCTGGGGCCGATGATGGAGGAAAATCTGCGCCGTGCGCTGCTGATCTCGCGCGGCGATCCGATGGTTTTCTTGCAAGAGCCGATCAGCCTCGCGTTTCTCGTGGTGGCGGCCGGGCTGCTGGCGGTGATTGCCGCCCCCGCCATCCGCCTCAAGCGCGAGGAGGCGCTGAAGGAATAGCCGCTACGACCGCCGCAACAGCCCGCTGATCCAGCTCCAGATCGCCTTCGCGATCAGCGCAAAACCCGCGATCGGCTTTGCCGCCGGCGCCGGCCTGGCTGCCGGCGCGATGGGGGGCGACAGCCGCATCGGCGCTGGCGAAGCGGATGCGGCCGCGGGAGCGGCCGGACGTTCCTGCGCGAGCTCCTCCTTCAGACAGCTGGCGAATTGCTTCATCAGCTGCGCGGCGGTCGCCTGGATAATGCCGACGCCGCGCCCGTATTGCGCCACCGCGCCCGACAGCGTCAGATCGGTGTGCACCAGCACTTTAGACCCTCCGCCCGCCGGCTCGAGCCGGAAAACCGAAGCCGCATTGGCGCCGCCGCGGCCCTTCGCGTCGGTGCCCTGCGCCGCAACGCGCGCCGTGCGCGCCGCATTGTCGATCTGCTCGAACTTGACGATGCCCGCAAAGGTCAAGGCCACCGGCCCGAGCCGCACGCCGATCTTGCCCTTGTAGGTGTTCTGGTCGACGACCTCGGTCAGCTCGGCGCCGGGCATGCAGGGCGCGATGCGTTCGATGTCGAGCAGCACCTTCCAGGCTTCGGCCGGTGGCAGCGGCACTTCGAATGAATTGTCGAATTCCATGCCGCGCTCAATTCTTGCCCGCGCGCGCGGCCGCGGTGCCCGCGATGCGGCCGAAAACCGCGCCCGAGGTCAGGCCGGAGCCGCCGGGATAGTTGAAATAGAACAATCCCCCGACCAGTTCGCCGGCGGCATAGAGGCCGCGGATCGGCTGGTAGTCGGTATTGAGCACTTCGGCGTCGGCGGTGATGCGCACGCCGCCGAAGGTGAAGGTGAGGCCGCACGTCACCGCGTAGCCTTCGAACGGCGGCTCATCGATGGTGTTCGCCCAGTTGCTCTTGTTGACGGCGAGGCCCTCGGTGCGCCGGCCGTCCTTGACGTTCGGATTGAACTGAATGTCGCGGCGCACGGCCTTATTGTACTCGGCGATGGTCTTGAGAAACTGCTCCGCGTTCACGCCGTCGAGCCTGTGCGCGAAGTCCTCGATCGTATTGGCGACGACCTTGGTGATCTGCCGGATCTTGTACTCGTCGCGCTGCAGATGCTTCACCTTCTGGTCGAAGATCTGCCAGGCGAACTGGCCGGGCTGCTCCAGCACCACGCGGCCATATTTGGCGTAGGTGTAGTTGCGGAAGTCGGCGCCTTCGTCGACGAAGCGCTTGCCGGTGGCGTTGACGAGAATGGCGAACGGGTAGGAGTGTTTCTGAAACTGGTCGCCGACCGCGAGGTCGCCGAACTCGGGGGCATTCATCTCCCATTGCACGGCGTGGCAGCCGGACCAGTTGCCGCAGGGGCTCGCGCCGATGTCCATCGCCATGCGGATGCCGTCGCCGGTGTTGAAGCGCGTACCGCGCACCTTGGCGAGGTCCCAGCCAGGTCCGAGATAGCGCGTGCGCCACTCGGAATTGGACTCAAATCCGCCGCATGCGAGCACCACCGACTTGCTGCGCAGCTCGCTTTCGACGCCCCCGTGCCGGATGCGCACGCCCATCACCCGCACGCCGTCATGGATGAGGCTGAGCGCGCGCGTGCTGTAGCGAATCTCGATGCCGCGCTTGGTCGCGGCATCGGTGAGCATCTTGATGAGGCCGGGTCCGCCCCCGACCGCCTCGACGGTGAGGCCGCCCCAGAACTTGAACTTGCCGTCGATCTTGAACGCCTGGCGGCCATAGATCGGGATGAAGCGCACGCCCTTCTCGCGCATCCAGCAGAAGGTATGGAAGCTCCTGGTCACCAGCAGCTCGACCAAATCGGGGTCGGCGCGATTTTGCGTCACCCGCGCCATGTCGTCGAAAAATTGCTCCTTCGTATAGGTGCCGAAATCGGTGGTGGCGATTTCCTGTTCCGTCAGATCCGGCACCAGCGCCTTGATGTCGTCGACGCCGTTGTAAACGACCCGCACCGATCCCGCGGTGAAGCGGCTGTTGCCGCCGGATTCTTCCTCGGGCGCTGCCTCCAACATTAGCACCGACGCGCCTTGTTCCTGCGCCGCTAGCGCCGCACAGAAGGCCGCGTTGCCGCCGCCCACCACGATGACATCCGGCTCCGATTTCGCCATCTAACCTCTCACACGATGCTCACGCCTGGGGCTCCGCTTGGGGCGCACGGGTCCCGGCCTTCGCCGGGACGGCAACGGATCGTCGCCAGCCGATCATCCAGGTCTCGCACTACTCAGCCGCGGCGGTTGCGACGCCGCCATGGGCCTTCGACCAGCCCGCCGGGTCATGCATGAACTTCTCGATCTCGGCGAGCTTGGCGGCGTCGAACTTGCCGCTCTCCTTGGCGACCGCGAGCACGTCCCACCAGGTCGCCAGCGCGTGTAGCGTCACCCCGAGATCGCTCAGGATTTTCCGCGCCTCGGGAAAAATGTCGTAGAAGAAGAACACCAGCGCGTGCTCGACCTTGGCCCCGGCTTGGCGCAGCGCGGTGCAGAAATTGATCTTGCTGCGCCCGTCGCTGGTCATGTCCTCGACCAGCAGCACGCGCTGGCCTTCGACGAGATGACCTTCGATCTGGCTGTTGCGCCCGAATCCTTTGGGCTTCTTGCGCACGTAGAGCATCGGCAGTCCGAGCCGGTCGGCCATCCAGGCGGCGAACGGAATGCCGGCGGTCTCGCCGCCCGCGACCGCATCGAATTGCTCGAACCCGGCCTCGCGCATGATGGTGGCGGTGGCGAAGTCGATCAGCGTCGCGCGCACGCGGGGAAACGAGATCAGTCGACGGCAGTCGGTATAAACCGGGCTTGCCCAGCCGGACGTGAAGATGAACGGCCGGTCCGCCATGAAGCGCACCGCGTCGACCTCGAGCAGCATTTTGGCCGTGAGTTCGGCCATCACCTTCTTGTCGGGAAAGCCGGTGCCGGCGGTCATGACTTGATCTCTTCAGCTCTGCGCGGCCACTGCATGCCCCGCTTTCGCGGCTTATGACAAGCGGAGATTTTCAGCTCGACACGACCTTCCACTCGATCGTTTCCCCGCCGCGATAGACCAGCGCCTTCTCGTCCGGCCCTTCGACCTTGATCTCCGCCGGCGCGGTCCACGACGATTTTTCGAGCGTGATCCTCGCTTCGTTGGGCGGCAGGCGATAGTGCCTGGGACCGTTGAGCGAGGCAAAGGCCTCAAGCTTGTCGAGCGCGCCTTCCTCCTCGAACACCTTGGCGTAGGTTTCGATCGCGACCGGCGCGTTGAACAGGCCGGGGATGCCGTTCACGGCAAGCTTCTTCGCCATCGGATGGGGCGCGGAATCGGTGCCGAGGAAATAGCAGGCCTCGCCCGAGGTCGCGGCCTTGCGCAGCGCTGCGCGGTCCCTCGCCGTCTTGATGACGGGCATGCAGTACATGTAGGGCTTGAGCCCCCAGCCGAGCCAATCCGTGCGCGTCAAGACGAGATGATAGGGCGTGATCGTGCCGCCGACCTGCGGCGCCGCGCTGCGGACGAAATCGACGCCGTCCTTGGACGACAGGTGCTCCAGAATAAAGCGCAGTCCGGGAAACTGCCTCGTCCACTTGGAGAGGTAGCGCTCGATGAACATGGCCTCGCGGTCGAAGATGTCGATCTCGGGATCGACGTCCTCCCCGTGCATCAGGAACGGCATGTCGATCTTTTCCATCCGCTCCAGCACGCGCATGATCTTGCGATGGTCGGTGACACCCGCCGCCGAATTGGTGGTGGCATGCGCCGGATAGAGCTTCACTCCGGTGAACACGCCTTGCTTGAAGCCGCGTTCGACGTCGTCGGGGTCGGTATCGTCGGTGAGGTAGCACGTCATCAACGGCTTGAACGGCGAGCCGGCCGGCAGCGCGGCCATGACCCGCTCGCGGTAGGCGATGGCGTCCTTGGTGGTGACGACCGGGGGAACGAGATTGGGCATCAGGATGGCGCGGCCGAAATGTCTGGCCGTGAACGGCAGCACCGCCTTGAGCATCGCGCCGTCGCGCACGTGCAGGTGCCAATCGTCGGGTTTGCGGATGGTGA
>Ga0070699_100005631_pt1 | contig 10978 bp, 10 predicted proteins | sample KBSK1503metaG_FD_65473 | JGI IMG/M metagenome (GOLD analysis project Ga0070699, IMG submission 65473) | Corn, switchgrass and miscanthus rhizosphere microbial communities from Kellogg Biological Station, Michigan, USA - KBS K1-50-3 metaG | ecosystem: Host-associated > Plants > Roots >...
GAAGATAAGGCATTCGCCCGATGCCGGGGGTGGGGCCTTACGGCGAATCTTGAGGATGTGGGGAACCAGAAGGTTCTCCCGGGGGCCAAGGAGGAACCATGCATCCCGAGATTCTTCGTGAACTGAGCGCCCAGCGCGGCCGCGACTTGCGGGAGCGGGCGCACCACGGCAGGCTCGTCCGGATGGCGATCCGGAGCCGCCGGCACGGGCGTGACCTTCCGGACGACGATTTCCTCGTCCCCGCCATTCCCGACTACGTAGACGGGTCGTTCCACGCCGATCACGTTGTCGGACAGGTGGCCGGCGAGGCAGGCCAGGCGCCTGCCGCCCGTCACGCCGCCTGAGGCGACCATGACTGCCCGCACCATCGCCAGCGAGCTTTCCGGAATGTCAGCACCCCGTGGGATGCTGATTCCAGAGATGAGCGGGCGAGCGTCCAGTCCCGTCCTGGTCGGACGGGCCGAGCAGATGGCCGCCCTGGAAGCCGCTTTCGTCAGCGCGCGCCAGGGCGGTCCGTCTGCCGTGCTGCTGGGCGGGGAAGCGGGCGTGGGTAAGTCCAGGCTAGTCAGCGACTTCGGCCGGACCGCGACGTCGGCGGGCGCCCGGGTGCTGACCGGCGGCTGCCTGGAGCTGGGCACCGACGGGCTGCCGTACGCGCCGTTCACCGCGGTGCTGCGTGACCTGGTGCACGAGATGGGCGCAGACGCGGTGGCCTCGATGCTGCCCGGCCGGACCACGCGGGGGCTGGCCCGGTTGCTGCCCGAGCTCGGCGAGCCAGACACCAGCGGCGACCCGGCCGAGGCCAGGGCGCGTCTGTTCGAGGAGGTGCTCAGGGCGCTCGAGCACCTGACCAGGCACTCGCCGGTGGTGCTGGTGATCGAGGACGCGCACTGGGCCGACCGGTCCAGCCGGGACCTGCTGATGTTCCTGATCGGGAACCAGCGGTCGCTCAGCGGGCTGCTGATCGTGGTCACGTACCGCTCCGACGAGCTGCACCGCACCCATCCGCTCCGCCCGTTGCTGGCCTCGCTGGACCGGATCGCCTGGGTGGAGCGGATCGAGCTGCACCGGCTGACCCGGCAGGACACCACCGAGCTGGCCGTCCGCATCCTGGGCCGTGAGCCGGCCGGGGACCTGGCCGAGGCGCTGTACCACCGGTCCGAGGGCAACCCGCTGTTCGTCGAGGCGCTGCTCTGCTGCGACGGCGAGCTGAGCCCGGAGCTCCCGGAGTCCCTCCGTGACCTGCTGCTGGAGAGCGTGCGCAGGCTGCCGGAGGACACCCAGGAGGTGCTCCGGGTGGCCAGCGCCGGCGGCACGACGACCGGGCACGCGCTGCTCAGGACGGTGAGCGGCCTGGACGACGCGGCGCTGACCCGCGCGGTGCGGCCCGCGGTGATCGCCAACGTGCTGCACCCCAGCGGTGACGGCTACGCGTTCCGGCACGAGCTGATCCGCGAGGCCGTGCACGATGACCTGCTGCCGGGCGAGCACGGCCGCCTGCACAGCCGGTTCGCCGAGGCCATCGACGCCGACCCGGCACTGGTTCCTCCCGGGCGGGCCGCCATCGAGATGGCACACCACTGGCACTCGGCGCACGACTCGGCCTGGGCGCTGATCGGCGCCTGGCGGGCGGCGGCGCAGGCAGGCCGGGCGGTCGCGGCCGCCGAGCGGCTCTCCCTGCTGTCCCGCGTGCTGGAGCTGTGGGATCAGGTACCGGACGCCGCCGAGCGGATCGGTGCGGACCATGTGCGCGTGCTCGAGGAGGCCGTGTCGGCGGCGCAGGACGCCGGGGAGTTCGAGCGCGGGATCGCGCTGGCCACCTCGGCGCTCAAGCAGCTCGACCCGGCCGCCGAACCGGTCCGGGTGGCGAACCTGCTCATCCGCCGCAGCAACTTCAAGATGAAGCTGGGCCGCAAGGACTACGCCACGGACCTGGAAGAGGCCCTGGAGTACGTGCCCGCCGACGTCTCCGCGGCCACCAGGATCGACATCCTGCTCGCGCTCTCGCACTGCCCGCCCAAGATCACCGTCGAGCGGTCCTACGCCGAGGAGGCCCTGGCCCTGGCCCGCGCGGCCGGAGACGAGGCCAAGGAGGCGGGCGCGCTGCTGACGCTGGCCATGTTCAACGCCGACCCCGGCCAGCAGGCCACCCCGGACAGCGATCCGCTCGGGCTGATCGCGCAAGCCCGCGACATGGCCAGCCGCCGGGGGGCCGAGGACGTCGTGCTGCTCGCCGCGGTCAGCGAGTCCCACCTGCTCGAGGGCGCCGGCGAACACGAGCGCGCGGTCGAGGCGGCCCGTCGCGCCACCGCGGGCGCCGACGCGCTGCTGCTCTCCCGCACCTCGGGCAGCGTGCTCGCGGTCAACCAGGCCGAGCCGCTGTTCGCGCTCGGCCGCTGGGACGAGGCGCTGACGATAGCCGCCGGGGCGATGGACCGCTTCCTCGCACCCGGGCCGATGAACCGCGCCCTACTGCACGTCATCACCGGCTCCGTCCTGCAGGCCCGGGGCGACCTGGCCGGGACGGCGCGGAGCGTGATGACCGCGCGGGGCGCGTTGCGTTCGGTCCGCTACGAGGACCAGCATCAGCTTCCGCTGGCCCGGCTGGAGATCCTGCTCGCGCTGGCGGCAGACGGCCCGGCGGCCGGGCTCGCGGCCGCGTCGCAGACCATGGACCGCTTCGAGCTGGGCGGCGCCAGCCCCCGGTACGCCTGGCCGGTGGTGACCGCGGGCGCCTGCGCGGTCCTGGCCGCCGCCCGGCTGGCCGGGCCCGCGCACGACGAGAGGCTCAGGGACGACGCTCTGGGGGTGGCGGACCGGCTGCGGACGGTGGCGGAGAAGCTGGAGACGTTCGGCCCGGCGCAGCGGGCCTTTGCGGTCACGTTCGCGGCGGCCGACGCGGATTCTGCGCGGTTGATCGCTGACTTCCCGGATGGCTCGGGTTCTGGCGCGGACGCGGGCCTGCTGGCGGCCTGGGACGAGGCGGCCGCGGCGTGGGACGGCCTGGGCGAGCCCTATCCGCTCGGCGAGACGCTGCTGCACGCGGCCGAGGCCGCGCTGGCCTGCGGTGACCGCGACGGCGCGGCGGAGCGGCTGCAGCGCGCGGCTTCGCTGGCCGCGCGGTTGGGCGCGCAGCCCCTCGGCGAGCAGATCGCCATCCTGGCCCGGCGCGCCAGGATCCGGCTGGGCTCTGACGGGTCGGCTTCCGTTGTTCCTGGTGACGATGGCGTGGGCGAGCTCGGGCTCACCGACCGCGAACTCGAGGTGCTCCGCCTGGTCGCGGCCGGGCGCAGCAACCGGGAGATCGCGGGCGAGCTGTTCATCTCGCCCAAGACGGCCAGCGTCCACGTGTCCAACATCCTCGGCAAGCTGGGCGTGGCCAGCCGCGGCGAGGCGGCCGCGACGGCGCACAGCCTCCGCCTCTTCGACCCCACCAGCACCGCGTAGCCGGGAGCCCGGCGTTCCCGGGTACTCTGGCGGGTTCCCGGATGCCTGGGGCTGCTCCGGGCAGCGGATGCCCGCATCAGGTGCCACAGCTGTCACGGCGTCCGTGATTGAGTGTCATTGCACCCTGATAGGGGGTATTTCGACACTCAATGATCCGCCCGGTCGCCACGGCCCGCACTGGCGGGGCTGGCGTGGCCGCTGATGCGACCGCCAAGGCGGCGGCAAGGATCGCGGATATCTGCACCCCCCATCAGGGGTGCAGATATCCGCGATGATGCCACCCTGGCCTGCCCTTCCCGCAGATCATGCTCACGGGTTGGCCGACCGGGCGGTCAGCCGCGCATGTCGACGGCGTTGATGCGGGTGGGGCGGATGGTGACCTTGACCCGGGACTGGCCGGGCTGGTCGTGGGAGCGCAGGTCGGACTGGTACTTGGCGCCGAGCCGGTCGGCGAACGAGTAGTCGTCGTCCGGCGTGACCTCGGCGTCGCCGCGGATCTCCAGGTAGCGGTAGGGGACGGCCAGGTCGAGGAGGAACACGGTCGCGGCCGGGTTCGCCCGCAGGTTCTTCGTCTTCTGCCGGGAGGTGTTGAGCGAGGCGACGACCGTGTCGCCCTCGGCGAGGAACCAGACCTCCGATAGCTGAGGGCGGCCGTCCGGGCCGATCGTGGCCAGGGTGGCGAACTCGCCGTCGAGCAGGTCGCGGTGGGACGCGGGAATCTCGGGCATGCTGGCATCGTATGGCCGGGGTCAGCCGGCGCCGTTGGCGGCCTGGATCTCGTGGATGTTGACGTTGCGGGCCCAGTTGACCGGGTTGAGGGCGGCACCGGGGACCGGGTTGCAGTTGGCCGGCGGCGGTCCGTCCTGCACGCCGACGGCCCAGCAAGCCCGCCAGGTCAAAGTGGCGGTGATGTTCCACGTGCCGGGCTGGCGGAAGGTGATACCGCAGTCGGCGGTGCCGTTCGCGCCGGTGCGGGCGACCGCCCGCGGGTTACGGACCATCTCGGTCGAGCCGAGGTAGCCGCAGCCAGCCGTGTCGATCCGGGCCGTGTTGTCGTTGGTGGACAGCTGCAGCGGCGTGGCCTCCACCCATACCGTGGCGCCCTGGTTGCCGAGCTGGGCGTTGTCCGTCACGTAGGGCAGGCCACCCGGGCCGAACTCGGGCCGGAAGCTCAGCGTCACCCGGGAGAAGGTGGGCAGGTTGGAGTAGCTGTTTCCGCTCCTGGGGCTCAGGATCATCTGGCCCGCCTGGGGGATGTTCATCTTGGCCAGGGCGAGCTGGGCCAGCGTCTGCGGCGGCACCTCGATGCCGGGTAGCGGCGCGCCGGGTACGTCCCAGAAGAACAGCGGCTCGTTCAGGCACTCCTGCACCTGGGCCTGGGTGTCGTTCGGGTTGACCGGCAGCTCGTACCATGTCCCGGCGGGCATCGGGTTCTGGTTGACGAGCTGCTTGGCCTCCTGGAAGGCGTGCTCTCCGTCGAACAGGGCGCCCGGGCCAGGATCGGTGTTGCCGTAGAAGTCGATGACGTACTGGCTGCCGGCGTGCGCGTCGCCCTCGGGGATCCACAGGCAGGGTGGGGGCGTGATGTCGACGACCGTGTTCTCCGCGCCCGGCGAGTAGTTCTTCCCGCCGAACTTGATCATGTGCTCGAGCATGATCTCGCAGCTGCTGCCGGTCGAGCAGCTGACCGACGAGCTCCCGTCGGCCGCGCTGGCCGGCAGGGCTTGAAGGGGCGAAGCGGCGGCCGCGAGCGCGGGCAGCAGGACGGCTACCCCGGCGAGGATGGCCCTGCTCTTAGAGAAACTGCGCGTGAAGAAGCGGGGGCGCGCGGGCGAACGGGGGGGTCTCACGGCTTGCACTCCTTAGCCCGCGGGTAGTAGACGAGCGGGTAGTTCGAGATCACCTGCCACTGGCCGGCAGGGGACTGCGCCAGCTGGTCGGTGAAGCGGTAGTAGTTGTCGGCGGACGGCGACTGGCCAGGCAGGACCGCCCCCGTGCTGAGGCTCGTGTTGACGGCCTGCGCGTTGTCGAAGCAGGCCGAGACGTCCAGGTCACCCGGGACGGTGGGATCGCGGATCACCCTCATCTTGAAGATCCTGACCGTGCCCTTGAAGGATTCGGTGGTCACGTCCGGCTTGGCCAGCAGCGCCCTGACCTGGAGCTCCATCGTGCGGCTGACGTAGGCGGTCCAGTCGTCTGACTTCCCGCCGGTGTACTCGGCGTACAGGAAGGCCAGCTCGTAGTCCTTGTCGGCGAGCACGGCCTTGGCCATGCCGGCGTCCTTCGGCATCCAGTCGGTGATGATGACGTGCGCGTTCTTGCCGAACGGCGGCATGATCACCGAACCTGGTCCGGACGAGGTCGCCATCGGCGTGGCCGGGGCGGTGGACGCCGGGCCGCCGGGGTTGAACGCGGGCGGCGGTGGTGAACTGCACGCGGCCACGACAGCGCAGGCGGCGGCGAGCAGCGCGGCGGGGAGCGGGCGACGGGTCATGCGGCCGACGTCCGCCAGGACGGGAGGAGCTCGTCGATGAGCGCCTCGGTTTCCGGTGCCATCCGCGGCATCACCTCGTCCAGCGCGACCCGGGCGGAGATCTCGCCGACCACCGCGCGCAGCACGTACTCCTGGCCGGAGGCGTGCGCGCCGGTCAGCAGGTCGCGCCAGAGCATCTCGTCGTTGAAGGCCAGGCGCAGGCCGGCCCGGGCCGCCTCCATCGCCCCGTCCGCGTCGCCCGCGGCCAGCCGCAGCGCGGACAGGCGGTGCGCGGCGTCGGCGACCGCGGCGGTGACCTCGTACTCGATCTCGTCGGTGGCCAGCCACGCGTACCTGGCCGGGTCGCGCCCGTCCAGGAACTGACCGCGGACCAGCGTCAGCGCGCGCTCGAGATAGGCCGCCTCGGCGGCCGCGTCGGACGCCGCGGCAGCCTGGCTGGCGTGCGCGAACAGGGCCCGGAAGACCTGCCAGTCCACGCGGGCGCCCGGCCCCAGGCGGAACCGGCCGGACTCGTCGGTGACCAGATTGGGCTGGCCGGCCTGGTCCGTGCCCAGCCAGGCGTGCACCCGGGAGAGGGCCGCGTCGCGCACCTCGCTGGACACCCCGCGCGGCCAGACCGCGCCGGTCAGCACGTTGGCGTGCACGCCGTCCGGGTGCGCGGCGAGGAACATGACGAGTTCGGTGGCCAGGGCGAGCCGGTCCGGCTCGAGCGGGCCGGGCGCCTGCACCTCAAGGTGCCCGAGCAGCCCGATCTCCACCGGCAGGGCCGCGGCGGTGGCCAGGTGCGCGGCGGGCGCGGCGCCGGGCTGCGACAGCGCGGCCAGCGGGACGTCCGGGCCGGCCACGGCGCCGCGGAACAGCTTGACCATCGCCGCGTACTGCTCCGGCGGCAGCAGCTGCGCCTCCAGGTCGAAGCCGAGCGCGTCGGCGCTCAGCCGCCCCTCGGGCGACAGGTCCCAGGACCAGGTCGCGCCGCGGACGTCACCCGCGATCACGTAGCCGAACCCCATCCGGTACCGGCTCCTGGCCAGCGCGAGCAGCCGCTCTGCCTGGGCCTGCGTGGGCGGCACGCCCATGATCAGGTAGTGCGGCGCCCACATGGCCGCGTCGGCGGCCTGCATATGGTGCAGCGACCGCCCGGTCAGCACCGAGTCGATGCCGGCCGACGCCATCGCGTCCCTGACCTCGGCGGCGCGCCTCTCCAGCTCGGGCAGGGTCTCGTCGAGGGTGCGGACAACCCGCACCCGTTCGGGAGAAATCTCGGCAAGTCCGTCGCCGAAACCGATGAGCGTGACCTGCATGTGGTCGGACCATCGGTTCGTCACCAGCTCGACGGCCAGCGCGGACAGCGCGGCCTGTACCACCTGGCGCGGCCCGCGCACCGCGATCAGTCCGTGGGCCACCTCCAGGTCCACCAGGATCCGGCCCGACTCGTTGGTCCCGAGGGATACCAGGCCCGGGTACGGCGCGAGGATAGCCGGGACGCCGGCCGTCCGGCCGGTCTCGGGGCCGGTGTCCGGGCCGCCGTCCGGCGCGTCGAGCCCGGCAGTGGCCGCGAACGGCAGCCGCCACACCTGGCCGCCATCGGCGGCCTGCCACGGACGCGGCGGATGCGGGTCGGGCGGAGCGACCCAAAGGTCCAGGTTTTCCTGGCCCAGGTGGGCCGCGAACACCGTGGGCGGGGTCTTGCCGGCCGTGGCGAGCTGCCTGGACAGGTAGCGCAGACCGGTGTCGAGCATCCGCACCGCGGGGTCGTCCGCGCCGAGCCGCAGCGCCTTCTCGGCCAGCGCCGCGTCGGGGTCGGGACCCGCGATCCGCCGGCCGAACGCCCGTCGCCACAGCTGCTCCCGCCGCCGCCGGCCGAGCGCGGCCAGCACGCCGGCCGCCAGCAGCGAGGCGGCGGACAGCTCATAGGGCCAGGCCGGGGCCTGCTGAGCCGGTGCGGCCGGGGAGGCCCAGATTCCATTGTCCCGAACGGACCCGCTCGGGGCCTGGCCGACAGGCAACTCTGGTTCCCGGGTAGCGCCCCGCTGGCTGGGGTGCCCGGTCAGCCCAAGCTCGCCCGCCAGCTTGGGCGTGACCGCCTGTATGCCGGGGCCGTGCGCGTCCTTGGGCATCAGCAGCATCCAGCCCGGCCTGATCAGGCTGGCGATGGTGAGCTTGGACCCGTCCGGCTGGACCCGGTCCTTATTCAGCTCGAAGATCTCCCGGTAGCGGCGGCCGTCGCCGAGGTGGTTGTGCGCGATTTCCCACAGCGACTCGTGGAACCGGCCGACCGGCGGATTGACGGTGTACATCTTGTCGGAGTTGGGTGCCGCGTGCGCCTGCGGCGGCAGCTGGGCCGCGGTGAGCCCGGCCGGCGTGACCGGCTCTGCTGGCCTTATCTGGGCGGGCGTGACCTCTGCGGGCCTGAGCCCTGCCGGTCTGAGCTGGGCCGACACCGAGTGCGCGGGCCTGGGCGGGCCGTGGCTGATGACCGCCGGGGTGAGCGCGGCGGCCGCGGTGAACAGCAGCAGCGCCGCGGTCACCAGCCGGTGCGCGAGCGACTGGGTGGCGCCGGCCAGCGGGACCTTCGGCCTGGCCTCGGCGTGGCTGACTGCGACCTTGATCTCGACCAGCACGCACCACACCAGCTGGATCCAGGCCAGCCAGACGATCACCGACAGGATGCGCAGGATCGCGGTGATGTCCAGCTGGCTGGTCAGCGCGGACAGCCTGGGCAGGGTGTGCGGCAGCGGCAGGCCCACCACGGTGATCAGCGCGATCGGCACCCCGACGGTCAGCGCGGTGAGCAAGATGATGGCGCCGAGGCCGGCCAGCACGTCGCCCGGCGTCCGGCGCCTGATCTGGACCGGCTTGCGCAGGCCGGGAATCGGGGGGGCCATCAGCAGGCCACCCGGGCGTCAGCGGTGCCGCAGGCCAGATAGGCCGTTTCCGACGCCGACACGTTGATGGTGCCGAACGGGTTGACCGGGATAAACGGCTTCATCGACACCTGCACCCGCACGGTCACGTCCGGGGCGCCCTGCAGGCCGGTGCCGATCACGCAGCCCAGCATCGACGCGGTCACGCCGACCCCCTTCTGGTAGGTGGAAATGAGATCGCTGGCCGGGCCCGGTATGTCGCAGGCCCCGGCGGCGATCGTCACGTGGCCGTTCCTGAGCGCGGCCGGGTTGATGTCGTCCGCGGCGGCGCGGGCGGCCTGCTCGGCGATGTCGGCGGCCCGGGACTTGGCCACGATCACCTGGCCGCCGTCCACGACCAGGATGAGCAGCGCCAGCGTCACGAACGCGAAGATCACCACCCAGAGCGACACCGAGCCGCGGTCGCGGTGGCGGTCCAGGCCGGCGAGCAGGCGTGCGCGCATCGTCAGCCCCTGTCCACGAAGGGGTCGAGCGGCGCGGCCGCGGTGTCGCCAAATCTCTGGCTGACCGGGAAGCCGATGACGTGGAAGGCCGCGAGGCTGGCCACGCAGGACACCGTGACCTCGACGTCCTGGGCGACGGCGAAGTTGCCCGCGCCGACCGGGGCGCCGTCTTGGAACAGCTGGACCGTGGTACTCGGAGCGCCGCCGCTGCACACGCCGGCCAGGTCGGCCTGGGCCGCGGCCTGCGCGTTGGCCTGCGCGTCGGCGAAGGTGCGGGCCAGCGACGCGGCCCGGACCGCGTCCCGGGTGGCCGAGCCCACCTTCCCGGTCAGGTTGAGCCACTGGCCGCCCGCGCTTACCAGCAGCAGGAGCAGGACCAGGGCGGGCGCCGCGACCACGAACTCGACCGCCATCGAGCCGCGGTCGCCCCTGAGCAGCCGCCTGAGCGGCTGGCGTGGCCTCATCCGCAGGCCACCCCCTGGCTGGCCTGGGTGCGGAAGCACTCGATCGGGCCGGTGACGGTCTCGCTGATGGTCAGCGGCCAGATACCGGTCAGCGTGCCCTGCACCGTGACCGAGACCGTGCCGTTCTGGCCGCGGCTCGCCTGCGCGGTGACCCCGGAGATCAGGCTGGTGTCCAGCCCGCGGTAGTAACTGGTGGCGGCGTTCTGGGCCAGGCCCTGCCAGCCACTGGGATTGACCGACGCGTCCTCGCGCGCCACCAGGTCGCCCTGCTGCGCGGCGGCGAGCGCCGCGTGCCTGGCGTCGAACCAGATGGCGAACTGGACGATGAGCAGGCTGGCGAAGATCAGAGCGGGGGCCAGGATGGCGAGCTCGACCGCGCTCGCGCCGCGGTCGCGCCTGCCTCGTGCCAGGCGCGCGCGACCGAGAATGCGCCCGAGAATGCGCACTGCCGCGAACCGGCGTCGCACCCTGCCCCGTGTCACTGCCGCCTCCGCTGACTACCCCTGATTCCCCGCTAGCCGCCGGCTCCGCCCCCGCCGCCCTGGGCCGGGTTCGGCACGGTGGTGTTGGTGATAGTGGTGCCTTGCTTATTGGCGAAGTTGACCACGATGACCAGGATCGCCACGGCCAGGCCGACCAGCACGGCGGTAATCACCGCGAGCTCGACCGCGGACGCGCCCCGGTCCTTCTCGGCCAGCGCGGCCCGCAGCCTGACCGTGTGCGCGCCCAGGAAGGTCCGCAGGTAACGGGCCCCTTCGACGGGCTGCTTGAATGTGTTCATCGGGCTCCTCGTTGTCATGCCTGCAGCAGGAGATGGACGGCCGGATACATCAGGAAGACCAGGAACGCCGCGGCCAGCAGCATCTGCGCCAGCAGCATCGACTGCGACTTCTCCCCCGCTTGCCCCTCGAGGTCGGCGAGCTCGCGGCGGCGCAGGCTGACTGCGCGCGCGGTCAGCGACTCCCTGACCTTGGCCCCGTCCTCAGCGACCAGGCTGAGCGCCGCCGAGAGGTCCTTCAGCTCGCTCACCTGGACTTCCTCGCCAAGCACGCCGAGCGCCTGCCACGGCGTCTGGCCGGTGATCCGCGCGTTGGCCAGGGCGTCCCTGATCCGCCAGAACGCCCAGCCGTCGCCGATCTCGCTGGCGGCCATCAGCGCCTCGGGCACGCCGCGGCCGCCGGACAGGTTCATCGCCACCAGGTCGAG
>Ga0070699_100005633_pt1 | contig 10978 bp, 10 predicted proteins | sample KBSK1503metaG_FD_65473 | JGI IMG/M metagenome (GOLD analysis project Ga0070699, IMG submission 65473) | Corn, switchgrass and miscanthus rhizosphere microbial communities from Kellogg Biological Station, Michigan, USA - KBS K1-50-3 metaG | ecosystem: Host-associated > Plants > Roots >...
GATGGGCTGCAGCTCGCTCGGGTGCAGCGGACGAGCGCTCATCGCATCAGGAGCGTCGTTTTCCGGCCCCGGCGCCGATCAGGATCAGACCTCCGACAACGGCCACGGCGCCCACCCAGGTGGGGATGGTCTGGCGCTCCTCGACCGACGCTTCGAGGCCACCGACCTTGAGCACGCTGCGGTTCTTGGTGTAGGTGAGCCCGCGGACCAGAATGAAGCCGCCAATGGCGGCGATCAGAATGCCAACCAGAACGAGGGGTTTCATCAGTGACTTGCCTCCGTGGCGCTGGCCAGGACGACCGCCGCCTTATGCATTTCAGGAAGATCGGGATGGTCAAAGGGGATGGCACCGGAATGGCGATCCGCGGCGAGCCGGTTGCACAGCTCCGCCGTTCGCCGCATCCGGAACCGCTGGGCAAAAGTCTCCGGCGCCTCACCGCTCTGCGACTGAAGCAGGCCCCACAATCGGAGCCGCACCTCGTCCAGGGCGCACTTGATGGCCTCCAGCGTCGCGACCGACACCTGCCCTTGGCCAAAACGGGATTCAACGCTCTGGACCTCCGAGTTCAGCTTTGCCAGCTGTTCGAGCAGGGCGGGGTCACTCATGGGATCCCTCATGGAGTATGGCGTGCATTCGGGAGACGGCCCACCGCCATGGTGGAAGCACGCCGGTAACCCCGAATGTGCGGGTAGGAGACTCCGATCAAGCTATCAGGGAAGGGACGGCGGGCAAAGCACTGCGAAGCTGCGCCTTGCCCGCCTCGATGGTAGGGATATAGACATAGGTGCGCCCTATTACGACACGAGCACGGCTCCGTCAAGCAGAGGCCGGCATGACGAAGGGAATCTGGACGTTCACCGCGGCGTTGCTGGCCGGGTGCGGCACGCCGACGCCTTCGCCCGCCCCACTCCATCCCGACTCACCGCTCCTCCTGACCGGGGTGACCGTTGTCGATCCGTCTCCCGGCGCACCGAGCCGGCCGGATCAGGCGATTCTCATCGCCGGCGGCAAGATTGTCGCCGTGGGTCCCCGGAGCTCGGTGCACGCCTCCCCCGGCACGCCGGTGCTGGATGGACGCGGGAAGTTCGTGGTCCCCGGGCTGTGGGACATGCACGTGCACTTCATGAACACCGGATCGAGCGCGCTGGCGCTGCTGCTGGCCCACGGCGTCACCAGCGTGCGCGAGATGGGCGGCTTCCTCGACAGCACCCGCTCGTGGCAGGCCCGCATGGCGTCGGGAACCCTCCTCGGTCCGCGGATCAAAACGCCGGGACCTATTCTGGAGAGTCCCCGGTATCTGGCCGGTGTTCGCAGCCGCGATTCGGCGGCAGGCGGACTGCTGGCGCCCCGTGTCCTACCCTATCGGATCGGCGTGGCGGATTCCGCGGCGGCGGAGCGCGCCATCGACTCGCTGGTCCGGCTGCGCGTTGATTTCGTCAAGATCAGGACGACGGCGTCGCGAGGCACCTATCTCGGAATCCTGGCATCGGCGCGGCGGGCCGGATTGCCGGTGGCGGGGCACCAGCCGCAGTGGATGAGTGTGGCCGACGCCGCGGAGGCCGGGCAGCTCGACATCGAGCACGGACTGAACCCGCCGACAAGCAGCCTGGGCGCCGCCGAACGACGCGACCTGTATCGACGGTTGGCGGCCGCCGGTGCGTGGTACACGCCGACACTGGTCGTTTCCGGGGCGGTCCAGGTTTCCGGCGACTCGGGGCTCCGACTCCTGTTTGGTGCCGGCGCTGATCGGGCAACCCGGGAGCAGCGCTATGCCTCGCACTGGTTGCTGGGTTGGTGGCGGATGCAGCTGGAGGAGCGGGCCCGCGATACCAGCACCGCCCAGGCGGAGGCGGTTCGGCTCGGTTATGCCAGCAGCGTGCAGGATGTGCGCGGCATGCGGGACGCCGGCGTGCGATTGCTCGCCGGCACCGACGCCGGATCCGTCCTGGTGTATCCCGGGTTCAGCCTCCATGAAGAGCTGCGGCTGCTGGTGGAAGACGCCGGCCTCTCCCCCCGGGAAGCGCTTGCCGCCGCAACTATTAGTCCGGCGGGCTATTTCGGCATGGAGAAGGAGCTGGGATCGATCGCACCGGGCCAGATCGCCGACCTCGTTCTGCTCGATGCCGACCCGCTGGAGAATATCCGCAACACGACTCGGATCTTCGCCGTGGTTCAGGCCGGCCGACTGTTCGACCGGGAACGGCTCGACTCCCTTCTGAACGGCGCGCTGCGCCCGCCGAAGTAGCGCACCGAGGCAATCGCGGGCGTAAGTTGGGCTGCTGATGAGTGAACCTCTCACCGCCGTACTCGACCCCGCCCTCTCGGCGTCCGTTACCACCAGAGCCCCGCTCCATTACGACGAAGGAGCCAGCGCGGAGCTCGACCGCCCCGCGCATGTCCGCTCGGGATCCGGTCTCGCCTGGGTGCCGGGTGGGCTCGCCGTGGTCCAGGATGACGCCAATTTCATCGCGATCCACGATCCCCGGAGCGGCCGTACCAGCGCCATAACACTTCCGGCCGGTGAAGCGGGCCTTCGGCAATTCGACGACGTCCGGGGGAACAAGCGCTACAAGCTGGACCTGGAGTCCTGCCTGGCCCTCGAGGAGAGGGATGGAACCATCCTGCTCGCATTCGGATCCGGATCCACCTCGCGCCGGGAGCACGTCGTACTGGTGGATCGATGGGAGGACCAGGTCCCGCGGGTCCGGCTGGTCACCGCCCCGGACCTCTATCAGGCCCTCAGAAACGAAGCATCCTTCGCCGGGAGCGAGCTGAACATCGAAGGGGCCGTCCTGCTGGGAAACACGGTGCGGTTCTTTTCGCGTGGCAACGGCGCTCCGCGGCGTGGCACGCACTCGGTCAACGCGACTTGCGATCTCGATCTCGACACCTTGCTGGCCCATCTGCGCGCGCCGATGAAGGTCGCTCCACCGGCGCCAACCCGCCCGGTGCAGTACCGACTCGGCACGATCGGCCCGGTGCTGCTCGGGTTCACCGATGCGTTAGCGTGGGGCGACGCGATGCTCTACACAGCCACTGCGGAGATCTCTTCCGACGCGACGCGGGACGGCCCGGTGAGCGGATCGGCCATCGGAGTGATCGACCCCGAAGGCACGGTGCGCTGGGCTCCCCTCACCGACGCCCGGGGCGAACTCCTGATGGCCAAGGTCGAGGGAGTGGCGAACGTACCCGGATCTCCGGCCGAACTGTACATCGTGCTGGACAACGACGATCCGGCCGCGGCCTCCGAGCTCTGCCGTGTGAGGCTGTCCGGTCCCTGGAGGTACGGCGAGCCGGCCTGGCATGAGATTATATAGGTGGGGTTACGAAAGACCGAGGAGCAGCCACAAGATGTCGATTGGCGTTATCACCTGCCCGAACTGCACGCATCAGGCGCCGGAGCGGATTCCGCAGGACGCCTGTCTCCACATCTTTGTGTGCCCAGGATGCGGCACCCGCCTCACGCCCCGCACCGGGGATTGCTGCGTCTTCTGCTCCTATGGCGATCGCCCCTGTCCGACCCGGGGTGACGTGCAGACGACCTGACTCCGGACCAGCCGAGACTACTCGTCCCGCAGCGCCGAGTTCGGGTCCGCCCGAGTGGCCCGGACCGCCGGCATCGTGCTCGCTACCAGCGCGACGGCGAGCAGGAGTGCCGCCACCGCGCCAAAGGTCGCCGGATCTCTGGCTGACTGGTGGAACAGGAGCGGCTGGATCCATTTCCCCGCCAGGAGGGCCAATCCGAGGCCAAGCGCCACGCCCGCGACAGCAAACCGCACCCCCTGTCCGACCACCAGCCGCACGACGTCACGCGATTGCGCTCCCAGCGCGATCCGCACACCGATCTCGTGCATTCGCTGCGCCACGTTGTACGTGATCACGCCGTAGAGCCCGACCGCGGCGACCAGCAGCGCGAGCACACCGAATGCGACGAACATGGTGGCACCCACCTTCCATGACCGCCGCTGGCTGTCCACCACCTCGCGCATCGGCCGCACGGTGACGTACGACGCGCCGGGCATCACCGCCTGCAGGGCGCGGCGCACGCCTTCGACCTGAAGCGCCGGATCGCCCCGCATTCGAATCAGCAGTGCAAAGCCTTCTTCCGGCCGGAACTGGGTGATCGGGAGGTAGTAGTGGAACCGCTTGTCGTCCTCGAGGAGGCTGTTCTGCACCGCGTCTTCGGCGATGCCGATGACGGATGTGCACGGCATCGTATCTGCCCCGACGCGCATGCACTGGCCCAGGGCCTCCTTTCCCGGCCACAACACGTTGGCCATCGCCTGGCTCACCACGGCCACCCGTGGCGACCCGGCCCGGTCCTCGGCGGTGAACGGCCGGCCCCGAACGATCCTGGTGTCCATGGTGACGAAGTAGTCCGGCGTCGCGGTCTGATAGCTGAACCGCCCCAGCTTGCGGACCGAGTCGATCCCGGTGACGTAAAGGCTGGTGCCTGAGGTGCTCCAGAACGGTATGCTGCTCACCCACGCCGCACGCTCGACACCCGGGAGGGCCTGGGCGGTCTCGAGCAGCTGTCTTCCGAGCCTCACCTGCTCGCTGTCGGCCATCTGGATCCCGCGCAGCTCACGGGAGACGAGCAGCACCGGCTCGGCATCGAAGCCGATCCGCATGGAGCGCACACGACCCAGGCTCCGCACGAAGAGCCCGGCGCCGACCAGGAGAATCACGGACAGCGCACCCTGCAGCACCAGCAAGCTGGCCCGGGTCCGGGACCGCTGATGGGTGCCCTCCCGCGCACCGGCCTTGAGGCTCCCGGCCAGGTCCGCTCGGGTCGCCAGAAACGCGGGTCCTAACCCGGTCAGCACACCGGCCGCGAGGGCAAAGGCCACGGCGACGAGGAGGGTGCGCCAGTCGGTGATGACCTCCAGCGAAGACCCGTGGCGCAGGAAGAGCCGTCTCAGCGCGGCACCGCCCCACTGCGCAATCACCAGCCCGGCGACGCAGCCGAGTCCGGCAAGGAGCATGCTCTCGGTGAGGCCCTGAGCCAGGAGGCGGCGTCGGCTCACCCCCAGCGCCAGCCGCACCGCGGTTTCCCGCCGCCGGCGCAGCACCCGCGCGAACATCAGGTTCGCGACATTGGCACAGGCAATCAGCAGCACGATGACCGCGACACCGGTGACCCACAGCAGCGTCTTCGACTCGAGCCCCGCGTCGGGCCCGGCGGCCGGCTTGAGCGGTCCCGCGACCGCTCGCGGTTTCGCCAGCACTGCCGGCGTCAACGACGATTCGATGTCCTTCTCCGCGTTCCAGCTCTGCACGTGCGCATTGCTCAGGTCCCGGGACGCCTGCGCCTCGTTCACGCCCGGCTTCCGGCGGACCATCATGCTCATCCACCCCCAGTTGTACCGGTAGAAGTAGGTGGTGGCTTGCCGCTCGTTTGGTTCCGTCCCTGCGAACGTCGTAATGGGAATGAACAACGCGGGCGGCTCGCCGTCGGCGACCCCGACGAATCCCTCGGGCGCCACGCCCACGATGACGCAGGGAATGTTCCGCACCTGAAGCGTCTGACCGAGCACATCACGACCGCCGAACTCCGTCTTCCAGAACCGGTAGCTGAGGACGGCGACCGGCGCGCCGCGCGGCGTGATGTCTTCGGCGGCCAGAAAGAACCGGCCCAGGGCGGGACGCATCTCGAAAAAGTCGAAGAAGGCGGCACTCACGACGGCCACCAGGCGCTCGCGGGCCGCGTCACCCACGCCCACGGCCAGCGAACGCTCGGTAAAGCCTGCGTACTGTGAAAACGACGTCGTCCATTTTTTCAGGTCGAGATAGCGGGCGTACTCGGTGTACGAGCTGGTGAGGTCCCGGGTCCGGTCGGTGTGGAGGAGATATACCCGGTGTACCGCGGAAGGCTCCCGGAGGTAGGGGAACGGCCTGAACATCAGGCGGTCGATGACGCCGAACATCGCCGCGTTGGCCCCGATGCCGAGCCCCAGGGTCAGGACGACGGTGGCGGTGAAGCCGGGGGACCGGCGGAGCCCGCGAATCGCGTAGCCGAGATCCTTCACGAAATGGTCCAGCCACGACCACGAGGGCAGCCAACGCCGCATGCGCATGGAGTACTCCTTAGATTCCGGACGCAGGTCCCCGACCGGCAAGTTCGACTGGAGGGATATTACGACTTCCCTGAGTAGGATGCACTTCAGCCGGAAACCGTTTCTCTTCGACCTGCCCTTCCTTCCCTTACCCGGGAGAGCCCATGAGCGACGCCCCGAACCTGCAGTTCGACCGGGCCGAGTCGGGTGACCAGGGCTCCAACCCGGCCTCCTGCACCAGCTGCAAGAATCCGCTCCAAGGCTCCTACTACGAGGCGAACGGCGCGGTCGTCTGCGAGGCCTGCCGGACAGCACTCGAGAAGGAGTGGAACCGCGGCAGCGGCGCGGGGCGATTTGGCCGGGCGCTGCTCTTCGGCATCGTCGCTGCCGCCGTCGGCGCCGGACTCTACTACGCGATCCTCGCCGTCACGGGCTACCAGCTGGGACTGGTGGCGATCGTCGTGGGACTCATGGTCGGCGTCGCGGTCAAGAAGGGCTCGAACGGTCGCGGTGGCTGGCGATATCAGGCCCTGGCGATGTTCCTGACCTACACATCGATCGTGTCGTCTTACGTGCCCTTGATCGTGAAGGGGATCCGTGAACAGGGAGCCATCGAGTCGGCCGACAGCCTCGGGGCACGCCCGGCAAACGCCTCCGCTTCCGCCGCGACCGTCGATTCGATCAATGCCGCTGCGGAGCCGGTTTCGCCGGGCGGGCTGGTGCTCGCGTTACTGACCATGATCGGCCTGCTCTATGCCCTTCCCTTTCTGGCGGGTTTCGAGAACATCCTGGGACTCGTCATCATTGGGATCGGGCTCTACGAGGCCTGGAAGCTCAACAAGCCCCAGTCACTGAGCTTCACCGGCCCCTATCAGGTGGGATCGGGTGGCACCTCTCCCCCGCCCACCTGATCGGTGACTGCTCCGGTCACTTCCGAGTCCACTCGCTGTCCGGAGTGCGGTACCGAGATCGCTCCGGCGTTTCTGGCGTGCCCCTCGTGCAAGCGCCTGGTTCATGGCGCGGAGCTCAAACGACTGGCGGAGGCCGCGGAGTCGGCCACCGCGGCGGGAAACTTGACCGGTGCCCTCGCCTCCTGGCGGGAGGTGCTGCATCTGCTGCCTCCCGATTCGCGCCAGTACGACACCATCACGACGAAAGTGGCCGAGCTCAGTCGCCAGGTGGACGCGGGCGGTGCGCCGGTCATTCCCAAGGAGAAGCCCGCGTGGGCGGCGAAATGGGGCGTACTGGGCGGAGTGGCCCTGCTCTTCTGGAAGTTCAAGTTCGTCCTCGGCTTCCTGCTGACCAAGGGCAAGCTGCTGCTGCTCGGCCTGACCAAGGGCAGCACCTTCTTTTCGATGGCGCTCTCGCTGGGCGTCTACTGGCGCCTGTTCGGCTGGAAGTTCGCGGTAGGCGTGATCGTGTCGATCTACATCCACGAGATGGGGCACGTCGCGATGCTGACCCGCTTCGGCATCCACGCCACCGCGCCGATGTTCATTCCCGGATTCGGCGCGATGATCCGGAGCCGATACTATCCCAAGGACGTCGTGGCCGATGCGCGGGTGGGGCTGGCGGGGCCGATGTGGGGGCTGGCTACGGCTGTGGTTGCGTACCTGGTCTATCTCCTGACCGACATACCCGCCTGGGGCGCCATTGCCGAGGTGGGCGCGTGGATCAACCTGTTCAACCTGCTCCCGGTGTGGCAGCTGGACGGAGCGCACGGGTACCGGGCCCTCAACCGACAGCAGCGCTGGCTGGCGACAGCGGTCATTGCCGCGATGTGGTACTGGACCGCCGAGGGTCTGCTGGTGCTGCTGCTGATCGGCTCCGCGGCCGTCGCCTGGTTCGGGACGCCGGCCGAGCGCCCTGACCGGCGTACTCTGCTCGAGTATGCCCTGCTGATCGTGGCGCTCTCCCTGCTGACGACGATCCCCGTGCCGGTTGGGGCGCTGCGCTGATTCAACACGCGGAGCGGGCGGCCGGTGCAACCCGGCCGCCCGCTCTCCGGTGGCAGTTATTAGTGCAGGTCGCCGCTCGCGTTAGCCACCGTAATGGGCTTCATCACGAGCTTACTCTCACCAAACCCGCTGTTGATGGTGACGTTCCAGGTTCCCGCCGCGGGAAAGGTGACGTCCGCGACGTACTGTCCCTTGGCCTTCCCGGGGGTGGCGGCCACTTTGGTCACGGCGCCGCCCGAGTTGTACACGATGGTCGGCTTCAGCCCGTCGAGCGGGGTCTTGCCGTGCTGTTTGACGATGAACACGAACCGGACCGGCTGGCCGGCACAGATCTGGGCAGGGAGGTCTTCGACGGTGACTGTCGCCCAGCCACCCCAAGGCATCGGAGTGGAGGAGGGTGGGGCCACCAAGAGGGTCGACATCACGAGAGACAACAGGCTTGCGGTCATGGCCATCTCCTTCGGGGCTGATCGGTTGGACGTACAGTGCCGCCTGACTGACAGCCTTACGATGCCCCTCGGGCGCGCCGGGTTTGGACGGACATCGCCCCTGGGCCGGTCAGCTGTCGTCCTTGGGCGGTTTGCTTCCGGGCAAGGTGGCACCGAACCGGCAGGCTTCGACGACCTCGGGGCGGCTCGCGGTGGCGCAAAGTCGTTCCTGCTCCGGAATGGGTCCCCCCAGTGCCCGGATCTGCTCACCAACCGCACGGAAGCAAAACAGCACCCCGTGCGCGGTACCCAGCTCCTCGCAGAATTCGATCCCGGGCTCTGCCCTCGCTCCCCAATCGATCAGTGACTTGGCCGCGCCGAAGTAGCACCAGGGGCGGTATTGCTCCGTGCCCATGTCGCAGTAGGAGCGGACCCGGGCAGGCTTGCGGTGTGCCTTGGCGGTGATATCGCGACCCAGGCTCTGGTAGCAGATTCGCCGCATGTCGGCGGGCGCCGTATCACAGATCTCGGCGGTCCTGGGAATGCTGCCCCGGGTGAAATGCAGGATGGCCGCAGTCTGAATCTCGTAGCATTCCTGGAGGTATTTCTGCTCCATGATGGAGCACGGATAGAGGGGCTGAGAGGGGTCCAGTCGCTTGAACGCTTCGTGGCCCGCGTGCTCGTGCTCCGCGGCCAGCTCGGAGGCGGGGTGGTGCGGCGAAATCTCGCTCATGATGTTTTCCATGAACGCCCCGCCATAGCAGGACACCCGGTCCCATCCCTCCCCAAGCAAATCACAGGTCGTGAGTGCCCTGGGGAGATCGCCGCGGTACATCATGTTGAGTCCGTGCCCCATCCCGTGCACGCACTGGAAGAGTTGCCATTGGGTCCGCCCGGGCGCGTGGTACGGGGCGCAGAGATTGTTGATCGTGACGCTGTCCACCGCGGTCTGGCTCTCGAGGTAGGCCTGGATCACTCCGTGGCCGCACCCCGAGGCGAACTCGACCGGGCAGAAGTCGAACGTCTCCGGGATGCTCCGGGCGTGCAGGTATCCCTCGATTCCGATTCCGTGGGCGTACACATGGCCCTCATGGTCCACGGTGGGGTCCGCCTTGGCCAGGGTCCGGAGCGCCGTGATGGCGCCTGCCACACCCGTCTTGCCCACCTCGGCGGTGAGCGCCTTGCGATAGCAGTCGCCGCGCTTGTCGCGAGACTGGAGGACGCAGTCCCCCGAGCTGCCGAGCCGGGCACGGGTTTCATCACTGATGCGGATAGGACCGTATCGGTTGGCGATGTACACGCCACCCGTGCCGGCACCGAAGAGCATGAGGGCGGCGGTTCCTGAGACGATCCTGCGCGATAGACTCATCGAATAATTCTACCCGGGAGCCTCACCGCAGTGCCACGCCCAGTGCCACAGCGCCCCCGGCGAGCAACGCCGGCAGGAGGTGCCGGATAACGGTGAAGGGCGGCGCGCCCACCAGGCCGGAGCCGTAAACCACCACGGCCGAGACCGGTGACATCGTGCGGCCAAAGGCGCCGCCCAGACACGCCATGGCCCCCAGCACAACCGGGTGATCCGCGGGCCCCACCTGGGTAAGGAAGGTCTGTGCAAAAGCGAGGATCGGTCCCGATCCAGAACCCGAAAGCGTGGACAGCGCCCAGGGAAACCCCGCCGAGAGCGGGACCAGGGCATGGCTGGCACTCGCCAGGCGGAGCAACGCGTCGGCCAGGCCGATCGCCGCGACCCCTGCCCCGAAGCATTGCGCCGTGATGGTGAGCGAGATGATGCTCGCGTACGCAGCCCCCATCCCGTCGAAGAAGGCGCGGGTCAGGGTCATGATTTCCCGCCACGCCACGATCACGCCCAGCAGCGCGCCGATCAGCATCGCCCGCACCACCGGCAGCGCCCCCGCCAGTGGCTGCCACTCGTCGCCCGGCGGAGTGGCCACCAGCCACGCCAACGGCCGCCAGCCCGCATACGCGGCCAGCAGCAGTGCAATCGGCACCAGCGGAATCATGGCCTTGAGCGGGTTCACCTTGAGCCAGGGGGTGTCCTGCGGCGTGGGCATCACGGGGACCTCGCCGTCACCCTCCTTTGGCCGCCACCGGAAGTTGAGGAGCGTGAACACCACCGTCGCGACGATGATTCCCGCAAGACTCGCGGGGATGATTCGCGCAGAGAGCTCCGCGGCGGACATCCCGGTGGTCCCCGCTACCGCCTGGATGTCCTGTGCCCCCGGATTCAGCAGGTCTCCCCCGAACGACGCGCCCAGGACCAGCGCCGCACCGGCCACAGCAGGCGCACGGCCGCTGGCGATCAGCAGCGGCACCAGAATCGGCCCGAGCGCCGCCGCGGTGCTGGCCTGGCTGGGCACCGCCATGTTCACCAGGTAGGCCGAAAGAATGCCCCCGGGGAGGACCAGCCATTGCAGCCGGTGCATCGGAGCGAGGAGGGCGTGGACCAGATGCTTGTCGCAGCCGGTCGCGTTCATGAGCGCGGCAAATCCCATGGAGGCGCAAATCGGCGCCACC
>Ga0070699_100005634_pt1 | contig 10978 bp, 10 predicted proteins | sample KBSK1503metaG_FD_65473 | JGI IMG/M metagenome (GOLD analysis project Ga0070699, IMG submission 65473) | Corn, switchgrass and miscanthus rhizosphere microbial communities from Kellogg Biological Station, Michigan, USA - KBS K1-50-3 metaG | ecosystem: Host-associated > Plants > Roots >...
ACGAAGCGGCCAACCTGATGCGCTGCCAGGAAAGCTGGAGCAGCGGCATCGGCGCGCTCGCCAAGTTCGTCGAGGATTCCCGCGGCGCGGCGCTCGCGCCGGGCCAGGGCCTCGTCGGCCATGTCTGGCGCAGCGGCGAGCCTTTGTGGTCCTCAGACGTCAGCCAGGACCCGCGCACCGCGCCGTTGGCGCGCGTGCGCGAGGCGGGCGTGCACGGCGCGCTCGTCTTCCCCGTGACCTTCGAGAAGCGCGTGGTCGGCGTGCTGTCGATCTCGAGCGCGAGCGTGCGGCGCCCCGACGCGCGGCTGCTCGATACCATGCGCGTCGTCGGCGCGCAGATCGGCCAGTTCCTCATCCGCAAGCAGGCGGAAGCCGCGCTCGCCGAGAGCGAGGCGCGCTTCCGGCAGACCTTCGAGCTCGCGGCCTCCGGCATCGCGCAGGTCGACCTGCGCGGCCGTTTCATGGACGTCAACCGCAAACTCTGCGAGATGCTCGGCTACAGCGAGGCCGAGCTCCTCGGTCGCTCCGTGAAGGAAATCTCGCATCCGGAGGACCGCGATACGACCGACGGCCAGCGCGCGCTCATGCGCGCGGGCCGGCTTTCCTCGGTGCATTTCGAGAAGCGCTATGTGCGCAAGGACGGCGCGCTGCTCTGGGTCAACCTCACCGTCGCCCTGGTGCGCAACGCGCAAGGCGAGCCGCAGCACGAGATCGCGGTAATGGAAGACATCACCGAGCGCAAGGAGCGCGAGGGGGCGCTGCAGCGCTTCCGCACTGCGCTCGACTCCTCCGCCGACATGGTGTTCCTGTTCGACGTCGCGAACGGCAGCCTGCTCGACTTCAACCAGACGACCTGCACGATGCTCGGCTACTCGCGCGATGAGTTGCTGCGGCTGCGCGCGCGCGACATCCGCACCGACGCGAGAAGCGGCAAGCTGCGCGCCGAAATGGATGAGCTGCTCACCATCGACGGGCGCACGAACACGCTCATCACCGAGTACCGGCGCAAGGACGGCACGATCTTCCCGGTCGAGAGCCGCAGGAGCCTGCTCGATACGCCGCAGGGCCGGGTGCTGGTCGTCAACTCGCGCGACCTCTCGGAACGCATGAGCGCGGAGAAGCGCCGCGCCGCGCAAGCGCGCTACCAGAAAAAAATCGCACGCCTGGGCCAGGCGGCGCTCTCCAAGCGCAATCCGGCCGAGCTCATCGCCAAGGCGGTTCAGAGCGTCCTCGAGGGGCTCGACGGCGGCGCGGTGGCATACCTCGAGCGCGCGAGCGGTGAAGACGAGATCATTCTGCGCCGGGTCGCCGGCCTTGGCTCGACGCCGGAGGACTCCGCAGCCGCGCGGATCGATCCGCATGGCCCGCTCGCGCCGCTTTTCTCGCGCGGCGAAGCCGTGATCTTGAGCGGTCCCTGGGAGGAGAAGCTGCCGCTGCCCTTCGAGTGGCTGCGCCGCTATGGCGCGCTCGCCGCGGTGCCGGTGCCGGCGGACGGCGGGCCGCGCGGATACCTCTGCGCGCTCGCCGAGGCGGGCGCCGCCTTCGGTCCGGAAGAGACGCGCTTCCTCGCCGCCGCGGCGAGCATGGTGTCGGCGGCGCTGCATCGGCTGGACAGCGAGGCGCGGCTTGCCTACCTCGCGCAATTCGATCCGCTCACCGGGCTGCCGAACCGCACGCTGCTCTCAGACCGCTTCTCGCTCATGATCGTGCAAGCGCGGCGGCGCGGCGTGTCGCTCGGCGTGCTGTTCATCGACCTCGACGATTTCAAGCTGGTGAACGATACGCAGGGCCACGCGGCGGGCGACGAACTGCTCAAGGAAACCGCGAACCGCCTGCAGTCGGCGCTGCGCGACGGCGACACGGTGGCGCGCATCAGCGGCGACGAATTCGCCGTGATCCTCTCCGACCTGGCACGGCCGGACGACGCGGCCCTCGTCGCGCAGAAGATTCTCGATCGGCTCTGCGCGCCGGCCGAGGTCCGCGGCCAGGAAGTGGTCGTCACCGCGAGCATCGGCATCGCCACCTTTCCGGCCGACGGTGACAACGCCGAAGCGCTGCTCGGCGCCGCCGACGCCGCGATGTACCGCGCCAAGCAGTCGGGGCGCAATGCTTTCCAGTTCTTTACCGCGGACATCAACCAGCGCACGCGGGCGCGCGCGCAGATGGGCCTCGAGCTCAGGCGCGCGCTCGAGCGGCGCGAATTCACGCTCGCCTACCAGCCGAAGATCGACCTGATGAGCGGCCAGCCGTGCGGCGCCGAGGCCCTGCTGCGCTGGCAGCACCCCGAGCGCGGCCGCGTCGCCCCGGTGGAATTCATTCCGGTGCTCGAGGAGACCGGGCTTATCGTGCCGGTAGGCGAGTGGGTACTCAAGCGCGCCTGCGAGGATCTCAAGGGCTGGTTGCGCCTGGGCGCGCCGGCAATGCCGGTGGCGGTGAACCTTTCGGCGCGCCAGTTCCGCCAGCACGACCTCGAAGAGCGCATCCGCACGATCGTGTCCGCCGCGGGCATCGAGCCTTCACTGATCGAGCTCGAGATCACTGAGAGCCAGCTGATGCACGATCCGGATCACGCCATCCGCGTGCTGCGCGCGCTCGGTCAGGCCGGTGTGCGCATCGCCATTGATGATTTCGGCACCGGGTACTCGAGCCTTGCCTACCTGACGCGCTTCCCGCTCGCCTCGCTCAAGATCGACCGCTCGTTCGTGGCTGACGTGCTCGACGACGAGGCCGACGCCACCATCGTACGCACCATCGTCGACATGGCGCACACCCTCGGCTTCACCGTCATCGCCGAGGGGGTCGAGCTCGACTCGCAGGCCACCTTCCTGCGCGCGCTCGGCTGTGAGCAGGCGCAGGGCTTCCTCTTCGCAAAGCCGATGCCCGCCCGCGAATTCAGCGAGCTCATCGTGCGCCGCCTGGGCGTCACCGCCGCCGTGCGCCGCCGCCGCGGCGTGCGCAAGACCGTCAAGTCGTAATTAATCTTCGCCGCCGAGCGCCGCCCCGAGGGCGCTGATCTCGGCCGCGGCGCTCGCTTTCCCGGGAAACGCGCGCTTCGCCTCGCGGTACCAGTAGCGGGCATTCGGCAGGTCGCCTTCCATGATGTGCACGATGCCGTGCGCCCAGCAGGCGAGCGGCGAGTTCTCGTCCTTCTGCACGATCTCGTGCGCCGCCTGCCAGTCGCCGCGCTCGAGGTGCGCGAGTGCTGCTTGCAGTTGCGCCTTGCCGAGACGCATTACTCTCGCAGCGCGCGCGCCTCGCGCGCCTTCGACCGCTCGACGCTCTCGAGCAGCCACTTCCGGAAGTTTGGATACCTGCCGAGGTCGTACTTCATCGCGACGAACGAGTAGCACACGCTCGCGACCATGAAGTCCGCCATATTCCACTTGTCGCCGCCGAAATAGCGGTTGTTCGCCAGGTGCTCGTCGAGCACCTTGAGCTTGGGCTGCAGGCGCGCATCGGCGTCCTCGGCGAGCGCGGCATTGCGCTTCTCCGGCGGAAACATCACCCGGTGCTGCATCACGCTGATCATGCTGGGCTCGACGTCATTCGCGACGTAGAACGCCCACTGCAGCATCCGTCCCTTGCCCTTGATGTCCGTCGGCCACAGCGGGCTCTCGTACTTCTCCGCCAGATAGAGATTGATCGCGGCGGATTCCCACATCACGAAGCCGTCGTCGTCGATCGTCGGCACGCGGGCGTTGGGATTGAGCTTCACGTAGTCCGCCGACTTGCACGTCGCGCCCTCGATGTTCGTCGTGACATTGACGTGCTCGTATGGGATGTTCGATTCCTTGCAGAGCCAGGCCACGCGGAACGCGCGCGAGCGGTACTGGCCATAGAGCTTCAGCATCGTTGCTCCTCCTCAGTGAGCAGTTTTATCATCACTCGACCCCGGCGCCCGATACCTGTACCAGGCGCCGCATCTTCTGCGATTCGGAGGCGACGAAGCGCGCGAACTGCTGCGGCGTATCCGCAACGATCGTCAGCCCGAGATCCTGCAGCCGCTCGGCTACGGCCGGCAGATGCAGCGCCGCCGCGATCTCGGCGTTCAGCTTCTGCACTGCGGGCTTCGGCGTCGCTGCCGGCACGGCGAAGCCGTACCACACATTGATCTCGAAGCCGGGCAGGCCGGATTCATCCGCGGTCGGCACGTCGGGTGCCTGCGCAATGCGCTTCGAGCCGGTGAGCGCGATCGCGCGCAGCCGGCCGTTGCGCACGTGCGGGATGACGTTCGAGAAGTTATCGCACATGAGCGGCACGCGGCCGGCGAGCACATCCTGCAGCGCCGGCGCAGGCCCCTTGTAGGGCACGTGCAGGAGGTCGACATGCGCCGTGCTCTTCAGCAGCTCGCCGCAGAGGTGGCTCGTCGTGCCGGCGCCGCCGGATGCGAAGCTGAGGGCGCCGGGTTTTGCCTTGGCGAGCGCGATCACGTCCGCCATGGTCTTCACCGGCAAGCTCGGGCTCGCTACCCACAGGTTCGGCGTCGTCGCCGCGTCGATCACCGGCGTGAGATCTCTCTGCGGATCGTAGCCCGGGTCCTTGTAGAGCCACTGGTTGGTGGCGAGGATTGCGGAGGGCGCCATGAGCACGGTGTGCCCGCTCGCCTCGCCCTTGGCGACCAGCGCGGCGCCGATGTTGCCGCCCGCGCCCGGCCGATTCTCGACGACCACCGGCACGCCGAGCGATTGCGACAGGTGCGGCGCGATGGCGCGGGGCAGCAGGTCCGACGTACTGCCGGGCGAGTACGGCACGATGATGGTGATCGGCCGCGACGGAAAGGCCTGCGCGAGCGCCGCGAACGGCGATGCGAGGCAGAGGAGCAGGGTGACTAGGCGCATTCGTATTTCCTCAGGCTGGCGATCATCGAAATCTTGAGCATCAGCTCGCGCTCGGCGCCGCGGTCGGCCATCGCGCGCGCGAGCTCGGCGCGCCAGCGCCGCTGCTCGGCGGCATCGCGCATCTCGAGGTTGCGCTTGTTGCCGATGGTGATCGTGTTCACGTATTCGAGCGCGACCGGCCGGCGCTGCCGCTCGTAGCGCTCGAGCTCTACCACAGGCGTCTCGCCGCGGATCACGGCCGCGAGCTTCTCCGCCAGATTGAAGGCATCGTGGATGCCGCCGTTCATCCCCATCCCGCCGAGCGGATTATTGAGGTGCGCCGCGTCGCCGGCGAGAAAAACCCGGCCGCGGCCGTAGCTCGCGGCGACCCGCTGGTGCACCGAGTAGAGCGTGCGATGCGTGACCTCGTAGCGCGTGGGCTTCGCATGCGCGCGTTGCAGGCGCCGTTCGATCGACGCATCCGCAAGGATGTCGGCTTCGCTCTCCTCCGGACGCGTGGGAAACATGACGCGCCAGACGTCACGCACGCGTAGCAGGAAGAACCATTCCTCCGGATCGGCGAAGTAGCTGACGTCGGCGAGGCCCGGCACGACAGCCGCAAAATCGAAGGGCGTGCTCGCGACCAGGAAACGCTCCGGCCAGGTGAAGCCTTCGAGGCTTATGCCGAGCGCCTCGCGCACGCGGCTCTTGCCGCCATCCGCGCCAATCAGCCAACCGGCGCGCAGCCGCTCGGCGCCATTCACGATGACGGTGACGCCGTCGCTTGACTGCTCGACGGCAGTGACCGTCGCGTTGTAGCGCAGGCGCTTGACGCGAGCGGCGAGCACCTGGTTCAGCTTGTACTGCTCGCATTGCACCCGATAGGGGTGCTGCGTGTCGTCCTTGAGAACGTCGAAATCGAGCTCCGCCACCCAGCCGGCGCGGTCGCGGTATTGCACTTTGGGCGCGACCCGTCCCATCGCGATCAGCTTTTGCGTGACGCCGAAGCGTGCAAGGAGGTCGAGCGTGGGCGGCTGGAAGGTCGAGGCGCGCAGGTTTTCCGGTAGCTGCGGCTCCCCCTCGAGCACGAGCACCTCGATGCCGGCGTCGGCGAGCACGTTGGCCGCGCTCAGGCCGACCGGCCCAGCGCCCGCGATCAGGACCTGCATGCTTTGATAGGAAAGCTAATTGACAAAGCTAATTCTCCGGCGGGACAATGCGCCGGTCAATGGCCCGCGTGCGACGCAAGCCGCTTCCACCCGCGACGGTTTCGCGCCCCGCGCTGCTCGTGGACGGCTCTGACGCGGAATTCCGGCGCCTGATCCATGACCTCATCGCCTACGGGCACCGCCTCGACGCCTGCCGCGACGCCTTCGCCGCGATCGCCGGCATCTCCGGCGTGCAGTACGAGATCCTGATGCTGCTGTCGCGCACGCCGGGACTCGCCGTCGGCGAGGTCGCGGCGCGCCTGCATCGCTCCGGTGCCTTCATCACCATCGAGGCGAACAAGCTCGTCGCGCGCGGCATCCTGGAGAAAGCCTCCGATCCCGCAGATGGCCGGCGCGTCGTCCTCAAGGGCAACGGCAAGGCTCGGGCGCTCCTCGAGCGCCTGGCGCCATATCAGCGGCGCATCAACGATGTGCTTTTCGAGCGGCTCGATGCGCGGCGCTTCCGGCAATTGCGCGCGCTCGCGCGCGATCTCCTCGCCTCGGGTGATCGCGCCGTGGCGATGCTCGATTTCATGCTGCACGAGGCGAGCGCGGCATGAGCGTCTGCTATTTCGTGCGCTACGACATCGAGGTCGCCGATCGCCAGGCTTTCGTCGCGCATTACCGCAAGCACCACGTGCCCATCCTTGCACGCTGGCCGGGGATAAAGCGCGTGCTGCTACATACGCCGCTCGACTGGAACGATCCGTTCCCGGTGAATCGCGGCCGCGCCGTGCTGCTTGCGCAGCTCGAGTTCGAATCGCGCGAGGCGATGGAGCGCGCTTTTCGATCGCCCGAGCGCGGCGAGGCGCGCGAGGATTTCAAGCGCTTGCCCGCATTCAGCGGCAGCGTGACGCACCAGGCAATGGAAACGCACGAAGCGTGGAGGTCCCCATGAAGCCCAAGCAGCACCTCGAGTTCGTCAAGGTCGATCTCAACACCGGCTGGGAGCGCCCGCCAGGCTATCCGCCCGGGTTTTACCAAAAAATCCTGGCTTCGGATCTCGACGAGACCCACAAGAAAGGCAGCCGCACGCGGCTCTTGAAAATCGAGCCCGGCGCATATTCGACCGAGCCGTTCGTGCACGATCACTGGGAGGAGGTGTATGTCGTGCACGGCGACCTCATCGTCGGCAACGACGCGCATGGGCGCGGCGGCGAGCAGTCCTTCGCGCCGACCTACGCCTGCCGGCCACCGGGCGTGAAGCACGGCCCGTTCACCTCCAAGGGCGGCTGCATCCTGCACGAGATGCATTACTACGAGACCTCCGGAAAGGGGGCGGGCCATGCTGAAAAGCGGAAATGAGCACCTCGAGTCCCTGAGGGACGGCCGCGTCGTCTACATCGGCTCCGAGCGGGTCGACGATGTGACAACGCATCCCGCGTTTCGCAATGGTGCGCGCTCCATGGCGGCGATCTACGACCTGAAGCGCGCCGATGCCGCGTTCAGCTTTACCGAGGGCAAGGAGCGCTATAGCGCCTACTTCCTTCGCGCCAAATGCACCGAAGACCTGGCCAAGCGCACACGCCTGCATCGAGCGATCGCGGCCATGAGCCATGGCCTCCTTGGCCGCTCGCCCGATCACGTCTCGAGCTTCGTCACCGGCATGGCGATGAACCCGTCGGTGTTCGGCGAGTACGCCGACAACCTCGTGCGCTACTACGAGCACATGAGGAAGGAGGACGTCTACGGCGTCTACGCCGTGCTGCCGCCGCAGGCGGCGCGCAATCCCGAGTTCTATGTGAAGCAGAACATTCCCGTGCCGTCGCTGCGCGTCGTGCGCGAAGACGACGATGGACTCGTCGTCACGGGCATGAAGATGCTCGCGACGGGCGCAGTGTTTGCGAACGAGATCTGGATCGGCAACCTGCTGCCGCTCGCGCCGACGCAGTTGGCGGAATCCGTCACTTGCGCGATCCCAGTCAACACGCCGGGGGTCACGCTCTGGTCGCGCAAGCCCTTCGAGCGCTACGCCGCCTGCGAGTTCGAGAACCCGCTCACCTGGCGGTTCGACGAGACCGATTCCATGGTCATGTGCGAGGAGGTGAAGGTGCCCTGGGAGCGCGTCTTCGTACACATGGACGCCATCCTCGCGCGCGAGATCTACATCAAGACGCCGGGGCACTGCTACGGCAACCACCAGTCGAACGTGCGCTTCCACGAGAAGATGAAGCTCATCGTCGGCCTCGCGAGCAAGATCGCCCACGCCTCCGGCGCGAACGAGGTGCCGGCGGTGCGCGAGGTGCTCGGCCGCTTCGCCGCGCTCGAAGCCGCGCTCGGCGGCATGATCGCCGGCCAGATCCAGGACGCGGAGGACTGGCCCGCCGGCTGGAAGACGTTCAACCGCCGCTACATGTACGCCGCGCTCAACTGGTGCACGGAGAGCCACTCGTCGATCATCGATGCGCTGCGCGAGCTCGTCGGCGGTGGCGTTTTCCAGATGCCGGCCGACGTCTCGGTCATGCACGACAGCCACCTGCGCGAGCTGTTCGAAAAATACTGGCAGACGCCGCAGCTCGCCGCGCTCGAGCGCATGAAGCTCTACAAGCTCGTCTGGGACCTGATCGGCTCCGAGTTCGCCGGCCGTCACCTGCAGTACGAGAAGTTCTACGCCGGCGCGTCCTTCATCGTGCGCAACCACAGCTTCCGCGAGGCGCCGTGGACCGACTTCCACCGCCTGGTCGATGACCTCATGGCGAGCTACGACGTCCCGGCAAGACAGGGACAGACCACGGTTTCCGCGATGGCTGCGCTCGCAAAATGAGCGAATTCCAGCAGCTGGTCATCGCCGGCTGGACCGGCCGCGACGAAGCGGCGTTGCGCCGGCACATCAAGGAGCTTGAGGAGATCGGCGTCAAGCCGCCGAAGACCACGCCGATCTTCTATCGCGTCGCCGCCGATCTGCTCACGACCGCGAGCGTGATCCAGGTCTCCGGCGCCGAGACGAGCGGAGAAGTGGAGTTCGTGCTGCTCTCGAAGCCCGATGGGCTCTGGGTCACCGTCGGCTCGGACCACACCGATCGCAAGGCGGAGACGATCGGCGTTTCGCTCTCGAAGCAGCTATGCCACAAGCCGATTGCCAAGGACGCGTGGCGCTACGACGAAGTGAAGGCGCACTGGGAAAAGCTCAAGCTGCGCTCCTGGGCCGATGGCGAACTCTATCAGGACGGCACCGTCACGGCGATGCGCTCGCCCGAGGACCTGCTCGGCCGCTATGCGCTCAAGCCCGGCTGGGCAATGTTCTGCGGCACGCTCGCCGCGAAAGGCGGCATCCGTCCCGCCAAAATCTTCCGCATGGAGCTCGAAGACCCGGTGCGCAAGCGCAAGCTCGCCCACGAATACCGCATCGACGTCCTGCCGGTCGAAGGCTGACATTCTTTCCCCGGCGCCGCGGCGGATTTCCGCGGATTCGTGCGTCTATCCAGCAGACAATGGGGCATGGCCTTTTGGCAGGGAGCGGTGTCGCGATATCTCGGAGCAGTGCTTTGCCTCTTGTCCGGGATGGTGTGCATAGCGCTGGCCCTCGGACAGGTCGCCGCTGAAACGCACTCCAGTAATAAGAGCCAGGTCGCTCCGCAAAAGAACGCGGTTACCGAGCGCGCAAGGTCGAAACACACACAGAAGTTGGCGAAAAAGCCGGCGGCGCCGCGCGAGAACGATCCTCAGCCGCCCAAGCGCTCCCTAAGGCAATTGACTAACCGTCCATAGAACGAATTCAGCGGCGTAGCACGAGCGCCATCGCGGCGAGGACCAGCGCGGCGCCGGCGAGCATCGGAAGGGTCACCGCTTCGTCGAGGAGCAGCCAGCCCCACAGCACCCCGAGCGCCGGCACGAGAAAGCCCGTGCTCAGCGTGCGCGAGGGGCCGATGTCGCGCACGAGACTGAAGAAGAAGAAGTACGAGAGGCCGGTACATCCAGCTCCCAGCGCAACGAGAGCGCTCGTCGCAGGAAGAGTCCAGGCGTGAGGCGGCGGCACGGCAGCCCAGAGCGGTGCCATGAGCGCGGCCGCCCAGCCGGTGGTACCGGCGGCGAGGCCGATTGCCGGCGCGATGCCCGTGCGCTGCTTGATGACGACGCCGGCGAAGCCCCAGGACGCGGCGCCCAGCACGCCGACCAGCGTGGCGATGACGAGCTGCGCGTCGAGCGGCACCGGCCCCAGATTGACGAGCAGCGCGACGCCAATGATGCCGAGCACGAAGCCGATCGCGCGCCTCGCGCCGAGCCGCTCGCCGAGCAGCCAGGCGGCGAAGAACGCAGTCCACAGGGGCACGATGCCGTTCATGATGGACAGGTAGCTCGCAGGGAGCGCGGTCGCTGCGAACGCGAAGCAGGCGAAGGGAATGACGTTGTTCGTGATGCTGATGTACACGTAGCCGCGCCAGTGAGCGAGCGCGCCGATGCGCTGGCCGAGGGCGAGCGCTACCGGCACGAGCACGAGAGCGCCGAAGAAGGCGCGCGATTCGGCGACGAACCCCGTGCCGAACACCGGCACGGCGACGCGCATGAAGAGATACTGGAACGACCAGATGCCCGCCAGGGCGAGGAACCGGGCGAGCTGCGAGCCGCTTATAGATATACGCGCTTGAGCGCGTCGACCGGATAGCGGGGACCGGCGCCGGCGCCCGGCGGCGCGACGTCCGAGATGCGCTTCACGTCCTGCGCGCTGAGCTTGACCTCGAGCGCGGCGAGGTTCTCGTCGACGCGCTGCTTTCTCTTCGTGCCGGGAATGGGCACGATGTCCCTGCCTTGCGCGAGGAGCCAGGCGAGCACGAGCTGCGCCGGCGTGCACTTCTTCTCGACCGAGATTTCTTCGAGACGCTTGACGATCTTCACGTTCTTGTCGAGGTTCTCGCCCTGGAAGCGCGGATGCGCGAGGCGGCGGTCGCCTTCGGGGAGGTCGGCCTTGCCCTTGACCGAGCCGGTGAGCATGCTGCGCCCGAGCGGCGCGTAGGC
>Ga0070699_100005635_pt1 | contig 10977 bp, 15 predicted proteins | sample KBSK1503metaG_FD_65473 | JGI IMG/M metagenome (GOLD analysis project Ga0070699, IMG submission 65473) | Corn, switchgrass and miscanthus rhizosphere microbial communities from Kellogg Biological Station, Michigan, USA - KBS K1-50-3 metaG | ecosystem: Host-associated > Plants > Roots >...
TGGTGTTCCGCACGTCAGGGACCTGGCCGCGGACCAGGGCGCTGTACTGCTACCCGGTTCCGGCGGACGAGTGGCCGGCGGAACCCGACATCGTCGAGCGGGTGCCGCTGCGGTCCTGCGTCCGCCGCGGCGCCGCCATCGACCTGGTGCTGGACCGTGCCCGGGAGAACCGTTCCCAGCTGGTCTTCACCAAGGCCCGCGGCCGCGACGCCGTCTTCTGGCAGTCGCCCCGGACCCGCAAGCAGGCCCGCCCGAACGTGCGCACCCCCACCGCCCGCGCCGCGGGGATCCCCGACCTGGAGATCGTGGTCGACGCCCACGAGCAGTACCCCTACCGGTTCGCCAGCCAGCAGGCGACGCTGGTGAAACGGGCGCTGCCCTGCGGCGACTACGGCCTCGTCCACGCCGGACGGCTCGTCGCCTCGGTGGAGCGCAAGTCGCTGGCCGACCTGGTGGCCAGCCTCACCAGCGGCAAGCTCCGCTACGCCCTGGCCGAGCTCGCGGCCCTTCCCCGGGCCGCGGTCGTGGTCGAGGACCGTTACTCGGCCATCTTCAAGCTCGACCGCCCGCGGCCCGCGCTGGTCGCCGACGGCCTGGCCGAGCTGCAGGTCCGCTGGCCGAACGTCCCGATCGTGTTCTGCGAGACCCGCCAGCTCGCCGAGGAGTGGACCTACCGGTTCCTCGCCGCCGCCCTCCTGGGCCGAGACGGAGGCGGCCGCGCCGGGCCGCTTCGTACCCGCCGCCGGGAAACCGGGTTCGACGACCTGGCGCCACGAGTACGCGCACACCCTGCTGGACCGGCTGACCAAGGGTAGCGGCAGGTAACCGGCCTCCGCCGACATCGGACGTTTGCCTTGCGGGCAAGCCGCTTCGTCGGCGCGCTCTGCTCCGCGCTCTCCGCGCAGTCAACCTGGGCAGCGTTGAGCCTCGCGCTTGTGCTCGGCAGGCAACGACTCGGCAGCCGCCTCGACCAGTGTTCGGTACAGCGCTCTTGTCAGCTCCCCCCGGCGGTAAGCCGCTGCGAGTTCGTCGAACGAGCCGGGCAGGTAAGGCTCGGGATCCTCCAGTGCTGCGTCGGCCATCTCCAGGTAGCTGCCTGGTTCGTGGCCAGGAGCGTACGGTTGCCGACGTGACGCTGGATGAGCTGGCGGTACGGCTGCGGGAGTTCGTGGCCGCACGCGAGTGGGAGCAGTTCCACACTCCGAAGAACTTGGCCATGGCTCTCGCGGGCGAGGTGGGCGAGCTTCTCGCGGAGCTGCAGTGGCTGACGCCCGAGGAGGCGGCGCGGGTCATGGATGACCCTGGGGCGGCCGCTCGGATGCGGTCGGAGCTGGCGGACGTCACTATTTACCTGGTTCAGCTGGCCGACCTGCTGGGTGTCGACCTCATCGAGGCGGCGCGGGCGAAGCTCGCCGAGAGCGAGCGTCGCTATGACGTGGCGAACTACCGCGGGTCCGCGCGCAAGGCTCCGCCGATGTCCTGAATGCGCCGGTAGTCACCGGTAGTCTGCTTCCCACAAGGGAAGGCGGCCCGACGGGCTTCCGCGGCCTCTGATCGCGGACATGCCCCCACCCGCACGAATTCTTCGTGCTGCCTGGGGGAAGTCCATGACGGGATTCCGGGTCTCTGCTGCAGGCCTGGTGGGCTCGGTCATGGAACGAGAGATCGCTGGAATCATCGCCGATCACCTGCGGGCAACGATGGGGTGGTCCCCCTCGGAGTCAGAGCGGAAGTCCTGGCAGCGCAGCCTGCCGATACTGGCCCACGACCTCGTGGAGGCCGGTCTCGGCGGGATCGAGATGCTGATCGAGTATCAGCTTCCGCTGACCAGCAGGCGGGCCGATGTCGTGCTCGCGGGCGTCGATCGGCGCACTGGCGCCGATGCCTACGTGGTCGTCGAGCTGAAGCAGTGGAGCCAGGCCGAGCTCTACGAGGGCAACGAACGCCTGGTCGTGGTCGAGGGGATGCACCGCGAGGTCGAGCATCCGCTGCTTCAGGTGCAAGGCTATTGCGATTACATCGCGGATTTCGTGGCTTCCCTGCATGGCCACGACAACGCCGTTCGTGGCGTCGCGTACCTCCACAACGCGGCCGACCTTGACGTGGATGACCTCTTCGGATTTGCGACGACCGAAAGGACCAGGCTCTTTACCAAGAGCAGGCGGGGTGCCTTTCTCGAGTACTTGCGTGATCAGTTTGCGCCGGAGCGCGGGGCCGGGGCGGCCGACCGGCTGCTCAGGAGCGCCGTACGCCCGTCCAAGCAGCTCCTCAAGCTGGCAGCGGCTGAGATCAAGGACCGTGAGCAGTTCACCTTGCTCGCCGAGCAGCGCCTCGCGTACGAAATTGTCCTACATATGGTCGCGAAGGCCCGGAGGTCGGACGCCAAGGAGGTCGTCATTGTCACCGGCGGCCCGGGAAGCGGGAAGAGCGTCATCGCACTGTCGCTGCTGGGTGAGCTGTACCGGCAAGGCCATTCGGCGTTGCACGCGACCGGTTCCCGGTCCTTTACGCAGACGATGCGGCGGTACGTGGGCCGCGGCTCTCCCCGGGTCAAGAACCTGTTCAAGTACTTCAACAGCTTCGGCGATGCCCAGCAAAATGCCGTTGAAGTGCTGATCTGCGACGAGGCCCACCGGATCCGGGAAACAGGCGCCAACCGCTTCACCAGGGCCGCGCAGCGAACCGGGCGCAAGCAGGTGGACGAGCTGATCGCGGCGGCCCGGGTGCCCGTGTTCCTGCTCGACGAGCATCAGGTGGTGAAGCCGGGCGAGATCGGGACATTGGAGGTCATCAGGTCACACGCGTCGTCGCTCGGGTTCCGCGTTCATCACGTACCGCTCGACGGGCAGTTCCGGTGCGGTGGCAGCCGGAAGTACGAGAACTGGGTGCTGCGGCTGCTCGGCCTCGAATCAGGTGGTCCCGAACCCTGGACCGGCGACGACCATTTCCAAGTCACGCTCGCCGAGTCGCCGTGGGAAATGGAGAACATCCTGCGCGGCAAGCTCGAGGAAGGCTACTCGGCACGGATATCCGCCGGGTACTGCTGGCAGTGGAGCGATCCCCGACCGAATGGCAGCCTCGTGAGCGACGTACGCGTCGGCGACTGGGCCAGGCCTTGGAACGTGAAGGGCGACCGCGCCGTCGGCACCGCACCGCCCAGCGCTCTCTGGGCGACCATGAACGGTGGCTTCGACCAGGTCGGCTGCGTCTACACCGCCCAAGGATTCGAATACGACTGGTCTGGCGTCATCATCGGCCCCGATCTAGCCGCCCGGCACGGCCATACGATCACCGTACGGGTGGCCAACAAGGACCCGGAATTCAAGAAACGGTCGACGACGTGCAATATGACCGGCACATCCGCAACATCTACAAAGTGCTGCTTACCCGCGGCATGGTAGGTACGGTTATCTATGCCGTCGATCCGCAGATCCAGGACTTCCTCGCCGAGCTGATAGAAAGACGACCGCCGGAATCATCACCGCGCACGACGGCAGCAGACGTACATCGCTGAGCCCGTGAAGCGGATGACCTCGGACGCAGCGATGTTGGACAGAGTCCGCCTGGACCGGGCTGTCCTGCGGCGTCAGCGTATGACCAGGGCGAAGCCGCGCTGTTGCTGACTACGCACCTGGGGCGCCTGGTCACCTGATCTTCCGGACGAGCGACAGGACCGGGCCAGGTGTCAGCCGCGCGGCCTGGATGTCCTCGCAGAGCATCAAGAGATCGTCTAGGAGATCGTCAATGCGCTCGGCCCGGCAGTGCTCTCGCATGTCCGCCAGGCCGACCAGGACTGGCTGCAGGTCTGTCGGCGCGTCGCTCTCGTAGGCGACCGTTACGGCAACTATCCGGACCACGGGTGCTCCCTCCGTTATGGCCAATGCCCGAGCGAAGGTCAGTCTATCTCACTCGTAGTTATTCGTATCGGCTCGTATGACTTCATGATCACACGGGTACGTTCGTTTGATGATCGATCCGACCGGACCAGTCCCGCCGTACCTGCAGGTAGCGGCGATACTGGAGGCCGAGATCAAGGGAGGCAAGTACCCGAAGGGGACGCGCATCCCAACGGAATCTGATCTGGTCGAGAGGTTCGAGATCGCAAGGTCGACCGCGCGGCGGTCGATAGCACGGCTCCGCGAGCAAGGACTGATCGTCACCGTCCCGCAGCGGGGTTCATACGTCAAATAGGGAACTCTAACTCCCAGCACACGGTCTTTGATCAGGTGAAGGTCGATCGATACGAGTTCATACGTAGCGAGACGAGTTGATGTAGGTTTGGGAGCGTGATCACGAGATCTGCTCTGCTGCGCTCTCAGTGCGCCATCGAACCTCCATTGCGCACCTCGGCGAGATGCCGATGAGTACCGCTTCGGACGATGGGCCGTCCGATTCGCCGACCCCGGGGCAGTTGCTGGACGCTCGGCTGCTGCTGGACGACCAGACGTTCGATGCCCTGGACGACCAGCACCGGCGGCTGGCCGCGCGGGTCGATGCGCTGGAGTCGGCCGTCGCGGTGCTGGAGGGGTTACTGCTGCGATCGCCGGGCCCGCCAGGGTCGCCTGACGTGCGAGGCCGGGCACCGGAGCCAGCTCGCCCGCCGGGAACGTTGCTGGACCAGGGCGGAGGCGCTGGCAGGGGATGAGCGCGGTCTGGGTACGCGGGCAGGGTGACGTTGTAGTGCGTGCCGACTCGATCATCGTGCTTGCATGCGCTGCCGGCGGCTTGGACGCGGAGTGCGTGACCGGGCGCACTGTGCGCCTCGCCGACTCCGGGCGCCCCGACGCCGTGCTGCTGGCGTTGCTGGACGAGATCGGCCGGGTTGGAGCGGACGATCGGCTGGCCGTGATGATCAGCCCGCCTGCCGAGCGGGACACGGCGGTCTGGCGCCGCGAGTACGCCCACACCTTGCTGGACAGGCTGACCGACGATGACGGCTAGCGTCGCCGGGCCGTCGGGTCCAGGGCCGGGCTTACCCAGCCGCCGTCGGCGGGGTTGATGGTCAGGCCGGGCGGGACGATTTCGTCGATGCGGTCCAGGACCTCGTCGGATAGAACGACCTCGGCGGCGGTGAGCTGGGAATCCAGGTGCTCCATGGTCCGCGGGCCGATGATCGCGGAGGTGACCGCGGGGTGGCGGATGACGAACGCGATCGCCAGCTCGATGAGGCTGATCCCGGCCTTGGCGGACAGTTCCGTGAGTTGCTCGGTGGCTTCCAGCTTGCGCTGGTTGGCGGGCAGGAACACGTCGAAGCGGTTAGCGAGCCGCTGGCGGACGAGAGACGTCGGCCCGGTCGCCTTGGCCCCGGCGCCGTAGCGGCCCGACAGCCAGCCGCCGGCGAGCGGGCTGTAGGGGATCACGCCCATGCCGTACCGCTGGCAGGTGGGCAGAACATCCGTCTCGATGCCGCGGGTGAGGATCGAGTACGGCGGCTGCTCGCAGGTGAACCGCTCCCGGGCGCGGTCGCGCGCGGTCCACTGCGCTTCCACGATCGCCGAGACGGGCCAGGTGGAGTGGCCGAGGTAACGGACCTTCCCGGCGCGGACCAGGTCGGTCAGGGCGCCGAGCGTCTCGTCGAGGTCGGTGCCCGGGTCGTAGCGGTGGATCTGGTACAGGTCGATCCAGTCGGTGCCCAGCCGCCGCAGCGACTCCTCGGCCTCGCGGATGATCCAGCGGCGCGAATTGCCGCGGCGGTTGGGATCCTCGCCCATCGGCATGTGCACCTTGGTGGCCAGCACGACGTCGTCGCGCCGGCCGCCCGCCAGCGCCTTGCCGACGATGACCTCGGACTCGCCCTGAGAGTAGACGTCGGCGGTGTCGACGAAGTTGATCCCGGCGTCCAGCGCTCGGCGGATGATCCGGATGCTCTCGTCGTGGTCCTTGGTGCCCCAGTCGCCGAGCATCATCGCGCCGAGGCAGAGCTTGCTGACCTGGACGCCGGTGCGTCCGAGCGGGCGATACTCCATGGTCTGGCTCCTCTTTTACCTTAACGTTCGTGGCGGGCGTGAGCGGCCTTCGTTACATATGGGGGGTTTGAGGTGCGATCCTGAGGGTCGCGGCACGCGCCTGCGGCGTCACGATGCTGTTGACGAAGTTCGCGGCGTACCTGCGGTACTTGGTGCGGTAGGCCGCGTCGATCTGGTCGTCGATGGCGTGGCCGGCGTCGGCGAACGCCACGTCCTTGCTGACGCCGTCGGCCTGGACGTGTCCCTCGTGGCGGACCTGGGTGCCGCGGAACCAGGCGGAGGTGCGCCCGTTCACCGACCGGACGTACAGGTCGTCGCCGTGACGGACCACCCAGATCGTTCTCGGGCGTCCCAGCGTGCCGTCACGCCGCAGGTAGGCGATCTGGAGCTCGTCCGCGGCCGCGATCTTGGTGAGTTCGTCGGTCGTCCATGCCGTCATGACAGGGTCTCCTTCGTAGATGAATGTGGTCTGCTCAAGGTGGCCCCTTCCCGCATTGCTCTCATGTGACCCACGGAACCGGCGTCGGGGAAACGGGTACTTGTACGGGCTCGCAGAGGGGTGGTAATGCGCTGGTGGCGGTTCGGCCAAGGTCACCAGGATGTTCCGCGGACGGCCCAACCGGGCCGGGCCGGCCCGGGTGCTGGCCCCCAGGAATCGGCTACCACGAGGAGGGCGCGTGCCGCGTCGTTCCGGGCCCTGGTGCATGACGCGTTCGCCAAGGCCGGCCGCCCGGTGGCGCTGGGCCCGAACAACGCCCATGATGAATCGGGACGCAGGTACGGCCTGTGGAACCTCGCGTCTGCCTGCCACGACGCCGCCGAGGCGGGAGACAGGGCATCGTGGCCCGCCATGATCGCAGCGCATGTCCGGCGGGTGACCTCGGTTCCGGACGACGTGTTCGAGGGGCTGACCGCCGGCGAGGCGCGTTCGCGCGTGTACGCGCGGCTCGTCCCGACGCAGAGCCCGCACGTTGCGCGCGCGTCCTACGCGCAGCAGGTGGTGCCCGGGGTGTCGCGGATACTGGCGTTCGACATGCCAGAAACCGTGGCGAGCATCTCTGACGAGCAGGCTGAGCGGCTCGGCGGCGTGGCGGCGCTGTGGGCGGCGGGCCTGGCCAGCCTGCGGGTGCTGCCGGTAGAGCATCAGGAGCAGGTCGCCCTGCCCGATGGCGGGCACTTCGTCGGGCTCACCGGGGACTCGGTGTTCACCGCCAGCCGGGTCCTGGTCATGGCGGACCTGCTGCGGCAGATGGGCGTGGCGTTCGATCCCCGGTTCGGCGTGGTGGTGGCCATGCCGCACTGGAGGACCGTGGCCGTGCGGGCGCTCACCGGCGAATCCGCCCCGGCTCTGCTGTCGATCGGGCACGTGGCGCGCTTCGCGGAGATGTCCTTCGCCGGCGAGCGGGGACAGATCTCGCCGTACGCCTACTCGTGGCGCGACGGACAGTGGGCCAGCTCAGCCACGCTGGTCCCGGCGGCAGCACCACCGTCGTGGTGTCCGGCGAGCTGAGCCAGGTCCTCGAACAGCTTCCCGGCGGCGGTGCGCGACGCTCCCGGCTCCCGTGGCGGCACCGGTGACCGGGACCTTGCCGCGGGCAGCCGGCACTTCGCGCGTGATCCGCGTAGCAGCCATGATCGCCGTCGTTGCCGCCCTCGCCGGCTGCTCGGGCAGCTCCGGCAGCGGGCCGCACCGCGTCTGGATTCCGCGTTCGGTGGCCGGCTACAGCGCGGGGAACTTGCAGACAGGCTCCGCGGGGACGGTCTTCTACGCTGACCCGCACGTCAGCGACCTGCAGGGGGGCGAGTATCGCCTGAGCACGGGCGCGCAGGGGGTCGCGTCCCCGGGCACGATCCTGCTGGACGCCGGCCATCTCAGCCGGATCGCGCCCGGGCCGGCCCTGGCCGATATCTACGCAAGGTTCAAGGCCATCGTGCAGGACGCCGGCTACAACCCGTTCGGGACCATGCAAGCCGTTTCCGCCGGGCCGCTTGGCGGGCAGGCTTCCTGCTGGCCGGTGCGGGCCTCGGCCAGCAGCGCAGCCGCGGGCGGCGGGGCGATGTGCGCCTGGGCCGACAATGACACATTCGGCCTGCTGCTGGCGCCGGGGGTGAGCACGGCGAGCCTGGCCGCCATCACGCTCAGATTTCGCTCAGCCATCGAGAAGCCGGGCGCGGCCAGCTAGCCTGCGCGGAGATCTGCCGTGCCGGTATGCGGACGACGGGATCGCGATCTGCCCAGGCTAAGTCCTCGGCCGCCTGGCCTCAGGTGACGCCTCATTGCGGCGGAGACGGCAAGATGAGAGCCGTGGAGCTGCTGATCGCCGTTAACCCGGACCCGGACTCGGGGCTGTCGCGGGAGACCGTGCCGGACGTCGGCGCCCGCTGCGACGGGAGTAACGCCCGTTGACAAAACCTGCCGGCGACGAGGCCAGGGGGGCCGAGGTGATCGCGTTCCGCGACGCTGCGGAGTTCGAGTCCTGGCTGGACGCGCACGCCGGCCTGCGGGCCGGCGTGTGGCTGAAGATCGCGAAGAGCGGATCGGGCATCCCGTCGCTGACGGCCGACGAGGCGGTCGACGTCGGTCTGTGCTACGGCTGGGTCTCCGGCCAGCGCAGGTCCTGCGACGAGTCCTACTACCTGCAGAAGTACGTGCCCCGCCGGCCGCGCAGCCGCTGGTCACAGGTCAACGTGGCCAAGGTCGAGGAACTGATAGCGGCCTGGCGGATGCGGCCGTCCGGCCTGGCCGAGGTCGAGGCCGCCAAGGCCGACGGCAGGTGGGCCGCCGCCTACCAGCCGCAGCGCAACGCCACTGTCCCACCCGATCTCGCCGCCGCCCTGGCGGCGGACCCGTCGGCGGCACAGGCGTTCGACGCGCTTACCAGGACGCAGCGGTACGCCGTGATCCTGCAGCTCGTTACCGCCCGTACCGCCACGGTGCGCGCAGCCCGGGTCCGCAGAGCGATGGCCGCCCTCCGCGGTGGACCGTCATGACGGACGGCGCCGTCCTGGTGTCAGCTGGGTGGACAGCGCTGCGGGTCGGACCGGGCGGGTCGCCAGCCCGGGGATAATGGCGGCATGGCAGGTGAGGGTGTCGCTGATCGCGTTAGGGCCCGCGTCGGGGCGGCGATCTTCGAGCGGGTGGCGGGGCCGCAGGGCTCGGAACGCCGTCGGCTGATCCGGGCCGAAGGCGAGCACATGTTCGCCGAGGACCGGCCGGTCCGCCGGGTCCACGGGGATTCGTCGATGTTCATCGGCGGGATCCGGGCGCTGCTGCTGCAGTCGCTGCATCCGATGGCCATGGCGGCGGTGGCCGGCCACTCGGGTTACCGCGGCGACCCGTGGGGGCGGCTGCAGCGGACCAGCTACTTCCTGGCCGTCACGACGTTCGGCCGGGTCGGCGACGCGCAGGAAGCCATCGAAAAGGTCCGGGCGATCCACGAGCGGGTCACCGGTTCCGCGCCCGATGGGCGGCCGTACGCGGCCTCAGATCCGCGCCTGCTGACCTGGGTGCACATCGCCGAGGCCGACAGCTTTCTCCGCGCCCACTCCCGGTTCGGCTCCCGCCCGCTCGACCAGGCCGGACGCGACGGTTACGTGGCCGACCTGGCCCGCATCGGCGCCGCGCTCGGCGTCCCGGATCCGCCGCGCACCGAGGCCGAGCTCGCCGCCCGGATCGCCCAGTACCGGCCCGAGCTGAGCGCCACGGCCCAGGCCCGGCAGGCGGCCCGGTTCCTGCTGCTCAACCCGCCGCTTCCGTTCGTTGCCAGGCCGCCTTACGGCGTGCTGGCCGCGGCGGCGGTGTCGCTCCTGCCCTGGTGGGCCCGCTGGCACCTCCGCCTGCCTGCGTTGCCGGTGGCCGAGGCCGCCGTGGTCCGCCCCGCCGGTCACGTAATGGTGCACGCCATCCGCTGGGCCACCACCGCGCCGCCCGCCACCCCGGCCGCGTAGCTCCCGGAAGGCATCCCGTCGGCGATTATTCGGTGGCCGGGACGACGGGTCCCGGCTGGCGGGTGGGGCAATGTCCGCGTGGCGCGATTCGGTGACGAAGGCGAGGAAATATGGGCGGGATTCTGTCTGCGCCCTGATTGAGTCGTCGGTAGGCGGCTACGGCCCGGGCCGTTAACAGCCATGACGGCCGCGGCGGAGGGGACCGGGCCGTCGGCTTGGGCGGCGTCAGGCCTGGCGCTCGTCCTCGGCGCGCAGCGACTCCGCGACCGCCTCAGCCAGTGTCCGGTACTGCGCTCTCGTCAGCTCGCCGCGGTCATAGGCCGCTACCACCTCGTCGAATGACCCGGGCACGTCCGGTTCGGGATCCTCCAAAGCAGCCGCAGCCATCTCGAGGTAGCTAGCCGGCTCAGGCTTCCTGGTTCGCGGCCAGGAGCGTTCCCGGAACCGCTGCGCCAGCTCTTCCAGGCTCAGCGAGCCGTCCCGGAAAGCGGCGATCATTTCGGTGACCTCAGTACCAGTCATGGTCCTCTTCTCCGCGACTCGCCTCAGCCAAGACGGGGGAGGCGGCCGAGTTGTCGAAGCGCTGCCAGCCATCGAAACGTTGCTTTACTTCCTCGAACGTCTTCCTATTACGGCTGCCCCACTCCGGATCGGCTTGCGCCCTGATCATCTCAGCCGGAACGAACCTGCCGCCCAGTCCATCTCCCGCGCGGTAGTTGTCGTGGCCCTCCCGATGCCTGCCGCCAGCCCTGGTCACGCTGATCTCCACCGGAATGTCTACGAAGATGCCCTCGATCCGCGTATAGCCGACTGCGCGCAGGGAATTGATGCGCCATTCCGTGGATTCCCGCGACGACATGGTGACGTCCCAGATCACGTTCTTGCCGTCTGCCTGGGCGCGGCGCGCGAGCCGCTTCGCTACGTGTGACGATTCCTCGTGGACGAGGTCGCTAGCCTCCATCGGAGAGAGTCCTTCCACAGGCGGGATCATGTCCCGGCTGGCCATCTCCTCCTTGATCTCGTCGGGGTTGATCATCAGATACTGCGACCTGTCGATGCCCGC
>Ga0070699_100005636_pt1 | contig 10976 bp, 6 predicted proteins | sample KBSK1503metaG_FD_65473 | JGI IMG/M metagenome (GOLD analysis project Ga0070699, IMG submission 65473) | Corn, switchgrass and miscanthus rhizosphere microbial communities from Kellogg Biological Station, Michigan, USA - KBS K1-50-3 metaG | ecosystem: Host-associated > Plants > Roots >...
GCCCTCGCGACTAAGTCCGCATCTTAGCAGCCGAAAAGGGTGCACATCCGCCAATTCCGGGGCCTTGACCATTCCCGCCCCTCACACTAGTCTCTCGTCACCTGTCCGATCGTACCCAGCCTCAACCTGCTGAGAGGCCCCGTTATGCAGTGTCCCCGGTGCCAGCACATGAACCCGCCGCACGCCAAGTTCTGCTTGGAGTGTGGCACGCGCCTAGCGTTGACCTGCACCAAGTGCCGCTCTGAGTTGCCTGGTTCGGCGAAGTTCTGCCTCGAGTGTGGGGCCCCCGTTCCCACTCAGCAGACGCTGGCTCGCTCCCCTGAGTCCTACACACCAAAGCACCTCGCCGAGAGGATCCTGACATCCAAGGCTGCTCTCGAGGGAGAGCGCAAGCAGGTGACTGTCCTCTTCGCCGACGTCGTCGAGTCCATGCGTCTCGCCGAGGGGCTCGGACCCGAGCCGTGGCACCGCGTGCTCGATCGGGTCTTCGAGATCCTGATGCGCGGCGTGCACCGGTTCGAGGGGACAATCAATCAGTTCACCGGCGACGGCATCATGGCGCTCTTCGGGGCGCCGGTGGCGCACGAGGACCACGCCCGGCGGGCCTGCCACGCCGCCCTTTCCACCGCCGAGGAGCTCCGGGGCTACGCCCGCACGCTCCGAGCCCGGAGCGGCCTCGATCTCGCGATCCGCATGGGGCTCAACTCCGGGGAGGTTGTGGTCGGCAAGATCGGCGACGACCTCCGTATGGACTACACGGCCCAGGGGCACTGCGTCGGGCTCGCCGCCCGCGTGGAGCAGCTGGCGCCCCCGGGAAGGGTGCTCCTCACCGAGCACACGGCGCGCCTGGTCGAGGGCTTCTTTACGCTCGGCGACCTGGGCGCGCGGGAGCTGAAGGGCGTGCGCGACATGGTCCGTGTCTTCGAGCTCCAGGGCATCGGTCCGGTACGCACCCGACTCGAGGCTGCCGGGCGGAGGGGACTCTCGCGCCTGATCGGGCGCGAAGCGGAACTCGCCTGGCTCGAGGGTATCCTCGCACGCGCGGCCGACGGGAACGGCCAGGTAGTCGGTATCGTCGGCGACGCTGGTGTCGGCAAGAGCCGCCTGTGCCTGGAGTTCGTCGAGCGCTGCCGAGCCGGCGGCATCGCGGTCTACGAGGTCCACTGCCCGGCGCACGGGGCGACGGTGCCGTGGCTCGCGACCCGTGAGCTTCTGCGTAGCTGTCTCGGGTCCACCGATGACGAGGGCAGTCGCCGGCGCATCGAGGCCCAGCTCCTGGCGGTCGATCCGGCACTCGGGGAAGCGGTGCCGCTGGTTCTCGAAATGCTGGGCCTGCGCGAGGGTGGCATGGAGGAGCCCGCTCCCGAGCGGCTTACCGCCGATCTCGCCGGCGTCTTGCAGCGCGTGCTCCGTGCGCGCAGTGCGAGGGAGTCGCTCGTGCTGGTGCTCGACGACGCGCACTGGATCGATCCGTCCAGTAACCAGCTCGTGCGCGAGCTCCTGTCGTCGGTACTCGACAGCCGGATGCTCGTCATGGCGAACTTCCGGCCGGAGTTCCGGGCGCCATGGATCGGCGGCTCGCGCTATCACCAGTTGGCGCTGTCTCCGCTCGGCGAGGTGGCCAGTCGCGAGCTTCTGAGGGACCTGCTCGGCTCGGACGACTCGCTCGGTGAGCTCCCCGACCGCATCCGGGAACGCACGGCCGGGAATCCCTTCTTCTCCGAGGAGGTCGTGCAAGCGCTCGTGGCGGGCGGAAGCCTCGTCGGCGAGCGCGGCGCCTATCGCCTTGCGGCGCCGATCGAGGCCCTCGTGCTCCCGGCGACGGTGCAGGCTCTCTTGGGCGCGCGTATCGATCGACTCCGTGAGCCGGTGAAGCAGGCGCTCGAGGCAGCGGCTGTCATCGGCCAGCAGTTCGACGAGCCACTGTTGGGGGCGGTCAGCGGCCTCGATGATCGGAAGCTGGCCGCCGCCCTCGGCGCGCTCCAGAGCGCGGAGCTTCTGCGCGTGGTCCCCTCCTCGCCGCGGACCGAGTACGCGTTCAAGCATCCGATGATGCGCGAGGTCGCGTACCGGTCGCAGCTCGACGAGCGTAAGGCTCGTCTCCACGCGACGGTGGCCACGGCTCTCGAGAGACTCCACGCCGATCGCCTGGGCGAGCACGCCGGTCTCATCGCCTACCACTGGGAGGCGTCCGGCATGCGCTCCGAGGCCGCGCGGTGGCGACGCCGTGCCGCCTTGAAGGTGGCCAGCATCAAGATCGGCGGCCGGGGCCGGCGGCCGATGGGCCCACCGGGAGCGTCCGGGCGGACGAGCGGACCGGCAACATCCTGACCAACGGCCTGCTCTGCGCTGGGTCGTCGCAAGCTGGTGCAGCGGGTGCACGATGGGTACAGGAACGACGAAGAGGTCAGCGAGAACTCTCGCTAACCCCTCGTCTCTTGGTTGTGGGGGCCCGCAACCACCGGAATCGGCTCGCCTCACCTGTCAGGTGGATGTCGTTTCTGTCCCGATCTGGTCCCGATCTCGATGTCCTGGCCTACCCGCGCTGTGGCGGTCGGCTGCGACTCATCGACACGGTGGAGGACCCGGCCGTGGTGGGCAAGATCCTCGTGCACCTGGTGATTCGTCCCAGTCTCGGCGTTGGACTGTGCCCCTGCGGGACGCTGCAGGACGCGTCTTGACTGCCCCGCGGTCGCCGGTGCGCGATCGCAGTTGATGACTGGTCCGGCTGGCGGATCGGTGATGCGGGCCACGTGGCTCTCTCGGAGTACAAGGGGCGCTCGGCCGATGCCCGCGAGGGCGTCACCGCGTTCCTCGAGAAGCCTCCGCCGTGCTTGCGATGCTCGGCCACCGCGACCCGCGCATGAGTATCCGCTACCAGCATCTCTCCCCGGCGCATCTGCACGACGCGGCGCGAGCCCTCGACACGCGGCCGCACAAGAATGCTTGACCGCAAAATCGGTCGCGTGATCCGCTGGCAAAGAAGGGCGGGGATGCCCTAGTCCTGCTGCCGTGGAGCACTCTTCGGCGGGTTCTGCTTTTCGAGAACAAGCCAGACAAGATCGGCCCTATCGGTTTCAAACTGGAGACCCAGTAGAAACCGAACGCCACCTCGACTGGCACTATTTCGGCACCACGGGAGAGCGGCTCGGCGTAAGTAGTGGTGGCCCTAACGGGATTCGAACCCGTGTTTCAGTCACGACCACGTTTTCGCCAGTTCGATCCGCTAGTTGCAAGCCTGCAGAGCCGTAACAAGGGCACGCAACTAAAACACGCAGCCTGAAGTTCCTTGAAGATCACTATGTCGCTGGTTCAGATCGGAAACCAAGTACGACAGGGCGTTACGGTTCAGGCCGTAGCGCCCTTCGTGTCTCCGGTTGCGCCTGGGGTTGCGGATGGTCGCTTTTGGCACGTCGTCTGGCTGGTCAACAGCCCGACGGTTCGCGCCGCCACACCAGCAACCCCAGGGGCCGACGACACAGTTAAAATTAGCTCGAGCTCCACGCAAACGGGGCGAAGTGGCCGTTGACCTTACCGGAGGTGTCGTCCCAGTTGATTCCGAACGCGTGCATGTGACCCCGGGACGCTTTGGCGAGGGCGAGGCGGCTCGCGGCGGGGTGGCCGACGTTGTCGAGGTAGATCGGCTCGGTCGGGCTGGCGCCGGGTATGCCCTCCACCGCGATGTCGAGCATGCTGGGAATGGACACAGATCGCCGCATCCCGTCCCGTTCGATCCGGATTGGCTTGGTTTCCGCTCCGGCGAACTTGCTCACCAGCGGCCCGACCGCGGCCATGGGGCCTCCACCCTGCCCGCTCCCGATTGCCACGAGGGCGTCGCGTTGCTCGGCGGTGGCCCGCTCGTCCACGATCATGCCCACGGTCCAGTTGCCCGCGATCATCGGTCCCGGGGTGTGCAGGAGCACCGCGAAGCTGAGCCCGTCGAGCCTCGTCGTGCCGTACGAGCCGTGCTCGACGTGGAACACGAGGCCGGCATCGCAGGCCTCCTTGGTCGGCCGCGCGGCCAGGCCCGAGGTCGGGCACGGGCAGACGGAATCGCAGCTGCACGCTTCGAAGTAGTCCCCGCTGATCTTCCACTGAGGGGTCGCCATGATCAACCTCCACCGGTGATGAACCTAGTCACATCGGGTGACCGCCGCGCAGCACCATCACGAGATCGGGACGAAGCGCCACCGTCACGCCGAGCAGCAGGAGCGCCCCGCCGGCGGCCCGCGCGAACCATTCCCCGCCCGGAAGCAGCTTCTCGGCCGCCACCACGGCCGTGATGAGGAGCACCCACCCGAGGCCCATCGCGCCGGCGGCGACGAGCACCAGCATGAGCGCCCAGCAGCATCCAAGACAGTACATCGCATGCGCCCAGCCGAGCGCCAGGCTGCCCCGGCGCCCGGCGCGCCAGTGGCCGAGGAGAAAGGCCAGCGGGCTGCGACACTCCCGGAGACACACCTGCTTGAGGGGCGAGAGCTGAAACGCCCCCGCCGCCAGCAGGATCACCGCAATCCCGTAGCCGAGCGCGGACCCGGGCAGCGTCATCAGGAGGGTGTGGGCGAAATAGACCGGGACCCCGCTCGCGGCCCACAGACCGAGGTAGACAGCGGTGAAGACCGCCACAGGCACCCCCTTCGCGCGCGCGCCGCCCGCGCCCCGCCGAGTCGCGCCGTACAGCGAGATCATCGGAACCGCGCTCGGCAACATCATCGCGGTCATCATGATGCCCCAGCTGCCGACGAACGCGAAGCCGTCGGCGACCGTCACCGGCATCAACATTGTCATCATCCTGTCGTCGCCCCGCAGGCTCGACTGGACGACGGACACCCAGGCGGCCGCGGCAATCACGAGAAGCACGATCGAGGTGAGGATAGTGACCCGATCCCGGACCGCCACCGGCCTCTCGTCCGAGCCCACCATGAAACCCCGCCTCCAGTGCGAGGGGATGCCGCGCGGGTCGCGCGATGTGCCCGAGGATCTGCCGGACGAGTGTCGGAGTCAAGCAGCTCCTAGCCGAGCTCAATCCCGCTCGTCCCCGTCACTACCCCCCGGCGAGAAGCTTCCCCAGAGAATGGGGCCCAAGGGGCTTGCACGGGCCCGCGGGTCCGGCGACCCTATGTGCCCCCCCGGCCGTGGGCGCGACCCTCAGGCCGAAGCAGACGCCTCTGCCAGGGGACGTTGGATCTCGAGCGAGTCAAACCCGAGTTCTTGAGCCTCGTATTGGCGAGCGGCCCGGGAACTCGTGGCCTATCGGGTGGCGGAACTGGAACGACGGGGTGCTCCGACTTGCGAATGATGCAGCAAGCGGAGGGCTCCGGCGGGCGGGTTATGAGTCCTTCGGGATTCACGCCCCCGAGGCGCCACTTATGCACGGCTCCACCCACCTGGGCCTGACCGCCTCTACCGGAGCGTGCTCACCATCGCCCGCCAGCTCCACGACCTCTGGTAGCGCTACTCCGCGCGGTGCAACCGATCGAGCAGGAAGCGGTGCAGCCGCTGCTTCATCTCCTTCGGCATGGGCTCGCGGCCGACCTCACCGGTCAGCTCCCGTGTCTTACGGTAGGTGCTGAGGTATGCGCGGCACGGCGCGCAGTCACGCAGGTGCTGCTCGAGCTCGTCGGCGAGCTCGGGCGTCAGGCTCGCCTCGATGTACTCGGCGAGGACGTCGATGGCCTCCTTGCAGGTCATTCCGACTGCCGTCCTTTCAAGGTTAGAGGGCCACACGGGCGGGTCACCGGACACCCTCCGGTCCAGTCACGCGCAGCGCGTGCCCGTCCGGATCACGCACCAGGAAGCCCGCGCCGAAGCCCAAGCCGCGGTCGGGCCGCGTGACCGCGCCCGGCGATACGAACGGGATCCCGGCCACCCGCAGACGGGTGACCGTCGCAGCCGTGTCGGCCGGTACCACCGTAGTATGCCAGTGCACCAGATCGTTGACGGCCGAGTCCGTTGGCGCGGACCGCCCGGTGCGCGGGGTCAGGTACTCGAGCAGCTCGACGCCGGGTCCGGACGCGGCGCGCAACGTGGTGATCCGCAGGCGCGCCCCGACGACGTTGTTGAGCCGCTCCTGCTCCGGACCCCAGTTCTCGCTCTCCCCGGCGACCCGCAGACCCAGGACGTCCCGGTAGAAACGGAGGCTCGACTCGGTGTCGGCGACGACGATGGCGGTATGGTCGATGCCGAGGAAGATGCGATCGCTCGGCTGGTGCCACCGCGCCGCGCCCTTGTCGGGGGGAAACTCGAGGATCTCGAGCGGGTGACCGTCGGGATCACGGAAGTAGAAGGCCTTGATCCCTCCCGCCCTCGGATTCCAGTCGGGCAGACGCTGGGGACCCGGCGAGACCTGCCGCACGTTGTGCCGACGGAGCCAGAGGTAACCCTGCTCGATGTCGTTGGTGATGATCGCGATGTGCTGGAACCAGACATCGTTGCTCCGGGAGTCGGCCGGGGCCGCCCGACCGTGCGGCGCCAGGAACTCGGTGAGCTCGATGCGCTCGGCGCCGAGCCGCAGGGAGACGACGCGCGCGCGCAGACCGGCGAGGCCGGTGAGCTGCTCGTAGGCCGGGCCGGCCACCTCGGCGTCCGAGGTCTTCTCGAAGCCGAGCAGGTCTCGATAGAACGCCACCGAGCGCTCCATGTCCGACACGGTCAGCCCGATCGCGCCGACCTCGCGGACCCGCCCCGCCTCGGCGTTCGGTCCCCCGGCCGGCTGGGCGACCACCGCCGGCGTGGCGACCGCGACCAGCACCAGCAGCCACAGCCCACCCACGACCGAGGCGGACGCCCGCAGCCCCGCGACCCTCGCGCCTGCGGCGGACCGCTCGGCGTAGCCGCAGCGGAAGATACAGCGCGTTCCCGGGTGGTGGTAGAGCTTCGCGCACACCGCCTCCCGGCCCCGTGCCAGGAGCAGGTACACGTCCGCCGCCATCAGCATCCCGATCAGCGGGCCGGTGAAGTACACCCACAAGGCGGTCCACGTCCGGGCCGGGACCGCGGAGGCCAGCGTGCGCGCCGGGTTCATGCTCATGCCGGAGAGCGGTGCCTCGAGGGTGATGTACGTCGCCACCAGTAGCCCGGAGCAGAGCCCGGTCAAGGCCGCGGCCCGGCTGTTGGAGACGGTCAGCACCACCAGCATCAGGACGAACGAGATCGCGGTCTCCGCTCCAAGGGCCACGAGCGGCCCGGACGCGCCGGGCACCGTCACCGCGTAGTGGACGGCGGGATGCGCAACGGGGGCGCCGAGCCACGCCCGGGCGACGACGACCCCGGCCACACCGCCGAGGAACTGCGCGGCGATGTAGAACGCGGCATCCCAGCCGGCGACCTTCCCGAGCCGCCAGAAGGTCAGGGTGACGGCCGGATTGAAGTGGGCTCCGGATCGACGCCCCCACGGCGAGTAGATGATCGCGACGGCGGTCGATGCCATCGCGATCCCCATCAGGAGCCGTCTCGGCATGTCGTCTCCGAGCCCGCTCCCCAGTGAGGATGCCGGGCCGACCGGAGACGCGGGGTGATACAGCAAGGCCACGAAAACACAGGCCGAAAGCATGAAGAGCCCGAGATGGGCCGCTTCCATCAGGTATTCGGGCCAGTGCTCCCGGAGCGCATGCCGCATGGTGCCGTCCATGCGGCATTAGACACGACCGCGGCCGCGCGGGGTTCGGCCAGACTGTGCGTCATGACGAGGGCGTTCAGGCCGAGATCGAGACCGGGAGCAGCTCGCGCACGGGCATCGTCCTGGCCCGCCGCCGCGTGGCGAGCACGCCCTCGGGGTCGCCCAGGTCGTTCCAGTGCACTCCCCGCACCGGCAGGACCGCGAGACTATCCGGCCGCGCGCTCAACACCTGCCGCGAGAAGTCGACCGAGGGCAGCCCGCAGTACAGCCGCTCGAGCGCGGGCGTCTCCCCGAGGGTGCCGAGCGTCCCCGCGACCTCGGAGAAGGAACGATGCAGATCGGGCGCCTCAGGCGGATCAGCGCCAGCATGGTCGAGACGCGCCCGACCATGACGAAGCTGTTCCAGAGCCAGCTTTGGGCGCGGAAGCGCTCGGCGTCGGCCATGGCCGGCTTCTCCCAGAAGCGGCGCACCTGGCGTTGCGACAGCACGCCCGCAACCTGCTCACCGGGCTCGATCCAGCCGTAGCCGGGCTCCGTGCGGTCGGGCGCGATGCCCAGCAGGGTCACCAGGTCGGGACGCCGGGCGGTACGCACGAAGGCTTCCTCGATCTGCCCGCTGAAGGCCGCGTCATCCGAGACGAAGTGGTCCGACGGGTAGAACACGACGGCGTCGGCCGCGGCCTGGCGGGCGGCCAGCACGAGCAGGGCGTACAGAATCGCGGGGGCGGTGCCGCGGTTCTCCGGCTGGGCCACCACGAGGCGGGTACGCAGGTCGGCCAGCAGCGGCGTGTAGAAGCGCTCGTGGGCACGGTTGACCACCACGAGCGTCCGGTGCGTGGGCACCGCCAGCGCCGCGCGTCTCCGTCAGCAGCGTCTCCTCGCTCACGAGGGGGCAGAACTGTTTGGGCCGGTCGTCGCCCGCGATGCTGCGGGTCATGGAGCGCAGCCGCACGCCGTCGCCTCCGGCCAGGATCACCCCCCAGTGTCGGCTCATGACCGATTCCCCAGCTGCTGGAGGAGCTTGGCCACGAGGGCGGTCCAGCCGGTCTGGTGGCTGGCTCCCACCCCGGCGCCGGTGTCGCCGTCGAAGTACTCATGGAACGGGATCAGGTCGCGCCAGTGCGGGTCGGCCTGGAACTTCTCGATCGCGCCCAGCACCGGTCGCCGCCCGTCCGCGCCGCGCCGGAAGATCCGAACGAGGCGACGCTCCAGCTCGGCGCTCACGTCCCGCAGCGGCATGAGCCGGTCCGAGCCGGTCGGGCATGCCACCTTGATCCCATCGCCGTAGAAGTGGTCGAGCTTCTGCAGCGCCTCGATGAGCAGCACGTTGACCGGGAACCAGATCGGCCCCCGCCAGTTCGAGTTGCCGCCGAAGAGGCCGGTGCTGGACTCGGCCGGCTCGTAGGAGACCCGGTACTCGGCCCCCATCACCTGCTCCACGAAGGGATGACCCCGGTGGTAGCGCGACAGGGCCCGCACGCCGAAGGGAGAGAGAAACTCCTCCTCGTCGAGCATGTAATGCAGCACCCTGGGGAGCTGCGCCCGCGTCACGATCGACAGTAGCCGCCGAACGCCGCGCCCCGGCTCCTCCATCTCCTGGACGTGGTCGCGGAAGTCCGGGTGGTGATCGATGAACCATTGCATCCGCCGCTTGAAGCCCGGCAGCCGGTCCACGATCTCTGGCTCGAGCGACTCGACTGCGTAGAGCGGAATCAAGCCCACCATGGACCGGATCCGCATTCGGCGGGTCGGCCCACCCGGGACGTGCAGCACGTCATAGAAGAACCCGTCCCCCTCGTCCCAGAGGCTCGTGTCCTCGGCCCCGCCCCGGTGGTCCATCGCGTGGGCGATGTAGACGAAGTGCTCGAAGAACTTGCTCGCCACGTCCTCGTAGGCCGGGTTCTCGCTCGCGAGCTCGAGCGCGATGGCGAGCATGTTGAGGCAGTACATGCCCATCCAGCTGGTGCCGTCCGACTGGTCGATGTGCCCGCCGGTGGGCAGCGGGGCCGACCGGTCGAAGACCCCGATGTTGTCGAGACCCAGGAAGCCGCCCTGGAAAACGTTCATGCCTTCGGCGTCCTTGCGGTTGACCCACCACGTGAAATTGAGCAAGAGCTTGTGGAAGACTCGCTCGAGGAACCGGCGATCCCCGGTGCCGCGCACCCGCTTCTCGATCTTGTAGACCCGCCACGCGGCCCACGCGTGCACCGGCGGGTTGACGTCGCCGAGCGCCCACTCGTAGGCTGGGATCTGCCCGTTCGGATGCATGTACCACTCGCGCAGGAACAGGATGAGCTGCTCCTTGGCGAAGTCCGGGTCGACCAGGGCCAGAGGAATCGCGTGGAACGCGAGGTCCCACGCCGCGTACCACGGGTACTCCCACTTGTCGGGCATCGAGATGACGTCCTCGTTGTAGAGGTGCGTCCACTCGTGGTTCCGTCTCTGGAGGCGCTCCGCCGGCGGCGCAGGAAAGGCGGGATCGCCCTCGAGCCAGCGTCGGACGTAGTAGTGGTAGAACTGCTTGCTCCAGAGCAGGCCCGCGAAGGCTTGGCGCATGACCAGCCGGCCGTCCTCGTCGAGGGTGTCGGGGATGATCGTGTCGTAGAAGAGATCTGCTTCCTGTCGGCGCCGCGCGAACTGGGTGTCGAACTCCTGGCCCAGGCTCTCGCCGTGGGGTGGCGAGTTGCCGAGCCGGAGCCGCACCGAGATCGTCTCGCCGGGGGCCACCCGCAGCCGGTAGTGCGCGGCCGCCTTGGTCCCTTGCCGCTCGGGGTTCACCGCCTCGCGGCGACCGTGGACCACGTAGTCGTCGATCCCATCCTTCACGTACGGGGTGGCGTTGGCCCCTCCGTATAGGCGCTCGAAATTCGTCTCGTTCTCGGTGAACAGGAGATCGGGCGCGCCCTCGACGGAGAGGCAGCGGAGGCCGAGCGACTCGTGGTCGGCCTCGATCCCGCCTCCTCGCCCCGCCGCGAGCCGCGGACGCGGGCTGCCGGCCTCCCACGACCACGTGTTGCGGAACCACAGGGTGGGCAGCAGGTGGCAGTCGGCCGCCTCCGGCCCGCGATTGGTCACGCTCACCCGGATCAGGATGTCCTCGACGTCGGCCTTCGCGTACTCGACCACCACGTCGAAGTACCGGTCCTGGTCGAAGACGCCGGTGTCCACCAGCTCGAACTCGGGCGCGCCCCGCCCCCGCCGCCGGTTCTCCTCCACGAGGCGACCGTAGGGGAACTCAGCCTGCGGGTACTTGTAGAGGTACTTCATGTACGAGTGGGTCGGCGTGGAGTCGAGGTAGAAGTAGTACTCCTTGACGTCCTCCCCGTGGTTGCCCTCGTTGCCGGTCAGGCCGAACAGC
>Ga0070699_100005637_pt1 | contig 10976 bp, 6 predicted proteins | sample KBSK1503metaG_FD_65473 | JGI IMG/M metagenome (GOLD analysis project Ga0070699, IMG submission 65473) | Corn, switchgrass and miscanthus rhizosphere microbial communities from Kellogg Biological Station, Michigan, USA - KBS K1-50-3 metaG | ecosystem: Host-associated > Plants > Roots >...
CAACGCTGCCAGACCGGAAACGGCGGAGCCCGGCACCTCACCGGGACGCCACTGATGGAGGGCAAAATCCCCACCGAGCAGGAGGGCGGCCCGGCTGGAATCAGCGGAAATGGTCCAGCGAAGCGGTGCGGCGGCAGCCGGATAGGCGTGCGCCACCGTCCACTTCTCCAGCGGCACGCGCAGCCGAGTAGACACCAGCCGGGCTTGCGACTCCTCCCGCAGCCAGCGGCTCAAGCCGGCCAGCATCTGCCTGGTTTCGCGTCCGGCCAGGGAGGACACCGGCGGAAGTCCATCATGGAGCACAACTTGTCGAAGGATCCCGGTAAGATAGGCCGACCCGACTCCGGCGCGCGCGAAGATATCAGGGGCATTACGATATCATGAACCCGATTGCCGCCCCCTCCCGTATGGTCCACATTAGATAGCCGGCCCACCCGAGGTTCCCGCAACGAAATCCCGGGTTCCTGCGTCTTACAGTGCTGACCCCTACGGGTCGATTCCTTTTCCAGCTGATAGAGGTTCCCAATGCGCCTCCCTCGCTCCCGCAAGCTCCTCCTGGGCATCGCGCTCCTGGTCGGCGTGCCCGGCGCTTGGTTGCTGGCCCGAGGTCCGGCAAGCGGAGACGGGGCCGTCGTGACCCAGGTCAAGCGGGGTGAGTTCAAGGTGGTGGTGACGACCTCGGGAGAGCTGCGGGCGCTCAAGTTCGTCCAGATCAACGTGCCGCAGAACGCGCAACAGGCCAATCAGTACCAGATGAAGATCTCTAGCATCGTACCCGAGGGCACGGTGGTGAAGGCGGGAGACATCGTCGCCGAGCTCGATCGCTCGGGCATCGCCTCGCGCGCCTCGGACGTGTCGCTCGCGCTGCAGAAGGCCCAGGCGGTCTACGAGCAGGCCATGCTCGATTCCACGCTCAACCTCTCCAAGGCTCGCGAAGACATGCGGACCATGGAGCTCACGCTCGAGGAAAAGCGGCTCGCCAAGGAGCAAGCCGTCTTCGAGGCCCCCACGGTCAAACGCCAGGCCGAGATCGATCTGGAAAAGGCCCAGCGCGCGCTGGCGCAGGCCAAGATGGATTACAAGACCCGCACCGAGCAGGCCCAAGCCAAGATGCGTGAGGTGGGCGCAGACCGCGACCGGCAGAAGAACCTGCTGGCCGTGGTGCAGGACGTGATGGCCAATTTCACCATCCGGGCACCGGCTCCCGGCATGGTGACGTACGTGAAGGAGTGGAACGGGAAGAAGAAGGTTTCCGGCTCGCAGGTCGGGGCCTGGGAGCCGGCCGTGGCGACACTGCCGGACCTGACACAGATGGAGTCGATCACTTACGTCAACGAGATCGACGTGCGCAAGGTCGCGGTAGGACAGGCCGCGGTCATCACGCTCGACGCCGATCCGACCAAGAAGCTCAGGGGCAAGGTCACCGCCGTCGCCAACATGGGCGAGCAACGGCCCAACCAGGACGCCAAGGTGTTCGAGGTGAAGGTGGTGGTGGAGCAGGCCGACACGACGCTGCGGCCGGGCATGACCACCGGCAACGCTATCCAGACCTACAGCATTCCCCAGGCGCTCTTCCTGCCGCTCGAGGCGCTGAACAGCGAAGCGGGGGTGCCTTTCGTGTACAAGCAGTCCGGCGGCGGGGTCGTCAAGCAGGAAGTGACCACCGGCGCGATGAACGATGACGAGGTGATCATCTCCGCGGGCCTCACCGAGGAGGACAAAGTCTTCCTCTCCCCGCCGGCCGACAAGGACAGGCTCACCCTGGTGCGGCTGCCGGGATCTCCCACGCCGCCCAAGGCAGGCGGAGACACCGCGCTGACCCCCCAGACGATTCCCCCGGCGCCGGCCCCTGCGCCGCCCGCGGCACGGCCTTCGGCGGGACAAGATCGTCCGGGGCAGAAGTCGCCGGGTCAAAAGGCGGTCGCCCAGCAGAAAAAGCAGGGATAGGGTGCGTTTCGACCGCGAAGCGCTCGCCCGGCTCCGCGGGCAGATCGTCGGGCATTTTCTCTTCGGCATGCGCACCGCGGTCGAGGCGGTGCAGCACAACAAGCTGCGGGCCTCGCTCACCTCCCTGGGCATCCTGTTCGGGGTCGCGTCCGTCATCGCCATGCTGGCCATCGGCAAAGGCGCCGAGCAGGAAATCCTCGAGCAAATGCGCCTGCTCGGCTCCAACAACATCATGATCACGCCGCTGGTGGAGCAGAAGGAAGGCCCCGCCGACGAGCAGAATGCCAAGGATGTCAAGAAGTACTCGCCCGGGCTGACCTATGCCGACGCGCGGGCCATCGCCAAGTTGCCGTCGGTCGAAGTCACCACCGCCGAGGTCGTGCTCAACAGCAGCATCACCCGCGAAGGGCTCCGCCGCACCGGAAAGCTGGTCGGGGTAGATACGTCCTACTTCCGGCTGACCAATCTGGAGCTCGGGAATGGGGCGTGGTTCGGACCGCAGCAGGTGGAACGGGGTCTCCCGGTGGCGATCATCGGGAACGGCGTGCGTACCCGGTTCTTCACCACCGAGGATCCGATCGGCAGGCGGATCAAGGTGGGGCAGACCTGGCTGACGGTCGTGGGCGTCCTCGCGGACCGGCGGGTGAGTAACGAAACCGCGCAGCGCCTGGGCATTCGCGACGCCAACATGGACGTGTACGTCCCGGTGCACACCATGCTGCTGCGGTTCCGGAACCGTGCCCAGCTCACCCAGCGGGACATCGAGCTGGCGGCGCGCCCGGGACAATTCGTGACCGCCGATTCCAGCGAGTCGGAAGAGCAGCGGCAGGAACGCACCAACCGGAACCAGCTGGACCGGATCATCGTGCGGGTGGCCGACTCGAAGCAGGTGCCCGGCGTGGCGGAGGTGGCCCAGCGGATGCTGGCACGACGGCATAATGCGGTGGTGGATTTCGAGATCAGCATGCCGGAGCTGCTGCTCAAGCAGGAGCAGCGGACCAAAACGATCTTCAATGTCGTGCTGGGTGCGATCGCCTCCATCTCGCTCATCGTGGGCGGGATCGGGATCATGAACATCATGCTGGCGTCCGTGCTCGAACGAATCCGCGAAATCGGCGTCCGGCGCGCGGTCGGCGCGACCCAGAAGGACATCCTGTTCCAGTTCCTGAGCGAGGCGGTCTTGATCAGCGTGGCCGGCGGCGTAGCCGGCATTCTGTTCGGCGCCGGGATTTCCATCGGCATCGAGCGTCTGGCCGGCATCACCACGATCGTCTCGCTGCTCTCCGTGCTGGTCGCGTTCGGTGTCTCGATCACGGTGGGCATCGGCTTCGGGATCGTGCCGGCCTACCGCGCCGCCCGCCAGGACCCCGTGGTCTGTCTCCGATACGAGTGAGTTTGGCTATGGGCTATGGGTTATTGGCAATTGGTGTGGTGGGGCTCGCCGCGGCAGGGCCGCTCGTGGCCCAGCAGCAGCTCACGCTGAAGCAGGCGGTCGAGCTGGCCGCAACGCAGGGACACCAGGCCCGGGCCGCCGTCTCCACACGCGATGCCGCCCGTTACCGCGACCGCGCCTTCTTTTCCCGGCGGCTACCCCAGTTCACCCTGGGGGGAACGGTTCCCGCGTACAACCGGTCCATCGTGCCGATCGACCAGCCAGACGGCACCACGCTGTTCCGCCCGCGAGACCAGACCAACACGTCGCTCACCATGACGATGTCGCAGCAGCTTCCAGTCACCGGCGGGAGCTTCTTCGTGCAATCGGCCCTGTCTCAGGTCTCGGTGAGCGGCGCCAACTCATTCCGGACCTGGTCGTCGACCCCGATTTCCTTCGGGCTCCGTCAGGACATCCTCAAGCCGAACGTGGCGGGGTGGGATCGCCGGGAGGAGATCGTCCGGGCCGAGCTGTCGGAGCGACAGTACCTGGAAGCTCGCGAAGACATCGCGACGCAAACAGCCACCGCCTTCTTCGACGTCTATGCTGCCCGGGTGAACCTCGAGACCCAGACCAAGAACGTGGCGGTGAACGACACGCTGTACACCCTGAACAAGGGCCGGTTCGAGGTCGGCAAGATCGGCGAGAACGATCTGCTGCAGAGTGAGCTGGCTCTGTTGCGGTCCCGGACCACGCTGGACGGCGCGCGCCTCGAGTTCGATCGTACCAGCGCCGCTCTCCGCCTGGCGCTCAATCTTCCGAAGAACAGCCCGCTCGACATCGCGGTCACCGCCGAAGTGCCCGAGTTCACCGCCGACACCGCGCTGGCGGTGGCCGAGGCGTTGCGCAACCGGGCCAGCGTGTACGACGTGACGTTGCAGGACGTGCAGGCCCGCCGACGGATTACCGAAGCTCGGCTCGGCGGCGGAGTGGGTGCCACGATCCTGGCGAGTTACGGGTACAACGCCACGGCCGCGGAGCGGCGCCTGGTTTATCAGGACCTGCAGGAGGCCCGACAGTTCACGATGCAGGTGCAGATTCCGCTGATGCAGTGGGGGGCCCGAGGTGAAGCAGTCCGCGCCGCGGAGGCGGACCGCGACCGGGCCGAGAGCCTGGGACAATCCACCATGGATCAGACCGCGCAGGAGGCCCACTTCGCGGCGCTGCAGCTGGCTCAGGCACGGCGGAACCTGGCCCTGTCCGCCAAGGCGGACACCGTGGCCGGCAAACGGTTCGAGGTCGCGCTCAACCGCTATGTGATCGGCCGCATTTTCATCGATAACCTCTTCGTCGCCCAATCAGAAAAAGACCAGGCGCGAGCCCAGTTCGTCCAGGCGCTCCGGGGTTATTGGCAGGCGTATTACCGGCTCCGCCGGCTCACCCTGTACGACTTCGAAGCGGGGCAGCCGATTCGGTAATCAGGACCCGCCTGTTCGTTCCCTTGCCCCACCCCCGTCGCATTCCTAGTATTGGACCCCCGAGCGCCACCCGGCGCTCGGCGAGTTTTCGCGCAAAGCCGAGGTTCCGATGCTTGCCCTGTCCGCCCTGGCGATGGTCGCCGTCCTCCAGCAGCCGGCCCAACTTCCCCGGTCACCCGTCACCCGGATCGAGGTCCAGCCCGCGACCCGCACCATTACCGCGGGAGATTCCGTCCAGCTCGCGCTCCGCGCGCTCGACGGCGGCGGCAACCCGGTTCCCGGCGCCGTGCTCTCCGCCAAGCTGCGGGGCGGTGACGGCGAGGGAACCGTCCGGCCCGAGAGCTTCTGGCTGGTGGCCAGCTCGGTGGGGAAGTTCCCCCTGGAGCTCGCGGCGACGGTGCCGGGGACGGCGCCGTTCATCGACTCGACGTCGGTGCAGTTCAACAGCGTTCCCGGTCCGGCGGTCCGTTTGGAGCTGCGCCCCGGGACCGCGACCATTGTGGCGGGACAATCGCTTCGGGTCGAGGCGTTCTCCTACTCGCGAGCCAATGACCGGGCGCTCGACCCGGTGCGCTGGCGCTCCAGTAATCCCGCGGTAGCCACGGTCGATCGGGATGGAGTCATCTCCGGGCAGCGAGCGGGACGGGCACAGCTCACCGCCCAGGCCGGATCCGCCGAGGCCTCGCTCGAGGTCCGCGTGGTGGCGAATACCATCGCCCGGCTCGCCATCACGCCGGCCCGGTCGACCGTTCGCCAGGGTGACGTCGTCGCCTTCGGCGTGGACGCGAGGGATGCGGCCGGGAAATCGATTGCGGGTCTCACGCCGACCTGGAGCTTTTCCCCGGGCGACGGGCAGCTCGACGCCGACGGCCGCTTCGTGCCATATCGTCCCGGCGTATTCACAATTACCGCGACGCTGGGCAGCCGGGCGGCCAGCACGACCGTCACCGCCCAGGAGCGCGACGTGCGACGGTCGGTGACGGTTGTTGGGCGGCTGCCCCGCACCGGGTTCGCCACGTCCGAGGTATGGATTCATCCCAACGGCAAGGTTGCTTACCTCGGCACCCACATGGGCGGCGACCGGGTGTATTCGATCGATATCACCAATCCCGGGACGCCTGTCGTAGTCGATTCCATCCGCGCCAATACCCGCCTGGTCAACGACATGCAGACCACGGCGGACGGGAACTACATGGTCTTTACCCGCGAAGGCGCCGCGGATCGCAAGAATGGCATTGTCATCGCGGACACCAAGGATCCACTCCATCCCAAAGAAGTTTCCCAGTTCGTCGACGGCGTCGCGGCGGGGGTGCACTCGGTCTACATCTACGAAAATCCGAAGTTCGGGACGTACGTCTTTCTCACCAACGACGGCACCGGCGCCATCGACATCGTGAACATCGACGACCCGGCCCACCCCGTGCGCGCCGGCGAATGGCGCACCGATCGCCCCGACGCGGCCCGCTACGTTCACGATCTCGATATCGTCGATGGGTTGATGTATGCCAGCTACTGGAACGACGGCCTGGTCGTCCTCGATATCGGCAACGGCAAGTGGGGCGGCCGGCCCGACAAGCCGGTGCTGGTGTCTCAGTTCAAGTACCAGCTCGATTCGCTGTACAAGGAAGTGGAAGACGTCTCGGGTGCCGGGTTCACCCGGGGCACCCACACGGCCTGGCGCCAGCGGGGCGGGAAGTACGTATTCATCGCGGACGAAGTGTATCTGAACAATCCCATCCAGGGAGCCAAGGACGCATCCTCGAGCCGCATGTACGGCACCCTTCAGGTCATCGACGTCAGCGACATCGAGCATCCCCGATCGGTGGCGTGGTACACTCCCGAAAACGGAGGGGTACACAATGTCTGGCAGGTGGCCGACACGCTGTACCTGGGCGCGTACGATGCGGGATTCCACGTCTTCGACATTGCCGGCGAGCTCAAGGGCGACCTGCGCGCCCAGAACAGGGAAATGGCCTCGCTGAACACCGCGGACAAAGGGGGAATCGTCTCCAACGCCGCCTTCGACTGGGGTGTGGTGGTGAATCCGCTGGACGGTCTGGCTTACGTGAATGACTTCAACAACGGGCTCTGGATCATCAGGGTGAATCCGAAAAAGCCCTCGCGGCCAGTCATTCCGTGATGTGGAGTGCCCGGGCGGTCACCGCGGCGTGCTGCCTGATCGCCCAGGCGCCGCAGCCGCCGGATCGTGACTATCTGGTTTTCGTCGCCAGTGAAGGCAATGACCGGATCGCCCTGGTCCGGTTCGGCCCCGGTGGCGCACGTATCGAGCGGCAGCGAACCATCGGCACCAACCCTACCGAGCTAGCCGGACCGCACGGGCTGGCCGTATCTCCGGACGGCGCGTCCTACTATGTCACCACCGCGCATGGGATGCCCAACGGCGCGCTCTGGAAATTCTCCACCGCCACCGACGAACCGAAGGGCCGGGTCGAGCTGGGCCGCTTTCCCGCCACCGTGCAGGTGGCGCCCGGGGGCCATTATGCCTGGGTGGTGAACTTCAATCTCTATGGTGACATGGTGCCCTCCTCGGTTTCGGTGGTGTACGCCGAATCGATGACCGAGGTGAAGCGGATCACCACTTGCGTGATGCCGCACGGCTCCCGGCTCTCGCCCGACGGGAGCCGGCACTACTCGGCATGCATGATGAACGATGCGCTGATCGAGATTGACGCGAACAAGATGGCGGTGTCCCGGCATTTCATGCTTCGGAAGGGCAGCGAGCATGGCATGACCGGCCCGCCGGGTGCGATGGCGATGACCGGAGGCGGCGGGCACACCATGACCCCATCCAGCCCCGGCGAGGTGAGCTGCTCGCCCACCTGGGCGGAGCCCGCGAGGGACGGTCGCACCGTGTGGGTGGCCTGCAACAAGTCGAACGACCTGGTGGAGATCGACGTCGCCGCGTGGAGCCTCCGGCGCCGCATTCCCGCAGGCGAAGGCATCTACAACCTGGCCACCAGCCACAACGGACGACTGGTCGTGGCTACCAACAAGCGAGGCCAGTCGGTCTCGGTGTACGACGCCGTGACCGGGAAGGAGCTGGCGCGCATGGCCACCACCCGGCGGGTCCCCAGCGGGCTGGTGATCTCCCCGGACGACCGCTACGCCTTCGTGACGCTGGAGGGTGTCGGCTCGGAGCCGGGGACGGTCGAGATCTTCGATCTGCGAGAGATGATTCGGGTGGCAAGCGTAGACGTAGGCCAGCAGGCGGGCGGAATCGATTTCTGGAAGACCGAAGCGCCCCACTAGGTCTGGCGCATCAGGGCCTCCAGTTTTGCCATCGCGGCCAACCGCACCGCCCGGTCTTCCTCGCCGAATTCCAGGAACAGCGGCCGGTGGCTCCAGTCGAACGGCTCATCGGCTCCCCCGCCGAAGAACAGCGCGAGCGCCGCGGCATGTACTCGCAAGTGGGGCGCACCGTCCAGCGCGCAGCGAAGCAAGGCCGCTCGAACACCTGGTGTAGCGTACTCCTCCGCTCGGTCCATCAGCGCCGCGGCGCCGATATCGGTATCGGGATCGTCGAGCAGGCGCACGATCTCATGCTCGGTGGCGCCCGCCGGGTTCTTCTCGTCCAGGGCGCGGGCGGCGCGGAGCCGCACCTCGGCACTCGGGTGGGTGGACAGCCGCCCCAGCGCCATTCGCGCCGGCGGAATGTCGAGCGCGGCCAGCGCATCCACCTCACGCCACCCTGCGCCGGAGCTCTCCAGTCGTTCGTTGAGCAGGTCCAGCACGCAGGCCGCTTCCGGATTGCTGAGCCCCTGGAGCGCGGAGAGATCGTACCCGTCGCCGTCTCGCCACCGGTCCATGTCCAGGCTCATGCTTTTGATAAAGCGCTGAACCGCAGGAGACTGGGCGGGCTCGGAAGGCATAGTGGCGAGAATCTACTCTCCCCGCAGCGCCTCCACCGGCGTGACCCGCGAGGCACGCGCCGCCGGGATCAGCACCGACGCCGTGGCGACGACCAGCAGCAACACCGGGATGGTGCCAAACGTGAGCGGGTCGAGCGGTGCGACCCCGTATAGCAGAGTCCGCAAGTAGCGGGTGAGCATGACAGCGAGCCCGAGCCCGATCGCTATCCCCGACACCGCCGGCATGAGTCCCTGTCGAAGCACCAGGGAGCGCACCGCGCTCACGTCGGCGCCCAGCGCCAGCCGGATGCCGATCTCACGGGTTCGCTGGCTCACCGAGTAGGAAATCACCCCGTAGATCCCGACCGCCGCCAGCACCAGGGCCAGCGCGGCAAATCCAGCCATCAGCGCCATGGTGAATCGCTGCTCCTGGGTGGCCGAGGAGAGCACTTCGTCCATCGTGGTGACCTGGGTGAGGGGCAGGTCCGGGTCCATTTGTCGTACCATGTTTCGGACCGGTGTGATCAGCGAGCGCGGATCGGCACTGGTCTTGATGGCCAGCGTCATGGCCCGTCGGGTGTTTCCTCCGGCCGAGTTGGCCCATTGGTTGAGCGGCACGAACCAGGCCCGTTTCACCGGAGTCAATAATCCGTTGTGGTGGTAGTCTCCCACGACGCCCACGACGACGCGCCAGGGCGATTGAACCCCGCCGAAGACCCGGATCCGCTGACCCAGGGGGTTCTCTCCGGGGAAGTATGCCCGGGCCAGCGCCTCATTGATCATGATGGTCTGCACCCCGTCCGGCGTATCCGTCGCGTCGAAGAATCGCCCGGCCGCGAGCCGCATCCCCATGGCCTCGAAGAACCCCGGTGTGACCCCCTGCCAATCCGCCGAGCGACCCTGCTGATTGGCCGGCACCGGCCTGCCTTCGATTTGGAGTCCCGCGTCCCCGATTTCGGCGGCGAGCGGCAACACCCGGATGTAGCCGGCGGCGGTTACGCCGGGGAGTCGGCGGGCTTGATCCGCCAGGTTTTCGAAGAACCGGACCACACCTGGTGCTTCCGGATAGGTCGTCGTCGGCAGGGTGAGGCGGAACGTCAGCACTCCCTTGCCGTCGAAGCCCGGATCGACCCGCTGCAGGTTCCGGAAGGAGCGGATGGTGAGTCCCGCGCCGATCACGAGGAGCACCGCGAGCGCCATCTCCGTCACCACGAGGATCGTCCGGCCCCGGCGACGTCCCAGGCCTCCGCTCTGCCCGCGGCCGCCATCGTGCAGCGTCCTGGCCAGGTCCATACGGGACACCCGCGCGACGGGGATCAGCCCGAACAGCACCCCCGTGGCAACCGCCAGGACCAGGGTGAAGCCGAGCACCACTGGATCGACCGAGAGCTCAGAGAGTCGCGGCACCGTGGTCGGGGCCCGCGCCACCAGGATCCGGACGCCGGCCCAGGCGAACAACAGCCCCAGCGCGCCTCCAGTCAAGCCGAGCATCACGCTCTCGGTGAGCGCGAGCTTGAGCATGTGCCGCTGGCCGGCACCCAGCGCCGCACGAACCGCGACCTCGCGGCTCTGCTCGTCGGCCCGGGTGAGGACCAGGTTGGCCACGTTGGCGCAGGTCAGCAGCAGCAGGAGCGCGACCGCCGCCGCGAGCACCACGAGCGCCGGTTCCACTTTGCCGCTCACCTCGTCGGTCAGCGATACCGCGAATGCCGTGAACCGCATCGACTCCGGATAGAGGCCCTCCTCGGTCCAGCGACGGGTGAGCGCCTGGAGCTCACCGGTCACCAGCTCGGGCGTGATGCCCGGTTTGAGCCGCGCGATCGCGAATTGTCCGTGATTCCCCCGCACCGGCGCGCTCTTGTCCGTCTGAATCGGCTGGATCAGCTGTGCTGGAGAGCGGCTTTGGAACTCGAGTGGCAACCGGAAGGCCCGGGGCATGACTCCGACCACGGTGGCCGACTGTCCGTCGAGCCGGATCTGCCGGTTGACCACCGACGGATCACCGCCGTACCGGCGTTGCCAGAGGTCATACCCGAGCATGACCACCGGGGGGCCGTTCGGAATGTCCTCCTCTGGCGTGAACACCCGCCCGACCTCAGGGGAGGTACCGAGCACACTCAGCATGTTGGCCGTCATCTGCATGGCCGGGACGCTCTCGGCTCCCTCGGCGCCGGTGAGCGCGACTTCCCCGTTGTCGGCCCACGACGCGACGTCGTCGAAGAGCCGGGTCATATGCTGGTAATCGAGGTATTCGGCGGGGGAGAGCCAGGTCTTGTCGAAGTTGCTCCACCGGCTCCAGATCAGGGCCAG